>Ga0307440_1000785_pt1 | contig 15674 bp, 14 predicted proteins | sample SalMarWE160410MG_FD_202150 | JGI IMG/M metagenome (GOLD analysis project Ga0307440, IMG submission 202150) | Salt marsh sediment microbial communities from the Plum Island Ecosystem LTER, Massachusetts, United States - WE1604-10 | ecosystem: Environmental > Aquatic > Marine > Intertidal zone >... | reverse complement strand
GTCGGCCCCCAGCGAGCACCGGCACCGCCTCCCGATCCCGCGGCACGCCGAGGGCCGAACGTCACTGGCAGGCCGGTCCGCCCGGCGCTAGCCTCGTGGTGCACGAGGAGGAGCGCCTCGAGATCGGCGTGCGTACACCCTTCGGTCTCGATCGCAGAGGCCTCGACCGTAGAGGTGGGGCGACGGCCTCGGACCGCAGGCCCCGGCCCGCGCGGTCGGGGCGTGGCCTCGGGCGTCAGGAGGAACGCGCAGATGGAAGATACAGAGACCATGCGGCAACCCACGATGCCGAGGTTGAACGAACCGGCACCCGACTTCGAGGCGAACACGACGCACGGCAGGCGGACGTTGGCGGACTACACGGGCACATGGCTGGTGCTGTTCTCGCACCCGGCCGACTTCACGCCGGTGTGCACCACCGAGTTCCTCGGCTTCGCGCGGGCGTACCCGGAGTTCAAGGCGGTAGGAGCGGAGCTGCTCGGCCTGTCGATCGACAGCATCTACTCGCACCTGGCATGGGTGCGCAACATCAAGCAGAACTTCGACGTCGACATCCCCTTCCCGATCATCGACGACCTGTCGATGACGGTGGCCAACGCCTACGGGATGGTCCAGCCCGGTGCGAGCAGCACGTCTGCGGTGCGGGCGGTCTTCGTCATCGATCCGCAGGGCGTGCTGCGGGCGATGATCTACTACCCATTGAGCAACGGTCGCTCGATCCCCGAGGTGCTCCGGCTGGTGAAGGCGTTGCAGGCGACCGATGCCTTCGGGATCGCGACGCCGGAGGGTTGGACGCCCGGGGACAAGGTGATGGTCCCGCCCCCGACCACCCAGGACGGCGCCCAGGCGCGCCTCGAAGAGGGCTTCGAGTGCGCTGACTGGTACTTCTGCAAACGGGAGTTGCCGTCGTCGAAGTGAGCGCCGGACCCTAGGAGGCGCCTACGGTCGAGCGCCTGGGGTCGAAGCCGACGGGCCTGCGGTCTCGCCGCAGGCCCGTCGGCCTTCCGGGCGCGTCGGTCTTGGGCGGCGGCTCAAGGGAAGGGCCGGGCCGAAGTCCAGCGGACCGCCCCGGCGTCGACCCGACCGGACAGCAACGTCCAGCCGTCCGCTGTCGGGGACGGAGGTGTGAGCCCCGCCGGAAGGGTCGCCCAGGCGCCGTCCACGGCGCGCAGCAGGGCCAACGGCGCACGGTCCTGGACGGTGCGCCGGATCGTCAGCGCTTCGGCGTCGGCATCCGGTGCGGTGCCCTCGAACCATGCCTCCACCCAGCCCGCGCCCAACCCCAGGGGCGCGGCCGGGCCGAGGTAGTAGCTGAAGTAGGCGGGCTGCGCCACCTCGAACTGACTGACGCGGAAGGTCTCACCTTCCCAGGCGCCTTCCAAGCGCAGCCACATGCCGGGCGCGAGGTAGTTCGACCAGGGGGTCGGTACGTCGACGCGGCCCCCGTCGATCACCAGCGTGCCTCCGGAGGCGTAGCGCAGCGCTGCCACCAGCACGTGTGGGTCCTCCACCGCCGGTCGCGGGCGCGCTTCCTGGCTCGGCGGCTGGCCTCCGCCCCCGCGCTCGGAGCCGCCCGACGGTCGTCCCTCGCCGTTGCCCCCGCCCTGGGCACTGGCCGGAGCCATCGTCGCCAGGGCCATCAGCGCCACCAGGGACCCTCGCAGCAACGTTGCTGCCCAGCGGGGGGTGGGACCCATGTCAGCCTCCCTTCGGCAGCACCATGGCTGCCTCGAAACCGTGTGGGTCGCGGTTGCGGAGCTCGAGCCGCCCCCCCATCCCCTCCGCCACCTGACGCGCGTAGGCGAGCCCCAGGCCGATCCCGTCCGGGCCCCGGGCGTACCGCCGGAAGGGGACCCCCAGTCCCTCGAGGACGTTCTCGGGCACCCCCGGACCGTCGTCGGTCACGGCCAGCCGCACCTGGCCGCCGGCGCCGGCTTCGCAGGCCATGCCGACCGGCCCGGCGCTGTAACGCAGGGCGTTGTCCAACAGGTTTCGCACCGCGCCCTCCAACGCGACGCGCGGGCCGCGGACGGTGCCCGCATCCGCCCGCAGCTGAACGCGGGCGCGGGCGTCGGGCTCGAGCGTCTGCATGGCGGCTCTCGCCAGCCCCTCGAGCGCCACCGACTCGGTGGGGCCGTGCGTCCGCGTCAGCGTCAGCAGGCCGTCCAGCGTGCGTTCCAAGCGCTCGGCGTTGCGCTCGGTCACCGGCAGCAGCTCGTCCGGGTCGAGTGCGCCGCGCCGGACCGCGTCGGCGGTGGCGCGCAGGTTGGCGACCGGCGTGCGGAGCTCGTGCGAGACGTAGCGCGTGAAGCTGCGCTCGCGCTCGAGCGCGCGTCGCACGTTGTGGGTCATGGCGTTGAAGCTGCGGGCGAGCCGTCCGAACTCGTCCTCCCGGTCGATCTCCATCGGCTCCGGGAAGCGCTCGTGCGCGATCGCCTCGGTCGCGGCCTCCAGGCGGCCGAGCGGCCGCAGCAACTGGCGCCGCAGGAGCAGTGCCAGCAGCACGCCGAGGAGGACGTCGGCGGCGAGAGCGGCGGCGCTCGTGCGCAGGTACTCGCGTCGGGCCGCGCCGAGCTCGCTCGTGTCGAGTGCGACCTCCAGACGGGTGGCCGGGGACAACGGGACGGAGGCGCGCACCCAGCCCGCTTCCGCGGTGGGGAAGCGGCCGCCGCCCTCCAGCACGACGGAGTCGCCGGTCAGGACGCGGAAACGGCCCTCCTCTTCGGCCAGCACCGGAAGGCGTTCGGCGATGGGGACGGGCACGCTGCCGCTGAGGTCGAGCGTGCTGCCGACCAGCGCCGCGTAGCGATCGAGGTCGGCGGAGCGGTCGCGCTGCAGGGCCGTGCGGAAGCTCACGTAGCCGAGCACCCCCTGCACACTGGCGGCCGCGATGGCGAGACCGACCAGGCCGATCAGGAGTCGTTCACGGAACTCCAAGGCGGTACCCTCCCGGCAGCGTGCGGATGGCGTCCGGAGCCAGCTTGCTGCGGAGCCGGAACACGTAGGTCCTGACCACGTAGGCGCCGGACGAGGCGTTGGGGAAGTGGCGCTCGGCCAGCTCCTGAACCGGGTAGGCGCGTTCCGGGTGGAGGGCGAGCGTCTCCAGCAGCGAGAACTCGCGATCGCTGAGCTCGACCCCGGCGCCGTCCCAGCTCACCGTGCGCGCCCGGAAGTCGATCTGCAGCGGGCCGCGTACCAGCAGCGCCGTTCGCTGCTCACCGTCGCGACGCAGCAGTGCGCGGACGCGCGCCAGCAGCTCATCGGCGTGGAAGGGCTTGGCGAGGTAGTCGTCGCCGCCGAGATCGAGCCCTTCGACGCGGTCCTCGATGGCGTCGCGGGCGGTGAGGAACAGGATCGGGATGCCCACGTGGGTCTCCCTCAGGGCACGGGCCAAACCGAAGCCGGCGTCCTCCGACTCCGGGAACATGACGTCCAGCACGATCAGATCGGGCTCGTTCTCGGCGAGCGCCAGGTAGGCATCGTCGATGCTCGGCGCCCACCTCACGTCGTAGCGTTCGGCCCGCAACAGCGCGCACACCGCTCGGGAGAGGTCCGCTTCGTCGTCGACCAGGAGGATGCGCATCCTCGCGCCTACCCTTCGCCCACGGGCGCCTGCGGCCGGCCGGTCGCAGCCGGATCGGGCACGGCCGGGCCGCTCCCCTCATGATGCCACGCCCGCATACACGGCCTCTATCCGCCTGCACCAGCGGCGCGGCCCGCGGATATGGCGCGGATATAAGGTCCGGGTAGGCTGTTCTTCGGAGTTCGGCCGCGCGAGCGAGTCGAACCGGCATGACCCCCCACCGAGGGCGGATGTGGCCCCCGGACCCGCCCAGGCCCGAGGCGGTCCCCGCCTCCAGAAGGGCTCGGAATGCGTTTCCGAGCCCTTCTTCCGCGGTCTCGGAGCACGCCGCCGGGCGTGGGTCAGAACGAGCCCTTCCGGCCCGCGCGGAGCAGCACCGCTCCGGCCTCCTCGACGCCGTGCCCCTTCATGATCGTCGCCAGGTCCAGTGGGTCACCGTCGGACGAGTGCCCGCCCAAGGCCGCCAGCTCCCAGGTTCCGGTCGCGTCCGGCGGGATCAGCCAATCGCCGTCGACGCCGCTTACGCCTCGCAGGTCGGGCAGGCGGTAGTCGAGCGTCCCCCCGGTGCGCGTGAGCGGGTTCGCGCTGAGCCACCGTGGCGTGGCGATGGCTCGCCACACCAGCACCGGTGCGGGGGACGGGCCGATGGTGGTGGTGATGCTGTAGGCGAGGGCGGCCCCTGCCACGGGGTCGTGATAGGCGGTCCAGCGCAGCGTACCGTCCGAGAAGCGTTCGACCGGGCTCAGGCCCGTCTGAGGGAGAGCGACGCTCAGCGAAGGCGTGCTCGCGGTGCTGGTGAGGCTGGTCTGCGCGCTGAGGAACCGGCGCCCGCCGCCCTCTCCCTCGGGTCCCGTGGCCGTGGCGGAGAGCATGGTGGCGGCCTCGCCGACCATCAGCGCCAGGTCGTCGGGCACCCCGTGGTAGCTCAGCCGGGCCGATGGCGCCGTGCCGAGCGGCACGCGGACTTCGTGGGGGAGCTTCAGGGTCGCACGGGCCGTGACGTCGTCGGTGCCCGCGCCGGTGAACGTGACCAGCCCGTCGATCGGAACCCGTACGTTGCTGTCCGTGCCGCCGCCGACGATATGGATCGCGGGAGCGACGCCGGAGGCCCGGTCCCAGTGGAAGGCCGTGATGCCGTTCGGATCCGGCTGACCGGTGCGCTTGGGGTCCTCGGGTGCGATGGCGGTGAAGAAGAGCACATCATCGCGGCTCAAGGAGACGGCGATGTTGCCGGTCCCGTCGTCGAGGGCGAGAGGGCTGCCGTGGTAGTACGTGAACGCCCGCTGTCCGGTCGCCAAGGCGGTGGCGTCGACGCTGAAGAGGAAGGCCTGGGGCGAGACGGGCGATGTGGCGGGCGCGTGCCCGCAGCCCGTGTCCTCGCCGGCCGCCTCGCACTTGGCCGTGAGGGTGCGTGCCTCCGCGGCCGTCCCGTGGAGCAATGTCACGGTCGGGGGTTCAGACGCGCACCCGACGGCGAGCGCATAGCGTCCCTCGCCGTCGGTCGGGATGATGTAGCTTCCGGGCGAGCTCGAGAGCGCTGCCTGCCAGCCGCCCCGTGCGTCGCGGACGGCCACCCAGGCGGCGTCAGCGGGGGCGTTCCGCTTGCCGATCACCTCCAGCGTCACAACGTCGGGTGCGGGCGCAAGGCCGCAGGAGGCCAGCGCGGCGAGGCCGACGAGCCCGAGCGCGCCCGCGAGAGCGTGGTGCATCGAACGGTTCATGGTGCCCCTCCAGTCCCAACGGATCCGTTGCCCCGGCAACCCCACGTTGGGTCACCGGGGCGGATGTCCAGGCCCTCGATCACTCGAGCTGCTCGGGCGGTGCGTAGTTGTGGACGAACTCGAGCACCGTCAGGTCGTCGTCGGATGCGGAGGCGAAGCCGAGGGCGTGGGCTCCTGTCCGCTCGGCGCCATGGAACACGCCGGCCATCACCTCAAGGGTCGATACCACGTAGCTGTCCGGATTGGTGCCGACGAGCACGAGGACCTCGGCCGTGTCGGTGCCGAAGTGGTGGCTACGCTGGTGCGTGTAGCCCATGAAGTCGAAGTAGTCGGGCGCGCCCTCGCCGTTGATGCCGAGGAAGTTGTTCATGGTGATGACCACGTCGACATCGATGGTGCCGGTCTTGTCGGCGGCCGCCGACAGCATGGCCGCGGCGTAGTCGAGCATCACGTGCCTCGAAGCGTTCGGATCGGAGCTCGGATCGTCCAGGCCCGCGAAATCGGGGGTCCTGTAGTCGGTATCGAGCACAGTGACGCCGTTGCCGTCGAGGATGGTGAGGTTGCCGTCGATCATCAGCTTCCGGTATAGCGCCAGGTTCTCGAGCGGCGAGTCGATGGCAACGGGTGTCGCATCGTCGGTCCAGTACTCCAGGCGCCCCATCGGGTCCTGCGTGATCGGCTTGACGCTCGACGCTAGGTTGGCAAGGGCCTCAGCGAGGGCGCGGTCGAGAACGTTGCTGGGCGCCCGGGCCTCGTTGAGGCGGCCCAGGTCGACCTCCTTGGGAACGACGAGCGCACCGCCCGGATCGTCGAACTGGGGGTAGAACTGCGGGACGACGAGGCTGCCCTCGCTGTCGATGGCGAGGGGCACGTAGCTCCCCGCTGCCAGCACCGGATCGGTGGGAAGGCCGTTGGCATCGACGTAGAAGGCGGCGGGTTGCACGTAGCTGGTTCCCGGCTTGAGGATCGGCTCACCGTTGTCGTTGCGGACGAGCACGTACAGGTCGCCGAACAGGTCCCCCTTGTCGGTATCGCTCCCGTGCATGCCGCTACCCGGCGTCTGCTCGCGATCGCCCTGGCGCCCGGCCCATGCGGGCTGATCCGAGTCGTCCTCCTGCGTCACGTGGGCGTCGGTGGAGGTGGAGCGGCCGGCGGCGACGGAGACCGTGGTGGCTTTGCTGCGCTCGCCGCGGCTGGCCAGCACCGTGTAGTCGCCGGGCTGCAAGCCCGCGAGGGTGACATCGCCGTAGCCGGCGTGGACGGTGGTGGTGTCTTGCAGGACGACCACGTAGGTCTGGTTGGGGCGTGCGTCGACGCTCAGCGAGCCGTCGGGCACAACTGTCGCGCACCCTGTGACGGCAAGCAGCGCGGCTACTGCGGCGATCCAGAGGAGGGGATGACGATTCATGACGTCTCCTAGGTTGGATGGATGGGAGGTTGGGGAGGGGGCGAGAGAACGCTGGAGACGGATGGTGGGACGCTGTGGCTCCGGGGCGGAGGGGCTCGTGCGCCTGCCTCGGCGGGTCCCGGGCTGCGCTCGGACACCCGCGGCGAGGACAGCGCCGACCGCCGCCCCAGGTCGTCGGCACCACGGGGTCGTGGTGCGACAGTTCCAGGTCGGCCGACGGGTGGGTTGCCGGAACCCGGACGTACCTAGGGCGCGCGCGCACGGGACGACCTCCTGTCGTGGCGCTACGGAACGAACGTGGCGTTACCCCTGTTATGCGGGTCGACCGGCCTCGGTGGAAGGGCTATTTGTCCCCTCCAGGACGGTGAAACTATGTGTGACGCCTGCGCTTGACGGGCGACCTCCAACGGGATACAGGCCGGCCTCACCTGATGGCAGGCCCCGTTCGGAAGGCCGCGGGTCGCTCCGCCGGTCGCGTTGGACCGGGCCGCACGTGTTGCCGGACCTACAGGGTCTCCACGACCACCCTGGGGAGCAGGGCCTCGACCTGCCCGCGATCGCAGAGCTCCGTGCCCGGCGTCATGGCCGTGGCGGTCCCGCATGCCACGCCGAGCCGCAGCACGGTCTCCCAGGGGTCGCCGTCGACCGCGGCGACCAGGGCCCCCGCCAGCATGGCGTCACCCGCACCTACCGCCGAATCGACCGTCACGCGTGGGGCGTAGGCGTGCAGAGCGCACTCCTCCGTGACCAGCACCGCTCCCTGCGCACCCAGGCTGGTGAGCACGGCGGTGATCCCCTGGCGGACCAGCGGCTTGGAGGCGGCTACGGCGTCCTCGCGCGTGCCTACCTGTTTGCCGGAGAGGCGCTCCAGCTCGTAGCGGTTCGGCTTGATCAGGTAGGCGCCGATCTCCACCGCCGCCAGGAGGTCGTCACCGTCTGCATCGATGGCGACGCGGATGCCGTCGGCCATGGCCCGGTGGGCCACTTCCGCGTAGAAGTCGCGGGGGATGCCCGGCAGGCGACTGCCGCAGAGTGCGAGCACGTCGGGGGAGCGGAGGTCGAACAGGCTCTCGACGAGGTGCTCGACGTCCTCGGGCGAGGCGGACGCGCCCGGGCCGGACACCCGGATCTGGTGGTTGCTGGCGTCCTGCACGATGGCGTTGGTCCGGGTGGCACCGGCGATGTGGGTGAACCAGGTGCGCACCGCTTCGGCCTCGAGCCGCTCGAGCAGCTCCTCGCCCGCGCGGCCTCCCACGAAGCCCATGGCCACGGTGGGGTGATCGAGCCTGGCCGCCACGCGGCTGACGTTGATCCCCTTGCCCCCCGGGGACCGGAGCACCTCGTCCGCCCGCACGGTGTCATCGAAGACGATCTCGGACACCCGGTAGGTGAGGTCCAGCGCGGGATTCACCGTCACCGTGTGGATCACGGGTCGAGCATAGCAGCGCCCCGACGGCCCTCCCAGGGACGTTCGCCCAGCTGGGCGCGGGCCGGGGCCGATACCGACGGGGTTACCGGGGCCGCGCCGCGTCGATGGGCCCGCCCGACGCGCGACCCTTCGCCGGCGTCAGCGGCCGCGCATCACCCGGATGCCGGGGGCACGCGCGACGAGCTGCTCGCCGTCGTCCGCGTGTCGCCAACCCAGGGCCATGGACGCGCTGTTGAAGCCGAAGGCGTGACGGCCGTCGGACGTGACCAGGATGATGCCGCCCTCGCCGCCGAAGCGGACGAGCGCGTCGAGCTCCTGTCGAAGCGCCCGTTCGACATCGTCGCCGGCCGTGATCCGGTCGGCCAGCGACTTCGCCGTGACGCCGCGGATGAACGCTTCGCCCGTGCCGGTGCAGGACACCGCAACGGTCTTGTTGGCATAGGTCCCGGCGCCGATCAGGGGGGTATCGCCGATGCGCCCGGACCACTGGCCGAGCATGCCGCCGGTGCTCGTCACCGCCGCCAGCCGGCCGTCGTCGTCGAGAGCCACGGCCCCGACCGTGCCACTGCCGCTGGGAGGGGCGTAGCGTGCGCGCCAGGCCTCCCAGCGGGCGCGCGAGCGGGGGGTGAGCAAGCGCTCGTTGGCCACCGGGTCGCGAACCAGCGCCTCGGCGCCATGGGCCGCCAGCAGCACGTGCGGCGTCTCGGTGCGGACGCGATCGGCGAGTCGAGCGACGAACGGCGTGTTGCGCACCACGGCGACGGCACCGGTGCTGCCGTCGGACAGCATCACGGCAGCGTCCAGCTCCACCGTTCCCTCGCGGGTGGGGGCGCCGCCTATGCCGGCATTGAAGGCGTACTCGTTCGCCTCCATGGAGCTCACCGCGTCCAGGGCGGCATCCAGCGCGCTGCCGCCGCCACCGAGGCGGGCATGCCCCGCGTCGCAGGCGGATGAGAGGCCGGTTACGGTGTCGTTCTCGACGTCGGCGGCGATGGCGCCGGCGCCGCCGTGCAGCAGGAGGATGGCCATGCGCTACGTTACAACCGCGCTCCGGCTCCCGTGGCGTCTGCGGTGGCGGGCCCTGCGACGGTAGACTGGGCGCCATGCGGCTGCTGCTGTTCTACCTGGTGCTGGTCATCGCGCAAGGTTTCCTGGCGGCCCTCATGACCCCGATCCCCACCCCGGACCTGTTCATGATCGCCGTGCTGACGCTCCTGTGGCGCATCCAACCGTGGCAGCTGGTGCTGCTGGCGTACGGCGTCGGGCTTCTGCAGGACGTCATGGGCGCCGGCGTGCTCGGGATCCACGCCTTCGCGCTGGCAGGCGCGGCGCTGGCCGCCAGCCTCGTGCGGGCGCAGCTCACGCAGTCCGGGCCGTTCGAGCGCAGCCTGGTGATCCTGTCGGCCGAGGCGGGCAAGTGGTTGGTGCTGACGCCGCTGCTGGTCTGGCTCTCGGGCTCCGCGGAGTCGCTGGTACGCATGGCGGCCGTGGCGTCGGTCGAGACGGTGCTGACGGTGGCTGCGGGGCTGCTGCTGCTCCCGTGGGGCTCTGCGTTGCTGCAGCGCAGTCGGTTGCTCCGCAAGGAGCTGCTGTGAACGGTCGCAGCCGCCTGATCCTGGCGGTCATCCTCACCGTGCTGGTGATCTTCACCGCGCGGCTGATGTACCTGCAGCTCGCCATGGCCAAGGAGTTCACGGCGCGCAGCGAGCAGAACGCCACCCAGCAGAAGCCCATCACGCCGCTCCGAGGGCGCATCCTGGCCAGCGACGGAACGGTGCTGGCCGACGACCGCATCGCCTACGATCTGATGTACCGGGGCGGGCCGATCCCACAGTGGCCCCGCTTGCGGCGTCTGCTGGGCGTCACGGGGGAGCCCAAACAACCCGATCCTACCGATCCGCAACAGGTGAGGGACGGCGTTGCCCTGGCGTGGAACATCCCCGATCGGCTTGTGCCCGCTATCGAGGAACGGGTGGCCGGCCACCCCGACCTGTACCTGCGGCAGCGCATCGAACGCACCTACCCCACCAACCTCGCCGCGCAAACGGTGGGGTACACCACCCAGGCCGATCCCAAGCGCTTCCCGGGCTACACCGTCGACGACCTGGTCGGCGTGATGGGCATCGAGAAGAGTTACGAGAAGGCACTGCACGGCACCGCCGGAGCGCGCCTCATCGAGGTCGACAACGTCGGCAACGTGGTGCGCTCCACCCTGCTGTGGCCGGCGCGTCCGGGCGAGGACGTGACCCTGACGCTGGACCCCAAGCTCCAGCGACTCGCCGAGGACACTCTGAAGTCGGCCCTCAGCTACGTGAACAAGGATCGCGACCGCGTCGGGCTTCCTCACGCCAAGGAGGTCCACGGCGCGATCGTGGCGGTCGATCCACGCAACGGCGACATCCTGGCCCTGGCGAGTGCGCCGACCTTCGACGAGAACGTGTTCACCCACCTCCCGGTCGATGCCAACGCCGTCAACAGTATCCTCCAGGACGCCACCAACCGGCCCCTGGAGAACCGGGCTATCCAGGCGTACCCGCCGGCCTCGACGTTCAAGATCATCACCGCCTACACCATGCTGGAGGACCGCTTCATCAACCCCGGCACCACCTTCGATTGCGGGGCCGACATCCGCTACGGCGGCGTCACCTTCCACAACTGGGCGAACTACGACAAGGGGTTGTACAACGTCGCGCAAGGGATCGCCGACAGTTGCAACACGTTCTTCTGGAACGCTGCGATCACCACCCCGAACTTCGCGGCGGGTTGGAACGGCTTCATGCAGGACGAGGTCGACAACGCCCGCCGTCTCGGCTACGGCAAGCCTGTCGGCGTCGGCCTGCCCGGCGAGGAGGCGGGGCGTGTCCCCGACCTGCAGTGGGTGCATTCGCAACCGCAGTACAAGCACGGCTGGCTTCCCGGCTTCACCCTCAACACCATCATCGGGCAGGGCGACACACTGGCCACGCCGGTGCAGCTCGCTCAGCTCATCAGCACCGTCGCCATGCACGGAGCCGAGGCGAAACCGCACCTGGTGGCCAAGGTAGGCGACACGGTGGTGCCGCCCGACATCCGACAGATCGAGGGCTCGTCCTGGGACAGCCTGATCCGTGGCATGAGGATGGCGTTCACCGACTTCCCCGAGAAGTGGTTCCTGGGCCCAAGCGTGTTCCCCGACAACGTGAGCGTGGCGGGGAAGACGGGTACGGCGCAGACCACGCGGGGCAACAACTGGACGCACGCCTGGTTCATGGGATTCAGTCCCGTCAAGGACCCGAAGATCGCCATCGTGGTATTCCTCGAATACGGCGGCGCCAGTTCCTACGTTTCGGTCCCTGTCGCGCGGGACTTCCTGGCGGGGTACTGGAAGCTGCACGGTGTGGAGGTGCACATCCCCTGATGAAAGCGCGAGGAATCCGGGGCGGGATCCTGCTCAGCCTCGAGGAGACGGACACCCAGGAGGCGCTCGACGCCACGCTCGCTTCCCACGCCGAGTTGTTGCAAGGGAAGGTGGCGCTGGAGGTTGCGGGGAAGGTTCCCTTCGACCTCGTCGAGCACACCGTGGAGACCGTTCGCGAGGCCGGTGGCAGCGTCACCGATGTTCGTCCGCCCACGAGCGTGATGCAGGCGCGTGGCGAGACGGTCATCGTCGCCCGTACGGTCCGGAGCGGCGGTCGTATCGAGTCGACCGGCTCGGTGGTGGTCCTGGGCGACGTCAATGCCGGGGCCGAGATCATCGCCAACGACGACATCATCGTGGTCGGCACGCTGCGGGGGCTCGCCCACGCCGGTGCCGGCGGGAACGACAAGGCCGTGGTCTGGGCCGAGCGCATCCGGAGCCCGCAGCTCCGCATCGGCAGCGCCGTGGCGCAGGCCGGGGAGGACACACAGGCCGGCGACGGTCCCGAGGTGGCTCACCTGAAGGACGGCGTGATCCTGCTGCGACCCTGGAACAGCTAGCGGGCGGCCCCCGCGGGGGCGTATCGATCCGCCCCCGGAGCGGGGCATGAGGGAGCATCAACCGTGCGTGACGTCGTGATCACCACCGCAATCCGGACCCCGGTGGGCCGCGCCCACAAGGGCCTTCTCAAGGACACCCGGCCCGACGATCTCGCCGGCCTGGTGCTGGCCGAGGCGCTGAAGCGCACGCCCGGGTTGGCGCCCCAGAGGATCGACGACGTACTGCTCGGCAACGCCCATCCCGAAGGGGAGGCCGGCTACAACATGGCGCGCATCGCCGCCCAGATCGCCAACCTTCCCGACAGCGTGGCCGGTGCCACCATCAACCGCTTCTGTGCCAGCGGGCTGCAGGTGATCGTGCAGGGAGTGCACTCGGTCGCCAGCGGTATGAACGACGTGGTCTTCGCCGGCGGCAGCGACTGCACCAGCCGTGTGCCCATCGGCGGTCGTGACGTGGCCGTCAACCGCGCCCTGATCGGGCGCAAGCCGGGCGCGTACCACAGCATGGGGCAGACGGCCGAGGAGGTCGCCCGTCGCTTCGGGATCACGCGCGAGGAGCAGGACCGGTTCGCGCTGACCAGCCACCGCAAGGCGATCGCCGCCCGCAAGGCCGGCAAGTTCGACGGGCACGTCATCCCCGTTCCCACGCGGGTTCAGGACCCGGAGGGCGTCTGGCACGAGGTCGTGCTCGAGCACGACGAGGGCCCGCGGGAGGGCACCAGCCTCGAGACGCTGGCCGGTCTGCGCACGGTGTTCGCCGACGATGAGGCGGCGACCGTCACGGCCGGGAACTCCAGCCCGCTCAACGACGGCGCGGCGATGACCGTCGTCATGTCCGCCGACGAGGCCCGCGCGCTCGGCGTCGAGCCGCTGGCGGTCTTCGTGCAGGCGGCGGTGGCGGGGGTGCCACCCGAGATCATGGGCATCGGGCCGGTGCCCGCCATCAACAAGCTGCTGGACAAGACCGGGATGACACTGGACGACGTCGATCTCGTCGAGATCAACGAAGCCTTCGCCAGCCAGTGTCGCTACAGCCAGCTCGAGCTCGGCATCCCCGACGAGAAGCTCAACGTCAACGGCGGCGCCATCGCCATCGGCCACCCGCTGGGGGCCACCGGCAGCCGCATCGCCGCCGACCTGTTCGCCGAGATGCAACGGACCGGCAAGGAGTTCGGCATCATCTCGATGTGCGTCGGGGGCGGTCAGGGGATGGCGGCGCTGTTCAAGCTGCCGGGCTGAGCGTCGTCACGCCGGGCGCCCCCCGCCGGCTCGGTGCGGGGGCCGGGCCGAGCGGTCTCGGCGTCAGCCGCCGATGGCGACCATGGTGCGTTGACGCTCCACCGGCACGGTGATCCCGGAGGCCACTTTGCGGTGGGCGGCTTCGAGGAAGCGCTCGATCACGGCGGCGAGCGGGTCGGGGGAGGCCAGGGCGCTCCGGAGCTCGAGCTCGCGATCGGTCAGCAGGCAGGGTCGGAGCATGCCGTCGGAGGTGACGCGCATGCGACTGCAGCTGCTACAGAACGGCTCCGAGACGGGGTTGATGAAGCCGATGGAGCCGGGCCAGCCGGGTACCCGGAACAGTCTCGCGGGAGCACTGGGATCGGTCTCGACCGCCTCCAACGCGCCGAAGGCGGACTCGACCCGGGCGCGGATGTCGGCGCCCGCCACGAACTGCTCCTGGTAGGACGAGGCGCTGGCGTTGTTCAGATGCATGTACTCGATGAAGCGCACGTGGAAGGCCCGCGTGGCCGTGAGGCGTGCCAGCGGAACGACCTCATCGTCGTTGAGCCCCCGCATCACAACGGTGTTGAGCTTCACCGGCGTCATGCCGGCCTCCGCGGCCGCCTCGATGCCGCGCCACACGCGCCTGGCGTCGCCCCCCTGGGTGATGGCGCGGAAGACGGCGGGGTCGAGGGCGTCGAGCGAGATGTTGAGCCGGTCGAGCCCCGCATCGAGCAAGTCCGGCAGTCGCTGCTCGAGTGCGCTGGCATTGGTGGTGACGGCCACGTCCGGGATGCCGAGGTCCTGCTTGGCGATGGCGATCATGGCGGGCAACTCCTTGCGGAGCAGCGGCTCGCCCCCGGTGAACCGTACCGAACTCATGCCCAGTTCGGCCGCGGCCCGCAGGACCACTCCGACCTCGGTCACGCCCAGCGTGCCGGGAGGTTCGTGCCCGCCCGCGCCGAGCGGGTCGCAGTAGCGGCATCGGAAGTTGCAGCGTGGCGTGATGCTCAGGCGCAGGTCGCGCACGACCCGTCCGTAGCGGTCGACCAGCGAGTTCGGCCCGGGCTGCATGGAGCCAGGATAGCGTACGGGGGGGCGGCGTCGTGTCCCGTTCCCGTCACGGCGGTTCGCGCCTCGCGGGTGTGTGTCAGCATGCGGCGGGCCTGCCGGGCGCCCGCTCACGGCAGCGTGGGCGGCCCGGGGCGCCACCCGCCCTGCGGCCCGCCTTCCCAGTGGGCCGCGCCCGTCGGCCGGCGTTCCACGGCGTCGAGGACCGCCTCGAACGGTAGCCGCGAGGCGAAGCGCGTCTTCAGGTACCACACCTCCAGGTCGCGACGCGACACCCCCCCCAGGCGGCTGGCTACCTCGCCGGCGCGGTTCACCGCCAGGTCGAACAGGGCGTCGCGGGAGGAAGCCACGCAGCCGACGCCTTCAGCCGCCGTTGCGGCTGCGGGCCTCGTAGCCGGCCGCCTCCAGGGCGCTCCGGGCGCGGGCGAGGGCCTCGTCGGACTCCACGGCGATGCGCACGGCGCCGCCCGTCTCGCGGATGCCCAGGACCTCCAGGTCCTTGATGTTCACTTCGGCCTCGCCGAGTGCGCGGGTGATCCTGGCGAACTCGCCGGGCCGATCGGGCACGGCGATGACAAGCTCGTGGCGAGCCGGCAGCAGGCTCCGCCGCACGATCGGGATGCCGTCGCGCACCCGCTTGGCGGCCTCGGCCCGGGCCAGCAGCGCGTCGTCGTCGTCCAGCAGCCCGTCGAGGTCCTGCAGCTCGGACCGGAACAGACGCATGGCCGAGCGCACGGCGTCCCGGTTCAGCGCGATCATGTCGCGGCTCATCCTGGGGCTGCCCGAGGCGACGCGGGTGAGGTCGCGGAAGCCACCCGCAGCAAGGAGCATGGTCAGCTCGCGTTCGTCGCCGCTTCCCACCAGGGTGGTGAGTGCCACCGCCACCAGGTAGGGGACGTGGCTTACGGTGGCGACCAGGCGGTCGTGGCGGTCGGGCCCGACCCGGATGGGCCGCGCCCCCAGCGCCTCCACGAAGCGTTGCACGCGATCGACGGCGGCCGAGTCGCTGCGCTCGCCGGGCGTGAGCACCCAGACCGCGTTCTCCAGTAGCCCGGCGTCGGCGTGGACGACGCCCGCGCGATCGCTGCCCGCCATCGGGTGCCCGCCGACGAAGCGGAGCTCCGACAGGGCTGCCACCACCTCCGCCTTGACGCTGCCCACGTCGGTCACGATGGCGTCGTCGGCCAGGTGGGGGCGCATGGCCAGCGCCAGCGGCACGATCGACTTCGAGGGCGTCGCCAGCACGATCAGGTCGGCCTCCTGCAGCCACGGCCCCACCTCGAG
>Ga0307440_1000783_pt1 | contig 15692 bp, 12 predicted proteins | sample SalMarWE160410MG_FD_202150 | JGI IMG/M metagenome (GOLD analysis project Ga0307440, IMG submission 202150) | Salt marsh sediment microbial communities from the Plum Island Ecosystem LTER, Massachusetts, United States - WE1604-10 | ecosystem: Environmental > Aquatic > Marine > Intertidal zone >... | reverse complement strand
GGATCGACATGTTCATATTGAATAATTCCAGAGCCACAAATAACACATCCAAAACCACAGCGCTGACGTATGGCTCGCTTAACTTCAGATGGTATTGTTCTTGAAAGACCGTACTTGTTCTTCATACTGATTTCTAACGTCAGCGCTCAGCCGCGCCGTTTTTTGGCGTCGGCTGGAGCGACTTGTTCGCTTTTCGTTGGAAAATCGTATTGATGTGGTCGACGAGATCGCGGTTACTGGTAGATGCAATTACGCCATATCGTGGAACTATGCCGTGATGATTTCGGTAGTGATCGTAGAAGATATCTACGGCTTCGGTTCCAACACTGGATTCTCGACCTTGGATCTTACATTCGATATGGTCTCTCGTTGCCCCTAACACCAAGTCCGCAAGCTGCATCAATGGACTGTGATTAGCCCTGGTGAAATGCAACGAATGTGAGAACCCTAGCGACTCAAGTGCGCCGCAGAGCGCAGGTTTCGGGGAAGAGGCTTTTCCAAAATGAAAGAGCTGGTAGTAGCCTCGGTCGAACGGCTTTGAATCATTGTCTGGCGGCCAATCTAGGACACACTGCCATTTACCTCCGAGCTCCTTTGCCTCCAACCCCGCCCTCATGAGCACATTTTCGAAGCAATATGTATTCAACTCATTCTTCACCCGGTGAACGACTTCCTTGTCTTCCGAATGCGCCTCAATGCACGACACAATGATCTGATAGTCAATGTCGTTTATCTGTCGAAATAGCTCAAGCCGCCATTCCCGTGATGCGTCGAGCATCTTTCTGTACTCGACGCCTCTGCCAAACTCTTTGTATTTCTTCTTGATGGACGTGTCTTTGAAGTTCCATTTCACGGGCATGTTGGGGTGCGTGTACTGGTCCTTTACGTCCCTAATTTTTTCGATGATGGAGTCTTCTAACTCTCTGTTCACGACCACACCGCCGAAAAGATGGACCCTCCTTGGAGCGTCCTCGGTTGAGGTCTTTGCGTAGGTGTCGTCAGCGTAGAGTATGTGCATCATTTGCAAGCGAACTATAAATAGGCGACTTTGAATATAGCAATGAGGGTCGCCTAAATCAATGAAGGCCCTGTCATACCGCCTTTTCCCGGCTGTTTCGAAGTTTTAGGCGACCTAAAAATTTCCGGATGGCGTCGCCGCTCAACGCTAACTAGACGCCGAATCGACATATAATTTGGCGTATTGACGTATAAACTAATTCAAAGTTTAGTAACTCCCTGAAAATTGGATTTTTTCATAACAAAGTACGTCAGATTAGCTGTCGAAATGACGTCTAATCTGGTGCATTTGACGTGCAACATGCCAGAACTATAGCACTCGATCTAAAAAAGCGCGCGCAGGAGTATATCGCGGCTTAAGCCGCTTCTTATTTAATAAAAATGTGACGAAATTGTCAGTCAATCAACATTCGATAACGTTAACAGCCAACCCCCCCAGCGACGTTTCCTTGTAAATGCTCTGCATATCTCGGCCGGTAGCACGCATCGTCGCGATGACTTCGTCGAGCGAGACTCGGTGGCTACCGTCGCCGTGCATGGCGAGGCGCTGGGCGTTGATGGCTTTCATGGAGCCCATGGCGTTGCGTTCGATGCAGGGGATCTGCACCAGGCCTTTGATAGGATCGCAGGTGAGGCCGAGGTTGTGTTCCATGCCGATCTCGGCGGCGTTTTCGATGTGTGCGTTGCTGCCGCCCATGGCGGCGGTGAGTCCGGCGGCGGCCATAGAACAGGCCACGCCGACTTCGCCCTGGCAGCCCATCTCGGCGCCGGAGATGGAGGCGTTTTTCTTGTAGAGCATGCCGATGGCGCCCGCAGTGAGCAGGAAGTCCACGACGCCCTCTTCGTTCGCATCTTCGACGAAGCGCCAGTAGTAATGCAACACCGCCGGGATGATGCCCGCCGCACCGTTGGTCGGCGCGGTGACGACGCGTCCGCCGGCGGCATTTTCTTCGTTGACGGCCAGGGCGAACAGGTTCACCCAGTCCATGACGTCGAGGGCGTTGCTCTTGCGATTGGCGAGCAGCTTCTCGCGCAGGGCGGGGGCACGGCGGACGACGCGCAGGCCGCCGGGCAAGGTGCCGGGCGTGTTGAGGCCGCTGTCCACGCAGTCCTGCATCACTTGCCAGATGCGCAGCAGGCCCTCACGGGTCTCCTCCCAGGGGCGGTAGCTGTTCTCGTTTTCGCGCATCAACGCGGGGATACGAAGGCCGGCCGCGTCGCAGGCGGCGAGCAGTTCCTTGGCGTTGGAGAACGGATGCGGCACTTCGTGGTCGACGTCGCCGCCGTCCGGTTCGTCACCGCGCAGGATGAAGCCGCCGCCGATGGAATAGAAGTCCTCGGCGAACAATTCTTTCCCGTCGGCGTCCAGCAGGCGGAAGCGCAGGCCGTTGGTGTGGCGCGGTAACTGTTCTTCGCGGTGAAAGACGATGTCGGCCTTTGGGTCGAAGTCGAGTTCGTGCTCGCCGAGCAGGTTGATCTTCTTCGTTGAATGAATACGCTCGATGGTCGGGGCGATGGTGGCGTTCTCGACCTTGTCGGCCTCCTCGCCCGCCAGGCCCAGCAGCACGGCCTTGTCGGTGCCGTGGCCTTCACCGGTCAGTGCCAGCGATCCGTACAGGTTCGCCTCGACGCGGGCCGTTTTGTCGAATGCACCCACTTCCTTCGCGTCGAGTAAAAACTGACGCGCGGCCCGCATGGGGCCGACGGTGTGCGAGCTGGACGGGCCGATGCCGATCTTGAACAGGTCGAATACGCTGATATTCATTCGTGAACCACCATGCACCTTAAATTTGCGTTAGGGCTATAGCCCCTCATCCTAACCTTCTCCCCTCGGGGGAGAAGGGACGCGTGCGCCCCGTGAAGACTACAACGACCAAGCAAGTCTATCGACTCCATAGCCTACTGAAAATCCATCCCCTCGCCCCGCTTGCGGGGAGAGGGTCAGGGTGAGGGGGCAGGAATACTTCGCCGCTTTGCGGCGCACCCCTCATCCCGGCCTTCTCCCCTCACGGAGGGGAGAAGGAGTAAGACGTTCCGTTCAGCCCGGTACCGGACGTGCTCAGTCGTCGAGGGCCAGGAGGCTGGCGTTGCCGCCGACCGCCGCCGTATTCACCGTCAAGGCCTTTTCGGTGGCGAAGCGCGGCAGGTAGTGCGGGCCGCCGGCTTTCGGACCGGTGCCCGAGAGGCCGCGTCCGCCGAAGGGCTGCACGCCGACCACCGCGCCGACCATGTTGCGGTTGATGTAGCAGTTGCCGGCCCCGACCTCTGCCGCAAGGCGCTCGGCCTCGCCGTCGATGCGGCTGTGCACGCCGAAGGTCAGGCCGTAGCCGGTGCCGTTGATTTCCTGCATCAAGGTTTCCAGGTCGCGGGACTTGAAGCGCAGGATGTGCAGGATGGGGCCGAACACTTCGCGCTTCAGCACTTCGATGTTCGGAATCTCGACCGCGAGCGGCGCGACGAAGCTGCCGTTGGCGCAGGCGGCGGGCAATTCGCATTGGCGGATCACTTTGCCGGTCTGGCTGATCGCCTCGCTGTGCTCCTGCAGTATCGCGCGGGCGTCGTGGTCGATAACCGGGCCGACGTCGGTGGAAAGCAGGCCCGGATCGCCGATGGTGAGCGTGTCCATGTAGCCTTCGAGGATCTCGATCACGCGCGGCGCGATCTCTTCCTGCAGGCACAGCACGCGCAGGGCCGAGCAACGCTGGCCGGCGCTGTGGAAGGCCGAGGACACCACGTCGAGCACCACCTGCTCGGGCAGCGCGGAGCTGTCCACGATCATCGCGTTCTGGCCGCCGGTCTCGGCAATCAGTGTGGCGATGGGACCTTCGCGTTCGGCGAGCGTCTGGTTGATGGAGCGCGCCACTTCGGTGGAACCGGTAAAGGCCACGCCCGCGATACGCGGATCGGATACGGCGGCATGGCCGATGCGTCCGTCGCCCGGCAGCAGGTGCAGCACCGCACCGGGGATGCCCGCCTCGTGCAACAGGCTGATGACGCGGTGGCCGATGATGGAGGTCTGCTCCGCCGGCTTGGCGATCACGGTGTTGCCCGCGGCGAGCGCCGCGGTCACCTGGGCGAGGAAGATCGCTACCGGGAAATTCCACGGGCTGATGCAGACGAACACGCCGCGTCCATGCATGGAAAGCTGGTTGCGCTCGCCGGTCGGGCCGGGCAGCGGCATGGGTTCGCCGAACTGCTTGCGGCACTGCATGGCGTTGTAGCGCACGTGGTCGACGCCCTCGCGCACTTCGGCAATCGTGTCGGGAATGGATTTGCCCGCCTCGCGCACGCACAGCGCCATGAACTCGGGCATGCGCTCTTCGAGAAGATCGGCGGCCTTGTCGAGCAGGCGCGCCCGTTCTTCCGCCGGGGTGTTGTCCCAGCGTACCTGCGCGGCGGCGGCCTTGCCGATGGCCTCTTCCACCAGCGCTTCGTCGGCGTCGATGACTTCTCCGACCTTGCGGGTGTTGTCGGCCGGGTCGAGCACGGCGCGCGCGGTGCCCTCGGTGCGCTCCTTGCCGCCGACGATGGGCACGGCCTTCCAGGGTTTTTTCAGGGCCTTGGCCATCTCGGCCTGCAACTCGGCGAGCACCGCCTCGTCGGCGATGTTGATGCCCTTGGAGTTGCGGCGGTCCGGGGCGTACATGTCTTTCGGCAGCACGATCTTCGGATGGCGCTTGCTCTCATTGGCCTCGGCCCGGGCGAGCGGATCGGCAATGATGTCCTCGATCGGCGTGTTCTCGTCACTGATGCGATGCACGAACGAGGTGTTGGCGCCGTTCTCCAGAAGCCGCCGCACGAGGTACGGCAACAGTTCGCGGTGCGCGCCGACCGGGGCATAGACGCGGCAGTAGCGGTCATTGCCGTGCGCGCCGAGCACTTCGCCATAGAGCGCTTCGCCCATGCCGTGCAGGCGTTGGAATTCGAAGTCGGTGCGATCGCCTGCCAGCTCGATCACCGCCGAGATGGTGTAGGCGTTGTGGGTGGCGAACTGCGGATAAATGGCCTCGCCCGCGTCAAGCATTTTGCGTACGCAGGCGAGATAGGCGACGTCGGTGTTGATCTTGCGCGTGTAGACCGGGTAATCGGACAGGCCCTCGATCTGGGCGAGCTTGACCTCGGTGTCCCAGTAGGCCCCTTTGACCAGGCGTACCGGGATGCGGCGCCCAACCTCCCGGTACAGATCCACCAGCCAGTCAATCACGGCGGGGGCGCGCTTCTGGTAAGCCTGCAGCGCCAGGCCGAAGTCCTCATAGCCTTCCAGGGCAACGTCGCGGTATACGGCCTCGATGATATCGAGCGACAGATCGAGACGATCCACTTCCTCGGCGTCCACGGTGAGGCCGATACGGGCTTCCTTGGCCACGAGCGCCAACGTCTTGAGGCGTTCGGTGAGTGCCGGCAGCGCATCTTCCCGCCGCGCCAGTTCATAACGCGGATACAGCGCCGAAAGCTTTACCGAGATGCTGTGGGCGTCGTAAATGTCGACAACGTCCAGGCGGTTCTGGCCGATGGACTTGATCGCGGATTCATATGCGTCGAGGTAGCGCTGGGCGTCGGTTTCGGTCAGCGCGGCTTCGCCGAGCATGTCGAAGCTGTAGCGATAGAGGCTATGGTCCTTCTCCTCGGCACGAGCGAGCGCTTCCTTGATCGTGCGCCCCATGACAAACTGGCGCCCGAGCATACGCATGGCCTGCTTGAGCGCGGCACGGATGATCGGCTCGCCGGCCCGCTGGGTCATGCGCTTGAAGAAGGTCGCCGGATTGTGCTGGGTGTCTTTATCCAGGCGTACCAACTTGCCGGTCAGCACCAACCCCCAGGTGGAGGCATTGACGAACAGCGAGCGGCTTTCGCCGAGCCGTTCCGACCAGTCGCCGCGCGAGAGCTTGTCGCGGATGAGCTTGTCGGCGGTGTCCGCATCGGGTATGCGGATGAGTGCCTCGGCGAGGCACATGAGCACCACGCCCTCTTCCGAGGACAGATCGTAATGGTGCAGGAATTCCTCCACGCCGCTCTGGTCGCTGGCCTGCTTGCGCACCGCCTCGACCAGGCTTCGCGCACGCTCGCTCACCCGCTGCCCGGCCTCGGGCGTGAAACGGGCTTCCTCGATCAGCTGCGTGACCCGCTCGTCTTCGTCGGCCAGGAACAGACGGTTGATGGCCTCGCGCAGCCCTTGGGGGGGACGAGCCGTTTCCTCATAGATGAACTGGGGAAATTCGGGCGTCATGTTTTCTGCGGCTCGGGCCATGGGATGTCCGTGGAATGAATTCCGTCTATTGTAAATCCTCGGGCCGGTGCGCTTCCTGGCCCAGATCATCCCGGGGTCTCGTCGACTGTCGGTCTCCAGCCACGGCGCTACGAGTAATTAGGGATTTGCCGTAGGAGCGGCGGTCCCCGCCGCGATTGTCTTTTAAATCCCCCTCCAACTCCCTCTTCCTTGCTGCGCAAGCAAGAGGGAGGGTCATTGTTCTCGCAACGACGCCACAGCCCGAAATAGTGACTCCTTCTCCCCCGAGGGGAGAAGGCCGGGATGAGGGGTGCGCCGCGCAGCGGCAATTTATCTCGTTGGCACAACCGGATAAGTGGGAGCGGCGGTCCCCCGTCGCGATTGTCTTTTGAATCCCCCTGCGGCTCCCCCTTCCTTGCTGCGCAAGCAAAGGGGAGAGCTATTCTTATCGCAGAGGTGCATAGAACGCTAAAGTCAAAATATCTAGCCTTGCTTTTTCTTCTAACCCCTCCAGCTCCCGCTTCCCCGTTGAGCGAGCAAAGGGAAGAATCACCTTGTTCTATCTCGGCGGTCTCTGCGCCTCTGCGAGATTAATATCTTTCCTTGTTGCGCCGCAGCGCCGTTGCGAGAGCTCTTCTGTCCGCCGCGTCGGGCTATCATGGCGTCCATGGAAGAACAGCTCCCGCTTGCCGAAAACGTCTTTTCCGTCTCGCGCCTGGTCGGGGCGGCCAAGAACCTGCTGGAAAGCCATTTCGGCACCGTGGCCGTGGAAGGCGAGATCTCCAACCTCGCCCGGCCCCGCTCGGGCCATGTCTACTTCACGCTCAAGGACGACGATGCGCAATTGCGCTGCGCCCTGTTCCGCCGCGAGGCACAACGCCTGAATTTCGTGCCCGAGAACGGCATGCAGGTGCTGGCGCGCGGGCGGCTGTCCATCTACCCGGCGCGCGGCGACTTCCAGCTGTATGTCACCGATCTGGAAGAAGCCGGACTGGGGGCACTGCAGCGGGCCTTCGAGGCGTTGAAGAAAAAACTCGCCGCCGAAGGGCTGTTTGATGCCGAACACAAGAAACCCCTGCCCCGCTACCCGCGGCGCATCGGCGTGGTCACCTCGGCGACCGGCGCGGCCCTGCGCGACATTCTGCATGTGCTGGGCCGGCGCTATCCCGCCGCCGACGTATTGATCTACCCCACGCAGGTGCAGGGCAGTACGGCCGCGGTCCAGATTGCCGCCGCGCTGAAACGCGCCGAAGAGCGCCATGACTGCGATGTACTGATTCTCGCCCGCGGCGGCGGTTCGCTGGAAGACTTGTGGTCCTTCAACGAGGAAGTGGTGGCACGGGCGGTATATGCCATGACGATTCCGGTCGTCTCCGGCGTGGGCCATGAAACCGATTTCACCATTGCGGACTTCGTCGCGGACGTGCGGGCACCCACGCCCTCTGCAGCGGCGGAGACCGTGGTGCCCGACCGCCGCGAGTTGCTGGCGCAACTGCATCAACTCGGACGGCGCTTCGAGCAGGGCTGGCAGCGCGGCGAACGCGAACGGCGACAGTCCCTGGACGGACTGTCCCGGCGCCTGACTTTGCAGCACCCGAGCCGCCGGCTGCAGGAACGGGCGCAGCGGTTGGACGAACTCGGTGGCCGTTTGGCCGCCGCACCGCCGCGCCAGCTCGCCGGCCTGCGCTCCCGGCTCGGTGCCTTGCGCTCCGACTTGCAGCGTCACTCGCCACAGCTTCGACTCGAACGGGCACGCGCCCAGGTCGAGCGGCTGGACGAGCGGCTTGGCCGCCTCTGGCGGCAGCAGGACGAACGCCGCCGCGCACGGTTGACGAGTCTTGCCGGACGCTTGCGGGCGCTGGGGCCGGAACAGACCCTGGCCCGCGGCTACGCGATCGTCTTCGCCGCGGATGGGTCGATCCTGCGCGATGCCCACGCCGCCAAGCCTGGCGACGCGGTGCAGGCACGTCTCGCCCGGGGCCACATCGGCGCCCGCGTGGAGAGCATCGACGAAGAGAGTAAATGAGAGCCCTCACCGCCCTGCTGCTGACCCTGTGCAGCCTGTCCGCCCTGGCTGCCACACCGCCGCTGGCGCCTCTGCAGACGCTCGCCAAATACGGTGCACGGGTTAGTGCACTGGTCGTGCGCCTGGACAACGGCACGGCTCTCGCCTCTATCGATGACCGGCTGGCGTTGACGCCGGCCTCGGTCAGCAAGCTCTATGTGGCGGCGGCAGCGCTGCGCCAGTGGGGACCGGACTACCGTTTCACTACGCGCTTTCTCGGCACGGGCCCGGTAAAAAACGGCGTGCTTGAAGGGGATCTGATCTTCGCCGGTGCCGGCGATCCGGCGCTGACCAACGAGCAACTTTTCATCCTCACCCGGCGTCTGGCCGAGCGCGGCATTCATGAAGTCAAAGGCAAGCTGATCATCGATGCGTCCTACTTCGGTCGGATCGCCTGCACCACCGATGACCGTTGCGCCGCACGGCATGCCAGCCACAACGCTTATGACGCCCTGCTGTCTTCGGCCGCCGTGAACTTTGCCAACGCCGAACTCGTGGTCATGCCCGCGTCAAGCGCAGGCAAACCCGCGAGCGTGCGGATTGCGCCGGTAAACATTCCCACTATCCGGGTGGTGAACGAGGTCAAGACCGGACCCGCAAGCAGCGGCTGGGCCGTTGGGATCGAGCGCCGCACCGAGCACGGACGCGATGTCTTCATTGCCCGCGGCAGCGTACCTGCGGGAGCGAACCCGAAGCGCTACTGGCGGGCGCTGGGGCACCCCGATGCGGCTACGGCCGGTCTGCTGGAATCGCTTCTATCGGAATCGGGTATTCGGATCGACGGCGGAGTAAACATCGATCACTCCGGGACCACGCAAGGACTGACGCTGGCCCGCATCCAAGGCCAACCCCTGTGGCTGCAGTTGCGGCGCATGCTCACCTGGAGCAATAACTACATGGCCGACACCTTCACGCTGGATCTGTTGCGCACGACCCGGACACCACCGCTGAAACTGCGTGATGGCGGTCTATTACTGACCCGCACCGGCCGTGCCCTGGAGGCAAGCTCCGGACTCTGGAGCACCACCGAGCCCCCCCGCCTGAAGCTGGAAAGCGGCAGCGGTCTGACAACGTCGAGCAAAGCCAGTGCCCGTGACCTGGTCGCGCTGCTAACCGGCATGTACAGGCAGGCCGGACTCTTCCCGAGCTTCCTCGGCGCCCTGACCGTGCCCGGCTACACGCCGGTGGACATGCTAAAAGATCCCGGGGATGGGGCGTGGATGCATGCCATTGCGGCAAAGACGGGTTCGCTCGAACGGCCGCACAGCGTGTTCGCGCTGGCCGGCTATGCACGCCTGGCCGACGGACACTGGGGGGCGTTCGCCATCTTGATCAACGGCACGAAGAACTATGAAGTGCCGTTGGGCACGGCCATCGATGCAACCCGAGCGGCGTTGACGCCTCTGCTCGAGACGCCGCCGAAAGCCCATGCACCGGATCGAAACCGGATTCCGACGAAGCAAACCACCCGTTTCGAAAACCAGTAAATTACTTTAAGTTAATAACATAATTATTTGTTAAATAAATAGTTATCTCTATCTTTTGAGAAAATAATTTAAGAACTACCGGTGACTGGAAGCTGGTCCAGGAATTCCGTGATGCAAGCCCCAAACCCTTCCAGGTCGACGAGGAAAGAATCGTGGCCCTGCGGGGAGGTGAGCATGTGCTCACTAACCTCCGTGCCACAGCCGCGCAGCAGCTCGGACAATTCCCGCTGTTGCTCGGCCGGGAACAGAATGTCCGACTCGACGCCCATGACCAGCGCCTTCTCCGTCTTCAGGCGCGCCATGGCACGGCCCATATCGCCCTGCCCGTGCTGGGCAGCGTCGAACTCGTCCATGGCGGCCGACAGATACAGATAGCAATTCGCATCGAAGGTGCCGATGAAGCGGTCGGCGTGGGCCTCGAGGTAACTCTCCACTTCGAACTTGATGCCGAAGGAGGCAACGCCGCGGGGCGCATCGTGACGCACGCGGGCACGGCCGAAACGCTCGCGCCACTCGTCCGGCGAGCGGTAGGACAGCATGCCGATCTTGCGCGCCATACGCATGCCGGTCACCGGTCCATGCCCGGTGTAATAGCCATCGGCCCAATCGGCATCGTTGCGGATCGACTCCCTTTGCAGGGACCGGATCGCGATGGCGAACGGACGCGCATTGGCCGCGGAAGAAATCAAGACGAGATTCGGTGCCAGCTCAGGATATTGCAGGGCAAACGCCAGCGCACTCATCCCGCCCAGGGACGGACCCATGACGATCCGTGGGCGGGGCAGGCCTAATTGCTCCAGCAGCAGCCGTCCACCAAGGGCAATATCCTCGACCGCCAGGGCCGGAAAATCGAGCCGGTAGGGCTCACCGGTGGCCGGATTGATCGAGGCCGGCCCCGTCGATCCGAAGCAGCTGCCGAACGAATTGATGCACACCACGCACCAGCGATTGGTATCGATGTACTGTCCGGGACCGATCATGCCTTCCCACCAGCCCGGCGAACAATCGGCCCTCGACGGTGCGGCATGGGCGCTCGGCGACAAGCCGGTGAAGAGCAGGATCAGGTTGTCTTCACCAAGCTTCCCCCATGACTCGTAGGCGATATCGACCGCCGGCAGCCGCCCACCCCGGTAGAGCTGGATCGGGCTGTCCACGTGCACGACGCCACGTGACTGAAGCGAGGTTGACGCGTCCATCAGCAACTCAGGGCTCGGCCTGCACGTAGGCGATCCAGGCCGGATCGGCTTCGCCGCGCTCTACGGGCAGGAATTCGCCGTCGCCCTCGCCCGTGTCTTCGTCCGTGCCCTGCCAGAGCACAGTCGTGCGCGAGAACCCGGCCTCTTCCAGCAATTCGCGGATTTCGGGCAGCGTCCAGAGGCGCCAGTGATAGGTAAACGCATTGTCCATGCGTGAGCCGTCCTTGAACTTGAAGTGGATGCGGCACTCGGCATGGGACGTGACCGGATCGAAATCGGCCTGCTCCCAGATGTAGGTGAAATTCTTGACCTTGCGCTCTTCGGTCATCTCTTCGTAGGCATCGGAGCCGCCGTAGGCATCGACAATGAACAGGCCGTCTTCGGCCAGAGCAGCACGCGCATTACAGAAGTAGCGCAACAGCGTTGCCCGGTCCTTGAAGATCCAGTAGCTGAAATTCATCGCGGTCACGATGTCGAGATTCTTGCCGGGTGCCTCGAGCACATTGCCCTGCACCAGCTCTACCCGCTCCTGCGCGTCCTCGGGCAGCTTGGCCAGGTTGTGTTCACGTCCCCAGCCCAGCACTTCCGGATCAAGGTCGACGCCGATGGCCTTGTGCCGCCAGTTGGCCGCGGCCCACTTGCAGGCCACCGTGGCCGTACCGCAGAAATCCTCGCGCATGCTGCGGGCCGCACGGCCGCGCGCACGCTGGAACGTTTCCTTGAGAAATTCGATTTCGGTTTCCGCATCCTGCACGGAGTGTTCGTAAAGCTTGTGGCGATCGGCCTTGTCGGCCATCTTGGGTTTTCTTGGTCGTGGACTCATATGTCGGTCGTTTCCTTGTATCTATATCTTCAGCGATGTAAACGAGTGGGCTGGAGCGCCGCTTAACCGGCTTCCAGCAGAGGCATCAGTGCACGCTCGACACCGGCCACATCCTGCGTGCCCGCCAGCGCGCCGAGCCGGGCACGCACCCGGCGTGCGCCCGGGACGCCGCCCAGTATGCCGGGCACATGGCGCAGGGCCGGGCCGAGTTTCTCGCCGCGGGCCACGCACCCTCTCAGGTAATGCAGATAACCCGCCAGCACTTGAGCCCGGCGCGGTTCGTGCTCTGACATGTCAGCGTAGAAACGTGCATCGGCCTTAGCGAACATGAACGGGTTGGCATAAGCAGCACGGCCCAGCATGACCCCGTCGACGCCCGCCAGCTTTGCAGCGGCCTCGTCGAGATCGTTTATTCCGCCATTGACGAGAATTTCCAGCTCTGGATACAACCGCTTCGCATGAGCCACCCGTGCGTAATCGAGTGGCGGCACGTTGCGGTTAGCCTTCGGACTCACGCCATTCAGCCAGGCCTTGCGCGCGTGGATAATGAAAGTGCGGCATCCTGCCGCCGCCACGCTCTCAACGAAGCGGCACAGGAATTCCAGGTTATCTTCGTGATCGATCCCGAGCCGCGTCTTGACGGTGACCGGCAAGGGCGAGGCCTCGCGCATGGCGGCCACGCACTCGGCGACCAAATCCGGTTCGCTCATCAGGCAGGCTCCCATGCGCCCGGCACTGACGCGGGGACTGGGGCAGCCAACGTTGAGGTTGACCTCGTCGTAGCCGTGCACATGCGCGAGGCGCGTGGCCTCGGCCAGCACTTCGGGTTCGTGCCCCCCGAGCTGCAGTGCAACCGGGTGCTCCTGGTCGTTGTAGGCAAGCAGCTTGAACGCGTCTCCGCGAACCACGCCGCGCGCCACGACCATTTCCGTATACAGCCAGGTCCTGCGGGTGACGAGACGCATGAGGTAACGGAAATGCCGATCCGTGCGATTCATCATCGGTGCGACGGCGAGGGTACGGGGCGGCAGGCGAACAGATTCAGTGCTCGTCGTCACGCTTCTCCTCCTCATCCACCACGGTGTATTCGCCTTCGATGACATTGGCGTTGCGACGGCGCTCGTCGTCACCGCGCCGGGACCTGAAGTTGTCCAGCAAATAGGTACGCAGGAAATACACGCAAGCCGCCACCAGGGCGACCGCGCCCAGGATCACCAGGACCCAGAAACCGACGACGATGGCTAAGGCTACGCCGACGAGGGTAATCACGACGGCGGCTATACGCTGCAACATGCTATAAACTAAGTAAATTAATCTCTCTATGTTAACCCACCGCGCTTGACCTGGAACGAACGTTTCCCATGAGCGCATACGCGCAACAGGCCACCGCATGTCATTGAATACGGCTCCCCAATGCCGCCTGTCGGTGGTGATCATTACGCTGAATGCAGCCGACCGGCTTGAATCCTGTCTCGCCAGCCTCGGGAATCTTCCCGACGAAATCGTCATACTGGACGGCGGCAGCACGGATAATACGGCCGCAGTGGCCGAGCACTATAACGCCCGTTTGGTGACCTCCACCGAGTGGCCCGGCTACGGCATTCAGCGCCAAAGGGCCCAGGCCGAGGCCCGCGGAACATGGATCCTGATGATCGACAGCGACGAGCGATTGTCGCCGGGGCTGCGAGACGAGATCCGGCAGGCGGTCGAAAAGGACGATCCCGCGTTGGCCTATACCCTGCCCCGCCTGACCTGGGCCTTCGGACGCTATATCCGCCATAGCGGCTGGTGGCCGAACTATGTGCTGAGACTCTATCACCGCGACCGGGGGCATTACGATTCGGCCCTCGTACATGAACGCGTCGAACTTGAACCCGGCACGCGCGTCCAGCGGCTGAAGCAACCGCTGCTCCATCACACCTATCGCGACCTCAAGGACTATCTCGTCAAGTCGGCCGGTTACGCGGCCGCCTGGGCACTACAGCGCCACGAGTCCGGCAATCGAACCTCGATCGGCACCGGACTGGTACACGGCCTGGCCTGCTTCCTGCAAATGTATATCGTGCGCGCCGGATTCCTCGACGGACGAGCAGGTTTTCTGCTTGCCGTGCTTTCGGGACACTCGACCTTCGTCAAATATGCGGATTTGTGGCTGCGCGAGCACGACCCGGGGCCGCCTGGGCAAGAAGAGCCCTGATCTCTCCGCACACTGCTTCTATATCGAGTGCCGAAAAGTCATGCTCGCCCGCCGTAGGCGGCGGCATGAAGGCCAAGCGCCGCTGTTCATTGTTCAAGGTCTGCCAACGCAGCGCCGACGCGGACCGGCGATGCGGGTAGAAACCGACGGTCGGCACATCCAGCGCACCGGCTATATGCAGCGGCCCCGTCGATCCGCTGATAAACATATCGGCCACGGCCAAATCCCTGGCATAGACGTCCAGGCCCGCTTCCGAGCGGTAACGGACATGTTCGACATCGCCCAGTGCACCGGCCAGAGCATCGGCGGCAGCGGCATCCGCCGGCCCTTCCGAAATAACCGGTACGGCTCCCGTTGCAACGAGTTCGCGTGCAATGCGGGCAAACAGATCCACCGGCAATGTCGGCGAAGACCCCCCATGCCCGGGATGAATGAACACCCAGGTCCGAGTCGCTTCGATATCGAGGCGCTGCGCAAGTTCACGGCGATTTTCGCTCAAGACCGATAACGGGAATGTGAGGTAGGGCGGCCGGGCTCGGACACAGCGTTTTACACCGAGTTGTGCAAGGAAGAATTCAGCCAGTTCCAGGTTGTAGACCCATTCGGGCTTGGTCGATTGCGATCGATGCTGCCTGAGGCGGTGGGTATAGAGCACTTGCGCCAACTTGGTGGCCGGAGCCACTCGCAAGGGGATGCGGGCCAAAGCCAGGCCCAGTGCGATATCGAAGCGTGAAAACAAGGCCACTGCCGCATCGAAACCAGCCGGCCGGAGCAACCGGGCCAAGGCCCGGGCATTGCGCCACTCGCCGTCTTCGCGCGGATCCTCGATAACCTCGTCCACGCCCTTGCACAGCCTTGCCAACGGAGCCGTGTAAGCCTGGGCCAGCACCGCGAGGTGCGCATCCGGAAGACTGAGGTGCATGGTTTGAAGGGCCGGCCATGCGAGCATGAAATCTCCGAGCCGATCATTCCTGGCCGCCAGCAATTTCATCGCTTCCGACTCCCATTGCTTCCCCCCGATGGCGGCCATGATAGCGGGCTTGGCGGCAAAAAGCGTAGGATATCCATCGCCTTGTCTGGAACATCGTCCATGCTGCGTCTGATCGGCAATATCCTCTGGTTCATTCTCGGCGGCTTTTTCATGGGCCTGGCCTGGACATTCGTGGGCATCATCGCCTTTGTGTCGATCATCGGCATTCCCTGGGGCCGTGCCTGCTTCATGATCGCCGGTTTCACATTTTGGCCGTTCGGCCGCGAGGCGGTCAATCGCGAAGTGATCAGCGGCCGCGGCGATATCGGTACCGGCCCCTTCGGCATCATCGGCAATATCATCTGGCTGCTGGTCGCCGGCTGGTGGCTGGCGCTCGGACACCTGCTCAGCGCGGTGCTCGACTTCATCACCATTATCGGCATCCCCTTCGGCGTGCAACACGTAAAACTTGCCGGCGCCTCGCTGTTCCCGATCGGATTGACCGTCGTAGAACGCGGACGTCCTCGAAACGCCTGACGCGAGTCACGATCCGGGCAAGCCGCACTGTTATAATTGCGGGCTAAGCAAAGCTTGGCTTGCATTCGCAAGCCATTGATAAACCAGCACTTGGAGAGGCCCATGAGCAACAGCTTCGATGCCCGCGCCACGCTTGCCGTCGGTGGCAAGGATTACGAGATCTTCAAACTGGA
>Ga0307440_1000782_pt1 | contig 15701 bp, 17 predicted proteins | sample SalMarWE160410MG_FD_202150 | JGI IMG/M metagenome (GOLD analysis project Ga0307440, IMG submission 202150) | Salt marsh sediment microbial communities from the Plum Island Ecosystem LTER, Massachusetts, United States - WE1604-10 | ecosystem: Environmental > Aquatic > Marine > Intertidal zone >... | reverse complement strand
CCGGAAATCGTTTCCGTATATAGATCTTCAATTTCGTCCGTTACGACATCTTCAACATCATCTAATATTTCTTCATTAGCAATATCCGACATGTCTTCTTCAGCAACATCCACAATCTCATCCAAGATCTCATCTTCTATGACATCTCCAATTTCTTCAACAGCCTCCCCATCTTCATCATCCTGCACCTCAAATAAATCTTCATCCTCATCGACAGCTCCAATATCGACCGTCTTGTCAACACCATCAACCGAAACCCGTGATTCAGATGGTTTATTTTCAGGATCGATACCTGCCTTTGGAAATTCCGGATTACCCAAACCCAACTTTTCCGATAATCGTTTAATTAGGTCCTTTAACTGATCTTTTTTACTTAAATCGTCCTTTGTTGTTGCATCTTCAACACTCAATGCACCGGATACGGTTTCATTGGCCACCTTCAGGATATCCATTATCTGGTCTAATTTAAGTGTTCCATCCGGCTGCAACTCATATCCGAACTGATTAAGAATATTATCCTTTGCATTTTCGGACATGACAAATATATTGTCCGGACCGATTTTTATCCCTTCGGGATTTAAACCGTTTTCATAAAGTTTTTTTAAATCCGCATTGACCGATGATCTTAATCCAGTCAAGTTTTTTCGTTTATTTTTGATAATTTCGGGATCGTCCTGCGTATCCCACAACAGCTTTATCAACGATGCATGTTCGATCTTTCTCAGCGAGGCCAGAGAATTATCATCGACATAGTAATCTCTTACGGTCTTTACGAATCTATATTTCAAGGTCATCTCGCTGGCGTATTTTAGTTGCGATAAGGCCTGGTCGATGCCTGTCAATGTTATAACAGATGCCATTATACTCTCCTCATTTAAAGGTTTCGGGTTCCACGTTCAGCGGACCGCTAAACCGATGTGAAAAAAGTCATTTGCAAAACTCGTTCCATAAACCTGGCACGTTTTCTCTGTCTTCAATTTTCAGAGCATAATAGCGTGAATCAGGAAACCACACCCCATGAACACATACGAATTATGAAATATAGAGATGTCGAAATCTCTAACCGTTAAAAAGAAGCACCCGCAGGAATATCTTAAATGGTATAAATTTTGCATAGTTGTACCTTTCGTAAAAGCAATGAGAGCGCCGTTGCAGCTCGGATAAATCAAAATCATCCCTGCCTCGGAAATTATTATGAGATTTTCGGGCAAGCTTACCTTTAAAAGGTTTATCAATCGTAAGGATCATTGCTCGGAATAACCAAAGACCGTCAATCTTTCAACAGCGCTCAGGGGATGATCAGAGATATTTTATACAGGCGAGTCTGACCGGCGAAGATCGCTCGATTTGCTCATAATTGGCATCAGGGCCCGCTTTCCAGCCTCTTTGAACTGTAATCGCTACGAGCCGGAAGCCTTAGGGATTACAGGCCGGAGGGTAAAGCTTATGTACCGGAGGGAATGTTGAAATAATGGAGTAAGGGGTTTTGGAAAAAATGCAAATAGATGATGCAAACAAAAAACCTGACGTGATCGATCAATTCAATGAGATTTTCTTTAACCATTTGGAACGTTTGATCGGAAGCCGGTTTGGGATTGGAGAACTGATCTTGAATCCCTTAACCATCTCTATCATTACGCTGCTCATGGAACGAGAAAACGGGATAGAAGGTTTTGTTCCCGATGAAAATGATCGTTATACTCATGAAACATTAATAGAAGATGTTGAAGACATGGGACTTAGAGACGATCAGGATATGAATGTCGTTATCGAAAACATGATTCAAAAAAACTATATCCGGGCCGAAGGCGACAGACTTATCCCTCAAAAACCCACGGTAAGTATGGCCCGTCTTATGGATCTGGTCTTCCCGAAAATGCCCGGTATGAACCTGATCGCCTATTTTGTCCAAACACTGGATGAAGTAAAATCCGGCCGAAAAGATATCGATTCGGCGGCGGATCAATTTGACCAAATTTTACAAATGCAAGGCATTCCTTTGGAAAAAGATCCACGGGCACATACCCCCCCAAAGATTTCCCGTCAACTTCCTGATAAAAGCGTCCCTACCCGAAGGTTTAAGAACGCCACGCAAAATAACAAAAAAATATCTTTGAACACAGAATTGAAAACGACTTCGATTCTTGGTCGGAAATCGCGAGATATTCTTCTCGATCACGCCAAAGGTTCGTCCAATGAACCTAAAGTGCTATCTTCCGATGCCTACAATGGAAAAACAAAAATCACAAAACTCAATTTTGGTGAATCCGGATTAAAAGAAATCAAACCCGATAAAACCTCCTCGGACAGACATGAACATATTGAAATTGAGAAACCACAAGCATCTGATCAATCAATAGAAACATCGCCTCATAATGCCGATGAATCACAAAAGCTCGATACTGACTTAACAATATCTTTGGAAGAACCAATAAAGACTGATTCAGATGATCCTATCGATAGGTTTGACGCATCCACATCAAATATACCCGGCCATGATTCTATTTCTTTTGCAGAAGATACTTCACAGGATCTGAAATCGATTGAACAGGACAAAAGCAAATTTTACGATGACCCAATTGCTTTTCCAAATACAGTTTTACACCAAGAGAAAAGCGAATCCGTGAAAGAAATCATCGAAGATAATCCGGAAACACCATTTCAAAAGGAAGATTCCATTATAAACTCCGCCACTCTCCCGACGGAAAATGACGATGACATTGAAAAACGTATTACGGCTTTTGAAGAAGATCTGGCATTAGAATGCCCCATATGCAGGCGATCGAAGCTAAAGGTCAAAAATACGGCGACTGGAAAACCGTATTACAAGTGCTCAAACAAAGAATGCAGCTTCATCAGCTGGGGCAAACCCCATCATATTCAATGCCCCAAATGCAACAATCCATTTTTAATTGAAACGTCGAACAAGGCTGGGATATCGAGTTTGAAATGCCCGAGGGCAACATGCCGTTATTGGGAAAAAATACGCCCGGACAAATCGGAGAATCGAAAAGAGCAGACAGATTCGGCAACTCAAAACACAAACACAACCGCGTCTTTGCCTCAAAAGCCTCGCAGGAGAGTCGTCAGACGTCGGGTAGTTCGCAGGAAAAGATAGTATTATGAGGTGCTTTTTTGCAACAATCGACTGACACGGGCGATATAGGTCCGAGTTTCTTGCGGCAGCCGGTCAGGATGTTTTTCTACGTTTCCCATCCCCCAATTATAAGCGGCAAGCGTAAGCTCTATATTGCCGTCGTACCTGTTTAACAGGCTTTTTAAATAACGGGTTCCGGCCATGATATTTTCAACCGGATTGTAGCAGTTTTTGACGCCCAATTCCCTGGCTGTCCCAGGCATCAGCTGCATCAACCCCATGGCCCCTTTGGATGAAGTCGCACCGGCATCAAAATCGCTTTCAGCCTTGATCACCGATGTAATCAATTCCGGATCGACACCGTAAATGGTTGATGCATGTTTAATGATTTCGTCGATTTCAGCTTGTCCCCCCTCCGGCTTGGAAGCCCTTTGGGCTGGGAGCGCGCTTTTGTGGTAAAACGGCGATATGGGCGCATTTGTCTTCTGGGGTTCTTGCTTAATTTTTGATTCAACCGACACTGTATCGTTGCCCGTTCCATAATCATTCAGCCATCTTCGCTGCAGATTGAAAGCGCCGGCGTCCTGACCGCATTCATCAAAATCACTGAGTTCAGTCAACAAATATTCGTTCATTTGAAGCCTTACTGCATTTATCAGACGCTGCAAACAATTTTTGTCTAAAGATGATAATGCAGTGTCTGCATTTTTGCCTTTTTCAAGGATATCCGCCATCAATGAAATAAACGTTCCAGAAGTCCCGGCCTTGTCCAAACTTTTTGGAGGAAGACCGTGAAAGCTGCGGCGTTGTGGGAATAGCAAGGGCTCAAGGCACATACCGGTATTTAACGGATCTTTCATCTGTAATCTCCATATGAATATAGAAGGCATCTCAAAAAATTCTTTTCACCCGATATCGGCGTTGAGCCCTCGTCTCAAGTCCTCGACATACTTGAGTATGCCTTTGGGTTGATCCTCGGCCTCGCCTTGATCTCGACTGAAAATCCTAATTTTGAGATGGCTTCTAGTATTTTAGGTGAATACAAAGTTCATGCCAACTCTAGGATGATAGATGAAAAAATCGCAAGCGTCGGGCTTAGAAGTGGTTTCAAAACCTTCAATCGGGCTCAAGGTCCCCCGCTAAAAGCCAGCGGGATAAAAAGGCGGACTGAAACGGCCAACCGCCCCGATTAAAAAAATCGGGACAAGCATCCATATCGGGAATACGAGGATTGGACGTCTCAGTCCAACACAGAGATTGAGCTCGAGAGGAGGTTTTGAAACCACTTCTAGTTCTTTTTTAGCAGAGGAACTTTATGGGTGTAAGGGCTGTTGGAAAGAACGACCTGAACCGCCTGATTCAGGTCGGTATTGATCAAAATTGGGCCGATAAAATTTCCGGTCATCTTATGAGGCATACCTTTAGGGATATTAACGACAATGTACACCGCCAAAGCATTGTTTTTCCCGTTCGTATCCCAGGCCATCTCTTTTGGTACGGCTTTGAGATCGATCTTGTAGTCCGGTATAAACAAAAAAGGGCTTGTGATGACAAAGGCAAGACCCGGATCATCAAGCGATTGGTACCAGAAAAAAGGCGAATTTTCCTGATGCCGAAGAATAAGATATTGCTTTTTATCTGAAAAGCCTAGCATGCCGTGGGGCATGTGAATAATCTTTTCTTTATTTATTCGGATGGGGCCGAATCTCGGAGTGTCGATTTTCAATTTGCTCACTATCGAATTTTTAAGGATTCAGTTGCTTTATAGCCCAGATTAAAGGGTTCAGATTCACGGTCCGGCAACGCTAAACGTTGAACGGGAAATAGAAATCAATGGTTTTTAACATCGGTTTATGGTTTATCACCCCCTGAGGACCTGTAAATAGCAAACGCGCTGGAAAGATCTGAATCATTGATATCAGATGAGCTCAAATTTTCTTCTCTGATTCTTTCATAAACTTCCTGGCGATGAATTTCTATGTGTTTGGGAGCTTCAATTCCCAGCTTGATCTGCGTTCCTCTTATCTCAACAACGGTGATCGTAATATCATCGCCGATAGCGATTTTTTCGCCCAACTTCCGTGTTAGTATAAGCATGGCCAATCCTTGGCATTCGTTATGATAAATAATCCACCAGGGACAATGACATCACCTTGGAAGAAGAGGACAGAGCCGCCTGGTAGGTAAGCTGTGCTGCCGATACATTCATGACGGCCTCGGCCATATCTGCATCTTCTATGTTTGAGCGCCGTTCCGTATCGGATAGGTTCAAATCCTGAAATATGTTTTTCTTAATATCCATACGGTCCATTTTCGAACCGATATCTGAAATCTTGCCCGAGATATCCTTCATGTGCGCATCCAGGTTGCCCATTGCATCTTGAATGCCGCTGACATCATTGCTCAAAAGCGCGGTCTTCAAATCCGCCAATGTGTTGAAAAGCGCGCCGAACACCGCTTGACCGTCACTGCCGATTTCAATACTGGCATTTTTGCTGATCTTTATCGAGAACGGATTATTATCACCGTTGTAAGTGCCGTCCTGATCAAATGATTTGGTATCGGTTTTGGTACCTGAAAAAATATAATTCCCGGCCACATTTGTATTGGCCAAAGAAACAATCTCCTCAAGATTGTTTTGCGCGGTCTCGGCGGCCGCGGACCGCTCATCGGCGCCGGCAGTTCCGCTGGCCATCTGCACACACAGCGCCTTGGTATTAGACAGGATATTATCTACATTTGTCAGGGCGCTTTCAGATGCATTGAGCCATGATTTACCGTAATCGATATTTCGCTGCATCTGTTCGATGTTCGCAAGACTCGACTGGATTCGCAGCGACTGCGTGAGGCCCACGGGGTCATCGGAAAGATTGTTGATCCGTTTTCCGGTGCTGGCAATCTCATTGGCCTTGTTTAGTTCCTCGCTGATATTGCCGAGGTTATACTTTATCGATTCAAAAATGGATCTATTTGTGACGCGCATATCAGTCAATTCCTTTTAACCAAGTATTTTTAATAATCTATTTCTTCACCTCGAGCAGCGTGCTGAGCATCTCGTCCGAGGTACTGATAAGCTTGGTCGCCGCCGCATAGGCATGCTGGTATTTTATAAGGTTTGTCAACTCCTCGTCAAGCGAAACACCCGATATACTGTCTCTGATACTGCTTATCTCATTGACCATTGTTTCGCTAAAGGTTTTGTCTCTGGAGACACTTGCAGAAGCAATGCCGATGGCACCCACCATGGAATGATAATAGTCTTCGATTGTTGATGTGGTTCTCCCTTCCGTGTTTCCGTTGATCCTGTCACAGGTCCATTGAGAAATACTAATCTTCGTGTTTTGAAGATCGGTGACGGCCAACGCATTGACATTGCTTCCTGCGGCGATCGCGCCATCATCTCCGACCTGGCCTGCGGCAATATTATTAAGATTCAAACCAATAGCATCGTTGACTCCCATGTTGCCGGCACTGGAACCGGTGAAAAAAGTATTGATCCCAAGGGCTGCCAGAACATTGCTGGTGTCATCGGAAAAGGCAAATGTATATCCGCTGCCGGCATCGATCGTTAATTTTCCATCGCTAATGGAAGCAGTGATTGGAGCGCTAATATTTGTTGCCGCCGTATTTATTTTATTACGAAGGTCGGTAAGGGTGGTTGTACCTGCATCAATCGTGATCGGATTGGCGGATCCGCCAACGACGTCGCCGTTGGCATCATATATCCAGAGATTAAAAGCGCCGTCAATCATTTTGTCAGAGTAGTCGAGGCCGGAATCAAAGGTTCCGAGTCCTTTTCCTGTGTCCGATACCACATTGCTTCCCGTGACGCTGCTGAATCCTTCCAACCCCACCCCCTGACTGTGTTGCTGGTTCACGGACCAGATAAATTCTTTGGCCAGCGCATCGAGATCCAGTTGATATTTACCGACAGCCTCGTCCCGCATGTCGAGCCAGCCGCCAAGTTTTCCATTGTTGACATCGTCTGTGATATCGACATCTCTGCCGCTGGAATCCTGCCAGATGACCCTGTCTCCGTTGGAACCGCCCATTTCCAGCTCATAGCTGCTGCTGTCTTGAACCAGGGTACAGCCCTTTGCAGTGATAATGGTCAAAGAGCCATTGCTCTGATTAAAGGTTTTGACATCGAGGTATTCATTGAGTTTCGAAACAAGCGCATTGCGTTTGTCTCTGAGATCATTCGCGGTGTTATCTGCCTCCATGCCCACGATCTGATTATTGAGCTGGGCGATCTGATTGGTGATTTGATTAATCGTTTCTATTCCGGAACTCACGGCATTGGTTAAATCCGATTCAACCTGGGTTAAATCATTTCCCGATTCATTAAATTTTTCTGCAAGGAGCGCGCTGTGTTCATAAAGCGAACTCCTTTCTGCCGCACCGGACGGGTTGTTGGAAATATCATACCATCCATTCCAGAAATCGGTCAGCATGGTGCTGAGTCCGGTATCGGAATTTTCATTAAAGTACCCTTCCAGGACCTGCATGTATTTTTCCATTTCCGATGAGGACGACAGGTTCGATTTTTCCTGCATCAGCCTGTTTTCGATAAACCGGTCACCGGCCTGAGTCACCTGATCGACATTGACCCCTCTACCCATGATCAATCCATTCGTCATCATCGGCTGTTTTGTTTCAAGATCCGGACTTTGCCGCGAATACCCTTCTGTATTGACGTTCGCGATGTTGTGGGCCGTAACATTTATGCTCTGCTGCTGAGCGCTTAAAGCAGTGGTCGCAATATCTAATACCATTCCGATGCCGGCCATGCTCACACCTCCCTGTTTAAGAATAGATGAGGGCCTGATGATTTAAAATGGCATCTATCATTGTAGACAGAATCGGATTCGGTTTCTCCGGTTAAAATGGATATCATCTCATCCATGAATTTAAGAGAATCGTCGATATATAGGATGTTTTGTTTCCTTAAGATCTCAATCTCGCCTTTTATTTTTAAAATCCTTAAATATAATTTTTCAAATTTATCCTTTTGTTTTTTGGGAATGGCGTCCATGATCCGATTCAGATGAAACGATTTTTGATCATCTGACGGTTGGACAGCCTCCATAATCGCCATTCGGATAGATTTTATCTTTTCACAAAGTTCATCTTTTTCTTTGGACAACTCCCATAATTCATTGATTTCTATATTGATTAAGGCTTTTCTTTCCGCTTCGAAACAATGCAGAAGGTCATTGTAAAGCATGATTTTTTTGTAAAAAAACTTTTCAATCATATCCATGACAAGCGTGTCCATAAAAAAGCTCCCCTCTTTTACCATCGGCTGTATGGTTTATTTTCTAAAGTTGATGAATTCGTAAAACATAGAGTTCATCAAATTTTTAGTGTTTAGCGTTTAGTATTTAACTTAAAACATATGCTGTAATACCGAATTGTTGGACTTTCAGATACTGAACACTAAATACGAAACACTCTCGAAAAAAGATCGCTTTTTCAACCTTTTACGAAAAACTTTTAAAAAGCATCTTGCCAAGTCCCATTCCGGTGCCTTTTGCCATTGAAGCGGAAAGATTTTCATCAAACATCGATTGAACAATCTGGCTTTCATTATTGTTTTCCAAAATACCGTCCTCTGAAAAAGCCGTTCTCATCGATTTCAGCATGTAATTGATAAAAATGGATTCAAAATCGGAACAGGCTTTTTTGAGTTTTTCCTGAGAACCGTTAGTTTGTTCATGGGTTACCGTCGGTGCGGTTGTTACCGTTTGTATCACTTTTTACAATTCTCCTTTATATAATTTCAAGCTCACCCTCGAGCGCACCCGCTGCGTTGATGGCCTGTAATATCGTTATGAGATCCCTCGGCGTGACACCGATGGCGTTTAATGCATTCACCAATTCGCCGATGGTTCTGCCCTTTGGAATTAAAAGCAGACGGCTGTTTTCTTCAGCAACAGACACGTCGCTCTGGGGAGTCACCACCGTGCTTCCACCCGGAGCGACGATGGTGCCCCCTTTCATTTGCTGCGGGAGAACGCCTCCGCCGGAAGGTGAAAACGGAAGCGGTTGTGACACTTCTTTGTTCTCTTTTATATGAATGCTCAAATTCCCGTGAGCAACGGCAACTTTTTGGATCCTGACGTTTTCTCCGACCACGACGGTCCCGGTTCTTTCATTGACGATAACTTTGGCTACGCTATCCGGCTCTATTACGACGTCTTCAATCCGGGCAATCAAATTAACGACACTGCCGTCATATCTTTCGGGGACATTAAATTTCACTGTACCGGAGTCTATAGGCGTCGCCAGGTTCTGCCCAATTTTCGAATTGATTGCATTAGCGGCTCGGGCAGCGGTATTAAAATCCGGATTATCCAAAATAATGGTGAATTCCTTTTTGCTGATTATGGATAATGGCAACTCTTTTTCGATACTCGCGCCGCCGCTGATTCTTCCCACGGTAGGATGGTTTTTCGTGACCCCTCCTCCTGCGGCACCTCCGGCACTGTAACCGCCGATGGAAATAGGACCTTGTGCAAGTGCATACACCTTGCCGTCAACCCCTTTTAACGGTGTCAATAACAGCGTACCCCCCTGGAGACTTTTCGCATCACCGATGGATGACAGCGTCACATCGATTTTTTTGCCGATTCTGGCAAAAGGCGGCAGTTTTGCGCTGACCATGACCGCCGCGACATTTTTGACCTTCACATCATTCGGATTGACGTGAACACCGATATGTTCCAGCAGGTTCGCCAGGGCCTGAATGGTAAAACCCGTGCTGCTTTTATCCCCGCTGCCGTTGAGGCCGACAACCAGGCCATATCCTAAAAGCTGATTTTGTCGAATCCCCTTGATGGTGGATATATCTTTCAGCCTGGCCGAATATCCTGTCAGGGGCCCGATAAAAACAAAAACCAACGCAATGATCAATAGATTCTTAAAACGGCCATACATGATCCAATATCCTCCCCAGCCATCCAGGTTGTTGTTTGTCCGCCAAGGGACCGATTCCGGAATATGAGATATTTGCATCAGCAACATACGTAGAAGAGACTTCATTGGAAGAGCTGATATCTTCGGGTCTCACAATTCCTGATAATGTTATATATTGTGTTTCATTATTGACCCTGATTTTCCTATTCCCGCGAATATACAAGTTGCCGTTATAGAGGACTTTTTCGACGACGGCTGAAATATATGCCTTGACATGTCCATCTCTGTCGCTCGAACCCTGACCGTCAAATTTCGAGGCCAAAGAGGCTGAGATCAAATCATCTGTTCCAGGATTCTGCGCAAGATTGGGATTCTTGTTGGCAAGCGCTTTCATGTAGCCCAAAAACTTGAGTCTGGCCGCACCGATGCTCGAAGCGCGACTCGTTTTGGTATTGGCATCCAGTTTGGCCTCCGGATCCTCTACGATCCTCACCGTAATGACATCCCCAATTTTTCTTGCCTTAATATCATTAAACAGATTGCTGACCGACGCTTCCGACCACAATGACCCTTCGTCGGGTTTCGGCGGCATATATGTTTCAAATTTCGGTTGTCGCATCATCGTTGTTCCGGTCATTTTGGAAGCATTTTTCGGCAAACCCGCACAACCGGCCATCAGTATAAGCGCCATACACAACATAAAGTATCTGCTCTGGACCATGGTTCTCTCCTATTTACTAAAAAGCAACTGCCACCGTTGAATGGTTCACGACCTTGGCATAAATCTCTTTTTTACTCATCAAATTCTGAACCTTTACAAGCTCGCCTGAAAAACCTTTCATCAAAACTTTCCCGGGAACAGTCACCAATAAATCGCCGGATTCCGCCATGATGGTAACGATGTCCCCTTTGTTTACAACAGGCGCTTTCTCAATCATCCATTCCTTTAGGCAAGTATCGGCTTTGATGTTATGCTTTGCAATCAACCCAATGATCTCCTTCTTATCGGTCAGTATTTTTGACGACAAATGAGATAAATTACGTTTGACCATATAAAGATCTTCTTCGTTTATCTTCTCCCCTCTTTCAAGGTCACGGGAAGCGCAAACGACATATTTAAATATATCGACCCAGCCGGATACTTTGACCTTATTTCTCACGATGCCATTGACCTTAATAACGGCAATTGTGCTCACATACCCTTCAAATTTTCTTTGCCCCCTTTGAAACAGCCGATAGCTGATTTTTCCGGAAGGAACAGGGGTATTGCCGATCACGTTCATTTTTGATATCATGACATCTGATTTTTTAATATTTAAATTACGGCAGAAATAGGCCTGAAAGATTTCTCTGAATTTGCTTTTGGGTATTTGTTGAAAGCCCTGACGGACGACGTTCTGACGATCGCTTCTACCGGTCATCGCACCCGATGAGGGCACAAAATATCCCAGAATGAATACCAGACAAAATATGACAGCTACGTTTTTGGCCATCTTTGAATTACCTCGAAATATTGTTTACGATAGACATCATGTCATCCGCTGTTTTGATGGCTTTACTGTTGATCTCATAAGCTCTTTGAGCCATAATCATGTCCACCATTTCCTGGACAACATCCACATTGGACACTTCAAGAGATCCCTGAGTAATGGTCCCCATGCCTTCTGAACCCGCTGTGCCGGAAACAGCATCTCCCGAAGCATCCGTGGACTGGTATAAATTATGACCGCAACTGTAAAGACCCGCGGGGTTGGGGAAAGAATACATTTCTATGGTCCCGAGGGCTGAACCTGAACCTTGGGGATCGAAGGCCGTGACGGTTCCATCAGAATCGATCTTAATCGAAACGGTATCTGCCGGGACCGTCATTTCTGGCTGTAATTTATCTCCACTAGGGGTAACAATATTTCCATTTGAATCCAATTTAAAATTACCGGCCCGGGTATAACGCTCGTCCGTACCGCTGAGCACTTTAAAAAAGCCTTTTCCTTCAATGGCCATATCCAACTCGTTTTTGGTTTCTTGAAAATCCCCCTGAATGAATACCTTGTGAACGTCTACAGGCATTGTACCCATGCCGACCTGTATGCCGACAGGCACCTGCTCTCCGGTGGATGTCTCAGATCCTGCTTCATTTACTGTCTGATACATGAGGTCCTGGAAATCCGTTCGGCTCTTTTTAAAACCCGCAGTGTTCACATTTGCCAGGTTATTGGCAATAACATCAATGTTCAATTTCTGAGCGGCCATACCTGATGCCGCAGACCATAATCCTCTTAACATGATGATCTCCTTTATTACGGAACTTGGCCATAATCATTAATTATTTTGCCGGTAGATCCGTCGATGGATTGAATTGCCTTTTCGACCGATTCAAACGCCCTGAAAGTTTCAATCATTTCAATCATTTCCTGTGTTGGATTCACATTGGAGCCTTCTAAATATCGCTGTTTAATCACAGCATCGGTTTTTGCCGATATTTCCTTATTGTCGCCCTGGTAGGAATAATATGATGCACCCTCTTTTCTCAAAAGTTCGGGTTTATCAAAATTGACGACCAGTAATTTATCCGCCGGTGCATTATCCACGGAAACTTGACCATCCTGCGCTATGGATACTGTCCCGCCCTCAACAGATATCGGCCCGTTTTCCCCCAAGACTTGATCTCCATTCCCGGTTACTAAAAAGCCTTCCGCATTGATGGATAATGCGCCGTCTCTGGTATATCGTATTCCCTTCGGTGTCTGGATCTTGAGAAACCCTTCTGCGCCCAATGCAATGTCAAGCTCATTTCCCGTGTATCTTACCGGCCCTTGAGAAAAGTCTGTTTTAGAAACGCTTTGCATGTCGAGGGTCTCATTAAAGGAGATAATATCTTTTTTAAATCCGTTGGTATTGCTGTTTGCGATATTGTTTGCAATGGTTTCGAATCTCATATCCTGAGTCAAAGAGCCGTCCATTAAATTATAGATACCGGAAATCATTTTTTTCTCCTGTACTGTGTTTTGTTTCCACTTTTAATAGCAATATTAATGCCAAGATTTTATATGAAGCAAATCAAGATTTAACATATTGTTTTTGCTATAATTATATTCTATTGACAGGATATTTTCATGAAGGGGGAAAAAGCGGAAAAAAATGCCGATTGGAATATTTTACCGCTTTGAAATGCTTTTGCAGTTTACTTATCTTTTTTTGTTTGAAAAATTCTTATTGAGGGAATACACAAATGCCAGAAGCTCCGCAACAACAACATAAAGATCCGGCGGGATTTCCTCATTGATGTCAAGCGTAGATAAAATCTCTACCAGATCAGGATCCTCGTGGATATAAATATGATGTTCTTTCGCAATTTCGATGATTTTCTCAGCAATCTTCCCCATGCCACGTGCCGTCACTTTTGGCGCGCGATCCGTTGCAGTCCGGTACTTTAATGCGACCGCACTGTTTTTTTTCATCTTTTTTTTCATTTAAGCAACCAAGCTGATACTACATGATTCTTTTTGAATAATTTCTTTAACAAGGGTATCGTTGACCTGCTTGGGCTCTTTGACATGGCATTCCAAGTGAAAAATGGAAAAACCTCTACTGTTGAACGCGGCAATAAAATCCGGAAGATTTTTTTCGAGGATATATTTCGTTTCTTCTTTAACCGTTAAAAACCGGCCGGATATCTGTCTACCCTGAACGGCAAGGTCTGCTCTTAGCGGTCCGAGATTGGACAACTCCAGTAAAAAACTTATTCTGAAGAAAGCGGCCTCTTTTTCTTTTTTCTCGGACCGGTCATCGCGATACTGATCTGACTGGATCAATAATTGACCGACGGTAAAATATCCGTCGGGGAATTGCAACGGCAAAGGGATAAATATTTTTCCATCCTGTTCGAACCCGAAATGATTGAGGAGCTGAACATTTTGTATCATGGAAAACAATCTGTTAAGATGTTCACTTTTTCCCTCTGTAGAAATAATAAGTTTTGATATCAACCCTTTTAAATCACCGGCTAAAAGCTTTTGGATATCCACCGGTTGTTGTGTTTTTGAGGCAAGCAATTCTCTTATTTTGCTTTCCCACCCGAGCCCGGATTTACCTATTGATTCCATTAACGTATCCGGAGTCGGGTTTGGAAATAATTTTTTCGATAGATTTACTACCAACTCGTTTAATAGTTCTTTGTCCTTAATTGAAAGGGGGAATTGATCCATATCTTCAATGATCGCTTTCCATAGATTCTTCTTTACCCCATCGAGTATCATGGAAGTATTGATGGTATGAACACCTTTACTTTCCATTTTTATCAGTTTAAGGATTGGGTTTGGATAGGTTTTTTCAACTTTTAAGGTGACGACGCCGCCTTCACTCAAAGGTACATGGGTATTTGCTATTACCCGCTTACCCTTAATCATAAGCATGGCGCTTTTTGATGAAATTGACTTTAAAACCAGCCCTCTAACAATTTCGTCTTTGACAAAAGGTGGCCGAGAAGTGTCCTTGTCGATGGATTGAAGTGATAGCCGTGATGCTCGAATCGGTGAATGGCTGATCTGCGTCAAGAAATATCCTCTTTACGATCTTTCTTTGAAATCTTTTTCTTTAAATCCAATACCAGCATCACCTCTTCTTTGGAGATTAAAAGACTGTCGGCGATATAGTCCGAATCAAATCCTTCTCGCGCCAATTTAATGATCTCTTTATTATGGTTTCTGAGGCTATTCTCACCGGAATCATCTTGATTGCCGGATCTGTGATTAAAAAGCAATGCATCTGTTCTGTTCAACATCGCATGCAGGCTTTTAATTCTGTTGTCAAGATGTTCGTTAACTTTTATTACAATATCTTTTTTTTCTTGCAACATCTTATTGAATCTCTCGGACATGTCAGCCGCATCTGTCAATAGAGATTCGTATCGTTCCAACTTTTCATTCAATGATGAATTCTTGTTAAAAGATTTCAGTCGTATCATTAATAAAATAAACACGACAAAAATTGCAAAATCAATAGCTATTTGTAAAATGATCAGGTATTTTAACGCCAATAAATTCATAATCAGACTCTGATATCGATCACATTACCTTCCGGTAAATTTAAGGTATCTTCCTCTTCTTCCGCATCCTTATTCTTTTTGCGTTTTTTATGATCTTTTTTTCTTTCTTTGTCTTTCTTAATCTCAATTCTGTTGTTTGTTTCAAATTCTTGTACTTTTGATTTATCCTCTTTTTTTAAATCATCCGTTTGCTGTGCAACAAACTGCTGATTCATTTCAAGGTTTTGCTTTTTTACATTATGCACCTCTTTAATGGCATTCCCTTGCCCGAGAATAATATTCATATCGCTCGTGGTTGACATAACTATTTCCTGGTACGTGTTCAAGGATTACGCCCCGTTGGAACGAAAGTTCACATCCCCTGAACACGAATTTTTCTATGCTCATACCATCGAAAAATCAGTTATAATTACTTCACTAACCTTACCGGCTGCCAGAACGCCATTAACTCTGTGGATAATAAGCTCCTTTAATTCTTCCAACGATGACACAGTGGTCAATATCTTTATATTTTTACTCAATATTCTATAAATAATACCTCTGATTAGAGTATTTTTTTTATACATTTCATCCTTTAGATCTTTATTCGGCAATTCAAAAGAAATACTTAAGGATATATACGTAAACTTGCCATGTTCTTCA
>Ga0307440_1000781_pt1 | contig 15704 bp, 17 predicted proteins | sample SalMarWE160410MG_FD_202150 | JGI IMG/M metagenome (GOLD analysis project Ga0307440, IMG submission 202150) | Salt marsh sediment microbial communities from the Plum Island Ecosystem LTER, Massachusetts, United States - WE1604-10 | ecosystem: Environmental > Aquatic > Marine > Intertidal zone >... | reverse complement strand
CCTTTGGACGTTGTCTGGCCCAACCAGCATGAGCGTCCGCGCCGCAGCCGATTCATAGACATTCGCCAATGCCGTGCGCATGCGGACGGGACCGTGATATGCACCCGGTGAGGTCGACAACGGCGCGCCATCGGGAGGAATATCCAAGATCATGCTTCCGGGCGCATAGCCTCGCGCAAAGGCCGTCAAGTAGATGAGTGGGCTCAGCACCTGGCCGGCCGGGTGACGCGTCATCGACACGCCGGTGGCACCCGGGAGATTGGCTAGCGCCAGCAGTTCACCACTCGCCGGGTCCATGATCAGGGCGGCGCCTTCACCAACATCATGATTGACATTTGAATCACTTGGCCGAACCGGCGGTAGGAAGCCTGCTGCCAGGCAGGGATGACTCCCCTCAGCCAAGACGGTCGCTCCGGGCGGTTTTCCTGCCAATCTCGCCAGGTGTGTTTCGAGCGTGCATTCCACTTGCAGCTGCAGGTCATAGTCAATCGAGGTGATGATGCGAATGCCGCCTCTTCCCACGGCGTCGGGGCCGAAGAACTGCGTATATCTCCCAAGCACCAAGCTGGTCAAATCAGCCCTCGCGTCGTCCGCCGTGGAACTCTGATGGGGTGCAAAGTCCAGCACCTCAGCACGTGCGACGGACGCTTGACGCGGGTTGATGTAGCCCAGCCTGAGCATCTCCGAGATGACTTCTCCCTGCCTTAGCTTTGCATCGGCAGGGTCATCGAACGGGTTGAGGCTGGGGTCGCTGGGAACGGCCGCCAATAGGGCACTTTCAGCCAGATCCAGGTCATGAGCATGTTTGCCAAAGTAGACCAGGGCTGCCGCATCTGCACCAGATGCCATGGAGCCAAAGTTGGCGCTGTTGAGGTACCAGGTCAGGATTTGCTCTTTGTCAAAGTGAGCTTCCAGCCTCTCCCCAAGCAGGGCCAGCCGAAAGTCACGTCTGACGCTCCGCTCCGCGTAGGATTGGAGTGGCAGCAGCGTCGTTTCGGCAACCTGCTCAGGAATAGAAAGCGATGAGCGTCCTGGCACAAATGGGAGAACGTCCTGAATCAGGCGTCCTCCCAGGCGAATGGGGGTGACAGCCGGGGTATCCCAGAACTGCGGATCCTGGGCGGCAAGGACCGCCTGGATCAAGATCTGTGGGGCTGAATTGGCAGCTCCAGGGTCCAGGCTCACCCATTGCCGCTCATCGGCGGCAGGGTTGGACCACTCGGCGAGAATGTGCTCCCCGCTGCGATCATAGATCCTGATTGGTGTGAAGCTGGGATGTGACGGTGAGCCAAAGAAAGCTTGTACGTCTTCAACTGCAGGCACCGACTGGGCAAAGTCCAGATAAAGGTAGGCCATGCCAGCCGATAGGCTGCCGAGGACAAGCGTGAAGACGACAGCGACCGCCAACAGAATGCCTGCCCAGGCATTCCAATGGGCAGCGATCTGCCGGCTGCGTCGGCGCGTCCTTGCAACGACGGTTGCGGAGGGCATGAATCGCTATTCTACCTTTATGTCTTGTCGGCACACCACTTTTGACACGTGCAAGTCGTATGCCCTGTCGATCGGTGTTCTGGCTGGGCTGAAATGCTACAATGCGATCCCATGGGTTGGTTGTGTACTTCCACCGCACGCCAGCGCGTGCTCAACGCAACTTGCGACCTCCAGGCTCGGGGAACTTCCCGCATCAGGAGTTGGCCCTGCCTCGACCCACGCTGTTGGTATGTCACAGCAAGCATGAGGCGCAGATTGGCCTTGTTCACATGATAGAGGACGGACGATGACCGCCCCAAGATCTCCCCAAGAGCCTGGTTCGAAGATGTGTGAATACACCTATCTCGGAAGTGTCAACTACGCAACAGCGTGGCAGATGCAGAATGAAATGGCCTCTGAGATTGCCGCTGGCCAGCGCGCCCCTACTCTGCTCCTGCTAGAGCACCCGCACACCTACACATTTGGACGTTCGGGCCACAAAGAGAACTTGCTTTGGGATAGCGACGAGCTCAAAGAAAACGGTGTCGCGGTCCACTGGGTGGATCGTGGCGGGGACGCCACATATCATGGCCCAGGCCAACTGGTCGGTTATCCACTCCTGCCCCTCGGCCGCGTCGACGGCAATGGTCGGCTTCCCAAAGCCGACTACGTCGGCTATGTCCGAAGGCTTGAGGCCATGCTGATCCGCACATTCGCCAGCCTCGGACTTGTGACCGGCCAGATAGAAGGTCTCACCGGGGTGTGGGTTCAGCCCGATATCGCTTCCCGCTGCCCTCGTTGTCCAGCCGAAGCCCGACTCATGCCCAGCAAGCTGGCAGCCATCGGCGTCAAGGTCGACGTGGAAGGCATCAGTCGGCATGGATTCGCAATCAACATCGATCCCGATATGACCTATTGGCGCGGCATCGTCCCTTGTGGCTTGGCCGACCACCCTGTTGTTTCACTGGCTGATTTGATGTGGTCGCCTCCCGCGACGGAAGCTGTGATCAACGCGTTGATTCCTGCCTTCGCCGAGGTCTTTGGCTATCAGATGACCGCTGTTTCCATGCCTCTGTCGGAGGCCGGCGCCGCCTAGGGCTGTCCATCGTAATTGTTCCCTCGACCGAATCCCCCAGGCACGCTTGTTGCACTTGTGTGAGCGAGCCCAAGGATACTGGAGCCGCTCATGAAGACCCTGCTTTCAATCGATGGGGGAGGTGTTCGAGGCATCATCCCTCTTGCGTGTCTGGTGCGGTTGGAATCGCATCTCGGGGGACCTTGCCACGAGATCTTCGACATGATCGGGGGCACTTCCACGGGCGCCGTGATTGCGGCGGGTTTGTCCCTTGGGATCAGCGCTCGCGGCCTGTTGGCCCTGTACAAACGTTTTGCCGAAGAGGCCTTTCACCGCCTTCCCTGGTGGCAGGTTCTGCTCAACTTGGGCAACCACCGCTACAGCAATGATTTCGTCGCTTCGATGCTCGATGAAATCGGCGCCGACAGGCCGATCAACAGCCTTCCCAACGACATCTTGATCACGGCCAAGAACACTCGGTCTGGCAAGACGGATTTCTTCGTTCGAGATCATGCTGGTGCCAATGCCGAGCTCTGGGGCACACTTTCGCTCAAGGACGCCGTCCTGGCCAGCATCGCAGCGCCAACCTACTTCCCCTCTCACAGCGCCACAGTCTTGGGGGCCGAGCACACGTGGGTTGACGGCGGAGTGGGCGTCGCCGGCAATCCCTGCTACCAGGTTGCCGTAGAAGCTCTGCACTATTCGGGAGGCAACTTCCTGCCCGGGGATACCCGCCTCTACTCCTTTGGTACCGGACGCGCACCTCACCCGATTGAAGCCGAGCGGGCCACCTTTCTCGGCTGGGCACTTTGGACGTTGGATGAAGTTCTGGACGACGCAGCAGAATGGCAGACGTATGTCACGCGCCAGGAGTATGACCACACCGATCGTGTGGCATTTAGGCGCTACCAGATCGATCTGGCACAGGATGTGATGCGCGAACTTGACATCGACGTTCCCGACGGAAGAGAGATTGACCAGCTCGGACTCGACGCCGTGTGGGCGGTCGACCTGTTGGAGCAAATCGGTCGAGCCTTCGCCAACAAGATTGACCTTGACGCCCCAGGTGGTCTTCACTTGAATACCACATTGGGTTGGTAGCCTCTTACGTCTGGTCCGCCTCTTCAGCCTCCTTCCCCAAAACCGATTCAACCTCCTCAAGAATGTCCCCATTGAGTTTGTCCAACACGTTCGGAGCTTCCAAATTCTGCTTCAGTTGGGAAGGCTTGGTAGCTCCGGTGATCACACTGGTCAGTTGAGGCACCCGCAGCAGCCACCCGATCGCCAGCTGAGCCATGCTAACTCCCAGCCTATCGGCTATGCTGGAGAGCTCCCTGACCTTTGCCAATCTGCTCTCGGTGAGAACTTCATCCGCCCAGGCCTGGTCCCGCCCCAAGCGGGAACTCTTCGGGACCCCCTGGTTGTATTTCCCGGACAGCAAGCCAAACTCAAGCGGACTCCAAGAGACCATACCGAACCCGAGATCGTCGGCCGCGGGCACAAGCTCATCTTCGAGGCGCCTTCGAACCAGCATGTTGTAGTGGGGCTGCTCAACCATCGGCGGATACAGATTCCACTGCCTGGCGATCTTGTGGGCGTTGGCGATTTGAGCAGCGCGCCACTCCGATGTCCCCCAATACAAGATTTTCCCTTGGTGCACCAGATCGTCCATCACCCGGACGATCTCTTCCATCGGCGTGTCGGGGTCATAGCGGTGACAGAAGTACAGGTCCAAGTACTCAGTCCCCAAACGCTTCAGTGAAGCATTGATGGACTCGGTGATGTGCTTGCGCGATAGGCCCCGCCCGTTGGGGCCGTCCATCGTCTTCCAAAAGACCTTGCTTGAGATCACCAGGCTCTCTCGGGGAAGGTCCTTGATGGCCTTGCCCATCACCTGCTCAGCCCGACCCTTGGCGTAGATATCCGCGTTGTCGAAATAGTTGACACCTTGTTCGTAGGCAAGATGGATCAGATCGGAAGCCGTCTCTTCCTCAATTTGATCGCCGAAGGTGACCCATGCCCCCAGGGCGATCTCGCTGATCTTCAGGCCGGTGCGACCCATACGACGATAGTTCATCATTTGCTCCGTTCGCCTCGATGCATTCAGTACCTAAGGATTATATCGAGGGCAAAGAACGGGCCTGTCTTCATGCTATACTGCTTTCGATTAATCCACCTCCGGCGGAGGTTCCCCCCATCAAATGCCCGAAACTATGAAAGCCATTATCAAGCCCTCTTCCGGACCCGGTCTTGAAATGGCACAGGTACCGATTCCGTCACCTGCGCCAGACGAGGTCCTCGTGAAGGTCCGGGCAGCATCGATTTGTGGAACCGACCTTCACATTTTCAACTGGGATCCGTGGGCCGCTGGCCGCCTGAAGCCTCCGTTGATTGTGGGGCATGAGGTGTGCGGCGAAGTTGTGGGCCGCGGCGCAAACGTCACCTCTCCCGAAGTCGGTGAATTCGTCTCTTTGGAGTCCCACGTCATCTGCAATACCTGCTCGTACTGCAGAACCGGTCAAGGACATCTGTGCGAAAACAGCCGGCTGATCGGGGTAGACCGGGATGGCGGATTTGCTGAGTACATCGCCATTGCCGCCCAGAATGCATGGCCAAACCCCCATGATTTGCCCCTTGAAATCGCCGTGCTCCAGGAGAATTTCGGCAACGCTGTTCATACCGCCTTCGCAGCCGATTTGCGGGCGAAGAAAGTTCTCATCACCGGTTGCGGTCCTGTTGGCCTGATGACCTTGGCCGTGGCCCGCGCCATCGGGGCCCGCGCCGTGTATGCCACGGATATCAGCCGATACCGACTCGATTTTGCCGAGAAGATGGGCGCCGATCTGGCGCTGCATGCCAAAGATGATCCGGTGGTCGAACGTATCATGGATGCCACCGACAATGAGGGGGTGGACGTTCTGCTCGAGATGTCAGGTGCGCCATCCGCCATCGATCAGGGATTCCGGGTGCTCAAACCCGGCGGAGAAGCGATGCTTCTCGGGGTCGCACCGGGACCCTTTGAGTTTGATTGGAGCCAGCACTTGGTGTTCAAAGCTGCCAAGGTGCATGGCATTTCAGGACGACGACTGTGGCAGACTTGGTATCAAGCCCGTGGCCTGATCCGCTCAGGGGCAGTTGATCTGAGCCCCATGGTGACTCATCATTTCCGGTTCGAAGAGTTCGAGCAGGCCTTCCAGCAGATGGCGTCGGGCGAATCGGGCAAGGTTATGCTTACACCGTAGGAGACAATCATGACTCTTCGACGATTTCCGTCCATCGTGCTGATTGCGCTCATCACGGCGTCCTTGGCCTGCACCACCGTTACTCGCCTGTTCGGGGGAGGAGAGCCACCATCGGTCCTGCCGGGAACAGCCGAGCCACTGCAAGTGCAGACTGCGACCGCGCAGGCTCTGCCCACCGAAACCCAACAAGCCCGTCGTCTCGAACTGGCCAACACGCCCACACCATTCCATGTCACCTCATCCGACGACGTTCGCTCGACACTCGATCTGGCCAAGCCAGACTACGTCGACTACTTCGATCAACCCGGAACCTGGTTTGACTACGATACGCAAGGACGCGCAAGCTATGCCTTCGAGGACGGACATCTGCTCGGCACAGACTACGAGCCTGAGGAAAAATACACCTGGTGGTCCTACTCCGAGAGGCAATCGGGCAACGTTTACACAGAGATCAGCACCACCAACGGCGATTGCATCGGCAAGGACTCCGTGGGGTTCGTGATCCGTGTCGACCAGGCCACTTCGGCCGGCGGTTATGGCATCGAGGTATCCTGCGATGGGGAATGGCGCTTCCTGCGCTATCGGCAGGGAAAGCAGGCTCAGGTCATGGCTGACTGGGCCGCGGCCGACGTGATCAAGTCCGGTGCCAACGCCACCAACCGGCTCGGCCTGTGGGCCTACCAGAATCATTTCATCGTCTTCCTCAACGGCAAACAGGTGGGCGAACTCTACGACCGTAACAACGCCTATACCTTCGGGACCTTTGCCGTCTATGTTCGAGCCAGCCAGACCTATGACCTGACGGCAACCTTTGACGATTTCGCCTTCTGGAACATCCCGTTTATTTCGCAGTGAGTTCCATAGACCGACATCGATTGTTCGCGCTTGTTATGGCCGCCAGCTTGCTGGCGGCCTGTACTCCTTCTGGGGGATCGGATACCCCACGAGGGAGCTTCATAGACTATGCAGCGCAGACACTCACAGCGGCACCCACGGCCATTCCCAGCGCCACGCCCCCTCCTTCGGCCACGCTCCCTCCGACAGATGCGCCAACCGTGGCGCCTACACCGACGTCCCCTCCGCCGCCGACCGCCGGCCCAAGCCCGACGCCCACCGCACCGCCACTTGCACCTGACGACCCACGTCAAGGTCTCAATCTGGCTGCGCCTGACGTCACCGATGATTTCAGCAAGCACATCGGCTGGTTTGAATTCGATGACCCCCATGCCACGGTGATCACCTGGTCTCCCGGAAAGCTCACCGTAACCGATCCTGTCGTCGATGCCTACACCTGGTGGAGCACATCAAGCCTGACGGCGGGGGATGCCTACGCTGAGGTTACCGCCCAAGCCGAATCCTGTTCTGGCTTGGACAGCTACGGGATGGCTGCGCGTATCGGCGGGGAGAATTACGATCGGGGGTATACGCTCGAGCTTTCTTGCGACGGGCATTATCGAATGAGAAAGTTTATCTCCGGCAGAGCACCGGATATCTTGGTCGATTGGACCCCAAGTTCCGCTATCCACCAGGGAGCCAATGTTCAGAACCGCCTTGGCTTCCTTCTCAAGGGTTCCAAACTGGTGGGTTTCGCCAACGGGGAACAGCTGGGAGAGGCACATGACGGCGACTTTGTCTTCGGGAACTTTGGCTTGTTCGCCGTGGCCGGCGAGACCGCCGGTTTGACCATCGATTTCACAGACTTCTCTCTTTGGCATTTTGCCCCTTGAGTGCTATCCTCACGCCAAGGTCCGGTCCCCGAAGCTGGGCACGTTTATCCACGGCACGGTGACGTTGTCTCATCCATTTCCTGTTTGGTTGGCCGAGTGTGGCCAACGAATCTCAGCAATGAGCCATCTCTGGCTGGCCACCTCATGGGTTGGTCTTGCCCTTTTGACCGCCGGATGCCTCCCAACCTCGCCTCGCGCCACACCAACGCCACCGGCGGATACACCAACCTTGACGCCCACGGTTCCGTTTCCAACCGTCCCTCCCACCATTACTGAGACGCCGGCACCCACTTTTACCCCAACACCAGACATCCGCCAGTCGTTTGGGCCGCAGCTCTACCAAACTGATTTCTCTTCATCCGAAGGATGGAAGGTGGGACGAGATCCCTACGGCGTCACCAGCCTCGACGAAGGCCAGCTCTCGGTGGTCGTCAACCAACCGGACTCGCTGCGAACCTTGATCAGCCCGGTCGACCCCGTTGGCGATTTCTACGCCGAAGCCAACATGCATACGGCTCTGTGTCAGGACGACGACGAGTTCGGAATGGTCTTTCGGGTCAACCCGCTGGATGAGCACTACCGCTTTACGATCACCTGCGTGGGCGGACTCCGCCTTCGGCGGGTGCTGGTCGGATCGTCACGCGCCGTGCTGCCATTCGAGCCCTTCAACGAAGCGGTCATGCCGCACGCTCCGGCGGACAACACGCTGGGCGTTCTCGCCCGCGGCGCCGATTTCGAGCTCTTCGTGAACGGCGTCTCCGTCCTCACAGCTCATGACGTGGCCCTGCCTGTAGGAAGGATCGGCCTGATTGTCTCCTCGGGCTCGGGAGGACAGACCACCATCACATACGATCGCTTCTCGGTTTGGGGTCTGCGTCAACCGTCATCCACCCCGACATCAACTGTGGAGCCAGCCGGTGGGTAAGAAACGTCCATTCCAGAACAGGCTCAATGCCTTGACCCCCAAGGAGTGGCTCAAATTCCAGAAATCCTGGTTCGTCCACAACCCACCACCTCGCAAGAAAGACGTTCTGCGCCACCCGGCCAAGTTTCCAGAGACCCTGGCCCAAGACTTTGTGATGTTTTTCACAAAGCCTGGGGGGACCGTTTTGGACCCCATGGCTGGCACGGGTTCCACGCTGGTGGCTTGCCTCCGCTCCGGCCGCAACTCGTTCGGCGTGGAGCTCAACTCTGTTTATGCCGATCTCGCTCGAGAAATCATCCAGGAGGAGAGGGACGCCCTCAAGGGAACCACAGATGACCTGCAGGCCGAGGTGATCACCGGCGATTCGGCCCTTCTGGCCGAAATGGATCTGCCCCCCATCGACTACGTCATCACTTCGCCACCCTATTGGAACATGCTGCACGCCCGCGGCGCTCAAAGGCAGAAGAAGCGTCGCAACGCCGACGAACTGGATGTTTACTATTCCGACGATCCCGCCGATGTGGGGAACATTGAGCGCTATCCTGTGTTCCTGGACCGCTTGGTGGAGATTTACGCCCAACTCCAAGCCGTCCTGAAACCGAAATCCTACATCACGATCATTGTCAAGAACGTCAAGAAGCAAGGCAAGATCTACCCACTGGCGTGGGATCTTGCCAGCCGACTTTCAACCTTCTACACCCTGAAGGACGAACGCATTTGGTGCCAGGACAATCTTCGGCTGGCGCCGTATGGCCTGGGCAATGCCTGGGTGAGCAATACCTTTCACCATTACTGCCTTCAATTCAGATTTGAGCCGGAATCTTGATGACCCGATCGACCAGATACAACGAACAGGAGCTCTATGTACTTAGCCATTGAAGGCGTCATCGGCGTCGGCAAGACGTCGCTGGCCCGCCTGCTGCAGCCTGCGTTCGATGCCGCGTTGATCCTCGAGGCCTTCGAGGAAAATCCATTCCTCTCCGACTTCTACGGTGATCGCAAACGCTATGCGTTCCAAACCCAAATCTTCTTCCTGCTCAGCCGCTACCGGCAGCAGCGTGAAACCGTGCCAGAAGCCCTGGCACAGGGCAATCTGATTGCCGACTATACCTTTGAGAAGGACGCCCTGTTTGCGGACCTCAACCTTGACGGGGATGAACTCTCGACCTATTCTCTCGTCCACTCAGCTCTCGCCGAAAGAATCCCAGATCCGGATCTCATCGTCTACCTTAGGGCCAACACCGATACCGCCATGCAGCGGATCGCCATGCGTGACCGAACCTACGAACGCAATATGAGCCGAGACTACATTGAAGCCTTGAACCGAGTGTATGAAGCCCGATGGGGCGATCCCTCGCGCGGCGGCATTTTGGCGGTCGATTCCGACAACCTCGACTTTGTCGCCAACCGCGATCATCTCAAACTCATCACCGACCGCATACGGGCAGCTCTTGGCATCCCGCCCTATCAGAGAGAATTCCCCTTTGCCTCCGACCCCCCTATCACGGGCCCTGCGGATGCGACGAGCGAAGCGGGCTAGGAGATATCCCTATGAAGCGTTTCGTGGCAGTTGCAGGCAACATCGGGGTGGGCAAATCCACACTTGTCGAACGCCTGGCCGAGAAGCTCGGCTGGGAGCCTTTCTACGAACCGGTCGGCGACAACCCCTATCTGGCCGATTTTTACGATGATATGCAAACTTGGGGATTCCACTCCCAGATCTTCTTCCTCACCCGACGGCTGCGCATGCACCGCATGCTCACGGAACACCCCACATCAGCGATTCAGGACCGTACCGTCTATGAGGACGCCGAGGTTTTCGCCTACAATCTGTCCTTGCAGGGCCACATCTCGGATCGCGATTTCGAGACCTACCGCGAGCTCTATCAAGTGTTGACCAGCTTTCTGCCAGCCCCAGATCTTGTTGTCTACCTGAAAGCTGGGGTGCAGACGCTCCAGGCTCGGATTACCACAAGAGGCCGTGACTACGAGCGCGCCATTCCCGAGGCCTACCTGCACCGGCTCAACGATCTCTATGATGCATGGATTGACCGCTTCACCCTCTGCCCCGTCCTTACCGTTCCGGCGGATGACCTCAACTACGCCACAAATCAAACCCACCTGGCACTTATTGTCGACAAGATTAACGACAAGCTGGCGGGGAAGGATGAGGTTGTCTTCGGCGCTGAGGAGGTCGCCCGCGTGAATGGCGGCTAAACAGAATCCCCCGCTGCTTGCCTCGCATATGCCTATCTTGTACAATGGTTCTGCTTAACGGAGGATTTGCTTGGCCAGCATACTAGAGGCGCCCACTGAGGGAGAGGGCCGGGTGAACATCATAAAAGTCTCCGCTGAATCCCGCACCTCAGCCGTGGCGGGCGCGATTGCTGGCGTAGTTCGCGAAGCCAACCGCGCCGAAGTCCAGGCGATCGGTGCCGGCGCTGTCAATCAGGCCGTCAAAGCCGTAGCCATCGCGCGCGGTTACTTGCATGAGGACGGCCTCAACATCGTTTGTCTTCCGGAATTCACTACTGTGGACATCGACGGAAAGGAACGGACGGCCATCCGGCTTGTGGTAGAGCCGCGCTGACCGCTACCCCTTCACAACCCGACCAGCCGCCTCCCATGGGCGGCTGATTGTGTTCATGCCAGCTGCACCATCGGCAGGGCCAGCATGATCGTTTCCATCGCCAGGAGGGGATTCGCATTGGACGCAATGCGCCGCAGCGCATTCTCGATCTCGCGCAGCAAGACAACAACCTGATCTGGATCCACTCGAGCGGCGACCTTTTCTACATCCAAGTTGAATTCCGGGAAGGTCATCTGCCCTTGCACGCCATGGATCTGGTGGAGGACATCCCGCCACAAGCTCAACCATGCTTCGAGAACAAGAATGCTCGCTTTCCGATTATCGGCCGGCTCTTTGTGATGGTTGACCTCGGCCGCATACTCGAACCGGCCGGCCCTGGTCATGCCGAGGACGCGCAATCCGTCTTCAATCAACAGAGAACGCTGTCGCACTTGCTCCGCGTCCTCTGACAATCGTATGGCCAACCCAGGACGCCCCATGGCTTGTCCGGCAAGCATACGGGCCCTGTCAGCCGGTTCGCCTCGTTTCTCAAGTGCCTTCGCCAGGTCGCCGATGGCCATCGGCCTAAGAGCAATCACCTCGCAGCGAGAGACAATCGTAGGCAGCACGGACTCTTCCGTTGCCGCTGTCAACACAAGCACGACATTGGGCGGGGGTTCTTCAAGAGTTTTGAGCAAGGCATTAGCCGCCTCTGTGGTCGCCGTCTCAAAATCGGGCATCACCGCCACCCGCCGGTTCGCCTGATAGGGAGAAAGGGACAGTTCGTGCTGGAGCTTTCGCACGTCATCAATCTTGAGGCCACCTTCACCTTCAAACCAGTGGACATCGGGATGTGCGCCCCTCGAGATCAACGAACACACCCCGCACTCTCCGCAGGGAGGCCCCTTGCCACCCGCCGATGTGCAAAGTAGAGCCCGAACAAACCAATCGGCGACCGTGCTCCGCCCTACGCCCTCCGCGCCAGTCATGAGATACGCATGCCGGGTGGCACCCGATCTCAGGTGCCGAAGCAGAACGTCCGTCGCCCAGGTGTGGCCTATGATTTCGCTGTCCATTCGCTCATTCTATGTCAGCCTCCACCGGGGAAACAAGTGGCGGCTGGCGCATGCTGCCTCCGGGTGGTCAAGTATAATGAGCGACAACCCCACTCGGGAGGTGCGCGATCAATCTCGCCCAACAGTTCCTGTCCGCGCCCATTTTGCTGCGCACACGCCGCAATCACGCCCTCGAACACGCCACCATCCATCTTCTGAGCGCCAGGCTCCCCAATACGCCCATGGTCGGCCGCTCTGATTCGAGGGGCTTCTATCTGTATGGAAATGTCCCAACCGAAGCCCTGGAGTCGGCCGTACACCATGCCCTCGACAGGCTGCGTCGTGGGGAGCACCAGCTTGCGATCCATCCTAACTGCGGCACCAACCTGCTGACATCCGCCCTCTTTGCCGGCACGGTGGCCTTCTTGTCCCTGATGGGCATCGGCCAAAGCCGCTGGCGCGACCGCCTCAGTCGGCTGCCGATCGCCATCCTTGGGACCACCATGGCCCTGATCGTCGCCCAGCCCGTTGGCACTGCGGCGCAAAAATACCTCACCACCCAGGGGGACCCCGGGAGCATGGAAATCAGCCGCATTCGGCGCATTCGCAGCGGCCCCACCGGACTGCATCGGGTCCTCACTCAGGGCTAGTCGCACTCATGGTCAACCAGATGCCGACCGTCTATCTCTTCTACGGCGACGATGATCTCGTCATGGAAGAAGCCGTTGCCGAGATCAACGAAAAGCTTGGCGATCCCGCCATCGCCGACCTCAACACAACCCGGTTCGACCTCAAGGCTCAGGATCTGGGCGCCCTTGCCGAGGCGTGCGGTGCCGCACCGTTTCTCGCCCAACGACGGGTCGTCATAGTCGAAGATGCCGGCCATCTGACGCGCTCCGCTGAGGCGCGCCAGAAGTTAGACCGGATCATGCTCGACTTGCCCGCATCCACGGCTCTGGTGCTGCTCGATCCCGTCGATCTGTCACGCCGAACTTCGCTCGCCAAGCACCAGAAGCGATCCTTTCTCTATCAATGGACCCAGGACAACCCGGATCGCGCCTTCGTTCAACTCTGCGCTCGAAAACGCGGCCAAGCGTTTGCCCGCTGGCTGGTCCAACGAGCACAAGACCTCGGCGTCGAGATTGAGACCGACGCAGCCCAGCTTCTCGCCACGTATGTTCTGGATGATCCGCATTTGGCCGACCAGGAACTGCGCAAGTTGGCCGATTATGTCGATATGTCTCGCCCGATTACGGCTGGCGACGTCGAAAACCTGACCCCCTTGACATCTCAAAGCGACGTCTTCGCAATGGTTGACTCCCTAGGGAATCGACAGGGCCAGCAAGCGCTGGCCCATCTCCACAAACTCCTGGCCGACGAAGACCCCATGTTCGCCTTCGCCATGATCGTGCGTCAGTTCCGACTCATCCTCCAGGCTCGCGAAGCGCTTGATAACGGACTGAATCCGCACGAGGTCTTGAATACGCACGCTTTTGTGGTCGACAAGGTCTCGGCCCAGGCCAGGAATTTCACCATGCCGCAGATCGAGACCATCTACCGAAAACTCAGCCAGATCGACTATGAAGCCAAAAGCGGCGGCCCGGAATTGGCCGTCGCCATGGATACCCTTCTTGGCGCAATTGCGGGCTAGTCGCCGGAGACACGCCTATCAGATTCGGCCGCCGACGCCCGCTCGACACCTACCCACAAATGCCCAGGTAACACGAGCTCGCTCCGTTCCACACGAATCGCCTCCACCCCCGCCGGGCCACCCTCTTCGGCGCCCGATGGATGGACGTAGCACACATTCGGCTGTCCTCCATACTTCTCCTGGTAGTAAGTTGCTGCTCGATGGACGCGCTGAGCCAGTCCATCAACACCACCGTCGTACCACATCATGCCCACTTTCATGCCGCCCTCCTCACAAACTTGGGAGTACCCGATTCATCATCCAAACGTTCGACTCGGTCCGGTGCTCCAACTCACAGCGCATGCCGCTGGTCGTGCGAACCGAGAAGATACGGACGGCTTTTGGCGTCGCGTTTCGCTCCTTCGAACCGTCTACCGCAGCAATCCGATAACGGCGTCCGCGCCACTGGAAGGCGATCGGCAGCCCGCTTGACTGTGTTCCGCTGGCATGGACCAGCTCATGGCATTCCAGCCCGCGGGATGGACGACCCCGCCCCGCGGCGCGGATGCGGTTCTGGCTTGCGCCGGTTATCATCAGCCGTCCTGCCTTTCCGGCCCTGAACCGCTTGTTCTCTGCAGATCGCGTGCCAAACCGTCCAGGTCTGCTGCCGAAAGATGGGCAGATCGAACAACACAACGCTGGCTGTCGACTGCAATCTCGAAGTCGCCTGGCGATGGCATGGCGCTGTTGGATGTCAGCCCGGTGGCCCGAGCGCAGCCGGAGGGACTCTGCAATTCGGCCAGTTCTGAGGGCTGCGCTGGATCCCAGCCCGCCAAGATGTGGATGCCGGATAGTCTGCCTTGCTCCAAGAGACGCCCGACGAGACTCTTCGCCACCCTCCCGGTCTGCTCAACCAGTTCCCCCAGATCATCGATCACAAGCACCATGTGCGGCACCTGACGGCCCAGTTTCATTCGGCGGTCCGACTCATCCCGCAGCCACGCTATGAGATCGATCGCGTTGTCGGCTCGGAAAGCGACATCGGTCAGGGCATGGGGAAGAGCTTCAATATAGGTCTGCTCAACCCCCGTCAGATCGACTCCCAAAAGCTGGAGCTCGGACGGCCGGGTGCCCACCGCCAGGCTGGCGGTCATGCTTCTCAGCCAGGACGATCTCACGGCGCTCTGCCCCGATTCGACAACGAAATGCCACGTGTCCTGGTGAAGAAGGTTTACCAGGACGGGCACACCATGCGCATCGACACCGGCCACGGCAGTCATGGCAGAATGTGGGCCCAGCGCGGACACGAGGGGCAGCAGTCGAAGTAGCTCGGAAGGGGCGGGGGAGATTTCGATCGTCACACCGGCCTGGTCGGTCTGAATGGCCACCCTGTCGACGCCCAGAGCCGTGGCGACATTGGTGCTCAGCTCCTGAATGGCCTCGGTGTGCACGCCTCCGATTGGCGTTGCGTGATAGCGGACTCGTCCTTCAGCGATCTGGCCGTCGCTGACGCGCACCGGAACCGCCATGGACGCCATGGCCGCCTCCAGCCGATCTGCTTCTCGGTCCAGCCAATTTGCCTGACCCACCCGGGACAACTGCATTGGGCATCTCCCAAAATAGAACGTGTGTTCTATGGGCAGTCTATCAGAACATCCGTTCTCTCGTCAAGACCCAAGTTTGCCGGCCGGGGACATTTCATGAACCATATTGGCGGCAAGCCCCAATCATGATAGGCTTCGAGAGATGAACTCTCCAGACGTCTACATGAAAGCATCGCGTGGCTGACTCGACAATTGCGCTCGACTTGCTCAAGCTTCTGGGTGTCGTCGTCCTCGTGCTGGCGAACGCGTTCTTCGTCGCGGCCGAGTTCTCCCTGGTCAGCGTGCGCCGAACTCGCATCAGCGAACTCCTCGATCAGGGCAACACGGCCGCCCGTTGGGTCGCCCACGCCATTGAAGATCCGGACAAAGTCATTGCCGCCACTCAATTGGGCATAACCTTGTCCAGC
>Ga0307440_1000780_pt1 | contig 15714 bp, 16 predicted proteins | sample SalMarWE160410MG_FD_202150 | JGI IMG/M metagenome (GOLD analysis project Ga0307440, IMG submission 202150) | Salt marsh sediment microbial communities from the Plum Island Ecosystem LTER, Massachusetts, United States - WE1604-10 | ecosystem: Environmental > Aquatic > Marine > Intertidal zone >... | reverse complement strand
TATTGGATAGGATGCCGCAGCGCACCAAAGGGCCGTCCTGATCGGACGGCTCTTTGCTTGATGGGTGACTATGATGACCTACCCGCTCGGAAAGCTACCGCCGGAAGTTGTGGCCGAGTTCGCACGTCGGTTCGCGCCCGCCGACTCCCGAGTTCTCCTTGGGCCCGGCGTGGGTCTTGACTGTGCCGTGATCGATTTCGGTGATCGGGTCCTGGTCGCCAAGACCGATCCCATCACGTTCACCTCGGGGCGCATCGGCTGGTATGCCGTCCATGTAAACGCCAACGACGTCGCCACCACCGGGGCTCGGCCTGGGTGGTTTCTTGTCACGGCCCTGCTCCCCGAAACCACCACCGATCACGACCTGCTCGATGAGATCTTCGGCCAAATCGAGGCTGCCTGCCAGACCGTGGGCGCCACATTCGTCGGCGGGCACACCGAAGTCACCGGGGGCCTCGAGCGTCCGATTCTTGTGGGCACCATGTTGGGTGAAGTCAGTCATCAGCGGCTGGTCACGCCGCGCGGGGCCAAGCCGGGCGATGTGGTGTTGTTGACAAAGTGGATCCCAATCGAGGCCACCAGTATCTTAGCCACCGATTTCGCCAGCCAACTGCGCAGCCTGAGTGAAGCAGATCTGGCTTGGGCGCGAGGTGTGCTCGATGATCCCGGCATCAGCGTCGTGCGCGAAGCGCGGCTGGCCGTGGACGCAGGGGGAGTCTCGGCCATGCATGACCCAACCGAGAGTGGTTTGGCCGGTGGACTCTGGGAAATGGCGGAAGCCGCCGACGTCGGCTTTGCGATCGATGGCGATAGCATCCCGCTTCCCGATGCCGCCCGCCGGATGTGTGAGGCGCTCGATGTCGATCCCCTGTCCGCCATCGCCTCCGGTTCCCTGCTGATCACCGCGCATCCCGAAGCCGTCTCCGCAATCGAAGCGGCGCTCACCCAAGAGCAGATTCAGGTGGCTCGCATCGGGCGGGTGGTGGATGGGCGCGGCGTACAAATCCACTTGGATGGCGAGAGCCGCCCTCTGCTTCAACCGCCCAGGGATTCGATCGCTCGGCTGTTTGAATCCATGGGCTGAAATCAGCTAGTCTCCGAACGAGATCCCCATCTCGCGCGCGGTCTGTACGGCATCGCCTTCGACGTCCACTCGCTTGGGTACAGCCAGCGCCTCGGTCAAAGGTATTGATCCCACCGTACCGCCCTTCAATGCCGACATGCGGCCCCAGCCACCGGCAGCTGCCAATCGGACGGCTTCCCCGCCAAGCCGGGTGCACAACCATCGGTCAAAGGCTGAGGGTGACCCGCCCCGCTGCAGGTGTCCCAGCACCGTCACCCGGGTCTCCATGCGGCACGACCTCTCAACATAGCTTGCCACGACATTCCCGATGCCGCCCAGGCGATCGACATGCAGCACATCCCCGTGCTCGGCGAACACTCGCTCGCCACCAGCCGGATGGGCGCCTTCTGCAGCCGCTATGATGCTGAAATGCCTCCCCGCCTCTGCCCGATGCAATATCTTCTGGCAGATGGCATCGTACTTGAAGGGGATCTCCGGGATGAGGATCACGTCCGCCCCGCCTGCCAGCCCAGCGTGCAGGGCGATGAAGCCGGCATCACGTCCCATGAGTTCCAACACCATCACCCGGTGGTGCGATTCGGCCGTTGTATGGAGACGATCCAGCGCCTCCATGGCGGTGTTTATGGCCGTATCGAAACCGAAGCTTACGTCGGTGCCGCCGATGTCATTGTCAATCGTCTTCGGGACGCCTACCGTAAGGCAGCCTTTTTCGTTGAGCTCCTGGCTGATGTGCAGTGTCCCATCGCCGCCGACAACGACAATCCCCACCAGCCCGAGCTCCTTCGCCCGCGCCACCACGTCGTCCGACACGTCCACGATCTGCATTTGGCCGTCGATCTCGACCTCGCGGGCAAAGGGGTTGCCGCGGTTGGCCGTGCCCAGTATGGTCCCACCTTGTGGCAGAATGCCCCGGACGGACTCTGACTCCAAGGGAACAGTCCCCCCCGGATCAAGGAGGCCGTCAAAGCCATCGCGAATCCCGAGAATCTCAAATTCGTAGTTGGGAGCCGTCTTGACAACCGCCCGGATGACGGCGTTTAATCCAGGCGCATCTCCCCCGCCAGTCAACAATCCGAGCTTCTTCATTGGGGCAACCTCCTGTCTTCAGAGCCTGCTCTCGCAGCTGCGGAATCCTTCGGAAGCGATGCGCCGGTACGGTTTCGCGCTCCCCCTTACATTCGGCTTACAGCGCCCCCAGGCCCCAAAAACAGGGCCCTTCTTGACGTATAGTTAGTGCAGTGGAAATGGACCAAAACGATGTAAAACCGTGTCGACTGGGATCGAAGCACCGGCAAGCTATGTGATCCCCTCCATTATAGGCAACTCAGGTCAGGCTCAAAAAGCGAATCAAGGCCCATCGGCTAAGGAAGGTCAACCATGGCAGAAAACAAAGAGAGGTTGCTGACCGCAAAGGAAGCCGTCGCCTATCTCGGAATCAGCTTGAGCACGCTTCATAAAGTTGAGAAACAGGGGCTGCTGGTCCCCTTCCGAACGCCTGGCGGCCACCGGCGCTACGACCGAAGCATGCTTGATGAGTATCTGCAGGAGTCACGCCGGAATCATAAGAATGGGGCCAAAAAGTGATGACCGCCAAGTGGCTGACGAAAAACGTGGCCGAAGCGAGGTCGCTCAACCTCGCGTGGCCCGGTCATTGCACCGTTTTCAAGGAGAGAAGCCCAGGGCGTTGAACGTTGCCCGATAGGGATCAGAAGCGATGCCGACCAATATTCCCGCCGAAGAGAGCCCATCCCAATCCGTCTCGGACAGTTCGCCGTCCGAACGGCGCCTGGAACAGGACCATGAAGACTCTGTGACCTCTGACTCCGCCCACGAGCAGACCACCGATCTACAGGGGCATCTCTTGGCTGCTGTCCTCCGGTCGATGGCAACTGAGGTGGATTTCCTGGCTGATGGGGACCACCACGCCCAAGATGAGGAACGGCTCGCCACCCTCCACCAGGACACGGTTTGGGTCGCGGACGTCTTGAATGCGTGGCAGGCGGCCGCTGGCCTTGCAGCAACCGGAGCGGCACCGGACTTGGTGTCCATGGATCTCCAGCGATTGGCACGAGAACAGACGGAAGCAGCTATGGGACCGGCGGCACGCAAGGGAATACGCCTGCAGTTTGCCCCTCAGTCGGCAAGTGAAGTGACGGGCGAACCCGGGTTGACCGAGCGGCTCGTCAAAGCCATGATCAGCGCCGCTCTGCTCGTTTGCCGTCCCAACGCCAGACTCTCAGTGACCGTGGCCGAGTCCGAGGGTTTCGTAACCTGTCAGGTTGGAGCCACCGGCGAGGCAATGGCTTCGCAGTCCGAAAGTGGCCAAACCGCAGGTCAGGTCCGCTGGGCCCAGCATGTCGAATCGCTTCGACCACTGGCATCGGCTCAGGCCGGCAGGCTGGATTTCGACAGCCCGTCAGGCGAGGCCTTCGAACTCGCCTTTGGCCTGCCTGCGGTTCAGGACTCTGCCTCGACCGTCGAAGGTACGGTACTCATTGTGGACGACGATCCCGACGGAGCATTCTTGCTGGAACAGGTACTGCTGAAGTCTGGCTTTCATGTCCGGATCGCAGGAAACGGCCTGGAGGGATTGTCGCTCGCCCGCCAGGAAGGAATCGCCCTCATTCTCTTGGATGTCATGCTGCCGGGTATGGACGGATTCGAGGTCTGCCACAGATTGCGGGAGGACCCGGCAACCGCCAACACGCCGATTGTGATGATTTCCGCCAAGTCCCGAGCCGAAGATCGCGAGATGGGCCTCCAAGTCGGCGCCAATGCCTACATGACCAAGCCCCTGGGCATGAACGACATTGTCCAGACAGTAAGCCGTTTTGTGACAACCACTGAAGAAGGTTCTCATGACAGATAATCCTGCCACCCAAATGACCAATCAGCGCCCGACCATTGGTCAGGTTCTCAGTCAGGCCGAGTTGATTTCGCCATCCCAACTCGAGACCGCCCTTCAACTCCAGGGTGAAGGCGATCCCCGACGGTTGGGGGACATTTTGATCCAGAACGGATGGCTTCAACCTGAAAACCTCGCCATGGCCTTGAGCGTCCACCTGAATCTGCCCTTCATTGATCTCAAACGCCATCGCATTCAGCCCGAAGCGCTTCAGTTGGTGCCGGAAGAAACCGCCCGCCGGTATCACCTGATCCCCCTGGATTTGGTCGATGGATCCCTGGCCGTTGTGATGGAGGATCCGACCGACATCCAGGTGATCGAGGAACTTGAGGCTCTGGCCGGCCGAACTATTCGGCCGTCGGTGGGCGTGGCGCCGGATATCGAAGCCGCCATTGATTTGAACTACAAGGCCAACCGGCAAATCGAACGCGAGGTGGCAGAGTTCACCGTCGCTCCGGATGGCGCCGGTGGAACCGGGGGGATGGCGGACGTCGAACCCATGGTGACCGACCCTGTCGTTCGTGCCGTCGATCTGATCCTCGATCAGGCAGTGCGAGACCGTGCCTCGGACATCCATCTCGTGCCCGATTTTGACTCGGTGCGCATCCGCTACCGGGTGGATGGTGTGCTCCAAGAAAGCGTGTCACTGCCCAGGGGCAGCCATGATCCGCTGCTCTCTCGGGTGAAGATCTTGGCCGGGATGAACATCGCCGAACGCCGTCGGCCGCAAGATGGCCAGTTCTCAAAGGTTGTCGAGGGCGACGAGATCCATTTTCGAGTGGCCACCAGCGACACCACGTGGGGAGAGATGGCCACACTGCGTGTGCTCGGTCGATCCGAATCCATTCTTGACTTGCCGGGTCTGGGCCTTCTCGAGGATGACATCGAGAATCTTCAAGGCTTGATCCACCTCCCCTTCGGCATGGTGCTTGTGAGCGGCCCGACCGGATCGGGCAAGACGACCACGCTGTATGCGTCGCTCAATCAGCTCGACAGGCAGCATCTGAATATCATGACCATCGAAGATCCCGTTGAATACAACTTCGCCCGCATCAACCAGATTCAGGTCAACCGCACAGCTGAAATCACCTTTGCCTCCGGCCTGCGCGGGGTCATGCGGTTGGACCCAGATGTGATTATGGTCGGGGAAGTGCGCGACGGGGAGACGGCGGACTCAGCCACCCAGGCTGCCCTGACCGGGCATCTGGTCCTCTCGTCGATTCATGCCAATGACTCCGCCGGTGCCATGTACCGGCTGGCGCACCTTGGCGTCGAACGTTACATGATCTCATCCGCCATTCTGGGCGTGGTCGCTCAGCGGCTGGTTCGGCGTATCTGCCCGCACTGCAAGACAACCGCTAAACCCTCGGCCGCGGAGGTCGCAGCATACGAAGCTGAAATGGGAGAAACAATCGACGAAATCTTCAGGGGTGAGGGCTGCACCTACTGCAGTCACACCGGCTACCTCGGGCGGATCGGTGTGTTTGAAATCCTCCGAGTGGACGAGCAAATGCGCAAACTGTTCGTGGCAGGTGCGGCTGCCGGGGAGATTAAGTCCATCGCCCAGGCTCAGGGGATGAAGACGATGCGCCAAGATGGGATGAGCAAAGTCCGCCTGGGAATCACCACGCCGGAAGAGGTCATCCGCAACGTGGCCTGGATCGAGTGATGTCACACACCGAGCCGGGCGCCTCAACCGACGACAGGGAGGCTTGATCGCATGGGGTACCGTTATCTCGCGTATGACGACCAGGGCAACCCGAGCCGGGGAATGCTCGACGTCGAAACGGAAAGCGCTGCTGAGCGCGCCCTGTGGGAGCGCAACCTAACGATTGTCGAGCTCGCCCCCGCACGGCCGCCAATTGACTTCCAGCGCATGTTCCCGACCTTCTTGGGGCCCAAGCGCCAGGATCTGGTCATCTTCTCCCAACAACTTGCCAATCTTGTCGAATCGGGTGTTGGCCTGGTGCCGGCATTGGAACTCCTGGCAGCCGAGGTGGCCAGCGCCCCACTTCGCAAAGTGCTGGAGGAGGTCCTGGAGGAAGTCCAGCAAGGCACGCCGATGTCCCGCGCCATGGCCGAACACGAATTGGTCTTTCCAGAGATGTACTGCCGCATGGTCGAAGTCGGGGAGCGCACCGGGAACATTGGCTTCGTCCTGCGTGAATTGGCCGGCTATCTCGAGAGCGAAATGGAGGTCAGCCGAAAGGTTCGGGATGCCGTGTCCTATCCAGCCTTCTTACTGTTGTTCGCCATCGGCGTGGTGATCCTGATTCTGAACTTCACCCTGCCAGCCATGCTCGGGCTGTACAGCGAGTTCAACGCCCAGCTGCCGCTCCCGACTCGCATTCTCATTTCGGCGGCATCCTTCTTCGTAAGCTATCGAATCCATCTGTTCGCCGCGCTTGCCATCCTGGTGATCGCTGGGTTCATCTATTTCACCAGGCCACGTGGCCGTCGCCAGTTGGACGCATTGCTCCTGAAGATACCCGTCATCGGGACCGTTCTTCTGCACGGCGAAGTCTCGAGAATTGGGCGTACGTTGGCCACGTTGCTCCAGGCGGGCGTCTCCCTGCCGGAGGCGCTTCAGCTCACCGGCTCGATCGTCACCAACAGAGTCATCGGCAGCGCCATGGAGACGCTGAGAAGGGAGTCTTTGCAGGGCCGCGGGCTCTCAGAGCCGATCGCCCGGACGGGGCTCTTCCCGCGCATGCTCTCTCAGATGGTGCGCGTGGGAGAGGAAACCGGTACCCTAGACGCCAACTTGAAGACGCTGGCCGGATTCTACGACGAAGAGGTCGACCGTTCGATCAAGCGCGTCACCGGCTTGCTCGAACCGGGCCTGATCATCTTCGTGGGCCTGATCGTGGGCTTTGTCGCCATTTCGGTCATTATGCCGATGTACTCGCTGCTTCAGAACATCAAATGAGATGTGGGGACCAGTAGAAGGATGATGGATCGCTTTGTGAAAAACGTCACAAATCTTTGGCACAGGTGGATTGCCGACGAGCGAGCTTTTTCGTTGGTCGAGGAGCTGGTCTCACTGACCGTGGTCTCTCTCGGCCTGGTTCTCCTGCTCGCCATGATCGGCACGGGCACCAAGGGGGTCACCACCACGGTCGACAGGGTGACGGCCGAGGGATTGGCGCGGTCACAGCTGGAGCAAGTCAAGGCCGACGCCTACGGTCCGTCGTATGCCACGCTGACGGCGCCGCCTGAGTACACGGTCGGCCTGACGATCGCCTATTGGGATGCGGGAACCAGCTCATTTGTTGCCTCCGACACAGGCACCGGAATGCAGAAGATCACGGTAACGATCTCCCGCGGTGCCTCCCAAGTCCTTCAGGTCGAAGATTACAAGGTGAACCGATGAACTCCAGTCAGCTCCGGCACGCCGGTCCCATCAACCTCCACAGATTGGTGGCAGGCGAGGCCGGCCTCACCCTGGTCGAGCTGATCGCTGGGCTAGGGATCTCGGTCTTTGTGCTGGCCTTTGTCGGGACGGCGGTCTTCCAGTTCTACAAAGTCACGGGCTGGGGTAATGATCGCATGCTGCTGGCGGCCAACCTTCAAACCGCCCAAATTTGGCTGGGACGAGATGCTGTCCAAGCCAACAGCTTTACCCCGGGCACCTCCCCTGTGTATGGAACGCTCAGTATTCCGACGGGTGGCGGTCCGATCCAACTCCAATACAGCTATGACTCCGCCGCGCACACCTTGGTTCGAACCGACGCTTCAGGCTCTCAGATAGTGGCTCGAGACATTGCCAATGAATCCGACGTATCATTTAGCCCCTCGGGGCAGCAGCTCGACGTCAGCCTGACCTCCACCCGCGGCAGCCTAACCGATACGTCGGATTTGAGTTTCGCGTTGAGGGTGCCCTGATGCCGAAGCGCCTCAGCCTCTCCCGTCTCATCTCGAATGAAGCCGGCGGCTCGCTGGCTCCGGTGTTGATCGCGTTGGCGGTGGGGGTGCTTCTGCTCTCCCCATTCCTGGCCCATGTGAGCACGCGCATGTTGGCCGCGCGGGGGGCCGAAGGCTCCCTGGACGCACAATACGCCGGGGACAGCGGGATTGAGTACGCGATCTGGCGCTTGAGTCACGATGCAACCTACGCGGCCAACGTCAACCTCGCCTATCCTGGTCCCTATCCTGCGCCGGCGGAACGGATCATGGTCAACCAGGTGACGACCGGCGTCCAGTCCACCGTCATTACACCTCCGGGATGGTCCCGCGCCGCCGACGCGCCGGCCGGTGTCGGTCAGGGAGGTGCATTGGCCGGCACCTCGAATGGTTTGGTCTACGGCCTGCAAGGAAGCGGGGGCACTTTCTGGCGCTATTCGACAGGCACCGACTCTTGGTTGGCTCGGGCCAACGCACCGGGCGACCCCAAGAAACGTGACGGAATGACCGTGGCGACCACCTCATCGGTCTACGTGCTGCCACAGGCCAAGGATGAATTCTGGCGCTACAACGTTTCGAGCGACTCGTGGTCATCTCCTCCCACCGTAGCTGAGCCACCCAAGAATGGCGATAAAGGTGGAGTTTTGGCCTACGACAATCACCGCTACATATTCGGACTGTTCGACGCCAACAAAGACAACTTCTTCACCTACGACACCTGGAACAACATCTGGGAGCAACGCGCGGACTTTGCAGACAAGTTGGGCGATGGCATGAGCCTTGCCTTCGCCGCCGGGTATGTTTATGCGTTCCAAGGCGGGAACGGTGACGGTTTCTACCGCTACAATCCCACATCCGATAGCTGGACAACGCGGGCGGCGGCCCCGGGGGCTGTGTCCCGGGGCGGATCGCTCGTGTACACCGGCGGCAACTATCTATATGCCTTCGCCGGGGGCGGCACCGAGTTTTGGCGCTATTCGCTGAGCGGAGGAACCTGGACGACACCTTCCCCTTCCCCCACATTCTCGGTGGGCAGCGGGGGATCGCTTGCCTACGCCGGCGGCGACTATCTGTATGCCTTCGAAGGGGGAGGCAGCCCCAACTTTTGGATGTATCTCGTCAGCAGTCCAATCTACGACATCACGAGCACTGCTGGAGGTATGACCACTAGAGTTAGGGTCCGCATCGGGGGCCCGGGAAACGCGACGGTGATTTGGTGGGTGATCCAATGAGACCGCTAGTCTTCGGCCGGATTGATGAGGAGAAGTTGGATGCCAGATGAGCAAGTAAGCAATCAAGGGGCGGATCGAACGGACCGGGCAAGCAGGCGCGCCTCGATGCTTGACCTGAACGTCCTCCCGCCCCGCTACCGACGTCCTCGTCTGCATTGGGCGAATGTGGCCCCTTGGCTGTCCTTATTGGGCCTGATCATCTTGGTTTACCCGACCTTCCAGTGGTTTCTCACCACCAATCAAGCTTTCGGCGACGTGGCCCGGGAGCTCGATCACCAGCGAGCCACCCAGATGGCCCTTGAAACGCCTTCGGGGACAGAGGCCGCCCTTCGCTCCGAGATCGCCGATGTCCAAGGGGAAACGGACCAACTCCAACTCGCCATGCAAAGCGTGGATTTGCAAAAGGTCGCCTGGGGGGACGAGATTCGATATGTTCTCGATCAGGCCCCGGCGGGGGCCCTCGTCTCTCGAGTGAGCGAACAGGGTTCAGGGCTGGTGCTCAACGGCCAAGCGGCCACCTATCCGGTGGCGTTGGTTTATGCGCAAAGGCTTCAAGACTCAGGCCGTTTTGTGTCGGTGCAGATCGATGTCATCAGCCAGGCAACGGAAACGAACCCGACGCCGACCACGGTTCCTGCCCGCACATCTCGCTCGAGTACCCCGGCGCCGACCACGCTACCAGAAGTCGAACATCCCTTTGCATTCACGCTCACACTCGCGATGGCCGAGTCCAATCAGCCAACTCCGACGGAGGAGGCCACCAGTGCACCCTAACCCCCGCAGTTCCTATGTACCCTCGGAAGCCTGTCCAACACGAGGGAGGGATCAATGACGGTGATACGGCCCCGCCGCCGGCGGATTTCATCCAATGCGGTGGCGATCTTTCTCAACGTCGTCGTGCTGGCTGTGGTCTCTGCCCTGATGGCAGCCGGTGTCGAACGCGCCTTGACAGCACGGTCCATCAATACACAGGTGGGCAATCTACGAGACAACCTGACGCTGCTGGTTCAAGCCCGGCAATCGACGATCGACAATCTGAATTCCGACCTGGACAGGGCCAAAGGCGAATTGGCACAGACCCAGTCGCAAGTGCCCAAGCTGGGCGCGCCCTTTGAACTCTACAATCGTGGTTTTGGCATGGGACCGGACTCGAACGTGCTCGTGGAGCGCATCCAGTATCAGGGTGCCGAAGACTTGCCCACAGTGCTTGGCGACCTGACCATCGAAAGCTACACCGTCGATCTCACAGGCAGCATGCCCGACTGTATCGCTTACATCCGCCAGCTCGAATGGGAGGGAAGGCCATACCTGGCAACAGACAACATCAATCTGGACGCTGATCAATCGGCCTGCGGCTTCGGAATCACCGTCTTGGGCACCGATGTCTCCGGCGCTCCGGCGTCTCCGTAGGCCTGCCGATGACCTTCACCTCAAAGGGATGGGAGTAGGATGGCACTGTTCTCACGTGAAACCGTCACTCTCGATTTCGAAGGAAGCACGTTGCGTTGGCTGACCGCCAGCCGGGGCCAGGTGCGTCGATGGAATCGAGTACACCTCAAGCTTCCGCCCACCGCACAGAGCCGGCCTGACCCGGGCCTGATTGGCGAACAGCTGGCCGAAGTGTTTGAATCCGAGTCCCTTCCCAAGGGCCGGGTAGTCATGGCACTCAGCGGGCAGCGGACCATCTTCCGGGTCCTGACCCTTCCCAATCTGGATAAAACACTTCTTGACGCTGCCGTCCAGAGAAAGCTGCGCCAGGAGGTTCCCCTACAGGCCCAAGAGACAGACGTATCGTGGCAGATTGTCAGTCGGGACCCGGGCGAGATATCGATCTATGTAGTGGCCATTCCCAGAGAAGAAGTCGATCATCACATGGCCATCCTTCGAGCCGCCGAGCTCGAACCGACCGCCATGGATGTCAGACCATTGGCGCTTGTCCGCAGCGCCAACCGACCGCTAGGGATCGTGGTCAGCCTCGAGGACCAGGCCTTGACAATCGTCGTCGTCGTGGACAACGTGCCCCAAATCATCCGCACGGTTCCCCTGGGGACCTCTTCGGCATCGGTCGAAGGCAGATTGGACCTCCTGGCCCAAGAACTGCTGCGCACCACCAAGTTCTACAACGAGAGCCACAAGAGCCGGCCACTGCCAGCTGACTGCCCGCTGCTCCTGGCTGGTTCGAGTTTTCAGTCTCACGAGATGACCGAGCGCATGGCGCCTCGAAGTCCGTACCCGCTGGCAGACCTGACACCGCCCATCGCCTATCCGGACGGCCTTTCGGTGCCCGAGTACAGCGTCAATATCGGTTTGGCGTTGAAAGACCTGTGAGCGCCTGGGCTGTCGCTGCCTACGGCCTGATCGGCGCCGTGCTGGGGAGCTTCCTCAACGTCTGCGCCGACCGGCTCCCGGCAGGCAAGTCGATTGTGACCCCGGGCTCGCACTGTCCGCATTGCAAGCGATCGCTGACGGCGCTGGAACTCATTCCCGTCATCAGTTACGTGATCCTGAGAGGGCGCTGTCGAACCTGTGGGACGCCGATAGGAGCGCGGTCCCCAATTGTCGAGCTCCTCACTGGGGGCCTTTTCGCTCTGGCGCTGGCCCGTTTTGGCCTCAGCCTAACCACCCTTTTGGCGTCCGTATATGTTTGCTTCCTGATGGTGATGGCGATCACCGACTTGGAGAGTCAGCGCATCTTAAACTTGGTTGTCTTTCCGGCGATCGGCGTTGCATTCGTGGCGGCATTCTTCACACCCGGTCGATCCTTGATCCAACTCTTGCTCGGAGGCGTAGTCGGATTTGTGATCCTGTTCCTGCTGGCGGTGCTCGTTTCGGGTGGCATGGGCATGGGGGACGTCAAGCTGGCAGCCTTCATCGGCCTCATGGTTGGCTTTCCCCAGATCGGCCTGGTCCTCCTGCTCGCCTTCGTGATTGGGGGGCTGATTGCCGGCGTTCTGTGGGCGGCTGGTCGGCTTTCCCGCGGCGACCGGGTCGCCTTCGGCCCCTATCTCGCCCTGGGCGCCGTGATCGGCCTGCTCTACGGTGACCAGCTTCTTGCCCTTTGGCTAGGAAGGATGAGCTGAATGCTGACTGACCTGCTCGAACTTGCACGCCAGCACGGTGCATCCGATCTTCACCTCAAGACCGGCTCGCCCCCCATCCTGCGGGTGGACGGCCGGTTGGAAGTGCTCGCCGACAAGCCCGTTCTTGACACGGAGGCCATGAGAACCCTGTTCCAAGAACTGACCGCCGACGCTCAGCGCCAGAAATTCGAGGATGATCTCGAATTGGATTTCTCTTTCCAACAGGGCGAACTGGATCGCTATCGAGTCAACGCCGCCTTGCAAATGGGCGAACTGAGCATCTCCATGCGCCGCTTCACCCTGGCTGTCCCAGCACTGGATGCGCTTGGGTTGCCTCCCTTATGTGCTGAGTTGGCGCTGCGACAGCAAGGTTTGATTTTGGTCACGGGGCCCACCGGCAGCGGCAAGTCCACCACCTTGGCGGCCATGATACAGCATATCAACCAGACCGCCGCCCGCAGGATTGTGACGGTTGAGGATCCGGTTGAGTACATCTACAAGGACCGCAAATCCATCATCACCCAGCGCGAAATCGGTCGTGACACGCGCTCGTTTGCCCTGGCCACGCGTCAGGCCCTGCGCCAAGACCCGGATGTGATCCTGGTCGGCGAGATGCGCGACCCAGAAACGATGGCCGCCTGCCTGACTGCGGCCGAAACGGGCCACCTGGTGCTCTCGACTCTTCACACCAACAACGGGCCTCAATCCATCGACCGCATTGTGGACAGCTTCCCGCCTCACCAACAATCGCAGATCCGGATGCAGCTGTCTCTAACCCTGGCCGCGGTGATTTCACAGCGCCTGCTCCCCCAGGCCGATGGTCCGGGACGGATTCCGGCCGTCGAATTGATGCTGGCCAACTCGGCTATCCGCAACCTGACGCGCGAAGGCAAGACGCATCAGATCGCCAACGCCATCCAGACCGGCCGTGAGGCTGGAATGCAGAACATGGAACAAGCCTTGGCCGACCTGGTGCGAGGCGGTCAGGTGCGCCTCGAGGATGCCCGCCCCTTGGCCGGCGACGCTGAGACGTTTCGGTCGCTTCTCGACAGCTGACGTCTGTCCTCAGATCCGTCCCAAACCATGTAAATCCGTGCAATCTGCTGTAAGGCCGTTGTAAGTCACAGATAGTCATTCCTGTGACATACTGGAACTGGTTGCAGCCAGAACCTTATTCAGAACGGCACGTGGCACATTCACATCCAATTGTTTAAATGGGAATTCATTCCCGCCAGATCCAAGGAGGAACCTGGAATGTTCAAGAAGTTGACCAAGAAACTGCTCAAGGAAGAAACCGGCTTTACCCTGATCGAACTGCTCGTTACCATCGCCATCCTGGGAGTCTTGTTCGGGATCGTGACACTGACGCTGTCAGGCCTCGGATCAGACGCTCAGTCAACCGCATGCACGGCGGAACTGGGCGTGGTCCAGTCCGCCGTCGATATCTACATGGCGGACAACAATTACGCGGATCTGTCCGCGGATCCCCCCTCAGATCAAACGGTGTCCGGTGCCGTGATTGACACAGGCGATACGGCATGGGGCGATTCGTATCTGCGGTCTATGCCCACAACGGGTACCTACACTGTCAATGCCGCTGGCGACGTGAGCCAAGACTCTTGTCCGTAGATCCGTCCGGTTTCTAATTTCAGGAACGAGAAGGGCGCCCTTGTCAGGGCGCCCTCTTGATTCCCGGCATGCCAGGAAGGCTGTCTTCTGCTTATCGTGAAATTCCTCACAAACTCCCATGCTTGGGCAGCCGTGCCATGACGGCCTCGGCATAACGCAGCCCGATGGCGATCTCTTGCGCCGCCTGCCGGTCCAGAGTAAGCGTCGCCGGGCTGGCAAACAACACCAGCCCCTTCCACGCCTGCCCGGCACCACCCAACCGGGCCGCCGAATAGCGGCCCACATCCACCGCCTGCAAGGCCCGGCGAACCGACTCTGCACCGGGTCCTCGACCGATTTCGGAGGTCTCACGATTCCAGACCTCCGATCGCTCCAGGATGGCGGCCAAGAAGCTGCCCGGGCTCAGGTCGAAGGGCCCTGCGCCGAGGTTCTGGATGAAGCGCAGCGCCTGCTGTTCACCCCTCTCGGAGGCGACGGCCAGCGTGGTCGCCCCTTGTGGGCCGGCCCCGACCAACCAGACCAGCTCCGAACGGAACAAGACCAGCAGATCCAGCCCGACTTGCACCCATTCGGGCCGGCCCATGCCGCCGGGGGCCGAGCGGGCGGCCAGCCAGTCTCTCACCTGTGACACCAGTTCGGCGTGCGAGATCATCTTGCCGAGAAACTCATCCGCTCCGGCCGACAGCGCCCGAGCGCGGACTTCCTCGCCCACGATGGCCGAATACATGAGGATGGTCTCAGAGGCCGTGTCGGGCTGGGCCCGGAGCCGTCGGCAGACTTCGAAGCCATCCATCCCGGGCATCATGGCGTCCACCAGCAGCAGGTCAGGGTGATGCTCGGCGGCCGCCTCAAGTGCGTAGGCCCCACTGCCAGCCCGGATGACCTCAAAGCCCTGCTTCTCAAAGACCAGCTCGAGAAAATCGAGGACCGTCGGCGTGTCATCGCAAATCAGGATCTTTTGGCTCACAGCTTTTCCCCCTGGTCTTCTTGAACGTCAGCTGCAGGTGGTGATCCATCACCTGCCTCGGCCTCGAAGAACTTGTCCCGCGCAAACCCCCAGCGCTCGTGAACCGTCGAGGGGTCGTGGTTGTTCTCGATCAGCCAGTCGGTGAGCCGCTGTTTCCTAGCCTCTTCGTCCAGCGCATCGCCTGGCTGGAAGCCCTCATCGTCCATCTGCATGCCGCAGATCGGACAATGGACGACCTGGAAGGGATAGGTCACCGCCGTCGGCGGACCAATCTCGGCCAGCAGGAACCCACAGTTCGAGCACGGTGCGTATTCCTGCGGCTCCTCTTCGGCCGCGTCCGGGACAGGCATCGGCGGCAGATAGGTCCGTCGCTCCCACAGCTCTGCCCCAACAATGCCCAAAATACCCATCGCCAGTGCCGCCAGGCCCAGCCAGGGCCACACGGTTCCAAAGGGATGATAAGTGATGGTCACAGTGTGTCGGCCAGCCGGCAGGTTGAGCTGCATCAGGTGTTGATAGGGCGACAGCGAGACGGGTTGGCCGTCAATGGCAGCCCGGAAGCGGGGGGAGTAGGTGAAGCTGACCAGCGCCGAGCCGACATCGGTCGGCAGGTCGTAATCAAACCGCAACCCCGTGCCGCCGGTCTGCCAACCCGTGATCGGGATCTTCGGGTAGCTCACCGAAGTATCCAGATCCACGCCCTGGAGCACGATCCCTCGGATGCGGTCCACCAGCGCCTGATTCGTCGTCTCTTGAGCGTAGTACAGCAGGTTGAGCCCCACGAACCAGATCCTGCCCCGCCCTACGTCCCGGTACCCGAGAACGTCGAAAGACCTCCCCTCATACGTCACGCTGCCGAGAACGCCGTCCAGGCCCTGGTAGGCTGCGCCGGACCAACCTTCTGGTGCCAGATC
>Ga0307440_1000778_pt1 | contig 15719 bp, 9 predicted proteins | sample SalMarWE160410MG_FD_202150 | JGI IMG/M metagenome (GOLD analysis project Ga0307440, IMG submission 202150) | Salt marsh sediment microbial communities from the Plum Island Ecosystem LTER, Massachusetts, United States - WE1604-10 | ecosystem: Environmental > Aquatic > Marine > Intertidal zone >... | reverse complement strand
ATCGAGTTTCCCCCATACGAGAGCCTTCTCCACCTCGTCATCATTCCGATCTACAAGGAGAGCAGGGAGGTTTTCGAACCGGGTATACGTGGACTCACCGAGAATACGTTTCCCTCTCGGAGGATGATATTGATCCTCGCCCTCGAGGAGCGCGCGCCCGACGAGGTGAAGGAACAGGTGCGCGCGGTGCAGGCAGAGTACCGAAATAGGTTCCGCGATCTGTTCGTGACGGTCCATCCAAAGAATATTCCGGGGGAGGCTGCCGTCAAAGGGGCGAACAGCACCTACGCGGCGCGGTTTGCGGCAGAGTATTTCGAACGGCAAGGGATTGCGTTCGAGGATATCATCGTTTCCTGTTTCGACGCGGATACCGTTGCCGGGCCCGAATACTTCGCTTGCCTAACCTATGCGTTCATCACCTGCCCGGCTCGAAACCGCGCCAGCTTTCAACCGGTACCACTGTACGACAACAACATCTGGCGAGTCCCGTTCTACGCGCGTACCCTGGAGATGGGTGCCACGGTCATTCAGCTCGCCGAGTCCACCAACCACGATCTACTAGTCTCATTCTCGAGCCACAGCCTCAGCTTTCGCGCGCTCGTTGACGTAGGCTATTGGTCGGTCGAGTTGATACCCGACGACTCTGCGATCTATTGGAAGAGTCTGATACTCTTCGACGGCGACTTTCGCGTCGTACCGATGCCGGCCACCCTTTCGATGGACGCCTCCGAGGCCCCGACCTTTTTCAAGACCTTCGTCAACGCCTACCGTCAGAAACTGAGGTGGGCATGGGGAGTGGAGAACGTACCGATCGCCGCGCGGGGCCTCCTTGGGAACGTGCAAATATCCTTGCTCGACAAGCTTCGCTATATCTTCAAGCTTTTCGACACCTACTTCATCTGGGCGACCTGGCCGTTCCTATTGACGATTTTCGGCGTCCTGCCGCGCATTTTCGGGCGGCTATTCAACCTGGACGCCATCGCGATTTTCAACCTCGGCAGAATTACCGGGCTCATCTTTCAACTCGCCTCGATCAACCTCGTTCTCATGATCGTCGTGACGGCCCTTTTCGTCTTCCGCGGAAATCGATCGATCCCGCTTTGGCGCAAGCTGCTCTATCCCTTCGAATGGCTGCTTCTGCCGGTCATAACTCTGTTTCTCTCCGGCCTTCCCGCCCTCCACGCTCAGACGAGGCTGCTGCTCGGGAAACCCCTCGAGTTCTGGGCGGCCGAAAAGGTACGGAATGAAGGCGAGCCGTCCGGATAGAGCAGGCCCGACAGCTACCCCCTGAACCGCAGCGCAGTCGAGTCCGACGGCCGGGAAAGTGTGGCGGAATGAGAATTTCGATGTATACAAATGAGTAACATTGCCTTCGACCGGTTTCTGCCGCATCGTGGAGACGGTCGTAACCCCCTTCCGTGCAGTGAGTTAGGAAATCGGACGCCGAGACATTGAGTTGGTCCCGATCTTGCTATATCTATACGACAAGAAGGGCGCACGAACGTGCGTGAAAGAAGAGCACCTTGCGATCGACAATCGTATCCAAAGAAGTCAACATGTTGCCCCTCGCACGGAAGTCCTCGCTTCCGTGTCGTGATCCTTCCTCAGGTGTCAACGATGACCTTTCAATGCACCCTTTCCCATGGCCGAGCCGATCTACCGAAGAGGAATAGCGTATGTCAGAACAAACGCTCGGAATCAGCGATATCGCATTGTACCTGCCGCCGCCGAAAATCGAGATCGAGACTATAGTCAGGGAGCGAATACGGTCGAAGCCGGAGCTCGAGCACAGGCTCCTTCGTGCCCTCGACACCACCGGGCAACGGGAGCTTCGGTTTCCCGAGGTTTGGGAGGACACGAGCACGATGGCCGCCGAATCGAGCCGTCTCCTGCTGCAGCAGGACGGCGATCTCGATATCGGTCGATTGCGGTACCTGGCGGTGGGGACCGAGACCCCGATAGACCACTCGAAGGCGGCCGCCGCCTACGTCGAGGGGATGTTGCAGCGTACGGGGATCCCGGTACCGACGACGATATCCACCTTTCAAGTGCAGCATGCCTGTGCCGGGGGCGCGCTCGCGGCCATCAGCGTGCTCGGACTGCTTGCAATGAGCAACCGGCCTCACGAAGCGGGGTTGATCGCCTGTTCCGACGTCGCCCGCTATTCGGAGGCGACGACTGCCGAGATTACCCAGGGTGCCGGAGCTGCATCGCTTCTGGTGGAAAAGGACCCGAAACTCGTGGAGCTCGATCTGAGCAACGTCGGGTTCAGCTCAGAGGACGTCGACGATTTCTTCCGCCCGCTTGGTTCGACGGTAGCCAGGGTGAAGGGCAGCTACTCGATGAAATGTTACGACTCCAGTCTCGAGACGGCATTTCTCGATCATTGCGAACGTAGAGGCTCGATGCCTGCGCAGGTGCTCGAGGCCACCGACTATTTCGTGCTCCACACGCCATTTCGGAATATGCCCGTTCGGGCGATGAACCGTCTGCTCAAGGCACACCTGGGATACTCGAAGGAGCAGGCGGAAGGTTTCCTCAGGGAGCGCGCCTTTTTGCAGGGGATCGATCCTATTGCCCGGATTGGCAACACCTACACGGCCTCTCTCTTCATGTCGCTCGCTTTCATTCTGAACGAGCAGTTTCGAATTATCGGAAACGGAATAATCGGAAAGCGGATGCTACTTGCTTCATACGGCTCGGGCAACACCATGGCGATCATCTCGGCAGTGGTGGCAGAATCTGCCCCGAGCGTGCTCGAGAGGTGGAAGCTGGGAGCCCAGTGGCGATCTGCGCGCTCTGCCGACATGTTCGAATACGACCGGTGGGTCGGAGCCCCCTATGAGAGGGGGCGATACAACGAGCTCGTCGTGGAGGCACGCAACGACGTACCGGCTGGAAGCTTCTACCTTTCGGGTATAAGAGAAGACGGGTATCGCGAGTATCGGAGTGCCGAGTAGATGATTGGAACCGAAGATTTGAACATGTTGGAAATCGCGCACCTGCCGCGCCACGTTGCGATAATAATGGACGGCAACGGACGATGGGCGATCCAGAAGGGGCTTCCCCGTACTGCCGGGCACAAAGAGGGGCTGACCGCTGCAAAAGCAGTCGTGAAGGCTGCATCGCAGTTGGGGATACGATTCCTGACGCTTTTCACGTTTTCTACGGAGAACTGGAAACGGGCACAGGAAGAGGTCTCGTTTCTCATGTATCTCATCCGCTTGCATCTGCGTAAGGAGTCGGGTTTCTACCGCGAGAACGGGATCCGTGTGATCCATTCGGGGGATCTGTCGCGCTTGCCGAAGGGCATCCAGAAGGAGATAGGGGTTGTCATGGAAGAGACGCGGGAGTTTTCAGGTATGACTCTGAACCTTGCCATCAACTACGGCGGCCGCGACGAGATTGTACGTGCGGTGAATCGATGGCTCGCGCTCCACGGCGACGAGAACGGGCGCAAACCGATGCTCACCGAGCGCGACCTGAGTGAATGCCTCGACTGCTCCTGTCTACCTGATCCGGACCTCATCATCCGGACCGCCGGTGAGCAGCGAGTCAGCAACTTCCTGCTGTGGGAAGCTGCGTACGCTGAGCTCTACTTCAGCCCAAAACTGTGGCCCGATTTCGGTTTTGAGGACCTCCGACTGGCAATTGCCGCGTACGCCAAGCGCGTTCGGCGCTATGGCGCGGTTTCCGGGGAGCCGAATGTAACGAACGCGATTTGGTATTGTTGATTAAGTGAAACAATGCAGGCTGAATTGCCCGGTTACGAGACGATAGACCGGCAGATCGAGCTCTTCCTCGAGGAGCACACCTTCGACGATCGCTGGTTGATGATACAGACCTTCCTCATGGCCGAAAGCCGCCGGGCGATCGTCGACGCCCTACCCATCGCGCCCGCTTCAAAGATCCTCGACATTGGAACCGGATTCGGGACACTTCCCCTGGAAATTGCCAGTAAATGGGGTGTCGAGATCGACGGCCTCGACAGCGACCCCTCGAAGGTCGATATCGCCGATAAGCTCAAGCGCCGTATCGGCGCAGTAGTTCGCATGCCCGGTATCGTCCGGTTCACCCACGGCGACGCCTACCAGTTGCCGTATAAAGATGGCTGCTTCGACCTCGTGGTAGCGTGGCATCTATACCAACACCTTCAAGAGCCCGACACGGCGACCAAGGAGATATTCCGCGTGCTTCGTCCCGGAGGTTTCGTCTGCCTCATCGATGCCGACGATCAGCTCGTTCTCACCTACCCGGATCCACTGCCGGAGAGACAGCTTCTCACCAGTGCGTTTCATCAGCTACAGAGCAGACGGGGTGGAGATCGGTTCGTCGGGCGGAAGCTTTCCACCTACCTACAGAACGCTGGGTTCGAAAACATCAACGCGGTCGTGCGTATGGATACCCATCACGGTCAATATCGGACGACCGACGTGAACCACCGAATGCTGCTGGAACACTTCTCCCTGGAGCGTGAGGCCATCATCTCGAACGGGATAATGTCGGAGCAAGCGTTCTCCGAATGCATGAGAGTCCTGAGCGAGCCGAAGAGCCTGGGGTATCGCTTCACATCGAACGGATTGTTCGTAGCGCTCGCAAGTCGTCCGGCAGCCCCTCCTGACAACTGACCAGAGACCGAACATACTCCCTGCGCCGCCGGGACTAATTGAGAAGCGGGTTGTTTCCCGCCGAGGGAGAGCCCGCCGACGAGCCGGCAGCGGGGGTGGACCCGATACCGGTCTTCTCCGACGTCGTTCCGCCCGATATCGCCGTAACGCCTGACGGTGAAGAGCTCGATTGCTGTTCCGAGGAGCTTCCCGAGCCGCTCGACGTCGCTCCGCCTGAGGAGCGGGACTTCGCGATCCGGTTGAGGGCACTCAGCGCCCCCTTGGCGATCTCATTGCTCGAGCTCGATCCGAGCGTCAGCCCGGCGGTGGGTCCGCTCCCCGCCGGAAGGGAGAGCGTCAGGTGCTCCGGCATCGATCCGATCTTCGTCGGTGAGGTGCCGGCGAGGCTCTGGAACAGCGCGCTGTTCTGCAGCTTCTGCACGACGGCGTTATCCCGATCGTGTCGGTATCTTTCGAGCGTGCCTGACGTCCTCGGTTCGGTGCCTGCAAGGAAGATCTCGTTCTTTGTACAGCTCGAGTACGTGGACGGAAGCATGCCGGAGTAGCAGTCGACGATTTCGTGCACGAGACCCGTGTTGGGTTTCGGAAACGGGATCGCCGGTTGGCCGGCGTCGATAGCCTTCATATAGTGCGCCCAGACCGGTCCGGCTCCCGTTGCGCCGGTCAAACCGAGCCCCAGAGAGGTTCCATGGTGGTCGAATCCGAACCAGACCGCAGTCGTGTAGTAGGGTGAGAAACCGACTGTCCAAGCATCGTCCCAGTTTTCCGTGGTGCCTGTCTTTCCGGCCATCGGCATTCCGTTCCACCCGCCGACGTCGAAATAGGTCTGCCAGAGGGTTCCCGCGGTGACGACGCTCTTGAGCAGGTTGACCATGATGTACGCGGTCTGGGGGCTCATGATCTGGAGCTTTTTCCCTTCATGTTGCTGCCGCACCCGCAGATCCTTTTCGGGTTGCAGCACCACCTTTCCGGTGGTTCGGTCCTGAACGAATTTGATCGCAATCGGCGTGACCAATCTTCCCTGATTTGCAAAGGTGGCATAGGCTCGTGCCATGTTGATCGGCGCCACGGGAGTGATGCCCAATCCCAACGGATAGAGATGGGGGAAGTAGGTCTGATTGTTCTTGTACTTCGACAGGCCGAGCATCGGGGCCATCCGGTCTATTGCCTTCTTGAACCCGACTTTCTTCAGAATTTCCAGAGACGCTACGTTGATCGAGTCTTGAAGTGCCCAGCGGAGAGAAACCAGCCCCTGCCATTGACCGAGGAAGTCGCGCGGCCGGTACGGGGTTCCGTCCGGATTCCAGAAGACGACCGGACCATCGTAGAGAGGCGACCCGACGGTTAGCTTGCCGGAAGAGATCGCCGCCGAGTAGTAGAGTGGCTTGATAGAGGACCCCTCCTGGAGTCGCCCGTCTACGGCACGATTGAACTGAGATTGCTTCCAGTTGTAGCCGCCCACCATCGAGAGAATCTCCCCCGTATGATCCCCGAGCGTGATGAGAGCCCCCTCCACCGTTGTCTTCTTCATCTGCTGTCGTCGAAGCGCGTGCGCCCGTGAAGTGAAGGCGGTCAGCTCGGGAATGCCGAGCACCATGGACATGGCATTGATCTCGGGATTGAGATTCGCCAGATAGTAGGCGAGAGCGCTTTGCTCGTTTCGTTTGTGAGTCGCGAGCTCGATCTTCGGCAGGTTGAAGGTGAGGCTGAGCAGATTGAGCGCGGGAGTAATGCTCGATTTCACGTTCGAGAAGATCGACTGAGTATTCTTCTCATGGATCTTGTTGTATTTCGCAATGTACTTCCTCATGATTCGTTGTGCATCGCGCTGATACCGCAGATTCAAGGTAGTATGTACGACGAGCCCGTCGCGTAGGAAGCTCAGGTTGCCGTACAGGTCCTGCTGAAGCTGCTGTCGTACATAGGAGGTGAAATAGGGAGCCTTGCTCGTGCTCGAAGCATACGGCGTCTGGGAGGAAGGGCGCGAATAGGGATAGTCCTGCCAGAACTGCAGGAACGACTGATCCGCCTGCGCTTGCGTTACATATCCGCGCTTCACCATCTGTTCGAGCACTGCGTGCTGTATAGCCTTCGCGTGTTTCGGATGGGATATCCAATCGAGACCCGCAGGATCGGCCAGCTGGATTATGAGGGCGACGGATTCCGCCAGGGTCAGCTTCGTCGCCGAGTGGCCGAAGTAGTATTCCGACGCAGCTTCGATACCGTAGTTGTTGCGACCGAAATAGACGGTGTTCAGATACATCTGCAGGACTTGCCACTTCGTCAGGCGTTTCTCGAGCTGGAATGCATACCATAGCTCGCGCAGCTTTCTACGGATGGTGATGTGATCTCGGTTGGCGTACAGCATCCCCGAGAGTTGCTGAGTGATGGTGCTGCCGCCGGAGAAATAGCTGCCAAGGAGATCGTTGATCGCGGCACGCAGGGTACCGCGGAGGCTGAACGCCCCCTGGTGGAAGAAGTTTTGATCTTCCCGTGTGAGGAGAGCATAGATGACGTATTTCGGTAGACTACCGATCGAGACGCGCTGATGGTGCTCGACACCGTTGAACTGGCTGATCAGCTTACCGCTTCGATCGAGAATCTCGGTCGGAAGGGATACCTTCTTGTTCTCAATCTGCCAGGATTGTGGGATGTTGGCCGTCCTCGCGACCGCGATACCGATTCCGCCGCCCACTATGATTGCGGCGCCTATGCTCAACGAAACCAAGCAGGCGCTCACGATCCGCCGCTTTTTCCTACGATCCATTTTACTTGTGGTATAGGGTACGGAACTCGCCGCTCGAACGTCAACAATAAATCCTCTCATCTTTGATGACAGCCCTGAACTTCACCTCTTTCTCATGTTGGGTGCTTACGATGTTTCCATGTTCCATCTTGGAGCGCTGCTATCTCGCATTGATCTTCGTCTTTCGATCGCGCTCGCAATTGGCCGAATCGCCGGGATGGTGAGCCGCCGACTTCGGGTCGGCGGTGGAACCACCTTCCCCGGCGTCGTCGCCGAGCGATTCGACGCCCACATCCTCGACAAGCTCGCAGGCCACCTCTCTCGCGGGACGATCCTTGTTACGGGGACAAACGGCAAGACAACGACCAGCCGTTTGCTGGCGACGATCCTGAAACAGTGCGGATGGACGACGATCCACAATCGGGCCGGAGCGAATCTGCAGAGCGGCCTCACCACGGCACTGCTCGGCGAGAGCGACTTTGGCGGCCACCCACGGGCCGAATGGGGGCTCTTCGAGGTGGACGAGGCTGTTCTGCCACAGCTGGTGGTGAGCATTCGACCCAAGATCGTCGTCATTACCAACCTCTTCCGCGATCAGCTCGATCGCTACGGTGAGATCGCCTATCTCGCGGCTCGATGGAGGCAGGCGCTTCAGCGGCTTCCCGCCGCGTCCACGGTAGTGCTCAATGTCGACGATCCGACGGTGGCTTCCCTCGGAAGAGGGGTCAGCGCGCGGGTCGTCGGCTACGGCATGAACGTTTCAGGAGACCGACTGTCCCGGCCGGATCATACCGCCGACTCGAAAGACTGCCCGATATGCGGCGCCGAGCTTTCATATTCCGGCGTTCACTACGCCCACCTTGGCTTCTACGCGTGTCCCAATGGTGACTTTCGACGTCCGTCGCCCGATTTCGCAGTGAGCTCGTTGCTCCAGCATGGCGCCGCTGCGACGGAGATGGAAATCACCGGTCCATTCGGCCGGCGACAATGGAGGGTCGGGCTTCCCGGTCTCTACAACAGCTACAATGTTCTCGCAGCCGTAGCCGCCGCCCGTGCGATGGGGGTCCCGATGAAGGCCATCGACGCCGCGGTCGACGATTTCCGTGCGGCCTTCGGCAGGTTCGAACGAATCGAGGTCGACAACCGAACACTCTGCATCGTTCTCGTGAAGAATCCCGTCGGATTCACGGAAGTGCTCAGGACGATACTCTCCGAAGAGGGCGAACATCACCTCGTGATTCTCATCAACGACAACCTTGCGGACGGCACCGACGTCTCGTGGCTTTGGGACGTGGACATGGAGATCCTGGCGCGTCGGTGCGTGCACACCATCGTCGGCGGGGCTCGCTCCGGTGACATGGCGGTACGTCTCAAGTATGCGGGTGTGCCGCATGAATGCATCGAGGAGGTCGAATCCGTGAAGCTGGGAATTGATCGCGGTATGGCATCGGTTCCGGAAGGCGGAACACTGTACGCCCTGCCCACCTACACAGCAATGCTCGAGCTCCGAGAAATTGCTGCTCGGCGGCACTACACCGCCAGCTTCTGGAAGACTTGATATGCAACTCAGGATTGGTTATCTCTATGCCTCAGGAATGAATCTCTACGGCGATCGAGGAAACGTGCTGGCGCTCGTTCAGCGTTGTCGATGGCGGGGCATCAAGGTCGAGGTTGTCGAACGAGGCCTCGCCGCCTGCGGATCTCTGGATCAGTTCGACATTCTCTTCGCCGGAGGGGGGCAGGACCGCGACCAGATCTCGGTAAGCCGGGATCTCCAAGGAGACTTCGGCGCTGCGATCACCGACGCAATAGAAGACAATGCCGTGGTGCTCACGATCTGCGGCGCCTTCCAGCTTCTTGGCCGATATTTCAAGACTGAGGACGGTACGACCCTCCCCGGAATCGGGGTCTTCGATGCTTGGACGGAAGCCGGAACGCGCCGATTTGTCGGTGACATCGTCGTTCACGCCGAGCACGCCGGCCGGCAGTTCAATCTCGTCGGCTTCGAGAATCACGGGGGGGTGACCCGCCTCGGGCCGACTGCACGTCCGTTCGGTTCGGTGAAGTTCGGCGCGGGCAACAATGGATCGGATGGTTTCGAGGGGGCGGTCTATCAGAACGCGTTCGGTACCTATCTCCACGGTCCCCTGTTGCCGAAGAACCCGGAGTTTGCCGACCATCTCATCCGGCTCGCGCTGGCCAGACGATACGGTGACGATTGCGAGCTTTGTGAGCTGGACGACGGCCTCGAGCAGCGGGCCCATGCTGCCGTCATTGAGCGCATTCGACGCCGCGGGCGAGTCGAGAGCGGTGTCCGGTAGCGAAGCCCCTGTTTCGCGCGAGTGTCGCACGATCGGCGATCTGAGCCCGCGGATGAAGTGGTATGGAGGATAGGGGATTCGAACCCCTGACCTATAGATTGCGAACCTATCGCTCTACCAACTGAGCTAATCCCCCGCAAACGTGCTGTACGCCGGCAGACGAACACCGCTTTCCAACGACGGCATTATAGCAAAATCCGTGGAACGTCGCAATCGGGTGCGGCGCTCCGTCGAGCGATCTGGGGCCACGCCTCCTCTTGAGGATGGCGCGACAGCCGGCTTCAAGCCGTCGCCGCGAGTCTTTTGGCACAGGTCACGAAGGGCTGGTGCATCTTTCTGCAGAGGATCTCGACTAGCTGGCGGCCGGAAGTTGCAGCAATGACCGTACCGGTGTAGGGCGCGGTCCACTGGCCGACAGTGAAGAGCCCCGAAAGGCCTGGCAGCGTTCGCAGTAGCGAGCGTTTCATCACGTTGTCGATCGTTACGTACCATCCATCGGGAGACCCTTGCCAGTTGCCGGTATAGCGGACGTAGGTCGCCGGCGTGGCGACCTCGACTACTTCGACCTGGGAGCGAATCCCCGGCCAGCGCTCTTCGAGCGCGTCGAGCGACAACTCGGCTACGCGCGCTTTCTCGGCTTTATATCGAGTCCGCTCCTTGGACAGCTCCTTCCAGTAGTCGTAATGCGTCGCGTACCAGACCTCGAGAGCCGTCTTTCCCTTCGGAGCGGAGGTCGGATCGAATGCGTGACTGATGACGGACATCCACCGGTGCTGCTCGCCTGCAATCTCGATGGGCTTCGCAAGCTCTCGAATGAGACGGTAGGGCTCTCTCGACATGTCGCGGTTGACGCCCATCGTGATCTGAACGAGAGGTTGGACCGGGATCCATTCAGTGTACATCTTGCGAATTTCCTCGCTCATATACTCGCCACCGAGGATGTCGAAGATGAGGTGATGACCATCGGCGGCCCAGACGACAATATCGGTCCCAATTTCGTCTCCGCTTTCGAGGCGTACACCGGTTGCGCGATTATCTTCGACGATGATATCCGCCACACCGGACTTGTAGCGAAGCTCACCACCCATTTGCTCGAAACGCTCCGCAATGTCGCGAATAGCACGGTTCGATCCGCCTATCGGCACGCCCGCCTCAGTGACCGCAGATCTTGCGAAACCGGCCATTACCGATATTGGGAAACGCTGCATTCGCCAGCCGGGAGAATCGATGCTGAAACGAATGGCGTCTCGCAAGAATGGATCTCGAAAGCGAGATGCGAAATCTTGAATCGTCGTCTTTCCATACTTGCGGAAAATCGGCATCATCGGTAGGGCTGCAGTCCCCATCCGGAGATAGTCGAGCGGACCGAAGAGCTCGGGAGCCTTCAGAGACGCTGCCGCCATCAAATTCGGGCCGCAAAAGAGGTCGACGAACTCTGTCGACAGCTTTGCGTCATCGGGAGAAAGCGCTATGAGCGTCGCTTTCAGCTTCTCTCTATCAGTGGAGAGCTCTAGACTTTTGTCGCGCCCTTCGATCGTGTACAGGGAATCGTGATAGTGAAACTCTCGCTCGCCGACGACACCGAGCTCTTCCCACATTTGGCGATAAGGTCCTCGCTTGGAGCTCGTCAGCAGGTGCATGCTCATATCGAATGTGTAGCCCTTGCGAGTCCAAGCGGCGCAGAGACCGCCTGGGACCTTGTCGCGCTCGAGGATGAGCGTTTCGAACCCATTCAGGCGAGCGTAGAAGCCCGTCGAGAGTCCCGCGATTCCGGCACCCACTATAACCATCTTCTTGCCCATGCGTACCCTCCATTTGGATACACTGCGAACAACGACGTCACGGCACCTGTGTCAGTGATTCAGTTGGAAATTGGATTGGCTGAAATGGCGAACTGCAGACTGATTATAGTCCGAGGCGTCGGTTTGCACAATCGGTGTAGCTCGTTACGCGATGCGGCTACAGCTCGAACTCGGCGCCCTCACGGGCGAACTGGAGTTGGAGGGGGCTCTTGCCGGCGAGACGCTGCTGGAACGAGCTCTCGAGCTCGATCAGTTGCTGGTCGGTGCGCAGAGGATCGTGGTGGAAGAGCAGCACCTTCTTCACCCGTGCCTTGTGGCAAGCGTTGATGGCGAACTCCATCGAGGAGTGTCCCCAACCGAGCTTGGATGCCTCGTACTCCTTGTGGGTGTACTGCGCGTCGTAGACGAGGATATCCACCCCCTCGATGAACTCGAGGATCTTCTCGTTCTCCTCCCTCGCCGAGCGCTCCCCCTCCTTCGCGGCCAATGCGTCGTAGTTCGGGTCTTCGGGATCGGTGGGGAAGACGTTGCGGAACGGCTCGGTGTCGTAGAGCGTGCAGAAGACCTTGCCCTTGTGGTGGAACTTGTAGCCGAGACAGAGAATGGGATGATTGAGGTACTTCGTCGTCAGGGTGATTCCGTCGCCGAGATCCATCGTATTTTCTTTCTGGGGATAGTAAGTGATGGTTGCCGACAGCTCCGAGTGCTTGACCGGGAAATAGCGGTAGGTGAGCTGATTACCGATGATGCGGTCGAGGCCCTCATCCTCGTAGGTAACAGGACCGTAGATCTTCAGTTGAGTCCCCGGGATATAGATGGGGGTGAAGAAGGGGAACCCCATGATGTGATCCCAGTGGGTATGAGTAATGAAGATTTCCGTATTGATCGGGCCCTTTTTCAGATCGTTTCGGACGATCGAGTCGCCAAGAGCTCGGATACCCGAACCCGCGTCGATGATGATGAGCCGATCGTCGAAGCGTAGCTCAATACACGCGGTGTTCCCGCCGAACTCAACCGTGTCGGGCCCGGGACACGGAATAGAGCCTCTCACTCCCCAGAGTTTGATCTTCATCGGCCCGACCTGGTCAGTCCTTGATCCGAAGGAATATCCGAGCTTTTTCGATCTCGCTGTTGACCGTCTCTTCGATCTCGTCCAGCCAGTCCATCGTGATGTTCAGAAGCGAAAAGATCTTCTCGTTGGGCCTTTCCGGGTAACGATCGCCGGCGAACCCGATTTCGAGGCTGTTGGCGAAGTAGTTCGAGAGGGCGACCGTGTAGACAATTTCCTTGTTTTCGCCGTCGTATCCGTCGGCCGAATGATGATAGGCGACCGAATCGGTGATCTCATCGCCGAGCTGCCAGTTAGCCATGATGAATCGTCCGACGTCGGTGTGGTCGGCGCCGATCTCGGCGCGCTCGGCCTGATAGAGAGAGAGTTGCTCACGGTCGGAGTTCGCCATCGCCTTGACGTACTGTTCGGAGAGGCGGTTGTTGAGTGGGATCTTGCCGAGGTCATGGAGCAGGCCGGCCATGAAGTATTCCTCGAGCATCTTCGCGTCGACATTCCTTTTGCGTGCGATCAGCTTCGCCGTAACCCCGACGCAGAGGGAGTGGCGCCAGAAGCCCTCCATGTTGAGGGCGCGAAAGTCGCTCGCGTTCGCCAGATTGTCGAATACGGCGGTACTCAGAGCGAGGTTCTTGACTGTGTTGATGCCGAGCATGATGATCGCTCGCACGAGTGAGGTAATATGCTGCGAAACCCCGTAGTAGGCCGAGTTGATGAGCTTCATTACCTTTCCCATCAGTACGGGATCGAGGCTGATTACCCTGTTGAGATCGGCCGGAGAGGTCTGCGGATCATTGCAGATCTCCAGGATCTTCGAGACGGTGGTAGGTAGACTCGGCATCTTGTCGACGTACGCGCGAATCGCCGACAAGCCCTGTTGGGCTTCCATTACGGCTTCCTCAGCTTCCCTAGAATATGGGCTATTTTGTACTTAAGGGCAAGCCCAACGTCCTTGTCGGGATGGAATTGCGAGAGCTTGCCGATGAACGAGAAGGTATCCCGTATTCGTGACGGGGTTATTCTCTTGTCAGCGGTCGCCGGTGAGCCTGGGTGTGGGTTGGGTAGTTGACGATGGAGCCCCGGCTGACCGCGTAGTCGGCCTTTGAGGGCCTCGAGGCGCATGTGCATGTCGCTCCCTTCGTAAATGGAGCGCTGTTCTTGGGGGAGATAGCGCGTGAGCCCCTCGAGGTAGGCGAAGAGCTCTTCAGGCTTTCGGCCTCGTTCAGATTCTTCTCCGGCCTCCTGCGCCTGCCCCGATTCTTCGGGCCCCTCAGGGGCGGACTCCGACTCGGGCAACGCCCCGGCCGGTTCCTTCAATTCACCAGCCCCACCGGTCTCGGCGGCTGGCGGTTCGCCGGCCGATGGCTCACCTTCCTCTGGCTCGGCCGCAGCCGGTTTGCTCGGAGGCTGCTCTTGTGGCGGGACCATCTCCACCCTGATGGTACCCATCACTTGCATTGGTGCTTGGGGAGGCGGAGCTGGGAGACCCGGCCCGCCGCCTTCGCCCGCCCCGGTATCGCCTCCAACCCCGGAGGTTCGATCGTCGGTGCGATCGCCGGGCTGTCGCCCGGGCTGTTCGCCGGGCGGTACGGGGAAAGGCTGCCACGGAAGCGGTGTTTCCTCAGGCTCGGGCTCCGGGGGGGGCGGCGGTTCCCACTCCTCCTCGAGCTCTTCCAGGCTGATGCTCTCTTCGGCTTCGTTGACTGCAATAATCGGTTCAATGCCGCCGAAGTCGATAATCGGAACCTCGTCTTCGGCAATGTCGGGCATCTCCCCGAAAAGTAGGCTCTCGCTTTCGATCTCAGGTGTTTCGTCGCTTCCCGCTTCTTCCTCCCAAGAACTTTCGAAGGTTCGGATGTTGCGCTCCCAGAGCTCTTCGTTCTGTTTCGCGAGATCGCCGATCGTCTGTTCGTAGACCTCGAGGCTTGAGGAGAGTCGGTCGAGATCCTCCGAGGTATCGGCGTCACCATGCAGCCCGACAAGCTCGTTCGCCGCCTTCGCCGCGCCTTCACGGTCGCCCGCTTTCTTTCGAACCTCGACCAGGGCCGTGAGCACGGAATCGTCCTCCGGCGCCTCATGGCGAAGGGATCTGAGGAGATGCTCAGCGTCTTCATAGCGCCCCTGCTCTGTGTAGAGCTGCGCGAGAAGGAAACGAGGCTGGTTGGTTTGCGGGTTGCTCTTGAGAACCTCTGAGACCTCTGCGACCGCCTCGTCGAGCTTCCCCGATTCACGCAGCAACGAGGCCGCGCTCAAACGTGCTTCAAAGTTCGACGAGTCGTATTCAACCGCTTTCCGGAATGAGGCCAGGGCCTGCTTTGTCTTTCCCGCCTTCCGGAGAAGGGTCCCACGTGCAATGTGGGCTCGGGGATTCCTGGGTTCCTTGGCCAACGCCTTTTTGAGATTCTGTGATGCCTCACCCAGGCGGCCCAGTGAGGTCAGCACGCGCGCGTGGCGAAGGGCTATCTCCGGGTCCTCCCTGCGTTCGAGAGGGAGGGTTGCGAGGCTCTCCAACGCCTCCTCGAAGTGGCCGGTATCCTCTTGCAGCTGTTCCAGGTTGAGGGTCGCACGTTGATAGTCTGGCGAAAGCTCGAGCGCCTCTCGATAGCAGCGCTCGGCCGCTTCGGTCTTGCCCAGCTTCGCGAGGGTGTGGCCGAGGTTGTTGCGAACCTTGGTGTTTTGCGGATCCTGCTTGAGAATCTCCGAGAAGACCTGTTGTGCTTCCTCGGTCCGATCGAGCTTTTCGAGGGACACCCCGAGGTTGTTGAGTCCGTCGACCCAGCCGGGACGGGAGCGCAGGGCGTGGCGATATTCGGAGAACGCCGCGTCGGCCATGCCTTTCGCTTCGAGTGCGACGCCGAGATTGTAGCGAAGAGTCGGGCTATTGGGATCGGAGGCGAGCCCGCGGCGATAGATCTTTATGGCCTCGTCATGGCGTCCGAGCGACTCATACATCGAGCCGAGGTTGTTGTAGGCCAACGTGAACTTCGGATCGATATCGATCGCCGTACGATAGTACCGGGCGGCTCGACGGGCGTTTCCCGAAAGCTTGTAGATGTTGCCGAGATTGTAGGCGACATCTGGGCGATCGGGTGCGAGCCTATAGGCGGTTTCGAAGGCGTTGATAGCGGCGGGTGTGTTGCCTTCTTTCTTGTAGAT
>Ga0307440_1000777_pt1 | contig 15726 bp, 11 predicted proteins | sample SalMarWE160410MG_FD_202150 | JGI IMG/M metagenome (GOLD analysis project Ga0307440, IMG submission 202150) | Salt marsh sediment microbial communities from the Plum Island Ecosystem LTER, Massachusetts, United States - WE1604-10 | ecosystem: Environmental > Aquatic > Marine > Intertidal zone >... | reverse complement strand
CATCGGCGACTTCGAGCCAGGCGCCTTCTCGGTGGCGGCGCCGGTGCTCGAGGGACCCGGCGCCATGGTCGCCGCCATCGCGCTGGCCGGGCCGCTCAGCCGCTTCGACAGCGGCATCGAGCGGCGCTACCGCAGTGCCGTCAAGCGCGCCGCCCAGGCCATCGGCGAGCGGCTGCGGGAGGGTGGGCGCCGCCGGCAGCCCGGCACGGCGCCGGGCGCGCAGCACGGCGACGGTGACGAAGCCAGGGACCCGGGCTAGGCCGTTGCGCCGCTGCCGGCCGCGCCGTCAACGCAGCGAGGCCGGCAGGTACAGCATGTCCATGGGAATGATCGCGCCGTTGTTCACCAGCGTGGTCTCGCCGCTGAGGTAGGGCGTCCAGGCGGGGTTGAAGCCGGTGTCGCTGCCGACGGCCACCTTCACCCGACCGCCGGCCGTCGGGAAGCGGTCGAAGGTCAGCCGCAGGTCGCTGCCGGCCAGGGTCGGGAGGCTGAGACGTCCCGTGGCGGGCACCGCGCGACCCTTGAGGTCGGCGCTGGTGTAGCGGCCCTTCACCATCAACCCGTTCAGGACGGTGGTCAGCTTCTTGGTGTCGCGCATGAGCCGGTTGTAGCCGGCGCTTCCCAGCAGGTGCTCCAGCTGAGAGAAGCCGGCGTCGGTCGGGGCGAAGAGCGTGATGCTGCCGTCGCTCTTGAGCGTCTGGTCGAGGCCGGTGGCCTTGAGGACGGCGACCAGGCAGGTGAAGTTGTCCTCCGGCCTGGTGGTGGCGTTGGAGCAGTTGGACGGCGGCCGGCGGCTGGAGTTGTCCAGCAGGAACTGCCACACGGTGGTGCTGCGGGTGGCGAACGAGGTCGCCTGGATGGTGCTCTGGGCCAGCGCGAAGCCGGCCGCGAGCGTCAGCAGGGCGGCGGCCAGGACCGGCGCACGTGGCCCCCGCAAGGAACGGCGGACCGGGTCTCTGTGCATCAGCGTCACCTCTCCGGGCACCGGCCGTGCCCCTCGCCGTGAGCTCCCACCCGGCTCGACGTGGTCGGGTGGCGGCGGTCGCCTCCAGTCTCGGCCGACTCTACGGGCGCCACATGAGGACAGCCTAAAGGCCGCGTCACCGCCGCCCCGCGCGAGGCCGGCCGGGAGACCTCCCGGAACCGCCGAGGAGGTTCGCGACGGGCGGAATTCTCGCCCTCGCGCGGACGGACCTGCTACCGTTGGAGGGCGCACCTAAGCTGGCAGGGCGTGTGTCTGGCGCGGCCGCCGGGCACGAGGAGGTCACGTGCGGCTTCTCCACCTCGCCGACCTGCATCTGGGCTGGCAGCCGAGTGGCTGGCCGGCCGACGCGGCTGCGGCCCGGCAGCGCAGGCGGGACGCCGTGCTGGCGCGCGCGGTGGATACCGGCCTGCGCGAAGGCGTGCAGCTGGCGGTGATCGCCGGCGACCTCTTCGACGACCACGACCCGCACCCCGAGGTGGTGGAGCGCGCGCTCTCCGAGCTGCGGCGCCTGCAGGACAGCGGCGTGCGGCTGGTGACGGTGCCTGGCAACCACGACGAGCTGACCTACGGTGACAGCGTCTACCGCCGTCAGGAGGCGTGGCCGGACCTGCTGGTCCGCGACCCGCTGCCGGCCCACGTGGCCAGCCTCGACCTCGCCGGCGAGCGCGTTCACCTGTACGGAGCGGCGTTCACCGGCGGCGTGACCCCCCAGGACCGTCCGCTGCACGAGTTCCCGCGGCTGGAGGAGGCCGGCATCCACATCGCGGTGTTCCACGGCACCCTGGGCGCGTCCGAGGGTCGGCGCAGCCTGCCGCTCGATGCCGACGCGCTGGCCGCCGCCCGTTACCACTACGTCGCCCTGGGGCACCTGCACGAGCCGTTGCGCCACGAGTTCCCCGCCGGTCCGGCGGTGTACCCCGGCACGCCGGAAGCGCTTTCGTTCGGCGAGGGCGGCTGCGGCAGCGTGGTGGTGGTCGATCTGGCTGCAGGGCGCGCCGAGGTGCGAGAGGTCGCCGTGCCCGTGCAGGCGGTGCGCGACGCTCGCCTCGATCTGACGCCGGTGGACGACGTGGCGGAGATCGATGCCTTCATCGCCGGGCTCGCGGATCCCGATGCCGTGCAGCGCGTGCGGCTCGGCGGGGCGTCGTGGCTGCCCGAGCTGGACGTGGAGACGCTGCGGCAACGTCACGCGCAGGACTTCTTCCACCTCGAGGTCGCCGACGAGGTGGAGGAGCTGGCGCAGGAGCTGCTGGTGCGCTGGGCGGAGGAGGCGAGCGTGCGTGGCGCCTTCGTGGCGCGGATGCTCGACCGCATCCGCGACGCCGACACCGAGGAGCGGCTGCGGCTTCACCTCAGCCTGCGCTGGGGCATCGCGGCGCTCTACGGCGGGCCCGCCCCGAGAGCGCGCTCGTCGCTGGGAGGGGGCGGCTCGTGAGCGAGCGCGAGCGAGCCGGCTCGTCGCCCGCATCCCGGACGGGACGGGGGCCGCACCCGGTGGGGGTGCGATGGGAGCGCCTGGAGCTCGACGGCCTGCCGGGCCTGCCGGCACTCGATCTGCGCTTCCCGGCGGGCCTGGCGACGCTGGTGCGGCCGAACGAGTGGGGCAAGAGCAGCGTGGTCGCGGGTCTGACCGCGGTGCTGTACGGCGCCGGCGGTGAGGCGGACGCAGGGCTCGCCGGGGCGGCCGGCAGTGCGACGGGCACTGCGACGGGCAGTGCGACGGGCAGTGCGACGGGCACTGCGACCGATACGGCGCCCGCCACGGGATCGCGCGGCTCCGTCGGCCGGCTCACCTTCGTGGGCGTCGACGGCGTGCGCTACCGGCTCGAGCGCGATCTGGCGACCGACGAGGGGCGTCTGTGGCGCCTGGGGGACGGGGACGGCGGCAGCGACCGAGAGACCGGCGAGGCCGTGGCCGGCGAGACGCTGGCGGCCGAGGTGGCGCGCGTGGTGGGGCTCGGCGAGAAGCTCGCCTACCTGGAGAGCTTCTGCGTCACGCAGCCGCTCCCGCGGGCCGACGGCCTGAGCGTGGAGGTGCAGCGGTTGCTGGTGGGAGCCGGCCGCGCCGGCGTGGAGCGGGCGCTGGCCCGGCTGGAGGCGGAGGCCCGCCGGCGCACGCGCGGCGGCGGCCTGGGGCTGGAGGACGCGACGGAGCCGGGCGAGCTGGAGCGCTGCCAGACGGAGCTGGCGCAGCTCGAGGCGCGCCTTCAGGACGGCCGGGAGGCGGCCGACGGAGCCCAGGAGGCGGCCCGCGCGCTCGCGGAGGCCGAGGCCCGCCGCGCCCAGCACCAGGCCGAGGCGGAGCGACTCGAGCGGGAGTCGGAGCTGCTGCGCCGCTTCCTGGCGCGCTGGAGGAGCTACCAGGAGCGCCTCGACGCCGAGCGGGCGGCCGTCCAGTCGCTGGCGCGCGCGGAGACCCTGCAGGCGGAGGCCGCCCGAGCCCACACGCGGGTGGGGCAGGTGTGGCCGGAATTGGCCGAGGCGCCCGAGGACGGCGAGGCGCTGCTGGTGGCGCTGGTCTCCGCCGAGCGGGCCGCCAGCGAGGCCGCCCGCGCCTGCGATACGGCGGAGCGCGCGCTGGAGGAGGCGAAGGAGACGTCCAAGCGCCGCTCGCGCGAGCTCGAGCGCTTCCTTGCCGGCGCCCCCTTCGACGACGGCGACGACGGCCTGACCCTCGCCGGCGTGCGTGAGCTGCGAGCCGGCGCCGACCAGGCGTCGGCGGACTGGCACGCCTTCCGGCGCCGCGAGGAAGGCGTCGCCTCTGCCCGCGCCGCCCTGCGGCCCTACGCCATGCTGGCGCTGGCGCCGGAGCAGGACCGCGGCCTGCTGCGCCGCTACGACTACGAGGCCGAGGCGCGCGTGCGCTCGGTCGAGGGCCTGGAGAACGCCGCGCGCGAGGCGCGGGCCGAGCGCCGCCGCTTGCTGGTGCCCGATCCCTCGCTACCCAACGACCTCGAGGCCGAGGCCTTGCGCGCGGCCCTGGCAGCCCCTCCCAGGCGGCTGCGGCGCGGCGTGCTACAGGCGGTCTCGGGGCTGGCGCTGGGTGGGGCGGTGTACCTGATCGCCCAGTCGGTCGCGAGCGCCGCGGCGGCGGCCGGCCTGGGGCTGGTGGGGGCGCTGGGCATCGCCGCGCTGTTGCGGCCGGCGACGATCGGCGGCGCGCGGTTGAAGCGCTTCCGGGGTCTCACGCGGCCCGAGCTGGGCGAGCTGCTGATGCGGTACGACGCCTGGCGCGCGGAGCCGGCACCTACCAGGCGCGACGTGTCGCGGCTGGAGAACGAGGTCGAGGCGGCGAGGCAGCAGCTGCACGCCTTCCAGCGACGCATGCAGCCCTACCAGGAGGCCTACCCCGAGCCGGGCGCGGCCTTCGACGCCTTCCGCGAGACCCAGCGGACGCTGCTGCAGCGTGAGGAGGTCCACCGCGAGCTGTGCTCGCGCACCTTCGGGGTCGCGCCCGCCGAGGTACCGGGGCGGTCGCCGCTGGCCATGCCGGCGCCCTGGCCGCGCCTGGCGGCGTTCGTCGAGGCTCGGGGCGGCCGCGCCCAGACCCTGGCGCAGCTCTGCGAGGCGCTGACCGGGCTGGGCGACGACGCCTGGTACGAGGTGCAGGGCGCGGCCGCCGCGCGGGACGAGGCGCGGCGAGCCTTCAAGGCCGAGCGCGAGCGGCTTCGCCGCGAGGTGGCGGTGGCGGACACCGTGCTGGAGGAGCGCGAGGCCAGCTACACGGCTCTCCGTGGCGAGCTGCTGGCGGCCGACAAGGCCCGCGAGGCGGCCACCGTACCGGTGCAGGCGCTGCTGGAGGGCGGCGGCGTGGGTGCCGAGGCGCTGCTGGGTCGCTGGCACGAGCGCGAGCAGGCGGTGCAGGCGGCGGAGCGCTCCTTCGACGCGCTGGCGTCGCTCCTGGACGCCGCCGATTGCGAGTCGCTCGACGCGCTCGTGGGCAGGGTGGAGAAGCGCGCCGACGAGGTCAAGGAGGAACGCGCGGCGCTGGAGGCCCTCGCTGCCGAGCGCGACGACCTGCCGGGCGTCGAGGACGCGCTCGACCGGCCGCGCATGCTCGACCGCCTAGAAGCCCTCGACGAGCGCCTGGCCTTCGAGCGCAGCGCACGGCAGGCGGCCGAGGCGGACGTGTTCGAAGGCACCCGCGAGCTGGCTGCCTTCCGCGCCAAGCCCACCGTCAACCTGGCCCGCGCCGAGCTGCAGCGTGAGGCGCTGCTGGCGCGGCGAGCGGGCCTGGAGGCGGAGGTGGAGGCCCTGGCGCACGCGCATATCGCGCTGCGCGCCGCCGTCCGCGAGTTCCAGGGCAGCTACCGCCAGCGTCTCGAGGAGTTGGTATCGGGGCACGTCGCTCGGCTCACCGCCAGGGAGGGACGGGCGGTGCGGCTGGGGGCCGACTTCACCGTGGAGGTGCTCGAGCCGGACGGCGCCGCCGTACCGCCGGAGCGGCTGAGTCGCGGGGCCCAGGACCAGCTGCTGCTGGCGCTTCGGCTCGCCATCGCCGACCACGTCGCCGACGACGTGCGGCTGCCGCTGGTGCTCGACGATCCCTTCCTCGGCTGGGACGCGGAGCGCCTCGAGCAGCTACGGGCAAGCCTCGAGCGGGTGGCTCGCGAGCGACAGGTGCTGCTGCTGAGCGTCGATCCGCGCTTCGAGAGCTGGGGCGAGCCGGTGGCCGAGGACTGAGGCTGCGGCCCGCGCGGCACGCCGGCGAGCGCCGGTCCGCGGCGGCAGCCGCTGCCGGTTCGTGGTGCGAGTTGGTACCGCCGCACGTCGTACCATGGCGGGAACGCGCCTGTGACGCGTCGGGACGGGCGTTGGCAGGGGCGGGGCCGCCGTCGCGCGCTTGTGGCGGGGCGCACGGTTCGCTAGACTGGCGGGCGATCCACCCCCAGATGAAGCGCGACTCTACCGTGGATCTCTAGGAGACTGTGGATGTCACAGGCAGAAGTGAAAGTATTGGTACCAGTGGAGCGTGTGCCGGAGTTCTACCGCATGGTGGGGGTGTGGTTGGAACGCGCCCGAGGCGGCGACGGTGAGGAGCCCAGCCTCTCTCCCAAGAGCCGCTACGCTCCGCTGCAAGAGCACCTGGAGGGCCTCGGCCGGGACCGCAAGAAGGTGGGCCTGCGCTTCGAGGAGATCAGCAAGGTGCTCGACAAGCCGCTGCCCAAGTCGGCCTTCGCCCACCGCGCCTGGTGGGCCAACACCAGCTCGCACGCCCAGGCGCTGGCCTGGCTGTCGGCGGGCTGGAAGGTCGACCACGTCGACCTCGGCGCCACCAAGGTCGACTTCGTGCGGGCCGGCAAGGGCTGAGCCGCCGCGGCGGCCGGCCGCAACCGAACGGGGAGATGGCGCGCGGACGCCTCCTGCTTGGCAGGGGCGTCCGCGCGGCCGTGTCGAGGGTGTGGCGGAGCGGCTGCCTCAGGCCACCCTGCCGAGCCCCAGCGCCTTGCCGATCTGTCCCAGCAGGGCGGGCACGAGGCTGGCGGCCAGCGCCAGCGCCCAGCCGCGCCCCCCCGGCCAGGCCAGGCTGAGCACGTCTCGGGCGCCGGGCAGGGCCACCGCCGCCAGCAGCAGCGCGGCGCACAGCGCCAGGGCACCCCACACCCAGGGGTTGCGGGTGACCTCGTTGATGACCGCGTGGGTGCGCGGCTCGCGCATGTCGAAGACGTGCCACAACTGGGCGAAGGCGAGGGTCAGGAATGACACCGTCACCGCGCCGGCGCGGCTCATCCCGAGGGGCCCCAGCGCCAGCGCGAAGCTGGTCAGCACCGCCACGGTGATGAGGCCGGCGTACACGCTCAGCGTCCACCAGTGGCGGCCGGCGAGCACCGGTTCCTGGGGGTCGCGCGGGCGCCGCGAGAGCACGTTCGGCGCGCCCTCGCCGGCGCCCAGGGCGAGTGCCGGGAACACGTCCGTGACCAGGTTGAGGAACAGGATCTGCAGGGGCAGCAGCGGGAGCGGCGCACCCCAGGCCGAGGCCAGGCCGATGACCAGGATCTCCGACAGGTTGCACGACAGCAGGTAGATGACGAAGGCGCGGATGTTGTCGAAGATGATGCGGCCTTGCCGCACCGCCTCGACGATGGTAGCGAAGGCGTCGTCCTTGAGCACCATGTCCGCCGCCTCGCGCGCCACCTCGGTGCCGCGGCCGCCCATGGCCACCCCGATGTCGGCGCGCTTGAGCGCCGGGGCGTCGTTGACGCCGTCGCCGGTCATCGCCACGATGGCGCCGCCCTGCTGATAGCGGCGGATGAGCTCGAGCTTCTGCTCTGGGCTCACCCGGGCGACGATGTCGGCGTCCATCAGCCGCGCGCCGGCCTCCTCGTCGCCCTCCAGCAGCGCCGCCATGTCGCGCCCCACCACCACCCGCGGCTCCCGCTCGGCAAGCCCCACCGAGCGCGCCACGCTGGCGGCGGTGACGGGCTGGTCGCCGGTGACCATCACCACCCGGATGCCGGCCCGGCGGCACCCCGCGATCGCGGCTCGCACGTCGCTGCGCGGCGGGTCGCGCATGGCGATGAGCGCCAGCAGGGTGAGCTCGCGGTAGAGCTCGCCCTCGGAGTCGCGCGTCTCGCCGCCGGCCAGCGCCAGCACCCGCAGGCCGCTCGCTGCCAGCTCGCCGTTGCGGCGCAGCCAGCGCTCGCGCTCGACGTCGTCCAGCGGCCGGGCGCCGCCCTCGCCGGCCACCCGCGTGCACGCCGCCAGCACCCTCTCCGGCGCCCCCTTCACCGCCACCCGGTAGCCGGCGTGGTCCAGCCGGTGGGCCGTGCCCATCATCTTGCTGTCGGGGTCGAACGCCTCCTCGCGCACCTCCGGCAGCCGCTCCAGCAGCGCCTCGCGCGTCACGCCGGCCGCAGCGGCCGCCTCCAGCAGGGCCACCTCGAGGGGATCGCCGACACCGCGGCCCTCGCGCTCGCCGAGGGAGGCGTTGTTGCACAGGACCGCCACCTCCAACGCCTCCCGCAGCTCCGGCAGCTCGCCGAGGGTGACGGGTCGCCGGTCCAGCACGAACGGGGCGCCCGAGTGGGCCGCCCCCTGGTCGGGCCGGCTCACGCGCCCGCGACCGAGCCACAGCTGGTCCACCGCCAGGCGGTTCTCGGTGAGGGTGCCGGTCTTGTCGCTGAAGATCACGCTGGTGGCGCCGAGCGTCTCGACGGCCGACAGACGGTTGACCAGCGCGTTGCGCTGCGCCATGCGGCGCATCCCCCGCGCCAGGGTGATGGTGGCGATGATGGGCAGCCCTTCCGGCACGGTGGCGACGGCCAGGGCGATGGCGGTCTCGAGGATGAGCAGCGGCGGCTTGCCGGCGACCAGGCCGCCGGTGGCGATGGCTGCCGCTACCGCCAGCGTCACCCACACCAGGCGCTGGCCCAGCTTGTTCAGGCGCTCCTCGAGCGGGGTGGTCTCGTCCTCGGCCTCCGCTACCAGCTCGGAGATGCGGCCCAGTTCGGTGTCCATGCCGGTCGCGACCACCACCCCCTCGCCCGAGCCGCGGGTGATGGAGGTGCCCTTGTAGAGCATGCTGCTGCGCTCGGCCAGGGGCGCGTCCGCCGGCACCGGCGCGGCCGACTTGCTCACGGGCAGCGACTCGCCGGTCAGCAGCGACTCGTTGGCCTGCAGCTTGGAGGCGCTGAGGAGGCGCACGTCCGCGCTGACCACGTCCCCGCCCTCCAGCAGCACGATGTCGCCGGGCACGAGGGCCTCGGCCTCCACCCGCACGGCGCGGCCGTCCCGCCGGACCACGGCGTGCACCCGTCCCAGGCTGCGCAGCGCCTCCATGGAGCGCACCGCACGCAGCTCGGTGACGAAGCCGATGGCGGCGTTGAGCGCCAGCACCACGACCACCGCGAGCGCCTCCACCCACTGGCCGAAGGCTGCGGAGAGCACCGCCGCCACGGCCAGCAGCGCCACCAGAAGGCTCTCGAGCTGCGCCGCCAGGATCTGCCAGGCGCTGCGCCTGGGGGCGGCGGCGAGGGCGTTGGGACCGACGCGCTGCCGGCGCACGGCGGCCTCGGCGCCAAGCAACCCCTCCCGGGCGCCGACTTGCAGGTCCGCCAGCAGCTCCTCGGCGGAGGCCGTCCAAGGCGTCGCCGGCTGGCGCCACGGGTGCGCCGAGACGCTGCCTGCCTGCGCCCGCGTCACACCGGAGGTGTGCATGCTCTCAGCCTAAGCGCTGCCGGCCCGTGGCCGTCCGTGTCGTCCACGACGCACGTGCGGCGACGGTGGCCCGGGTAGGCTCGACAGCGCGAAGCAATTCGGGCGCGCCCGTGGCACCAAGCGGCGCGCCGGCCTGGCAAGGAGGCGGTTCCACGTGCAGTATCGCAATCTCGGGTCTTCAGGCCTCAAGGTGTCCGCGCTGTCGTTCGGCGCCTGGGTGACCTTCGGCGACCAGATCGGCGAGGACGTCGCCAAGGAGATGATGACGGCAGCCTTCGACGCCGGCGTCAACTTCTTCGACAACGCCGAGGCCTACTCCGCGGGCAAGGCCGAGACGATGATGGGCAACGTCATCAAGAAGGCCGGCTGGAAGCGCAGCGACCTGGTGCTCTCCACCAAGATCTTCTTCGGCGCCGGCACCCAGGGCCCCAACGACCGCGGGCTGTCGCGCAAGCACGTCATCGAGGGCACCACCGCCGCGCTGACGCGCCTGCAGACCGACTACGTCGACCTGGTGTTCTGCCACCGTCCCGACCGCTCCACCCCGATCGAGGAGACGGTCCGGGCGATGAGCTACCTGATCGACCAGGGCATGGCCTTCTACTGGGGGACCAGCGAGTGGTCGGCCGAGGAGATCCGCGAGGCCTACGAGGTGGCCCGGCGCGAGCACCTGGTGCCGCCCACGATGGAGCAGCCGCAGTACAACATGCTCCACCGCGAGCGCGTCGAGCGGGAGTACAGCCGCCTCTACGACGCTTTCCAGCTCGGCCTCACGGTGTGGAGCCCGCTGTCCAGCGGCGTCCTCACCGGCAAGTACGATGAGGGCCTCCAGCAGGGAACCCGCTTCGGCTTGCAGGGCTACGAGTGGCTCAAGGACCGCCTGGAGTCCGACGAGGGCCGGCAGCAGCGCGACAAGGTCAAGCGGCTCAAGCCGATCGCCGACGACCTGGGCGTCACCCGCGCGCAGCTGGCGCTGGCCTGGGCGCTCGCCAACCCCAACGTCAGCACCGTCATCACCGGCGCGTCGCGGGCCGAGCAGGTGCGCGAGAACATGAAGGCGCTGGAGGTGTCCGAGCGCCTCACCCCCGACGTGCTGGAGTCCATCGAGGGGGTGCTGGCCAACAGGCCCGCCCCGCTGGAAAGCTTCGGCCGGGAGTAGGGGGGCCGCAACAGCCAGCGCGCCGCCCCGCCCTGGAACGCTTCCGGGCGGGGCGGCGCGCGTCTGGCGGCGCCCTCAGGGCGCGGCGGTGACGGTTCTGGACGGCGAGCGCGTCAGGAACACCGCTCCTGCGGACGCGTCGGTCGGCCCCGCGGCGTAGGGGACCGTGCCCGAGCCCCCCAGCAGCATCTGGAGCTGCAGCAGGCTGGTAGGGCCGCCCCCCGGTCCGGTGAAGTCGTCGATCGAGGTGAAGGGACCCAGCGCGCTGGCGCTGTAGGTGTACGTGGCGCCGCCCGTGAGCGACATGGCGACCACGGAGAGGTCCGGGAGTTTGAACGAGGTCTGGTCGGTGAAGACGTAGACGCTCGGATCGCTTGAGGTCGGGCCATTGAGCACGGCCACGTAGACCGCCGATGAGAGCGGCGTGACGGTGAACTTCGTCCCGGTGCCGACGCCGGTCGCCCCCGACGCGGGCGCGGTCGGGGCGGAAGGGGCGGGGAGCGTCAGGCTGGCGTTGGTTCCGGGTCCGGCGGCGTTGGCCCAGGCGGCCGTGCCGCTTCCGGAGGGACCGTCCGCCGCGCCCACGATGCCGTAGGCGATGCCGCTGTGGACGGGAACCTTGACGCCGGTGAAGCTGCTGCCGCCGCTCGAGCCGAGAGCCACAAGGGCGCCGGTGGGCGAGCCGAAGCGGATCAGCGGGGCGGCGATGGACGTAGTGAAGCCGGCCGGCGCGCTGACGCTGCCGCTCATCGAGGCGGTCGATACGCTGCCGAGCGTGATCGACGCGTTCGTGACGCTGCCACCGTCGGTGAGCGAGACATCGGTGCTACCGAAGCCGGTGTACGCGGACGGAGGTCCCCCGGAGGCGGTCACCGTCAGCGCGTACAGGGTGATGTCATGGGACGTGCTGCCGCCCCACGCCACCGTGAAGGGGCCGTAGCCGGGGCCGCTCCCGCCAGGCAGCAGGAGGCTGCCCTGCATGGGCGTGGCCGAGCCCGGGAAGATCGCGGCCTCGTCGCCGCTCGCCACCGTCACGCCAATCGACCCGGAGATGGCGGCGGTGTGGACGTTGCCGACGTCGATGTACGACAGCGTGGGGTCGGTGCGCGTCAGGCCGATGTAGACGAGCGCCACGTTCAGCGACGGGATCGCGACGGTGAGGTCGTACGGGGCGGTCACGCCGGTGATGGTGAAGGTGCCGTCGCTCTTCACCGGCACGACGTCGGTCCCGATGGCGGCGTTGGCGGTGATGCCCGGGATAGCGACGCCGAGGGGCGTCAGCAGCTCGTCGGTGACCAGCCCGTGGACCGTGATGGTGGTCGGGCCGGGGCTGCTGCAGGCAGCCAGCACCAGCGGGATGAGGACGGCCAGCCCGACCAGGGCGACGCGGCGTACGGCGAGCCGTCTCGCGGCGGCCGCCCGGTCCTTCGCGCGTGGATCTCCAAGCATGGATACCTCCTCCTGAGCACGTGCTCTCGCGCATCTGGTCGCGCACCGCCTCCGGCCGGACCCGAGGGTCGCCGGTTCCGAGGTGAGCGCACGTCGCCAGCCACCAGACTGGCAGGCCTGCGTCTAGCCTGCGTCTAGCGGTCCGCGCAGGCGTCGACGCCGACCCCGCGGCCGCCGCTCGGCCGGCGACCGGCGGGCCACCGGCGGGCCATTGGCGGGCCATTGGCGGGCCATGGCCGGGCCGTCGCAGGCGCTCGCTGGTTGCGGTCGCCCGCGTGCGCGTTCGGCGCCGGCGGGTCGCCTATCCTGGGTGCCGATGCTCATCCGTCCACAGGAGCTCTACCCGGAGGCGGGCGGCGCGCCGACGCGCGCCCTGATCGACGTTCGCTCCCCGGTCGAGGTGGCGCGCGGAGCCATGCCCGGCAGCCGCGCCCTGCCCTTGATGACCGACGCCGAGCGCCACGCCGTGGGCATCCGCTACAAGGAGGCGGGACAGCAGGCGGCCATCGCGCTCGGATATGAGCTCGCCGGACCCCGGCTTCCCGAACGGGTCGCGCTATGGCGCGAGGCGTGCGCCCGAGAGCCGGCAGCCGTGGCGTGCTGGCGCGGCGGGCTGCGCAGCGAGCTGGCCCTCTCCTTCATCGGCCGCGACGACGTGGCGCGGGTGGAGGGAGGCTACCGGGCGCTGCGACGGTACGTCGTGGCGGCGCTGCCCGCGAGCCTCGCGCGCAAGCACCTGGTGGTGCTGAGCGGCTTCACCGGCGCCGGCAAGACGCGCTTGCTCAGGCGGCTCGCCGGCAGCCGGCCCGGCTTGCAGGTGCTCGACCTGGAGGGGGCTGCCCGCCACCGCGGGAGCGCCTTCGGGGCCGAGGACGCGCCGCAACCGAGCCAGCAGACCTTCGAGAACGCGGTCGCCAGCGAGTTGTTGCTGAGTCCGGCGGGCACGCTGGTGGTGGAGGACGAGTCGCGCTACGTCGGCCGCCGGACGGTGCCCGATCCGTTGATGGACGCCATGCGGAGCGCGCCCCTGGTGCTGCTGGAGGCGCCCATGGCCGAGCGCGTGAGCAGCATCGTCGAGGAGTACGTCCTGGCCGCGGCGCGGCGCCACGGCGTGAGCGCCGCGCGCGTCCGGCTGGAGGCGGACACCCTGCGCATTCGCAAGCGGCTGGGGGGCGCCCGCACCGATGGCGTGGTCGCCGCCCTGCGCAAGGCGGAGGCGGCCGGCGCCTGGTTCGAGCCGTGCGTGCACCGCTGGTGGGTGCAGACCCTGCTCGAGCACTACTACGACCGGCTCTACCTCAAAGCGCGCGACAAGCGCCAGCGGCCGGTGGCGTTCACCGGGGACGCGGAAGCGGTGGCGGCCTACCTGCTCGCCGGCGCCGCCTGAAGCCTCGGGGGACGCAGCACCCAGGCGGCGTAGCTGCCGAACACGACGATGTAGAACACGGTGATGATGGCGGTGAGCGTCTCGTGGCCGGGGCCGTTCACCACGCCGCCGCCGGCAACGAAGGCGAACAGGTCGGTAGCGGCGTGCGCCGCGATGAGCGGGACCAGGCGCCCGCCGGCCTCGAGCGCGGCGGCGAACGCGCAGCCCAACGCGAAGGCGTAGAGGACCTGCAGCACGGTCGCCAGCGCCCCCGCCCCCTGACCGAGGTTCAACAGGTGGAGGAGGCCGAAGAGGGCGGCAGACAGCGCCACCGCCCGGCCGATGCCCAGCTGCCGCAGCGCACCGTAGGCCAGGCCGCGGAAGAGCACCTCCTCGGTGGCGCCCACCAGCACGGCCAGCAACAGGAACGGGAGGAGGGCCGCAGGCCGCCAGTCGCCGCCGTAGATCAGCGCCAGCACCAGGGTGACGCCGGCGGCCAGGAACAGCGGTGCCGACAGTGCGAAGGCGCGCCGCCACGGCTGCGGGCGGATGCCGGCGGCGCGAACGCCCCCTCGGCGCCACAGCACGGCTCCGCCGACGGCGAGGAGGATGACGTCCGCCATGGCGACCAGCGCCTGCGGGGGCAGGCCCAGGAGGTGGGTGACGGTGCCGGCGGCGAGGTAGGCCGCAACCACGCCGAGCACCAGCACGAGGACGAAGCGAACCGGCCGGCGAGCGAGCGCAGTACCCCGGACGTGCCCTGCCGATGACAGATCCATGGCGTACCCTTTCCGGTGCGCGGCCGTGGCAGCCGGCGTGTCTCGCCGGGCCCGCTACGCGCCCCGCGGAGCTTATCCTAGGGACCGGTTTTCGCGGCCGGGAGAGCCGAACGACCCGGCGGCGACGCGCCGGTGCGGGCGGCGACCCGGTCAGCCGCTCGGCGCCGTTCACGGCCGCCGGGGCGCCCGACGCGACGGCGGCCTCGACGCGCCGCGCCGTCGGCTGCCCAGCTCAAGAGGAGAAGGTCATGGACCCGTCATCCCGCGCCCCCATCCGCCTCACGCAGACCGTGAAGAAGGGCGGTTGCGCTGCGAAGATCGGCGCCGGGACGCTGGCCGACCTGCTGGCGTCGCAGCCGCGCCAGGCCCACCCCGACCTGCTGGTGGGCAACGACATGCTCGATGACGCGGCGGTGTGGCGCGTGTCGGACGATACCGCCATCATCCAGACGCTCGACTTCTTCACGCCGATCATCGACGACCCCGTCGACTTCGGCGCGGTGGCCGCCGCCAACGCCCTATCTGACGTCTTCGCCATGGGCGGGACGCCCGCCACGGCGTTGACCATCCTGGCGTACCCCTTGGGCATCCTGCCCGACGAGGTGCTGGCGGGACTGATGAAGGGCGCCACCGACACCATCAACGGTGCCGGCGCGCTGCTGGTGGGCGGCCACTCCATCGAGGACGACACCCTCAAGCTTGGCTTCAGCGTCGCCGGGCTGGCGCACCCCGACAGGCTGTGGACCAACGCCGGCGCGCGGCCCGGGGACGTCCTGATCCTCACCAAGGCGCTCGGCACCGGCACCCTGGCGGGTGCGCTGAAGAACGACGAGATCGACGCCGACGCCTTCGCACCCGCGGTGGCCTCCATGCGCCAGGTGAACCGCCTGGACCTGGGCGAGGAGCTCCACCGCGCCGTTCACGCGGCCACCGACGTCACCGGCTTCGGGGTCCTGGGTCACGCGCTGCACCTGGCGCGGTCCTCGCGCGTGAGCCTGCGCGTCGACACCGCCGCGCTGCCGCTGCTGCCGGGCGCCGAGGACTGCCTGCGGCGCGGCATCCTCACCAAGGCCCACACCACCAACGGTCGCTACGTCGAGCCGCACGTCGCGGGACGCGACGGCGTCGACGACACGCGCTGGCTGGCTGCCGTCGACCCCCAGACCAGTGGCGGGCTGCTGCTCGCCGTGGCGCGCGAGCGTGCGCAGGAGCTGCTGGACGCGGTCGGTGAGCGCTTCCCGGCGGCGAGGGTCATCGGCGCCGCGGTGGCGCCCGAGGAGCGGGCGCTGCTGCTCTGAGCCGGCCGGGGCGCCGGCAAATGTCATCCGATCGCTTGCGAGGATCGGTCGCGGACCCCTACCCTGGAGGCTCAAGGGGGTGGTCCCCCATGAAGGACGAAACCGCTGCGCCGGGCCTGTCAAGGCCCGGCGCAGTCTTGTGGCCGGGGTGCCTCCTCGTGGTTGGGGTGCGTCGCCCGCGGCGGGCCGCGCGAGCGGCCGCCGGCTCACTCGGCCTCGTCCGGCGGCGCGGCTCCCGAGAGCACCAGGAAGTCCGCCAGGTCCCGGGGAGAGGCGAAGTAGGCGGTGGGGCCGCCGGCCAGGTCCCGCGCGGAGCCGCGCCAGCTCGGCGGGCCGACCGCGGACGGCTCGTGCCACACCCGGACGATGAACACCCGCTGCTCCCGTGCGCCCTGCGCGTCCACCGGATCCCTCCTCGCGTGCCTGCGGCACGTTAGCCGACGGACGTCTAGCCGGCGTCTAGCGCGTCTAGCCGGCGTCTAGCGCCGTCTGGCCGGCGTCTAGCGCCGTCTGGCCGGCGTCCAGCGCCATGC
>Ga0307440_1000776_pt1 | contig 15736 bp, 14 predicted proteins | sample SalMarWE160410MG_FD_202150 | JGI IMG/M metagenome (GOLD analysis project Ga0307440, IMG submission 202150) | Salt marsh sediment microbial communities from the Plum Island Ecosystem LTER, Massachusetts, United States - WE1604-10 | ecosystem: Environmental > Aquatic > Marine > Intertidal zone >... | reverse complement strand
GCTTTCAGAAAAGGTCCTGGAAGTTGGATTTGAGAGGCCTGAGATGTTTACATTTATTCCCGGTCAGAAAATCCACATATCCACGGAAGGGATCAGTAGAGAATATACATTGGTAAATTCTCCCGAGGCATCAGAGCTCACAATTTGTGTCCGATATTTTGAAAACGGGAGGTTTAGTTCCATTCTTGCCGATTCACGGATCGGTACAGTGTTTTCTTTATCCTCGGCAACTGGTTATTTTACATATCAGACCCATAAGAGAAAGGCGGTTTTTGTCGCCACAGGAACAGGTATCGCTCCGTTTCTGGCATTTATACGTGCCGGCATCACTGATTTTTTGCTCCTGCATGGAGTCCGTAAACAGTGTGACCTCCTCTATCGAGAAGAATTCGCTAAGGCATCGGGGGTATATATGCCTTGCATCTCTGTGGAGAAAAACAATGGGATGTTCTGGAACGGGCGAGTCACGGAGTATCTTGTAGAATCTCTTGTTCCCGGTGAGTACGACTTTTACCTCTGTGGAAATAGAGACATGATACGGGAAGCATTCAGGATAGCAGACCGAAAATTTCCAGGATCGAGAATATTTGCGGAGACATTTTATTGATGTTTCTACCAGGTTCTAAATCTTCCGGTATCAATATGAACAAAATCAGAATGGGGATAGTATCCGACTCCTCCCCGGCGGAGAAGAGCTGCAATATGCCGGACCCTGTGTGTCGGAACATCCGTTAATCGAATATCGACTGCTTTCCCTTTCATGTGAAGGCTATGTCGAGCCACCCCTGAGCTCCTCTGACGTAGAAGACGATTAGTTGCAGGTGATCGATATCCTGAGATAATCTCGAAGACACCGGTACTCCCGCTTATCCGCTTTATCTGGCAAAGAATTCCCATGAGTTCCATGTCAATGGGATGGACCTCGTCTGTTCGAAAGTCCCTGAGGAATTCATTCACCCTATGTTGAGTGGATCTGGTACAGCCTTTTTTTAGCGAATAGCGTATCTTGAGATCCTCTTCAGTATGTGGGTTATAAAAAGCCAGAGGATGGGAATCAATTTTCTTTGCAAAACAATCGATTGGGGTAGTAGAAATAAAAAGCCCGACTGCAAGTCGGGTTGATACAGTTAAAAAGCGGCGCCGGTTCATTTCTCTGTGTTTTGGGGCTGAAATTATCAGTTTAGTCTGCCGGGGTATTTTCGATAATTCTATCTACCTTATCGTTACTCTTATTCAAATCTTTAATTAATAGCGCATCCCGATCATAAATGTCCCTATTAAAATGAATTAAACCGTTTTTGTCAACCCAAGATGTCTGGTATGTGATGTGAATGGGGAGAGGTGGTTTCAAGAGAACTATCATTCTCTTGTCGGAAAAAAAATGTTTTTCGACCTTTTCCGGGGTCCAACCATGTCCTTGATCTTCTAAAGCAAAAATTGCCAGAGCCAGAGGATTACTCAGACGGATGCACCCATGACTGAAATCCCTTTTGTTTTTGGAAAAAAGATCTTTTGCAGGAGTATCATGCATATAGACGGAATATGTGTTGGGAAAACCAAATTTCACTCTTCCCAGTGCATTCCAGGGGCCTGGGTCCTGGCGGAGCCTGTAACCTGCAATCTGAGATGCCGTGATATCTTTCCAGTCCATCGCAGTGGAATCCAACTCAACGGCCTGCTCATCCCATCCGGTAAAAAGCCGGACATGGCGTTCTACAAGATAACGTGGATTCTTTCTAAGGTTTGGAAGTTCCTCGTTTTTGGCGATGCTTGTGGGTATATTCCAAAATGGGTTGAATTCTATATATTTTATGCTATCGCTGAATACCGGGGTTTGATGTTGACGCTGTCCGATAATCACCGGAAAATTCAGAATCATTCTTTTATTCTTAAATGCTTCCAGGCTGAAATCTGCTATGTTTATCATGACATATTTACTACCCAGTACATGTGCCTGCCTGCGCCATCTGGCCATGTTAACGATGATTTGGTCTACTAAATGGGATGCCGGTATGTTCATTGTTGCAAGAGTCTGGGGTCCCACAATACCGTCCTGTTTGAGTCCGTTGAGTTCTTGAAATTTCCTTACTGCCTTTTGCAGTTGATGGTCGTACGTATTGTGATGTGGAGGGTTGATTCCGGAAATGCCGGGAGAGAGGAGTCTCTTGTAGACATTTTCAACACGAGGGCTTTGGTCTCCCGGATGGAGCGTTGGCCCCGACGGGATTGTTTGCCAGCCACCGGTTTGAGCAATTGCTCTGTAAATCTTCAGAGCCTTCTTTAGTCCCTGATAGTATTGATGGGACGGTGCCAGGGAGGTAAGGAATGCTGATAAATCAGATGTTGTCCGGGCATGCTGTATGGCATCAACCACATTAAAATCATTTTCCTTTTCATTGTCTGCCATGACCAGGTCAAGTGTCAAAGGGCGTATCCGGCTAAAGCTTATGTCGTGGATGTATTTTGCAAGATTATAGGTCAACAGAAGGTCAAGACGAGCAAGAGATGGCGGGTTTTGGGTTGACCAGACATTTGCAATATCTTTAACGTCATACCTGCTGGAGTCAAGCCCTTCCTGATCTGATTTCTTGAGGAAATCGAAGATGATTTGAGCACGTAATCCAGGACCTTTTTCTGAAACCCAGAGGGGAACAGAGCCGGTCTTTTTGTATATCTTTGCCAAACAGAGATCTTTGTCTGATAGCAAAGGATTTGTATCGGCGTGGGTGTCTCCTGTAGCGGTTGATAAAATAAGATTTTCAATAAGGGAGACTTTGATTTGCTCGCGGATTGTCAATGCCTGACTATCAGAAGCATGAGCGAAAATAAAAAAGCAAACAGAAAGGACAAATAATTTAATCATGGATAAGTATTGAGGATATCCTCTTCATGTATCTCTTGAGCCGAAGACGAGTTTGCCGCCAAGGTGTCCGGCAATCCCTGCTGCAAGCAACATTACCAAACTGATTGAAAAGAAAATCCAACGAGTTGGAGAGGTTTGGGAAATGACTTCCGGATCGATGAATCGCCATCCTGCAAGGATCAGAATTGTCGCAAAAACAATGAGGCTACAAGTGATTTTGGCAAAAAAGAGTGCAGTTTTTGCTCCCTTATATCTTTTCTTCCATTCCAGGTATCCTGTCAACATAACTCCGGGGATGATTACTAAAAGGACTGCAAGGTTGTAGAACGCTGCCGTTTCCATGCTATGGACCTGAAAAAAAATTCCAATAAGGAAAAAGATTACGATCACAGGGATGAGGCCGTTTGGGGTATGCACGAGAATGGGATGTAGATGGTTTTTGAGTATGAAACGTGTGAATTTCCCAGAAGATGTTTTGGCCTTATCGGAAGAGGAGGGTGCAACCACAGGCTGTTTATCTGATGTTTTGTCGGATGCGATGACGTTTCCCTCTGCGTCGACCTCGACAAATTTGCTTTTGGGGGCCTTGCAGACAGGGCATTCATCCGGAGGGTTGTCGCCTGTGTGAATATAACCACATACCATGCATCTCCATTTTTTCATAATATTCTCCTTTTCCAATACGATACAGAGGAACTATTTTTTTATCGATCTCTAAGACTGGAGATTAGAGTTTGACAAAATAGGGAAGAAAGTTGCGCAGTGGACTGAATTTTTTTCACAGCGTTTTCCTGAAAGACAGAATTGATTTTTCTTACCATATAGTATCAGGTGGTTAAATCTTCAGCTTCGTTGCTGTGAAAATCAATCTGTCCTCGGTTCACATTGGGCATGGTTAAGCCGTTAATCCGGGGAAATTTCCATCAAAAATTTTATTGGATATCTCTTTGACATTCTCAAGGACGACAAAGCGTCGTTTGTTTTGTATGGAGCGAACTAAATCATCCCGTTATTCTCTAAACTTATTTTGAAAATGTCAAGGATATCCGATTATCAACGAGTATTATGTCACAAAGGTTGAAAAAATACTTTGTCGAAAACAATGAACAGAGAGGTTGAACAACGTTTTGTTGCAATATTTATTTTCCGCGTGTCTTTTTTATTTTGACGTTGTACCGTAACATTGTCTTGATATGAAAAAAACAGGTTATATCAGTGGTCCGGGTCGACGACCGATATGATCGAAAACGGAAGACCTGGAGAAATTACTTGTGAGGTTATGAAAAGATTTCTGGAATATGCTGAATCTGGGGAGGAGTCCTAAATGATTCCGAGCAATTGTAACATATACATGATGAGGATACTTTAATGAGAAACATCTTCATTCCGTTGATCGTTGTCGTGTCCATTATATTATCGGCAACAGGTCCACCTTCGGTCTTTGCGAAAGATATGCCACCAATATCCAAAGGACAACTTGTTTACGTACCGGCGTATTCAAACATTTATATCAGCAACCGCTCACAGAAATTTAATTTGACTGTAACACTTGTTATTCGAAACGTAGACTTAAAACAACCAATTACTATACAGTCAGTCGATTATTTCGACACTCATGGAAAACTGATAAGAAAATATATTGACCATGCGGTACGTCTCGATGCCTTTCAGGGAATGCATTACATTGTCCAACAGAAAGACGATGCCGGTGGAGCAGGGGCGAAATTTCTTGTTCAATGGACTTCAGGAATACCGGTAGATATCCCGATTATTGAATCGATCATGATTGGTGCGGAGGGGCAGCAAGGTATTTCTTTTTCCTCTCGAGGGCAGCCGATCACAAAAAACAATTAATGAAAGGAAATATTTTACCTCAGCACAATCAGTTAGGAATTGTTAGTTTATTTAAAAACAGTTCTTACAGAGTGTAAGGGATATCTTTGGTGATAAGGAGAATAGAATGAGTTTGCAGGAGAATATAAAAGGTCAATTAAAGGTTGCGATGAAGGCCAAGGATACTGAGAGGGTTGGAGCAATCAGGATAATAATGGGCGAATTTGGGAGGCAGTCGGCTAAAGAATTGAGCGATGAACAGGTTATCGCCATTATAAAAAAACTCGTCAAATCAGAAAAAGAACTCCTTGGATCATCAGGAAAAAAGACATCGGAATACCTGGTAATTCTCGAAAGCTATCTCCCACAGCAGGCTACAGAAGAAGAAATACGGGAATGGATAACAGCCAATATCGATTTCTCGACTTTTGCCAACAAGATGCAGGCCATGCGCCCTATTATGGGTCATTTTGGGGCTTCTGCAGACGGCAATATGGTAAAGGATATTTTGCAAAAAATATGATCAGTATATTTCTTAAACCATGTTTTGTTAAAAGAATTGCTCAATGAAAAGCAACGTCTACAAGGCTTTGATATCATCGGACTGGAATAAATGTCTTGCCCCTTGCAGTCCCTTTGACGTCATAACGTTCACCTATCCTCACTTAACTTCTACGATCGAGTCCGTTTTCAAGAAGTATACCGGCAATGAGATCACTCTGGGGGAGGCAGTTACAATAATTGAATCTCTCCTTCCTGCCCCGGTTTCCATTGCCCAGATGGACGGCTACCTTGACAGTTCCTTTGAAACCTACAAAGGCGTGGTGGAACTCATAGAATGGTGCCTGAAAAAGGATTATCTTTTCATGATCAATACGACCGGTCCGATCGGATATTTTCAGCGGGTCTTTGCAAAGGGTCTGCTTCCTCGGATCCCAATATTGGCTGCAAATCCGATGATCAGATTTCAAAGCTTGGAAAGTACTCCATGCATTTATGACCTAAAAGAGATATCAGATAAAGCAGACATTACCGAGAAAGTGTTGAAAAACCACAAGATACCGACGAAAAAAACGATTGTACTCGGTGATAGCGGCGGAGACGGACCGCATCTCAATTGGGCCAAAAGGCATTCAATATATACAATAGGCAGTATGACCAAACCGTCTCTTCTTAAGTATTGTGCCGACAGGGATATTGAGATCGATTTGCATTTCGGACCTGTTTTTTCAGACGGAGAAAAACGAGACCACAAGAAAGAGATGGCCGTTGATTTTTTAGATCTTCGTTCAATTTTTATGGAAATTTTAGGCTGAAAGGATATTCGAATATCTGATTACCACTAATCCTCAGCCAAAAGTTGACTCCCTCATTATGTGGGTTATTTTTCATTTGTTGTTCATATAACAAAATTGCACCGGATCTGGAGTCTATTCACCCTCCTTTTCTGCCAGCATGGCTGGGCCGGAACCACTGGTTGCAACGAAACGTGAAAGTTCAGTTTTCCGGCAAGACAAGGCCGGTTTTTAAAAAGATATGTTTCTATAAAGAGTCACCCTATCTTGTATCCACAATATCCATTCGTTTCCCGTTATCTCTCCATTGGAGGCGCTCAGCTTCATTATATTGATGAAGGAGAGGGACCCGTTATTGTCATGGTCCATGGCAATCCGACCTGGTCGTATTACTACAGGAATCTGATCAGCCTGTTGTCGAAGGAATTTCGGGTTATAGCAGTGGATAATATGGGCTGCGGTCTGTCCGACATGCCGGAGGACTATCCCTACCGGCTGGAAAATCATATCGAAAATCTCACTACACTACTATCGTCGCTAAATATAAAGAAATGTTCGCTGGTCGTTCATGACTGGGGAGGGGCAATCGGCATGGGGTTTGCTGGTCGTTTTCCAGATCTTATCGACAAGGTGGTGATTTTAAATACCGCGGCATTTCATTCATCCAGGATTCCGTTCAGGATACGGATTTGCCGCTGGCCATTTCTGGGGGCATTCCTTGTTCGTGGATGCAATGGGTTTGCAGGATTGGCCCGCTATATGGCGGTTGCCAAACCGCTTGATAAAAAGATAGCCAAGGCCTATATAGCTCCATATAATTCTTGGAAAAGCAGAATTGCCATCTACGGTTTTGTACGCGATATTCCATTGACCAAAAAGCATCCATCCTATGAAACATTGACTTCGGTGGAAATGGGCCTTGAGGATCTTGCTCAAAGAAATCTCCCCCTGCTGATCCTCTGGGGAGGTAAAGATTTTTGTTTTAATAGATATTTTTTCGATGAGTGGCAAAGGCGTTTTCCCAATGCTGAAAAACACTACTTCGAACAGGGCGGTCATTATATTCTTGAGGACTGTTTTGATGAAATTAAACCTATAATACAAAGATTTTTTAGATCTGGAAGATAATGAGAGAGAGGAATCATTTGTGACGCAAAATATTGCCGAGACCCTTCGTGAGGTCGCTGAAAATTACGGCGATAATATCGGGCTTATTGAGGCGAAAACTGGAAAATCAATGACTTTTTCACAGTTGCTGCGTTTTTCCGATGGGCTGGCATGGTATCTCAACCAACACGGAGTGCGGACCGGTGACAGGGTTATGTTGATGGTCAAGCCTTCAGCCGATTTTATCTGCCTGACATTCGCTCTGTTTAAGATCGGTGCGCCGGTGATCCTCATTGATCCTGGAATGGGCTACAAAAATCTTCTGCGTTGTATTGCTGGAGTGAGACCAAAAGTGTTTATCGGCATTCCCAAAGCGCATATTTTTTATAGACTTTTTCCCAAAACATTTGCAACTGTGACCCGTTCGTTCTGTTGCGGATTTTCCTTTGGCGTGTTCGGTTGCGATATCACCCAAAAAGGCTCAAAAATTGACAGACCTTATCCGGTTTATCAACCGAAGAAGGATGATTTGGCCGCAATTATCTTTACAACCGGTTCAACCGGCCCCCCAAAAGGAGTTCGATATGAACATAGTATTTTTGTAACCCAGCTGGATCTGATTCGAGACTACTACCGAATCACTTCTAAAGATGTAGATCAGCCGGCATTTCCTCTGTTCGCATTGTTCTCCGCTGCCCTTGGGGCATGTTCCGTTATACCGGATATGAATGCTGCCCAACCCGCCAAGGTAGATCCCGAAAAATTTCTAAGCTCTATTGACCGATACAAGGTTACCTATTCATTCGGCTCACCTGCCATATGGAATGTTGTCAGCAGATATTGCATCGACCAAAAAAGGACCATTGCGAGTCTGCAACAGGTATTGATGGCTGGTGCGCCGATTTCCGGTGAATTGATAAAACGCCTGACCTCCATACTCCCCGATGGAGCCAAAATTCATACTCCTTATGGGGCAACTGAGAGCCTGCCAATTGTTTCGATGGAAGGAAAGGAGATCCTCGATACTACATGGGCTTTGACCCAGGTAGGCCGGGGGACCTGCGTCGGCCGACCGCTTCCGGGAATTGACATAAAGATTATCGAGATATCTGATACGGAAATTGAAAGGTTCCATGAGCATCTTGAGTTGCCGATCGGTGCAATAGGTGAAATACTTGTTCGCGGCGGCGTTGTCACTCGCGCCTATGACAATAATCCGGAAGAAACGAAGATGGCCAAAATAAAAGATGGGAAAACCTTCTGGCACCGGATGGGCGATACCGGATATCTTGATGAAGAAGGACGATTATGGTTTTGTGGACGCCGCGCCCATCGTGTAACCACCAAGAAAGGGGTAATGTTCACCATACCCTGCGAGGCTGTCATCAATACCCACCCGGATGTTTTTCGAAGTGCCCTGGTCGGAATTCCCTCAGCCTCGGAAAAGGACATCCAAGAGCCTGTTTTTGTGATAGAACAAAAGAAAGAATCAAAACGGAACAGGCAAGAGCTTCTCAATGAAATTAAAGAGATAGCAGCGAAGAGCAGTCTGACAAAAGATATTATGTACTTTAGGTTCCATCATGGTTTTCCTGTGGACATACGTCATAATGCAAAGATATTCAGAGAAAAGCTTGCGATCTGGGCAAACCTGGAGATAAATGGAAAATGAAAAAAGTCCTGGTTACAGGTGGTGGAGGATTTGTCGGGAGATCTGTTGTCAAAGCTCTGTGCCAAAGAGGCGTTGATTGCCTTATCGTTGGCAGGAACCGTTATCCTGATTTGGAGAAAATAGGCGCGGTCAGCTGTGTCGGAGATATTCGGGATCAGGATTTTTTAGTTCGATCCGCACAAGATGTCGACACTGTGTTTCACGTGGCATCACTTACTGGAATCTGGGGGAAATGGTCAGAGTATTATTCCATTAATGTCCAGGGGACTAAAAACGTCCTCACTGCCTGTCTGGAAAATTCGGTTTCAAGACTTATCTATACATCAACGCCGTCCGTAGTCTTTGCAGGAACTGATATCTACAATGGTGACGAAACACTTCCTTATGCAGAGACCTTTCTGTGTCATTACGCCCATACCAAAACATTGGCGGAAAGAATGGTTTTGCAGGCCAGTTCCGGTTCATTGGTCACCTGTGCCCTGAGGCCGCATCTTATCTGGGGACCAGGAGATCCTCACCTGATTCCGAGGCTCCTTGAAAGGGGCCAAAAAAGACAGCTGAAGCTTGTGGGAAAAGGGGATAACCTCGTCGATATTTCCTATATAGATAATGTGGCCCATGCACATCTGCTTGCTGCCGACAATCTCGAAGGATCACACTCAGCTGCCGGAAAGGCCTATTTTATAAGTCAAGGGAAACCTGTTAATCTGTGGCAGTGGATTAATACTCTGTTCCAAGATGTCGGTGTCCCGCCGGTGACCCGAACTGTTCCTTTTGCCCTGGCCTATGGAGCAGGAACGATTTTAGAGTCGGTATATAAAATATCATTTTGTGAAAATGAGCCGAAAATGACACGATTCCTAGCAGAACAATTAGCAAAATCCCACTATTTTTCCATTGAAAATGCCCGTAGGGATCTTGGATATGCACCAATTGTATCCACCGAAGAGGGCATGAAGCGATTATTGAATTGGATACGAATACCATGAAGAAATTGATAAAAAAATGCTGTGTTTCCTTGTTAATTCTGGGTCTTATAAATTTGAATTATATGACTTCTGCGTATGGCTTTTCCATTGGAGAGGAGCGTGAAGTCGGAGAGAAATTACTGTTTACGGTTCGGTCCAATTTTAATCTTATCGATGACCCGGATATCCATCAATACTTGAACAATCTCGGGCAGGAAGTTGTGTCGGTTGCTGGCCCTCAATTCTTTCAATTTCGGTTCTTTGTAATTAATGACAAAGAGTTTAATGCCTTTTCGGCTTTTTCCGGAATGATCTTTTTCTATTCCGGTCTTATTGAAATGATGAACTCAGAGAACCAACTGGTATCGGTTATGGCCCATGAAATCGGTCACACCGTCAAAAGACATTTGGCCTCAAGGATTGAGAAAGGGAAAGTGCTCTCGATAGGAACCATTGCTTTGGCGCTTGCTGCTCTTGCCATGGGAGGAGGGGTGGCAACCCAGGCCTTGCTGACCGGATCGATGGCCACCAATCAAAGCCTAAACCTGCATTTTAGCAGGGCCGATGAAAACGAGGCCGACCTTCTTGCATATGGTTGGATGAAAAAATTAGGGAGAAATCCTGAAGCAATGGAAAAGATGCTGCAGACCATGCGGAGAATAACCCGGTATCGCACTGGTAAAGTTCCACAATATCTTTTGACCCATCCTGACCCGGAGGCACGGTTAGATTATGTAGACTCTTTGCTGGTGAAGGATAAAAAGATATTACCGAAACTTAAGAAAGGTGATGATTTTGCTTTTTTAAGATTCAAATACAGAATAATGGCACAGGCTGATGATGGCTCAGCATTTAGATCGTATCTTGCAGAGAAACTGGCTGACCCTCATTCTTCCAAGCTTGCCGTTACTATGGCAACCTTTGGTCTTTCCCAACTCGATAGCGCAGAGAGCAATTTTGACAGCAGTCTTGAAGAGATCGATAAAGTAATACAGGCATATCCGGACAGGAAAATTCTTCTGGATGATAAAGGTGTTATCGAGTTTAAGGCAGGTAAATTCAACAGTGCCCTGCAGACACTGACGCGGGCATATAAACAAGATCCCGGTGATTATTATGCCGCTTTCTCTTTGGCTAAAGTGCAGATGGTTATGAACAATTTGAAGGAAGCAGAGCGGCTCTTCAAGATTGTTGCCAATGAGATGCCCGAATATCCCCAGGTGTACTATGAACTCGGACAGATAAATGCCAACCAGAAAAAAGAGGGAGATTCAACCTGTTATCTTGGAGACTATTACTACTATTCAGGTAAGATAAAACTTGCGAGACAGGCATTTAAAAAGGCTCTGGCCCTAAAGGATCTCAGTAGTGACTTGAAGAAAAATGCCCTTGAGAAAATTAAAACCATGGACCGTATTGAAGGAAAAAAGGATACAGAGCAGGAAAAGAAGAAATAAATGGTAGATGAAGGTGTTAACCGCCCTCGTTGTTGCCCGTGAGATAGATGAGGAACTCTTTGTTTCCTTTAGGGCCCAGGAGTGGAGAGGGGACGATACCTTCTTCCTTGAGACCATGGCACAAAGCAAAGGATTTGACCATATCAAGTGCCTGCTCATGAAACTGGGGATCCTTTACAACGCCGCCCCGATCGATATTTTTTTTGGGCAGCTCGAATTGCGGTTTGATCAACGCTAAAATTTTGCACTCTTTTTTAAAAAACGGAAAGACGATGGGGATGAGTTTTGTAAGGGAGATAAAGGAAGCATCAAAAACCGCCAGATCAATGCATTGATCTATCTGATCCGTTGTTAATTTCCTCGCATTAAAACGCTCGATTACGATGACCCGGGGGTCTTGCCTCAGCTTCCAGTCTAATTGCCCATAGGCAACATCAACAGCATAAACTTTTGCAGCACCTCTTTTCAATAAGCAGTCTGTAAATCCACCGCTGGAGGCCCCAACATCCAAACAGATTTTGTCGATAATGTCGATCCCAAAGTGGGCAAGACCAGCTTCAAGCTTGAGCCCTCCTCTGGATACGTAAGGGCATTTTGCCTTTTTAACCCTGATGTTGACATCACTTTTAAAAAGGCTGCCTGCTTTATCCGAGACCTCATCGTTGACCAGGACCTTGCCGGCACCGATAAGGGCTCGGGCGGTTAGAATATTTTCCGCCAGGTTGTGTTTAAGCAGGAGCTGGTCCAGGCGAATTTTCAAGTATTTCCTTCCAAGATTAAAGACTTCCTAATTTTTTCTTTGCCTGTATTGCTTCCGGAGAACTGCTGTATTCAGTTAATATTTTTTTGTAAATAATCTTGGCAGTATCCTTATCAGAGAGTTTTTCGAAGGCCAGTCCCTGACGCAAGAGTGCGGCTGGGGTTTTCGAACTCTGAGGAAAATTGGAAACAATTTTCTGGTATTGAAGAATGGCCTGATCAAAATCTTTCTGTTTAAACAGGCACTCTCCCATCATATACCTGGCGTCAATACTTTTTACGCCGGTTTCATTTTTACCGATAAAAGCCTCAAACTGTTTAAATGCAGTTGAATAATTTCCTTTATTATATTGGGCCATTGCCAGGCCGAATGCGTCATTCCCGTTTGAGGTATCGGTCTTTGCAGTCTTTGGTTTCGTCTCTGAAACTGCGGGTGTGGTATCCTTTTCTGTTGCAGCCCCGTTGTGTGTAATACCTGATATGATCTCTTTCCTTTTGTCGGGAGTGATATGTGGCGTTGTTTCTGTCTTGCGAAGATTATAACCTGACTCTTTTGCTTTGGCTCTTGCTTCTTCGGCTCGTTTGCTCGCTTGACGAGCTCTTCTTTCGGCCTCCTTGAGCTTGGCCGTCTGCAGAGCAGCAAGCTTGTGTGAAAGCTCGGCAAGTTTGGCCTCTCTGAGTTTTTCCTGTTCTTGATTTTGCTTGAGGATGGCTTCCCTTTCTTCGGAGGACTTAGCGGAATAAGATTTGAAAGAACTTTCAAGTTCTTTGTTTTGTTCGTTAAGCATCCTATTCATATGCGCAGTTTCTTCCAGCTGGCCTTTAAGGTTTTGAATTTCAGTTTGGAGCTGATCGATTTGATCGGACGAGGCAGCCTGACGTTTTTGCATGTCTGGCATGGTGTCACTCTTCATTTGTTCAATCTTGTTGTTGAGGACTCGAATTTGATACGTTAATCGACTGACCTCATCTTGAGATGCGCAGTGAACTAAGAATGGAGAGATTGCCAATGTTATGAGTACATTTCGAATTAGTTTTTTCATATCAATTAGTAATGGGTGTAAAGTTAATGGGAAAATTACTGTTCCTTTGCCCAGCGTGGATAGGATTGACTTCCCGGAAAAGAAAAGAGCTGGCGTTGGTAGCTTCCGTTTTTCATCATAACGTAAATTTTATGAATACCACCTAAAAGTTTGGAAAAGACTATCTGATTTCCGTCTGGCGACCAGGCAGGGCTTTCATCATTGGTAAGATCCCTGGTGATCTGGGTCGGCTTTGCGTTAGGGGTTGGCCGAATAGTCCAAATTTGATACAGACCATTATTCAGACTTGAATAGACAATGAGGTCTTCCTTGGGAGACCAATCGGGTTCGGCATTTTCCAATCCGGTAAATGTAAGGCGCTGTACTTTTTTACTTGCAAGGTCCATAAGATAAAGTTGAGGCTTTCCGCTTCTGTCTGAGACGAATACGATTCGTTTACCATCGTTTGAAAACGATGCGGAAACGTTGATGCCTTCATTCTTTGTTAACTGTTCGAGCATTCTGCCTCGCCTGTCCAGGAGATAGAGATCGGGGTTCCCTTTCATCGAGAGGGTTACGACCATGGTTTTGCCATCGGGGGACCAAGCTGGAGCAAGATTCATCCCTTTCCGTCGGGATAAAGCCCGCGTTGTTACGCTCTGGCGCAAGTCGGTTATGTATAGATTCTGGTTTCCTGTATGATATGACGTGTAGCTGAGAAAAAGACCATCGGGAGTAAAACGAGGAGAAACCACCAGATTATGATGCCGAGTTACCTGACGGAAATGAAGACCGAGAATATCAGTGAGATAAATCTCTTTTACTCTATGGTTCAGTGAGACAAAAGCGATCTGTGATGAGGCGATTCCTGGTTCACCTGTGAGTTCTTTTATGACATTGTCACAAAACCTGAAAACCATCTTCTCTTTTAGCTTCTCTGGTCCGCTGAAAGATTTCCCCAGAAGGAAATTTCCACTGGTAACATCTAATAATCTCAATTCGAGAGAAAGCTCACCTGAAGACTCGGAATATTGACCCAGGACAACATAATCAGCTCCTAGATTTTTCCAATCAGCACTTTGTGAACCTCTGTAGGATTTATCCGGAAGGACCTTGATGATCCCATGGAATTGCAAAGCTCTTCCCAGAATATCAGCGAGCTTTTTTCCGAGAATTTGGTTTTGACCCTGAGGGTTTTTATCAGCAAACCAGGGTATCGCAAAGTTAATTTTTCTCGCTTCCGGAGACGTAATATCTAAAATCACTCCTCCTGCAGCAAAGGCGGAAGCCGAGAAAAAATATGTCCAGAAGATAAGGAGGCAGACCAAAATTTGTATAACAGCCGATTTTTTCATATTTATTGAATTCCTGTAGGTTTAAAACGAAGTCCTATTTCTATCTCTGTTTTATTCAAAGCTGACGGTATTCGTGGAAGTGGTACGGCATCATGAAGCGTTTTTTCTACATATTGGTCAAAGAACTTATCGCCCGAACCTTTTTCGAAATGCCGACTGACTATTATACCTTCCCTGTTGATCGTAATCCAGATAATTGCAGTTAAGGAAGGATCCCAGGTTTTCATTTCGGGGAGCGCCCAATATTGTTGTACTCTGTTTGAGATAGCAGCGAAATATTGTTTTTCCACAGCGCTTGAATCGTTGTTGGAGCTGTTTTGGGTGCCACTTTGAGTTTTTTGGTTAGTACTGTTGTCATTGGTTTGAGGAGCAGGGGATGATGATCGCAGCAGCTGTTTGAGTTCCTCGGCTGCAATCCGTGCTTCCTGTTCTGCTTTTTGTTGGGCTCGTAAAGATTCGGAAAGTCGTATTCGATGAATCTTCTCGAGTTCTTTACGTTTTTCAAGGGCTTGCAATTTTCGGATTCTGTTATTGATAAGCTCGTCGTATTTCGGATCTCTTGCTAGTTTTCTCTTAAGAGGTTTGAGAGAGACAGCTTTCTTTGTCAATGTCGGGGGTGGTATAGGTGTAGGGACGGCTGCTTTTTTAGCAACAGGTTGGGGGACTTGGATCTTTACCTCTTTGACCTTTACTTCAGGCGGTGTTTTTCGAGAAACCGCTTTGGGTTTTTGACGGGGAGCTGTTTTAGGGGTTGGTTCTGCAAGATTAACCAGATTTACGGTATAAATTTCCGGGTGTATCGGCCTGCTGCGAAAGAGATTAGGAATATAAATAACTGCCAGTACCAGCAGAACATGGAGTCCTATGGCAAGGTTGAGTGGGAGTTTCCACTCGTTAGTATTCATATATGACACCTGAAATTCTCGATACACGATCTTAGAACGTTTTTTCCGAAGGTTTGGTTACCATCCCCAATTTTTCGAATCCTGCTCTTTTAATATCGGCCATCACAGAAACAACAACACCATAAGGAACATCCTTATCCGCCTGAAGAAAAATCGGATTCTTTTTTTTCGCATCGCTTAGCTTATGCAGCTGCTCAAAGAGCAGAGCCCGGTTAACTTTGATCTTACCCAAGCTGATCTCTCCATTTTTATCAATGGAGACTATAGTCGGTTCGCTTTCCTGGCGCAGGGACTTGGCTGTGGTTTCAGGGAGATTGACATTTAGTCCCTGCGTCATCATTGGGGCGGTTACCATGAAAATTATAAGTAGAACCAGCATGACATCAACAAGAGGTGTAACGTTGATGTCGGATACCAGACCTCTATGTCCATTGTTTCGACCAGGTCCCATAATGTTCCTTTAAGCGTTACTCTTTACAACATTTTGCCAGATATTAAAC
>Ga0307440_1000775_pt1 | contig 15737 bp, 11 predicted proteins | sample SalMarWE160410MG_FD_202150 | JGI IMG/M metagenome (GOLD analysis project Ga0307440, IMG submission 202150) | Salt marsh sediment microbial communities from the Plum Island Ecosystem LTER, Massachusetts, United States - WE1604-10 | ecosystem: Environmental > Aquatic > Marine > Intertidal zone >... | reverse complement strand
CCCTGCGATCTGCCCGGTGAGGCACCGCTGCGTGCCCGATCGTCGGCCCCGCCGGGCTCAGCGCCGGGCGGCCCCCCTGACCGACGATCTCATCATGGGTTCGTGGATCAAGCGCCCCGTGCGTGCCTGACGTGGTCGAGCACGCACGGACTCGCGCCAGACGGTCGGGCGACGGCCGGGCCGGCGGATCGGCTTCCAGGGCGGGCACGGCCGACGTTCGCGAGGCGACACCGGATGGGGAGGCGGCCCGCGCGGTCGAACGTGGGAGCGCGGCCAGGCCGCAGGACGTGCTGGCGCTTCAGCGCGCTGCCGGCAACCGAGCCGTTGTCGCATCGCTCGAGCGGGAACGGTCCGGCCGGGCTCGCCGCCCGGGCGTCGCGGCACGGCCCGTCGGGTCGGCCGTCGCGACGCATCGGGCAACGCGCTCGCTGCAACGAGCACCCGCAGCGCACGCGGCCGCAAAGGCGGCCCCTCCGTCCAACCTCCGCAACGACTACGTCGACCTGATCAACGGGTTCGAGGATCTCGCGGGTGCCGCCGTCGGGAAGGGTCGCGTGCATCTCGGCGGCGTGCGCTTCGGGAAGGACCTCAGCCGCTCGCACCGCTACCTCCTGCTGCGGATGCGAAAGGCGTTGATCGAGGCCAAAGGCTCCGAGCCCGACGCCCGTCGTGCCGCCAGGACTCGCTGGCCTGCGCTGGCGGCCAGGCTGGGCAACGAGATCGATCGGGCCACGCACCTGGGCCTCAGCGCCGACGTCCTCGCGACCGTTCGCCAGAACCTGGCGGCGATCAGCGAGTATGTCGTCAGGGTGAAGCCTCGCGGTCCGTCGCAGGTCGAGACCGACGAGGACTACGGCGAGCTGTACGACGGCATGAACCAGCTGCTGTGGGCGATCAAGCAGGCGGGCATCGACAAGACCGACGCGGTCGTGCCGCTCAACATCGCTGACATCAACCAGAAGCAGCGAAACGAGATCAACGCCGTGTCGTTCGGCTCCCACCTCACGTCCCGGCACCGGCGTCTGCTGACCGATCTCCAGCGGGCATTCCTGCTCGCCCGCGACGAGGATCCGGGCTCGGCGACGAACGCGCTGGCGACGTGGCGCTCGGTCCACCCCAGGCTCCGGCTGGAGCTGCGGCGCATGAAGACGTTCCTCGTCGATCCCAACGATCGGGCGACCCTCCACTGGGGCGACGACATCGACAAGCTTCGCAGCGGGCTCGAGGTCCTCGACAAGAAGCTGTTCGTAGGCGGGGTGTACGCCGCAGGGCATCGGGAGGCGGTCGTCGAGACCCACCTTCAGGCTCCCGACCAGGCGTTCCAGGAGCAGCGGCTCAAGGAGGTGGGCGAGGAGTTCGAGGAGGTCAACAAGCTTGCCGAGAAGGCCGAGGAGCTGACCGGCAAGAAGCTGCTCGACATCGTTCTCGCCGAGGACCCGCGGTTCCGCGACAAGCTCGGCACGGCGGTCATCGAGCTGGTCCGGAACCCGCGCGAGATCCTCAAGGCCTATCAAGAGTTCCGGGAGGGGGACGTTCTCGACAAGACGGTCACGCTGGCCGAGGTCACCGAGAAGACGCTCGCCCTGCGCAACGCATTCATCAAGGTCGGCTGCACCGTCCTGCGCGACTACGCGGACAAGGCGCTCGACCTGGCCCGGGAGGCGGGTGACGCCGGCGCCGTGGCACGCTGGGGCAAGCTCGCCGACTGGGCCGAGGGAAAGCTCGAGCTGGTCGAGAAGGTCGAGGATGTGGCCAAGGTGATCGGGATCGCGGTCAGCGCGGTCAAGATCATCAACGCGCTGATCCATCGGAAGTGGGGTGAAGCGCTCGAGGAGGCGGCGATCACCGGCGCCGGCATGCTGGCCGACGTCGCCATGAAGGGCAGCGTCGCCGCGAGCGGCGAGGGCAGCGCGTCGATGGCCGCCGGGGGCGCGGGCATGATCGCGGGAACCATGGTCGTAGTCGCGGGCGAGGTCGAGGCGCTCAAGGGTGCCGCGGCGATGATCGAGTGGTGTGAGGAGACGAACGTCCGCGACGCCGCGACCTCGTTCATCGACGTGTGCACGACCGCCGCCGGCATCGAGGCCAAGGCCCTGGTGGCTGACGTCAAGCTGCTCGCCCAGACCAGCGATCCGGCTGAGCGGGCCCTGATCGAGGAGAAGCTCGCCTCGGACACGCCCTACTGGCAGCGGCATCTCCGCGAGCTGAGCAAGCAGTACCTCAGCGACCGAGAGGTCTTCATCGGCGGCCAGCCGGCTCTGCGCGACGCGCTCGGCGCGGACGTCCGAAAGATCCTCGAGACGCCGGACCAGACGGTGGACTGGCGGGGGATGGCGGAGCAGATCCGCATCGTGTTCGCCGGCGCCAACGCGATGGCGAAGTACGTCGTGGCCCACTATCCGAGGCAGAAGCCGACCGAGCACAAGGGCGGGGAGGAGTAGGTCCCCGTCCAGCCGGTTCGCCAAGGGGCATGCGGACCAGGGCGGCTCCACGAGACCGGATCGCCCGGCTCCGGAGAGCACCGAGCGGATCAGCCGGCTGTGGCTGCCTTGCCTTCGTCGTCTGCGGCGAACTTCGCAGCGTGGCGATCCTTGGGGAAGGCGCGCATCAGGCGCCGAAGCAGCCGGTGCAGCTCGGCGCGCTCGTCCTGGTCGAGCACCGAGGCGAACAGCGCCTCGCGCTGGGCCTGCACGTCCACGGCGCGGTTCCACACGGCATGCCCGTGTTCGGTCGGCTCGACGAGCGCCCCTCGCCGGTCGTTCGGATCCGGCAATCGCCGGATCAACCCCGCTGTCTCCATCCGGTCGAGACGGTTGGTCATCGCTCCGCTCGAGAGCCGTAGCCCCCGGGCCAGCTGGCCAGGAGTCCGTCGATAGGGAGCCCCCACGGCGCGAAGCTGGCCGAGCAGATGGTAGGAGCGACGATCGAGGTCGAACGAGCTGAGCGTGTCGTCCAGCGACGCGTCGAACTCGTGGGACAGGATCCCGAGCCGCTCGACGATCCCCTCGGTGAGGGGGTCGAGCGCCGGAATCTCGCGGGCCCACACCACGAGCATCCGGTCGAGCGAATCAGGTAGATCGGGGTCTAGCTCGTCCGGTCCGCCGCCCTCCGATCGGGCTGCGTCCGGCTTTCGTGCGCGGGCCATGGAGCGAGTATCGGCCTACCTGCTTCTCGATGTCAAGCGACTTTAGTCCAAATGGCTTGACATCAAACGACTCGTCCGCTAGAGTCAGGTCACTTCAGATCAAGAGTCTTTACCAAACGAGTCTTCAATTCAAGGGACGTGGACCGTCCTCAGGAATGGTGGAGGGCCAAGCGATGATGCCGGGCATGGCGTTCGAGCTCGAAAGGCAATGGCACCGAGACACAGCCGACACGATGGCCAGGGACGAGACGCAGTATCGGGCCGCGATGGAAGCACCGGCGGCGCATCGATCGGCGGCGCATCGATCGGCGGCGCATCGATCGGCGCACCCGAGCCGCCGGGAGCGGCTGGTTGCATCTCTCCAGTCGTGGGCCGGCGTCAGCACGTTGGCTCGGTAGCTCGGTAACGAGACCCAGCGGCGGCACTCAGCGGCGGCCTCGCCTCGCGGGCGGAGCCGCCGCTTGTTGCCTGGTGTCGCTGGTGACCGGCCGCACCAGATGCCGCCGCCCGGACCGCTCGCTCGACGATCAGAGCCGCGACCGGACGGTCAGCCGGGGATCTGACCGAGGGTCACCTGGACCGTGGACTGGGTCCCGTTCGCCTTCTCGACGACCACCGGCACCGTCTGCCCGGGATTGAGGCCCGTCAGCACAACCGACAACGTGTTGCTGTCAGGGGTCGGCTTGCCGTCGATCGACACGATCAGCTCTTGCGCCGTGATGCCGGCCTTGTCCGCGGGGCCCCCGGACTGGACCGCGTACACGAGCACGCCCTGGGCGCCGATGACGTTGGCTGAGCGGATCCCGAGGTAGGCGCGATGGGAGTTCGTGACGTGCCCGCTGGTGATCAGCTGGTTGGCGAAGTCCCGGGCGTCGTTGCTGGGGATCGCGAACCCGATCCCGGGTGCCGAGCCACCGATCTGCTGGTCGACGGCCGCGAGGGTGGGGATGCCGACGACGTCGCCATTGACGTCGACCAGGGCACCGCCGCTGTTGCCGGGATTGATCGCGGCGCTGGTCTGGATCGTGCCGGGCAGCGTCACGCCACCGGGCTCGGTCACGGTCCGCCCGAGGGCGCTCACGATCCCCTGGGTGACGCTGGTCTGGAGGCCGAGCGGGTTGCCGACCGCCACCACGATCTCACCCACGACGAGCTTGGACGAGTCGGCGAACGTGGCCGGCTGCAGGTTGGGGGCATCGATCTTGATCACCGCGATGTCGTTGGCTGCGAACGTACCAACCAGCTTGCCCTGGAACTGCCGCCCGTCAGCGAGGGTGACCGTGAACGTGCTCGAGCCGCCCACGACGTGCGCGTTGGTCACGATGTCGCCGTTCGCGTCGAACACGATCCCGGAACCCAGCCCGACCGGGGTTTCGATCACGACCACGGACGGGGACACGCGCTGCACCACCGACTCGTAGTCCTGCTGGAGCTGCTCGAGCGCGCCGTTGCCGTTCGCCGACGGGCCGGACGCGGGGGTGGCGCTGGCGAGCGGGGCGACCGTCGCAGACGGCACGGCGGACGGCGATGCTGCGGATACCGAGGCCGACGAGGGACCCGACGTCGCCGACGGGCTCGATCCGCAGGCTGCGGCCACCAGCGCCGCCGCGACGATGAAGGACGGCAGCAGCGCACGCCGCCGGCGGGTGGACGATGGCCTGCTGGAAGACCGGCCAGGTTCGGCGCGCCGCTCCAGGCGCGCGCTGAGGATGCGCATGCGTCACTCCGATCACGCGGCGCGCAGCAGCAGGGGGTGCCCGGAAGGCAATCGGTGCCCGGGCGCTCGCAGCGCGCGTTCCGCGTCGCTAGGTCGTTCTCGCGCGGCTCCCATCGGACCGCGTAGCGGACGACATCGACTCTCGCGTCTTGTTGCGATGTGCCGCGAGCGTAGGCGTCCTTCCTTTCGGGATTCTGAGAGTCCTCTGTCGGATCCCTGAGAGCCGCTCATGAGCGGGCGTCGCCCGCGGAGAGTGGCCCGGACCGGGGGCCCGCCACCGCCACGGCACGCGCAGGCCCGTCTTCCGGATAGGACCGGTCGAAATGACCGACGCTTCGGGCGACATGACCCTGTCGTGGTCCTTGCGGCCATGCGGAACGACGCGATGCGGCCCCACGGGCGTCCCGGTAGTGGAGGCGGAGATCGGATGCTCATCCATCGGGCCACGCGCAGCGGTGGGATCGGCGGCGCGATGGTGGCAATCGCCGAACGCTACCGCCACAGATCCGGGGGCGACACGGTCGCGCCGATCTCGGACGCGAGTCGTTCCAGGATCGCGAACCAGTCGAACCGGCTGGTGACCTCCGAGGCGCGCAAGGTTACCGGGCGGCCGGCGGGCAACAGCGCCGGCAGCACACGATCCAGGATCGCCTCCACCTCGTCCCGGAAGGCATCGCTCGTCGACCGCACGCCGTCGGCCTGGAGCGCGACATCCGGCAGCAGGCGGACCACCAGGTCATAGGTCTCCGACCAGCGGCGTACCAGGGGCTCCACCGCATAGCGGTCCTCGCCACCGCACGACCGCAGGTAGTAGGCGAAGTTGTCCATGACGCCGCGGTCGGTGGCCAGGATGTCCGCCTTGCGTGCGAGCTCGAGCTCCTGGCGGATCTGCGACACCAGCACCCACAGCTGCGCCTCGCCAGTCGCTCCCTCGTTGATCCCGAGCGGGTTGTCGCGGACGACCTCCCGGCCGAGCTCGACCGACCGGCCCGCACGCTGGGCCTCGGCGGCGAAGGCCAGCAGGGCCGAGGTCTTGCGGATGCCGTGGGAGCCGATGAACGCAACCTTGGCCGGACGCGGCCAGGCTGCTCGAGCGACGCGCTTGCGGGGCATGGGCAAAGGGTATGTCGCGACGCGTCGGTCGGGGCGACTCGGGCATCATCTCCCGATGCCACACCTCCCCGATCTCTTCCCTGATGTCGACCAGCGGTTCGCCCGCGTCCAGCGCGAGTCCCGGGTTCCCGGGGTCGCGTGGGGCGTCATCCGAGACGGCGAGCTCGTCCACGCCGGTGGCGCGGGGACGATCCGCGACGGCGAGGACCGGCTGCCCGACGCCGGCTCGGTGTTCCGGATCGCTTCGATGACCAAGAGCTTCACCGCCGCGACGATCCTGCTGCTGCGCGATGAAGGCCAGCTCCGGCTGGACGACCCGGTGGCCGCGCACGTGCGCGAGCTCGACGCCTGGCGGCCCCCCACGAAGGACAGCCCGCCGGTCACGCTCCGCCAGCTGCTGACGATGTCGGCCGGCCTGCCAACCGACGATCCGTGGGGTGACAGACAGCAGGGCCTTGCCCTCGACCGGTTCGCGGAGCTGTTGGCAGCGGGCCTATCCTTCGCCTGGCCGCCCGGCACGACCTTCGACTACTCGAACCTCGGTTACGGGATCCTGGGCCGGGTGATCACCGCCGCCGCTGGTGCCGAGTACCGCGAGGTCGTCCACGACCGCCTGCTGCGGCCGCTGGGCATGACCTCCACGACGTATCTGGCCGAGGACGTGCCCGCGGAGCGGCTGGCGTACGGCTACGTTCGGCGTGGCGACGCCCTGGTTCGGGAGGGCACCGACGGCTATGGCGCGCTGGCGTCGATGGGCGGCGTGTACTCCACCGTCCGCGACCTCGCCTCCTGGGTGGCCGGGTTCCTGGACGCCTTTCCCGCCCGCGACGACCCCGAGGGGCCGCACCCACTCCGCCGGTCGTCGCGGCGCGAGATGCAGCAGGTCCAGCGCGCCGATCGCGTGGTTGTCGCCGCCCAGGCGCCCGACGCCGAGCCGGCCGTCACCGGCGGTGGCTACGGCTTCGGGCTGTTCGTGCTCGACGATCTCGAGACCGGGACGATGATCGGTCACGCGGGTGGCTATCCGGGGTTCGGCTCGTACATGGCGTGGCATCCGGCCACGGGACTGGGCATCGTCGCGCTGGGCAATCTGCGGTACGCGCCGATGCGCCCACTCGCGAGCGATGTCCTCGCGACGCTGGTTCGCGCCGATGCGGTCCCCCGACACCGCGTCCGGCCGCTGCCCGAGACGGCTGCGTTGCGGCCCATCGTGGATGGGCTGATCGATCACTGGGACGATGCCATGGCGGACCGCGTGTTCGCGATGAACATGGATCTCGACGAGCCGCGCGAGGCCCGTCGGGCATCGGTGGCCGCCATCGTCGGGGATCTCAGTCCGTTTCGGGCGGACGGCGCCCGACCGGCAACCTCGGACTCACCGGCGCAGCTCACCTGGTGGCTGCGTGGCTCGCGGGGGTGGCTGCGGGTCTCGATCCTGATCACGCCGGAGCCCTCGCCGCGGATCCAGACCCTGGGCCTGCACCCCGTCGGCGATCCGTCGCCGGCGATCTGCGCCGTGGCCGAGCGGCTGGTGGCGGGTGCGGCACCCGGTCAGACCGGGCCCTGGACCTGGCCCCGGGACCTCGACGCGGGCCCGGACCTGGACGTCGGCCGGGTGGAGCGCGAGCTTCGGGCGGCGCCCGTCCGTCTCGGCTCGGTTCGCCTGGGCCGACCGATGGCGGGTGACGGTCGGTCGGCCTCGACGTTCGAGCTCGAGGCCGACCGAGGGCGGGCGTCGCTCAAGGTGGGTCTGGATCCGCAGACGGGCGTGGTCACGACGGCGTCTTTGCTCATCAGCGAGCGATCGTCACCGCCCGAGCCCTGGTAGCGGGGCCAGGGCCGGGACGTATGCCGCGCGTGCGGCTACAGCCCCTTGACTGCCCCCACCAGCTCCGCCAGCCCGGCCTTCGCATCCGCGAACAGCATCCCGGTCTTGGGGTTCGTGTACAGCTCGTTGTCGATCCCCGCGTAGCCGCGACCCATCGAGCGCTTGATCACGATGATGTTCTTCGCGTGGTCCACGTCCAGGATCGGCATCCCCGACACCGGCGAGCCGGGCCGGCGAGCCGCCGGGTTGGTGACGTCGTTGGCCCCGATGACCAGGGCCACGTCCGTGCGCTCGAACTCGGGGTTGATGTCCTCCATCTCCCGCAGCTGCGGGTAGGGGACGTTGGCCTCGGCGAGCAGCACGTTCATGTGCCCGGGCATCCGTCCCGCGACCGGGTGGATGGCGTACTTGACGTCGACGCCGCGATCCTCGAGCTGCTCGGCCAGCTCGCGCACAGCATGCTGCGCCTGCGCCACGGCCAGGCCGTAGCCCGGGACGACGATGACACTCGAGGCATAGGCGAGCTGGATGGCCGCATCGTCGATGCTCACCTCGCGGACGGTGCCGCCGCCAGCGCCGACCGCCGCGACCGAGCCTTCGGCGCCGCCGAAGCCGCCGACCAGGATGTTGAGCACCGAGCGGTTCATCGCGTCGGCCATGAGCTTGGTCAGGATCGCGCCCGACGCCCCGACGAGGGCGCCGGCGATGATCAGGACCGGGTTGTTGAGCACGAAGCCTGCCATCGCCACGGCCGTGCCGGTGAACGAGTTGAGGAGGCTGATCACGACCGGCATGTCGGCACCGCCGATCGGCAGCGTCATCGTGACGCCGAAGATGAGGGCCGCGGCCAGGATCGCCGCCATGACCGCGAGGTTGTAGTTGCCCGCGAACAGGAAGATGGCACCGGCCACGGCGATCAGGGCCAGCAGCCCCGTCACGAGCTGGCCGCCCGGGATCATCACGGGCCGGGACGGGGTGATCCGGAGGCCCATCAGCTTGCCCGACGCGATCAGCGACCCGGTGAACGTGACCGAGCCGATGACGACGTCGAGCACCGTGGCCACGTTCTCCTGTAACCCGGGGACGCCGATGACGCGCAGGTACTCGTTGATGGCGATGAGCGCGGCCGCGCCGCCACCCACCGCGTTGAACAGCGACACCAGCTGCGGCATCGCGGTCATGGGAAGGGTGCGGGCGGAGTAGAGGCCGTAGCCGCCGCCGATGACGACACCGGCCAGGATGATCACCCAGCCGACCGGGTTGAACGACCCGGTCGGGGGCAGGATGAGCAGCCAGACGGCCGTCGCGCCGAGGGTCAGGGTCATGCCGCCGGAGGACAGCAGGTTGCCGTTGCGGGCCGTGGCGGGGGAGTTCATCCGGATCAGGCCCAGCACGAACGCGACGGCGCCGGCGAGCCAGATCAGGCGGACGATCGGATCGATGGTCTGGGCGTCCACGGCTACGCCTCCACCTTCTCGGTCTTGGGCGCCGCGGGCTTCCGCCTGAACATCTGGAGCATCCGGTCCGTCACGACGTAGCCGCCCACGACATTGAGCGACGCGAACGCAACGGCGACGAACGCCAGGAAGTACGAAAGCGGGTCGTCGGCGGAGGTCGCGATGATCATCGCGCCGACGAGCACGATCCCATGGATCGAGTTGGCCCCGGACATCAGCGGGGTATGGAGGGTGGCCGGGACCTTTGAGATGACCGCGAACCCGCACAGGATCGCGAGCACGAAGATGGTGAACGCGAGGTCGATGTTCATGCGTTCCCTCCGGCCGGTGCCAGCAGCTTGCGCACCGCCTCGGACACCACGCTGCCGCCATGCGTGATCACCGTGGCCTTGGTCACCTCCTCCTCGAAGTCGAGGTTCAGGGCACCTTCCTTGACCATGTTGAGCAGCAGCGACGAGATGTTGCGGGCGTAGAACTGCGACGCCGAGGCGGGCATCGATGCCGGCAGGTTCTCGGGGGCCTCGATGACCACACCGTTGTCGGAGATCACGGTCTCGCCCGCCTTCGACAGCTCGCAGTTGCCGCCCAGCGCGCTGGCCGCCATGTCCACGATCACCGAGCCTGGTCGCATCCTGTCCACGGCCTCGGCGGTCACCAGGACGGGGGGCTTGCGGCCCGGGACCTGCGCGGTCGTGATCACGATGTCCTGGTTGCCGATCACGTCGTTGAGCTCGGCCTGCTGAGCGGCGCGCTCCTCCGGCGTGAGCTCGCGCGCGTAGCCGCCGGTGCCGGTCGCGTCGATCGTGGTCTTGAGCCGCACGAACCTGGCACCCAGGCTCTCGGCCTGCTCGGCCGTCTCGGGTCGGACGTCGTACGCCGAGACGACGGCCCCCAGCCGCCGTGCGGTGCCGATCGCCTGCAGGCCGGCCACCCCGATCCCGAGGATGAGCACGTTGGCGGGCTTCGCCGTGCCGGCCGCCGTGGTCAGCAGCGGAAAGTAACGCCCGTACGTGTTGGCGGCGATGAGGACGGCCTTGTAGCCGCCTACGTTCGCCTGGGACGAGAGGGCGTCCATGGTCTGAGCGCGCGACAGCGTGCGAGGGATGGCGTCGAGGCTGACCGCGGTCACGCCTGCTGTCGCCAGCGTCTGCATCAGCGCCGCATCAAGCAGCGGCGACAACAGACCCACCACCATCTGGCCGTCGCGCAGCATCGACACCTCGGGTCCGGTCGGCCGCTGGATGCGCAGAATGGCGTCCGCGTTCGCGTACAGCTCGACCGTGGCCACGACCGTCGCGCCGGCATCGACGTACGCCTGGTCCGGGATCGCGGCACCGGCACCGGCACCGGCCTCGACGAGGATCTCGACCCCGGCGGCCGTCAACTTGCCGAGGGCTTCGGGCACCAGGGCGACGCGCCGCTCTCCGGCCGCGGTCTCCCGGGCGACGCCGACCTTCATGGGCATCACCATTTCCAAGCGGGACAAGGGGGGTTGGACGCCGCCCAGTCTACCGGAGCGAGCCGCGAGCGGACGCAGGGGCCCCGTGGCCGCCACCGTCCGGCCACCGTGCACTGGATCAGCCGCCTTGGTCGCCGCGCTCCGTGACCTCACCGCACTCCGCCGCGTCGCCCCGCCGACCTTCGCTGCTGCTGACACCTGGCCAGTTCCAGGTCCCGGCCCGGGATGTGTCCACCTGCCCGTGCCGGGTACCAGGGGCAGAATCCGACCACGGACTTCGCCAGCTACCCGCGGCATGGGTGTTGGCGCAACTGGGTCGATCGCGGACCTGTCCCACGGCCCGCCCCCCCCGGGTAGCTGGCCAGGTCGGGCAACGAACGGGCACGGCTGGTCATGGTGATCCGCACGGCCGGTTCGCGTGTCGCGCACAAACCGGGCACCATGGCTGTGTGAGCGACACCTCTCCCAAGCCCGAGCCGGACGGCGTCCAGGATCCGGAGCGTCACTCGGGCACCGAGGGACGGCTTGAGGCTGGCCCCGAGGTTGGTGAGACCACCACCGAGCCCCCGACGCACCCCGAGCCCGCGGCCGCTGCCCAGCCCGCGCTACCGACCCATACCGCAAGGTCGGCCCAGCCGGAGCCACCGTCAGATTCAATCCGGCGCCAGAACCACGTGGCTGGAGTCGGGATGGCGCTGCTCGTCGTCGCTCTCGCGTTCGGTGCCGGGTTCGCCATCGGTCGGGCCAGCGCGCCCGCCGGCCGCTCCGCGCTGGCCCCCGTGTCCACACCCGGCTCCTCCCCGGCGCCGGGCGCGTCCGCCGGCGCGTCGGCGTCATCCCTCCCCTCCGATGGCCCGCGCCTGGGCAGCGCCGACGCCCCGGTGACGATCGACTACTGGGCCGATTTCCAGTGCCCGTTCTGCGCCCGCTTCGCCCAGCAGGTCATCCCCCAGCTCACGTCACGGATCGCCGATGGGACCGTCGCGCTCGTCCATCGCGACTTCGCGTTCATCGGCGCCGAATCGGTCGATGCCGCCGTGGCCGTCCGATGTGCGGGTCGCCAGGGGCGCTACTGGCCGATGCACGACGCCGTGTACGCGGCCCAGCAGGGCGAGAACCAGGGCGCCTTCTCTCGAGACCGGCTGGAGCAGATCGCCGACTCGGTGGGCCTTGATGTGACCGCGTTCACCAGCTGCCTCGATGAGCGTGCGCCGCTGGTCGAGGTGCTCGACGACACGGCAGCCGGGGTCCGCGCCGGGGTCCAGTCGACCCCGACGATCGACGTCAACGGGACGCGCTTCCTGGGCGTGCCCGACGTCAGCCGCCTCCTGGCGGCGATCGACGAGGCAGCCGCCGGGGCATCGCCCGGCATCCTTCCCACGCCGGCACCCACGAGCGATCCGTGGTCGGCGGTCACGACCTCGGGACGGGAGGCGGGCGATCCGTCAGCACCCGTCACGGTGGAGCTGTGGATGGACTACCAGGCTCCGCTGTCCACGACGATCGTCAACGACCTCGAGCCAGCGCTCCGCACGAGGATCGGGACCGGTCGCATCCGCGTGGTCCAGCGGGACCTCGCGCTGCTCGGGGATGAGTCGATCGTCGCCGCCACCGCCATCCGCTGCATCGCCGCGCAGGACGGTCCCGCATGGCTCGCCCACGACGCCATCGCGAGCGCCGCATCGGGAGCCGGCTCGGGGATCTTCACGCCCGAGGTCGTGCTTCGCTTCGGGGCCCGCCTGGGCCTCGACGTGTCGGCGCTGAGCACGTGCATCGACGATCCATCGGTGGCCGCCGCCGTCCGCAGCGAGACCGCAGCGGGAGGTGCGCTGGGGCTGACGGCCGGCCCGGCCGTGATCGTCAAGGTGGGGGACACGGAGGTCGCGCGGTTCACCGGGAACCTCGACCCGGTCGCGATCCTCAAGGCGATCGACGCCGCCGACTGACATCCCGATACCGACGGGACCGGCATCGACTGCCCGAAACCTATTTGGGGGTCGCGTGCATCGACTGCCCGAAACCTTCTGGGGGTCGCGTGCCTCGGAAAGGCTGACGGAGGCAGCGCCTTCGCTCGACTGCCCGCTTCTGCGACTCCCCCTGTCCTCCCCCCTGGGGGAGTCGCGCCCTGATCGGGCCACAGGGCGCCGCGGCAGGATCCGGGGAGCTGCCCGCAGGGCCGCCCGCTACAGGTCGGCGACGCTGATGATCCCCCGCCGTATCGCGAACTTGAGCAGCTCCATCCGGTCGTGGAAACCGAGCTTCTCCATGATGTTCGCCCGGTAGTTGTGGACGGTCTGCTCGGACAGGTGGAACACCTTGGCGATCTCGCGGTTCGTGTGGCCGACCGCCGCGAGCAGCAGCACCTCGCGCTCGCGATCGGACAGTGTTGCGTACGTGTCCTCGATCGGGACGTCGCCGCTGCGCAGGACATAGGTGTTGACCATTCGGGTCACGATCGCGGGCGAGACGTAGGTCTGGCCCCGGGACACGCTGCGCAGGGCCGTGACGATGTCGGCTGCCTCGGCCTCGCGCGTCAGGAAGCCGTCCGCGCCGGCCTTGAGCGCGAGGCTGAACTGCTCGCTGCCGCAGCGGCACTCAAGCGCGATGATCCGGCTGGTGGGGGCCAGCGCGTGGATCCGCTCGATCGTCTCGAACGTCGCGCAGCCGGGGGCCGAGAGCGACAGGCACTCGGCGATGATCACGTCCGCGCCGACGCTCCGGACCGTGTCGTCGAGGGCGTCTCGATCGACCACCTCGCCCGCGACCCGCATGTCCAGCTCGGCACCGATGATCGAGCGGAATCCGGCCACGAGCATCGGGAAGTCGAAGATGGCGAGCAGGACCGACAGCTTGCCGCCACCCGTCCCCGATCCGTTCGCCTTCACCAGGTCCCTTTCGCCGTGCACGCGTAGCCCGTGCGCCCTAGGACGCACGGGTTACTGTGGCGTGTCAGCATCCGTCCCTGAAGGGGCCATCGGTCGCGTTGCCGACCCGAATCGCGACCGACCGATCCGGGACCCTACCATCGCACGGCCCGGGCCCTTCGGGCAGGGCATGGCTGGCCAGAGGCCGACGACGAGGTCTAGCGATCCTCGATCGGAACGAACGCTCGCTTCGGCTGGCCGACGTATAGCTGGCGCGGTCGTCCGATCCTCGCCTGCGGGTCGTTCATCATCTCGCGCCATTGGGCGATCCAGCCGGGCAGCCGGCCCATCGCGAACAGGACCGTGAACATGCGGGCCGGGAACCCCAGGGCGCGGTAGATCAGGCCGCTGTAGAAGTCGACGTTCGGATACAGCTTGTGATCGACGAAGTAGGGGTCGTTGAGGGCGACCTGCTCCAGCTCGATTGCGATCCGCAGCAGGTGGTCGTCCTGGTGCATCTTGTCGAGCAGGGGCTGGGCGGCGGTCTTGATGATCCGCGCCCGCGGGTCGTAGTTCTTGTAGACGCGGTGGCCGAAGCCCATCAGCCGGAACGGGTCGTCGTGGTCCTTCGCGCGCCGGATCGCCTTGTCGACGTCGCCGCCGTCGGCGGCGATCGCCTCCAGCATGTTCAGGACCTCCTGGTTGGCGCCGCCATGGAGCGGACCCCACAGCGCGGCGATGCCGGCGGAGATCGAGGCATACAGGTTGGCATGGCTGGAGCCGACCATGCGGACCGTGGAGGTCGAGCAGTTCTGCTCGTGATCGCCGTGGAGCACCAGCAGGATCCGCAGCGCGCGGATGGCGTCCGGATCGCCGACGTAGGGCTCGCTCGGGACCGCGAACATCATCTGCAGGAAGTTGGCCTCGTAGTCGAGGTCATTGTCCGGGTACACGAACGGCTGACCGATCGACTTCTTGTAGGCCGCAGCCGCGATCGTGGGCAGCTTGGCGATCAGCCGGATCGTGGCCAGGTCGACCGCCTCCTGATCGAACACATCGCCGCCGTCCTGGTAGAAGGTGGACAGCGCGCTGACGGCCGAGCCGAGCATGGCCATCGGGTGGGCATCCATCGGGAAGCCGTCAAAGAAGTGCTTGAACTCCTCACGGATGAGGGTGTGCCGTTTGATCTCCGTCGTCCACGCGTCCAGCTGCGAGGCCGTGGGCAGCTCGCCGTGGATCAACAGGTAGGCGGTCTCGACGAACGATGCGCGCCCGGCGATCTCCTCGATCGGATAGCCGCGATAGCGCAGGATCCCGTTCGCGCCGTCGAGATAGGTGATCGAACTGCGGGTGGGCGCGGTGTTCGCGTAGCCGTAGTCGAGGGTTACCATCCCCGCGTCCTTGAGCAGCGCAGAGACGTTGATTGCCGGCTGCCCGTCGGTCGGATGCTCGATCGGAAGCTCGAACTCACGCTCGCCAATCTGCAGCCGGGCGACCGAGGTCTTCGAGGCCGAATCCGGCCGCTCCATCGTGGTCATCGATGCCTATGCCTCCTGCGTGGCGAGGTCGCCGGCTGGCGGGCCGCTCGCCCGGGATGAGAATCCTGATGCCGACGCGAGTCATTGTCGCCGACCTGGGAACTTGCCCTACGTTCGGCCTCTGATCCCCAATCTGGCAAGGGCCATTGGCAGGGGCCATTGGCCACCCGGTGACGTGACCCTTGCCCTGGGCCGCGGGGCACTTGTCCGCCCGCCGTCCGCGGCCGCCGGCCCGCCAACACGATCGCGCATTGACACCACGGACGGCAGCGATCCAGGGTGAGCAACGCCTGATGCCCACTCTGCCCGGCGATCTGCCGAATGGCCGCGATCAGCTCAGGCGGAACGATCGTTGGGACCGAGCCGCAGCCCGCCGTCGGTTGCGAGTTCGCCGGCGGCCGCGGGCCGCCATCCGCCACCCACCGCCGGAACCCGACGCCGCCAGCCGTCGCGGAGGCGGGCGGCGATCGTCTGCCACCCGGGCACACCGCTGGTGCCATCAGCCATCTCGGTGCTCGCGCCGCCAACTGCACACGCCGCCGTCACGGCATCCTCGGGTGACCAGCCGTTGAGCAGCGCGTACAGGAATCCGGCGATCGTCGAGTCGCCGGCCCCG
>Ga0307440_1000774_pt1 | contig 15748 bp, 13 predicted proteins | sample SalMarWE160410MG_FD_202150 | JGI IMG/M metagenome (GOLD analysis project Ga0307440, IMG submission 202150) | Salt marsh sediment microbial communities from the Plum Island Ecosystem LTER, Massachusetts, United States - WE1604-10 | ecosystem: Environmental > Aquatic > Marine > Intertidal zone >... | reverse complement strand
CCGCTTCAGGACAATGGTCATTTTCCCCTTCCAGCATTCCAGTACGGGCATCCCGGCAATCGGGCTCCCCGGTACCTCCTGCGCGGCCGGGTTGACGATATCGTTGGCACCGATGACCACGGACACGTCGACATTGGGGAAATCGTCATTGATCTCGTCTAGCTCAAAGACAATATCGTAGGGCACCTTGGCTTCAGCAAGAAGCACATTCATATGGCCGGGCATCCTCCCGGCCACAGGATGGATCCCAAACCGAACGTTGACCCCTTTTTCCCGCAATTTTTGGGTAATCTGATACACCAAATGCTGCGCCTGGGCCACAGCCATTCCGTAGCCCGGAATAATCATGACCTCCTTGGCAGCAGTCAACAGATCGGCAACCTCTGCTGTATCGATCGCGACAATCTCCTGCCCTTCCCCCGAAGAATCCGATACCGAAGAGCCCTCGGAGGTTCCAAAACCGCCTGCAATGACCGAAATGAAATTACGATTCATTGCCCGGCACATGATATAGCTGAGGATCGCACCGCTGCTTCCAACCAGAGCACCAACTACGATCAGGAGATCATTACTGAGCATGAAGCCGGTTGCCGCAGCAGCCCATCCCGAATAGCTGTTGAGCATGGAAATAACCACCGGCATATCTGCCCCACCGATGGCAATAACCATATGGACACCCAGAATAAGGGCGATGACGGTCATCGAAACAAGCGGCAGGGCACCTCCTCCGATAGCCGACTGGGCAATGAATTTCCAACCCAGAAACACCGTCCCGATGAGCAGCAGCAGGTTAAACAGATGCCGGGCAGGAAGCAGTACCGGCCGCCCGCTAATCCTGGCGCTTAATTTCAAAAAAGCGATTACCGAACCTGCGAAGGTCAGCGCTCCGATGAAGACACCGACATAGGTCTCCACGTCGTGAATGGTTCTGGCGACTCCCAAAAGGGTCGTATCATGGGCCATGAAATTTGCAAAACCGACCAAAACCGCAGCCAGACCGACCAGGCTGTGCAGGATCGCCACCAGTTCCGGCATCTGGGTCATGGCAACTCTTTTGGCAACGGTCAGACCGAAGGCGCCGCCGATCACCAGGCCCCCGAACAGGATAAAATAGTTCTCCGTGACACTCCCGGTAATCGTGGCGGCAAGAGCGATCGCCATGCCTATGATGCCGTAGAGATTACCCCGCTTCGATGTAGCCGGCCGGCTGAGACCGCCCAGGGCGAGGATACACAGTATGCTGGCACCTATATAAGATATATTTACGTATCCTTGGGCCATACGTTCCCTCTTGTTTATTTTTTAAACATTGCGAGCATGCGATGGGTAACCGAGAACCCACCGAAAATATTGACACTGGTTATCAGGATGGCACATCCGGCCAAAACCTTTATAAGCGATCTATCGGATGAAATCTGCAGCAGCGCCCCGATAATGATGATGCTGCTTATGGCATTGGTCACGCTCAAAAGCGGAGTATGCAGTGAAGGTTTGACATCCCAGATAACCATATACCCAACGAAACAGGAGAGGACAAACACGGTGAAATGAGACATGAAGGCAGGCGGAGCGACGCCTCCGAGCCCAATCAGTGCAAGAACCCCAAGAGCAAAGGGCACCACTCGCCACCACGGATTGCCGGTCTTTCGAACCTCTTTAATAGGTTTCACAGGAGGCGGTTCCGGAGACTTTTGCGGAGCGAGGGAGAGTTTCGGCGGCGGTGGGGGCCAGGTTATCTGTCCCTCTTTTATTACCGTTGCCCCGCGGATCACCTCATCGTCTAGGTCAACCAGGATCAGGCCGTTTTTTTCCGGGGTCATTTCCGTTAACAAGTGGCGAAGATTGGTGGCGTAGAGCTGACTGGACTGGGTGGCAAGCCGCGACGGCAAATCAGTATATCCGATAATCGTAACCCCGTATTTTACAACCACTTTATTCGCTTCACAAATCTTGCAATTCCCACCCATTTCCGCCGCCATGTCGACAATGACGCTCCCCTCCTTCATGGTTTTGACCATTTCTTCCGTGATAAGTTCAGGGGCTGGTTTTCCAGGGATCAGTGCTGTGGTAATGATGATATCGACCTCTTTGGCCTGTTTGGCAAAGAGCTCCATTTCAGCCTTGATGAATTCCTCGCTCATCACCTTGGCGTACCCACCTTCGCCGGATCCGTCTTCGCTTGCAAAATCAAGGACCAGGAATTCAGCATCCATGCTTTCCACCTGTTCCTTTACCTCGGGACGAGTATCAAAGGCACGGACAATTGCCCCCATGCTCTTGGCAGTGCCGATTGCCGAAAGACCGGCTACACCCGCGCCAATGACCATAACCTTGGCCGGAGGGATCTTCCCGGCAGCGGTGATCTGTCCGGTAAAGCAACGCCCGAAATGTTGGGCCGCCTCGATAATGGCGCGATATCCACCGATATTGGCCATCGAGCTTAAGGCGTCCATCTTTTGGGCGCGGGAAATCCGCGGTATGGAATCCATAGCCAGAACAGTGATTTTTTTCCGGGCCAGGGTATCTAAAAGCTCCGGATTCTGACCTGGCTGGAGAAAGCTTATCAAGGTCTGCCCTTCATGAAGAAGCTCCACCTCGTTAACAGAAAGCTCTGGATGGTGCTCGGGGGATCTGACCTTGAGAATAATATCAGAGGTACGATAGAGTACGTGGACGTCCTCGATAATTTCCCCACCCGCCTTTCGATATGCCTCATCGGTAAACTTCGCCTTTTCACCGGCACCTGCTTGAACAGCCACATCGAATCCAAGACTTTTAAGGGCTTTTGCTACTTCAGGGGTTGTTGCCACACGTCTTTCGCCGTCATGCAACTCTTTGGGAATACCGATACGCATGTTCAATCTCCTTAGAGGATATCTATTTGACAACATTCAAGAAACACCAAACGTTACACTTCAAATAAACATTTCGTGTTTTTAAATGTAGAGTAATATCAGCTGAAGATTTAAAAAAACAATATGTTATCATTAATTCAGCGCCTGGGACTTTTTCTTAATGAGAATAATAATCATTTTTTTCTTTTCAACAAACCTTAAATTCCCGAAGAACCTGTTGCCATATCCCGTAAACAATGTCTGCTTAGATACCCACTCATCCACCTGCGCGAGTTATCTTTTGTCCACCAACCCTTGAAGAGTAAATTTTCCGTATTATCCTTATTTCGGAAATACCCGAACACGAACTGTCTCTACATTTACAGGAGAGAAAAGGTGAAGAGAAACTGGAAGAGCCGATTGAAACTCTTTTGGAAGGGCTGGGGCTATGCATTCTTCATCGGCATTGTCGTTGCAACCACGTTCAAATCATCCATTGCCGATTGGAATATTGTACCCACCGGATCGATGAAACCGACAATCATTGAAGGAGACCGGATCCTTGTAAACAAGCTGTCCTACGACCTCAAAGTGCCATTGACTACCTGGCATATTGCCAAGTGGAGCAACCCGCAACGGGGTGATATCGTAGTTTTTTACTCTCCTGAAGACGGAACACGCCTGGTTAAACGGGTCATCGGTCTGCCTGGAGACAGGATATCCATGAAGAATAATGACATTTTTATAAACGGTAAATCCCTGGGCTATACACCTGTCCGTCAATCCTCGATCGGTACTCATGCCGAGCATCTGAAATTTCAAGAAAATCTTGCCGGGAAACTCCATCAGATACTGGTCAGCCCATCCTATCCATCCATGAGATCGTTTCCCACTGTAACAGTACCGAAAGAAAGCTATTTCATGATGGGTGACAACAGGGATAATAGTGCGGATTCGAGATATTTCGGATTCGTCAAACGCGACAGGATAGTCGGTCGGGCAACAGCAATCGTCCTGTCGCTTGACTCACAGAATCACTACCTTCCTCGCTGGAATCGTTTTTTCAGTACCTTGCAATAACCACTTCCTTGCAAATTTCACGGATTGAGATGGTCGGCCAAGGAGGATGAAAGATAATCAGCCAATGGCCCTTGCAAACTCTACAGGTTTAAAATATACCCAAGAGAAGGTGGGAGTATCGAAAAGCTAACATAAAGGCTGAATGCTCACTTGCAATATTTTGTCCACTCCCATACCTGTTGATCTCAAGCTCCTTAAGAAGAACTATCTTGCCATCTCGGAACAAAGAGCCTTTCCGTCTCTTTGCGGGTGGCGGATCTGTTTCGGCTTTGCTGGTTAATGGTAATGGAAAACATTCAAAGAGAAGATGAAATCGTTCTCTTTCCGGTCGAGTTTCTCAACGGACTTGAAAAACCGCCTGCCGTGTTGCAATTCCTGGATGAGAAGAACCAATACGTACAAGATTCAATAGTCGATGATATCGAATACGACAATCAAACCGGTCGCTACCGTGTCCGAAAGGCCTCTCCTTACAAATTTCAAATTACAACAGATAGAAAAGGGAAACTCTCTTTTATCGTTACCGTGATCTCCAATCAGATGAAGAATGAACTGCAGTTTGGTAATGCCCTCTCGTACCCAGTAATTGAAGACAAGTTCGAAAAAATGGTCTTCGCGACCATGCAGGAATACAATTCCCACAATTTCGTGACCAAATTAAGCGCCCATTCAAATGAACTGGTCAAAAGATCGATTCACTCCTGTGGGCTGGGAATTGCCCTCGCCCTCTTTCTCGGATTTGACGACGAAACGATCAAGGCAATAGGACTCGGGGATCTCTTCCATGAATACGGCTACCTTATTGATCCCTCGAACCATACGGTATCAGGAGCAAAAGATCTGGCGTCAACACTTTTTAAAGAGCAGAAAAGACATGTCGATATAATTTTAGATATAATTCAATACCACCACTCAATCAAACCCCATCCAATTCACCATGTGAACTGCGGCAAAATTGCAATTCACTGGTGTTCTCAACCTGGAAAGACATTTGCGGACAGGATGCAGGCAATTCATTCACACCGTAGTATGTATTCGGAAGAGATTTACAACGGCTTTAGAAGACTGTACGATATAACGATTGCCAAGAGATCGAACTGATCGAATACCTATCGAGATAAGGAGTTTTACGTTGCCGAGTTCGAAACACCAGGGCCTTGCCCCACACGACAAGAAATACGCCATAGCCACAGCGCACCTTGCAGATCTTCCTGCAGGGGTCCCGGCAACCCCGCAGGAGCGGGGGTTCGAAGAATGTCCGTGTCCTGGCACGAAATGCTCATTACGCGGCTCATGCTTATTGTGTGTCGCGTTTCATGGACGAAAAGGAAGACTTCCTTCGTGTGAGAAGAAGAAAACCGATTGATTTCCTCTCTTCCGGATCAGACACCCAGCGGAATTTACGAGAGAGAGCCCATTTAGCCTCTTGCCCTCTATAAACCTCCGGCAAAGGGGTGTAACATAATGATAAAATAGATATTTCAAAAGGTGGGCAGGAACAAAATTCACCAAATACGAGAGATCAGCTGATCGATAAAAACAGACATTTTATTTGCGACCACCTCAGGCTGATCCAAATGCGGTGAGTGGCCACAACTCTCAATAAACACAGGATCGGCAAAACCCGACACCCCTGAGACAATGGTCTCGACCTGCCGTTTGGTTCCATAGTGATCATTGATACCCTGAATGACCATTATCGGACAGAGAACGGACGGCAATAAGTACTCAATATTCCAGGTGCTGAACCAATCACTCAGCCAGGTATCCGACCAGGCGGTGAAAATGCTTTCCGTTTTTTCTCCATGATACGTATAAAGCCCTGCCATATGTCCCCTTCGAAAGGCTTCCTTGGCCTTTCGGATGCCGGCAAGCGTTACCGATTCGACAAAAATATGTGCTGCCTCGGTTATTATCCCAACAAGATGGGCAGGCCTTTCGGCGCCATGGATAAGGCTGATGGTTCCTCCATCGGAATGGCCGACCAGGATATACGGCCGGTCCGGGATGGTCTTTCTCAAGACGAGGGGCAACTCGTTCAAGGCATGTTCATGGATATAATGAATGGTGCGGGGAGACGTGGCTTCTGAAGATTTTCCATGCCCTAAACGGTCATAAATCAGACCGGGGCATCCCGTAATCCTGCAGAGCCGAGCAGGAAAATCCTTCCACATTTCCCGACATCCCAGCCCTTCGTGGAGAAAGACGAGAACAGGGTAATCTGACCGGTCTTCAATCGTTTCGTAATATATTCGATCGACAGCATTCAGTGACAGAAACGGCATCGCTACCCTTGAACAAAAAAAAAACAAACTCAATGCAGTGTTATATACATCTTCCCGGGAACAACCAAAGGTCGGTTTTCACCAACCTCTCAACCGAATTCAGCCTATCATGTCCCCTTCCTTCTTTCAATACTATTCATCGACGAACAAAATGCATACCAAGACTCCTCTCCCGAATTCCATCATTGAAAATACTGTCTCCAATGCGGATTTTCCTTCACATGCGAACTGGTTCTCAGTGCAGGTTACTGTTATACTGAAAGGTGAGAACAATTGCTGAGGGCGATAGATAAATCCATAATGATCTTGTCCGCAGGCTTAATGGTTAAAGGTTCGTCCCATGAAAAAATTTTTTGTTGCCGGTATCATTTCCCTGCTTTTCTCCTTTCCCATAGCTGCGTTATCCAAGGCAGCCTCACCCGCGTCAGGCCGTTTTTTCCTGATGGGCGATGGATTCATCCGGATAGAAAATTCCAAAACAGGCCAAGAGGCCGACGTTTCCTTCTACTCTCAGGATGGTTCATTGAACGAGAAGGCCTGGTCGGAAATAGATAAAGTTTTTGGGTTCCCAACCGGAGAAGACGGGAAGCATATTTCAGCCCGCTTGATTTCAGCCCTTGATTATTTTTCGGATCTGACGGCTCCCGGCCAGGTGATTCATCTGGACTCGGGCTACAGGAGTCCTCGGTACAATGCCAAGCTCCGAAATGCCGGGGGCAATGTGGCCAAGACCAGCACTCATATGGACGGTCTGGCGCTTGACTTCCACATTGATGGGGTTGACGGTAAAAAACTGTGGCAAATAATCAAAGACGGGAACTGTTGTGGAGTGGGTTACTACGGAGGCAAAGACATCCACCTTGATATGGGCAGACCCCGTTTCTGGGAAGCAGCAACGTCAAAAGTCAGGACAGGATCAAGCGACGACAACCAAAAAGTCTACCTGTCGACCGACTATGACAGATACAAGGCAGGCGAGACCGTCCACCTTTTGCTCTCGTCCATCAGCGACTTTTCCTTCGGAGTTGAAAGGACAGTCCTGCTGGTAGATGATAAGTCCGACCCCATAGCCTCATCCCGGATCAAGACCGAGGGTACGCACGGCTGCATAAAGATCGGTAGCCGGAAGAGGGCCCATTCTCTCTTCTTTAACCTTCCGCAAAACCTGCCGAGCGGGAGATACAGAGTTAAAATGACCTTTTGCCAAAAACCCTCTATTCAGATGCCGACGAATATCCTCTCAAACGAGTTGGAGATGAAAAAAAAGGATACGTTTTTCACAAAGTCAGGACATTGAGGATCGAACTGCCGTATTCCTTGTCTATCTTCAACCAGGCCAGCCAGGATTCGATCACAACCGGATCCCACTTTAAATTCTGATCCTTCCACAACGTTTCAATATCAGGAAGATATTCGACAACGACCTTGGCCGGACTTTGCCCTTCCACAAGTTCCTCCTTACAGCAAAGGTAAGATAATATATCGGCCAACTGCACGACTATGGGATACCCGTGCAATGATGGTGCCTTCTCAGGATGATGGTGAAATTCGAGCGCCAGAGTTAAGTTCTCGGGAAACAACCATTTCCTGAGCAACCGGGCGCCGACGATATCGTGACTCACCGAAAACTGCTCCATCTCCAGCTGAAGTCTCTCGCCACTGGTAAAAGGGAGCATCCAGTCCTTCGGGGTATATTTTTTCGGCATGGCAAGAAACATTACCAGCTTACCGATGTCATGCAGGAGCCCCGCCATAAAAAATTGGCCGGTTATATACCCCAGATTCTCTGCGATGATTTTTGCCGCCAGGCCGGTTACGAAAGAGTGCTCCCAGAATATGCTCATCTCTTCCTTATTTTCTTTAAGAAGGGATCGGAAAGTGGAAATTGCGGCCTTTCCGATCACAATGCTTTGCACCTCGTTGTGTCCTAAGAGGACGATCGCCTGATGCAGAGAACTGATCTCCTGGGAACGCCCATAAAGAACGGAATTGGCTATTTTCAAGACAGCGGCACACATGGTCTGGTCCGGAAGTATGGCCTTCATCAGATCTTCGGCAGTACTCTCCGGAGCAGTCGTCACCTTGATAACCTGGGCCACAGTGAACGGCAAGGGGGGAAGTGATTCTATAATATGATCAATAGGCATATGTCGTTAACTCCTTTTTTCTATAACTTTGAGAATATGGAGAAGAGTCTCATTAACCGGAGTGGGAATCCGGTATTGCCGCCCCAACGAGACAACCTTGCCTGCAAAAATCTCCACTTCGGTTTTTCTTCCGGCCTCAATATCCTGCAGCATGGAGGTTTTTCCTTCCGGAGACAACGTGTCAAGGACGGACAACCACTCGTCCAGGTCCTTAGCAGTAAGATCGACGGCCAGTTGGTGTGCCAACTCAATGACTTCCTGCATCAGCATCAACATCAGATCCCTGGCATCCGTCGACGTCTGAAATACACCGTAGGGAGCATGCAAGACTGCAGAGGCTTGATTGACACCGACGTTGATCATAAACTTCCACCACATGACCCGCATCATATCGTCAGGAACCTCATAGGGGATGGCGGCCCGCTCCAAGGCCTCCCGAAGACGGGTGAACCTTCCTTCATCCACAGAAGACAGCCCGTTGCCGAAGATGATCCGCCCGGGTCTCGCATATGTGTAACAACCTTGTTGATGGACCGCATCGATTCCCACGGCAATAGCATATGGAACCTTTTCCTTCCCACATGCATCCCCTATGATCTGCTCGCTCTCAAGTCCGTTCATTACGGAAAGGATAATCGTCTCATCCCCGACCATTCTTTTAATGTCCGCCAGGGCACCCGCAAGATGGTGATGTTTCAGCGCGACCACAATTAGATCGACCGGTTTTTTAATCTCTTCCGGACGCAGCACGGGAACCGCATACGCCTTTCCATTCACCTCAAAATGTTTATCTACCAGTCGCTGATACCGCTGGTCTCGAGCTACGAAAAAGACAGAAAAACCAGGGCTTGAAAAAAACATCGAAGCGTATGCGCCTCCCATTGCTCCAGCCCCTACCATGGCAACGGTCTCAATCTTTTTTGCTTGTTTCATAATATATTCAGTGGATTGAGCATCTAAAACCGATGTATTTCCTGTTTAACAGGCTAGAATCGTTTCTCACTGTTTGTTCAACAGGTAGTGCTCAAGATATCATATAAAAATTACAATAAAAACCAAAACAGTAAAGTTTTTGGCCCTTGGGTCCAGATTTCTGACCGGCCATAACGACTACAACTCTACAGGTTTCATTCCGAATATCTCCGGCTCTCCCGTACCACGCAAAAATTCCTGCCAGTCTCTTTTGATACCGAGCAAACCATGGTATGATACCCGAATACTAAACAATCCGCGGTGTCTCCCGTTCAATGCTTATACCCATAGAAACTCCATGCAGGTTGAAGATGTCCAGTGATTCTTTCTATAAAGACCCGGAACTCTCCTTTGCCGAAGGTCGTTACTCCACAGGCAGCAGCCGTGACTACAAGGCCCATATGCATTCGACCTTCAGCATCGGCAGCATCGAACATGGCAGGGTTGAATACCGCGTCGGAGAAAGATCGTCCGTTCTTCTTGCTCCTGGCTCTTTGGCCCTGATCAACCCGGAAACGCTGCATTCCTGCAACACGTTGAACAATGAATGGCGCAGCTATTACATGCTTCACCTAGATGTCGATTGGTGCCTCCAGGTGCAGAGGTCTTTATGGCAAGTCGGATCATTTGTCCCGACGGATATGATTCGGATCGACGATGATCCCCTTTATCAAAAATATTGCCGGGTCCTGCAGTGTCTGGCAAACAGGCAGGTACCTCGTCTGGAAAAGGAACAGCTCCTTTTCGAGCTGGCGACAGACGTATTTTCCAAAAGTTGCCGGCCGCAGAAAGAAAAAGAGATCGTCCCGGAAAGCATCGAAAGTCTGAAAAAAAGGCTCGGGGAGAATCTCCGCCAAGACCTGACCTTGGTATCGCTGGCCGGAGAACTCGGCGCCAACCCCTACACCTTGCTGCGCCAATTTAAATCTTCTGCCGGCATAACCCCGCACGCCTACCGAATGAATTGTCGCATCGAACAGGCTCGAAAGTGTCTGCAACAAGGGCTGGATATCGCCGATACCGCCTCCGAATGCGGTTATTTCGACCAGAGCCATCTGCATCGTTACTTCAAGGCGGCAACGACCGTCACGCCCAAAGAATACCAGGTCAATTTTATACAATACGCCTCTTGACGAACACTCTATCATCTCCTGTTAAAAAGGAGATTGACATGGAATTTGTTCTCATTGCAGGTGCCCATTTTCTGGCTTTACTCAGTCCGGGTCCGGATTTTTTTCTTATCATGCAGGCAGCCCTGCGTCTTCCTCGTCGTTATGGCATTGCCATTTGCGCAGGCATTGCCTCAGCCAATGCCATCTACCTGCTCTTGGCCGTCCTGGGGTTGGAAATCATCAAAGAGACCGTCTGGCTGGTAGGTCTGCTCAGATATCTGGGGGCCTCCTACCTGATTTTCGTAGGCATTTGTCTCTTGCGGGCTCCTCGTCCCAATCTGGATTCCCCGTCCTCAGGGTCGTTTCTGGGCGCCCATCATCACGGCCGGCAATTCCTGGTCGGCTTTCTTTCCGGGATGCTTAATCCTAAAAATGCAATCTTCTATTTATCTCTTTTTACTGTTATGGTTTCTGCGAAAACAGGCCTTGCCACCAGGTTTTTCTATGCCCTCTGGATGACCTCGGTCGTCTTTCTCTGGGACAGCGGGATCGTCATGGTGATCGGCCGGAGAGGTTTCAAGGCCTGGCTCGGCCGCAGCATCTTTTTTCTGGAAAAGATCTCCGGAGTGATGCTTGCCCTCTTCGGAATAATATTACCCTTTACCTGATATTCCGGGTTGATGTAGTCTCGATCTTTCAGCCATATCAACGTGGTTGAGCAGGTATTAGCTGAACGCTTCCATCCGGGAATATCTTCTGATCTCCTCGATCTCTTTTTCCGGGATCTGCAACAACCGCAGGAAACGCTCATGCTTCTGCGGGGCCGTACGCTCAAAATGAGCGTGCCATCTGCCCATGTCCTCCTCGGTGAAACCGGACTCGGCAAGCAGGGACACCCACAGCTTCTTGGTCATAACAGGCAATGATTTGAGCTTTTCCGAATTTTGCAAAAGGCCTGTAATCAACCTATGCACTATGAAGCTATAGACATGTCAAGGGATTATTTGCAGTCTTTTTTTATAGACATCCTTTCACAAAATGATATCGATTGGTATAGTTGCGACAATTTGTATCCCTGATTCCACCGTATTCCCTCTATTGCCGACTATGACTTCAAACCATGAACTGCAACTTGCCGATGCCTTTGTCCAGGAGACCAACTGCCACCTTTTCCTGACCGGAAAGGCCGGTACCGGCAAAACAACCTTTCTTCATGATCTCAGGAAGAAAGCGCAAAAACGTATGGTGGTCACCGCACCGACGGGAGTTGCCGCCATCAACGCCGGGGGAATGACACTTCATTCGTTCTTTCAGCTGCCCTTCGGGCCTTTTGTTCCTGGGAGCGGGCAGTCGGAAAACCGACGCCGCTTCAATAAGGACAAAATCAATATCATCAAGAGCCTGGACCTTCTGGTCATTGATGAAATCAGCATGGTGCGCTGCGACCTGCTCGATGGCGTGGATGATGTCCTGCGCCGTTTTCGAAGAAGCAGCCAGCCTTTCGGAGGGGTGCAATTGCTGATGATCGGCGATCTCCGCCAACTCACACCTGTGGTCAAGGAGAACGAATGGGCTCTTTTGCATCAATACTATGATTCGGCCTATTTTTTCGACAGTAAGGCGCTTTTGCAGACCGAACTGGTAACCATCGAGCTGAAACATATCTACCGCCAGTCAGACTCCCGATTTATAGAGCTTTTAAACAGAGTTCGTGACAACAGGCTTGACCCATCCACTCTGAAGACCCTGAACAGCAGATTTCTGCCCGAATTCAACCCTCCGGACGGCTGTATCACCCTCTGCACCCACAACAGAAAGGCCGATGAAATAAATGCTTCAAACCTCAGAACATTGCCGAAAAAATCACACCTGTTCCACGCGGTTATAGACGGAGATTTCCCCGAACCGTCCTATCCGACTGCCGGCGATCTCGAACTGAAGGTGGGTGCCCAGGTCATGTTCGTTAAAAACGATCCCTCGGTCGAAAAACAGTATTTCAACGGAAAAATCGGTAAAGTTACGCGCATTTTCGACGACATGATCTGCATCCGATGTCCCGGAGACAGCCACGAAATAGAGGTGGAGCCAACCGTCTGGGAAAATATTGAATACAAGATTGACCCGGAAACCTCAGAGATTAAGGAACATAAAATCGGCAGCTTTAGCCAGTTCCCGCTAAAACCGGCCTGGGCCATTACCATTCACAAAAGCCAGGGGCTCACCTTTGACCAGGCCGTCATCGACGCCAAGGCAGCCTTTGCCCATGGTCAGGTCTACGTGGCACTCAGTCGTTGTCGGACCTTCGAAGGCCTGGTTCTCAGCTCGCCTCTGACGGCACAGGTCGTAAAAAGCGATGCCGTTGTCGAGCGTTTTATTAAAACAGCCGGACAAAACCCTCCGACACCAGACAAACTGCAGGCGGCACGATGTGATTATCAACAGCTGCTTTTACATCAATGTTTTGATTTCACCGGCCTGCTGCGTAACCTGGAATACCTGGTTCGACTCCTTTTAAACAACAGTGCAGTCGTTCAGGTATCAGGGGGGGGAGATCTCCAAGAGTTGACCAGAAAGACAAGGGAAGAGATCAGGGTGGTCGGAGAAAATTTCAGGCGCCAGCTGGCTCACCTCCTCGAATCCGGCACCCTGCCCGAGGCTGACCCGGTCATCCTCGAGCGTACCGACAAGGCCTCAATCTATTTCCAGGACAAACTTGAAACGACGATCCTCCCCTTTCTTGCCCATCTGCAGATGGATACCGACAACAAGGAGATCCGCAAGCGGATAAAAAAGGCCCTGTCATTCCTGCAGGAAGAGGCAGCGATAAAGCTATCGGCCGTTAAATCCTGCCGAAAAGGTTTCTCGCCGACAAGATATTTACGAGCGGTCGCCACCGCCGCCCTCGATTTGCGTCCTGTAGGAAAGCCTGCCGCAACAGCAGCCGATGAATCAGATATCGCCCATCCCGATCTCTTCGAGAAATTAAAAAACTGGCGGGCACAAAAGGCTTCCGAAAAGGGAGTTCCCCATTTCCATATCATGCACCAAAAGACCCTGATCGGGATTGCCGTGAATATGCCCGAAAATCTTACAGGCTTGAAGAAGGTGAAAGGGATTGGACCCCGTCTTGCTGAAAGATACGGCCTTGAACTTATAACCATAGTATCAGACTATTGCCGGGAGCACGATATCCTGAAGACATCCACGCAAGAGGACAAGGAAGAACCCCAAAGTGAGGACGTCAAGACCAACACCAGGCAGGAAAGCCTTGACCTGTTCGAAAAAGGTTTGACCATCCCGCAGATTGCCGAGCAACGGGGCCTGGTGAACAGTACAATCGAGGGGCACCTGGCCTTCTGGATTGAGAAGGGTGTGTTGGGTATTGACCAGGTTATCCCACCGCAAAAGCAAATAGCAATCGGCCGGCAATTGGATAAAAATACAAACGGATCCCTTAAAAACGTCAAGGAGGCGCTGGGGCCGGACTATTCCTACGGGGAGATCAGGATGGTTTTGGCCCACAGGGACCTGCCCAAATCCCCATGAAAATCACCTGTCCGGCGAATTCTTATCCGACATATTTCCTTGGAAACATGTGCATTATAGAGGAGGAAGTTTAGATTTTCCCCTCCACCGACCGGTTAAAAAAGTAGCCGGCCCCATGATTCAGGCCAGTCCATGTTCAATTTCTGAACTCAATAGCGGGCCTGCCGGGCAATCTCCGACTTTCCCCATGTTGATGTGAAGGAGGACTACCCACAGACGCTGGTCGACCGCAGGCATAATAATCCAATCCGGCTCCTTCAAAACGTTTATAGACGTTTGTGCCCTCGGCACACGGTAATTGCGTCACACAGCGTTCACATTGAGCGTTATTCTCACACCATTGCCGGCACTCCTTTTGTTGCCGTCGAGTGCCTTCCCGCCACTGGTGCACCTTGCCACAGGCATACCAGTTTTTGCCAGGTCCCCGATAACTGCGCAGTGTTCCCAAGCCGGGCGGGCACGGATGGAAGGGCTCGCAACGGACACATGTCGGTTCGTTACGGCACCAGGCGACACACGCCTGTCTATGCTCCCGAGATTCTGTCCCGGGAGGAGTAATTTTTTTGCATGCATACCAGTTATCGCCGAAACCAGTCCACGATTTTAAATTTCTGGACGGCGGCGGGCAAGGGAGATGAGAGCATGTTTTACAGTCATCGTTGGCGGCACACCAGACATCACATTCCTGTTTGTGGCGACGGGATTCGGCAGCTCGATTAACAGGTTTACTGCAAGCATGCCAATTTTTGCCGTAACCGGTCCAACTTTTCAGTTTTTTGGTACCCGGAGGACAGGGAAGCAACGGCAGACAACGCCCGCAGTCTTCATGACCAGAACACCAGCTGCTGCAATCCTGTTTATGTCGGTCGGAGGCGTCTTTCCAGCGCCCCGCCCAACCATTATCAGAAACGAAAAGCACAATAATCACCATAACACCTGTTATCAGCTGAAGCATTCTCGTTATCGATTTTGCCTTTTCCATGGGTTCCCCTCCCCTGTCTCAGCCTGGAAATCTTAAGACTTTTTGAGTATGTATTTTACGTTTGTCCCATGCCGTCTTTGCACTCGATTCTGTTGCCTATTCCTCTTTATCAAGAGCCATCTTCAAACACCGAACGAACGAATGGAAAAGAGAGGACCTCTTTTCCATCGATTGCGGGTCCAGACTCCCAAACATTTTGTCCCTGAGACCTCTGGAAATCTCCAGTTGCACTCCTTTTCCGCCTCTGTTGCGGTTACAGATATTCTTCTTGCTGATTCCGCGCTGGCCGGGAATCTCACTTGTAACGGCAACAAATCCTGCAGACCTCAACGAAAAAATGATCCGTCGCCTCATTTCCTGATCCCTGCCGCCAACAAAGACGATCTCTTCTTTTTTCCGACATCCATGGATTGAAAGGACATGCAGGGCATCCTGCAATATCCGTGATCCCCGTGGCTCATCATACACGTTGCTGTTCAAATGCAGAATTAGATTTCCCCTCTTTTTCAACCCATTAAACGCATAATACGTGTATGTATCTCCGGCAACTGCATCGGCAATATCAGCAGTTCCCGGCTCTATTCCTCCACCGTGTATTGCGACCACGGCGACATTTCGGTCACCCTGGCGATAAACGATGGAATACGCATCGCCTTCTTTCTCATATTGCGCTAATTCCTGGAAGTTTAAATATCTATCCATTCCATCCACTCTGGCAATTTCATGTCCGAAAATAAGGGAAACACTCTCTGATTATGTAATGATGATTGTTGTCTTCTGTACCAAGCGA
>Ga0307440_1000772_pt1 | contig 15750 bp, 18 predicted proteins | sample SalMarWE160410MG_FD_202150 | JGI IMG/M metagenome (GOLD analysis project Ga0307440, IMG submission 202150) | Salt marsh sediment microbial communities from the Plum Island Ecosystem LTER, Massachusetts, United States - WE1604-10 | ecosystem: Environmental > Aquatic > Marine > Intertidal zone >... | reverse complement strand
GGGGCCGGGGCATCGCCGAAGTGACGCCCTCCGTCCAGGCGGAGGAATGGCATTGGGAGGGAATACCATGCGAGACATGTCCTTGTGGCTGATTTTCGGTTCTTTCCTGTGCGCGGTGGCGGCCTGCACCGCGGGGGCGATCAACGCGCCCTCGACCGTGAAGGTCTCGTCCGGGACCTTTTCGGAGGGCGCCGCGATCCCCGCCCGGTTCACATGCAAGGGGCAGGACATTTCTCCGGCGCTCGGCTGGAGCAACCTGCCCGGGGGCACCAAATCCATCGCGCTCATCTGCGACGACCCCGATGCCCCCATGGGGACATGGGTGCACTGGGTGGTCTACAATCTTCCCGCATCCGTGGACGGCCTGCCCGAGAGCGTACCCGCGACACCCACGACGATCAGCGGCGCGCTACAGGGGACAAACAGCTGGGGAAAGATCGGGTACGGCGGTCCATGCCCGCCTCCCGGCAAACCCCACCGATATTTCTTCAAGGTCTACGCCCTGGACGAGATGCTGCCCCTCAAGCCCGGCGCCACCAGGGACCAGCTGTTGGCACAGATGAAGGGCCACGTCCTGGCACAGGGCCACCTGATGGGCACCTTCCACCGCTGAGACAGGGCCGCCCCCTTCTCCCCGAAATCAAGGCCCCGGGCCGGGTCCGGTGTTGCCGGTAGCGCCATCGGGATCCAGACCGGCCTTGTATTCGCGTTCGAGTTCCTCCAGGCGGAAAAGATCGAGGCCCGATCTGCACCGGAAGGCTTCCATGTACGACGAATCGCCGTTCTCTATGGCCCTGGGCAACACGTTGTTGAGGAACTCGCTCTCGCTCTTCAGTTCCTCAAGTGCCGCTGCGAACGAACCCTGTGGTATCGGGCCCTTCCATTCGCCCCGCTTGACCAGTTCCCCTTCCACCTCGCGCTGCAGCAGTCGAACGTGGGCAGAATTGGACAAGTCGAAATAGGACTTCTTGAGCCGGTCACGGATGCCCTCGTAAAGATGGTGCTGGGCCGATTCCTGCAGCCCCAGCTCTTCGAGTTCCGAGGCGATCTCCGAGAGCGTCCTGTCGCCCCTTTCGATCTGCTCCAGGCCCTCGTAGAGGGCGACCGCCTTGAGCCGGCCGAAGTGCAGGGCGTAGGGATTCTGCAGGACCGGCCGGAGAACCATGCGATAGAAGAGGTTCTTTTCGATGCCGTCCAGGGCCCGCTTGTTGCCCAGCCCGGACCGGACCTTGTCCTCAGTCGCCGTCGCTCCCTCCATGAAGGCAAGCTGGTTGATCAGAGCCTCGGCGTTGTCCAGGCGGTCGAAGTAGGTCACGACCTCCGAAAAGACCTCGAAGGCGTCGAGCCCCGTCCCCTCGGCCGCCCTCTCGTCCAAAATGCGACCGGTTTCCAGGAGAACCTGCTCGAAGCCGTTATCCCGGCGCTGCTGGGCCTTCTGCTTGTAGGAGAGCAGTTCGGCGATTTCCGCAGGACCGATAACTTCCGAGGGAGGCCTGCTGGAGAGGAAAAGTCCCTCGAAGATCTCTCGCGTCCTTCTCAGGTACTGGGGTTCCCGGGCGGCCTTCGGCTGCGTGGTGGGGATGAGCCCGTCGAGCGTGTCGAACAGGCTCGGCGGGAGGCCGTGGCGCATGGCGAGATTCCTGAGCGAGTTCAGGCGGGCCACGGCCGAAGGACTGTCCGTGTTCGCCGTGAGCTGGAGCAGCACGTCCTTGTACTCGTCCACCACCTGCCGGTTCCTGTCGTCCTTGTAAAGGATGTCCACGGCGATGCGTTCACGCTGGTACTGGGCCACGCCCAGCTCCTCTGCGAGAGGCGCCACGAATTGTTCCTGCGCGTCACCCCACTCCTTGACCTTCCGGTAGTAGGACCGCAGAAACTGAAAGAAGCGCTGGTGGGGCCTGTGGACCAGTCTAAGCAGAAGAAGGGTCGCTTCGGGCTCCGCCAGCTCCCGCAAGATCTCGCTCTCCAAGGCGCTATCGTCCCCCGACCCCGGTTGTTCGCTCCGCTTCAACACGCGCCCCAGGGTCTTGAGGAGGATTTCCTGGGTCCGCCGCACCGAGTAAGCCCAGGGCACCTTCACCAGAAAAAAGGAGTTGGAGAGCGCGTTGCCGTTCAGAAAGAGGTCGTCGTAGCTCTGGAATCCGCTGGTCTGGGAAGAGAAGGTCAGGCCTTTGTCCCCCTGGAACGTCCCGAAGAAGACAAGCCGGTTCTTCACCTCCTTGTGGCTCAGGTCCTGAAGGGGCATGGGCGAGCCGAACATGTATTCGGAGACCGAACCGCCCGTTCCCGAGAAGGCGAGCCCCTTGCCGTCCAGGTGGAAGTACATGCCCGCCAGAAAGAACGACGCCACCTTCCCGCTCTTACCTTCCTTTATCTCGTAGAAAGGCGCGGAAATCAGCTTTTCTCCGGCCAGTGTGGCGTAGAAGTCGATATCCTGGGTAACAGCGCCGTGAATACGGATGTCCTTGAGCATCCAGTCTCCTTCGAGGCGATTCTATCAGACGATAGACGGGCGCGGAACGCCGAGTGCTGAAAGCTCGGCTTCGCTCCGATTACTCCGGGATTGGGCCCATCCCAGTCGCGAACGCGATGATGGTCCGGTCGATAGGGGCCTGTCAGCGCGGCAGGGACTCCGAGCCGGGTACTCATCGGCGGCCCGGCACAGGGTGCGGCACCGGGCGAACCGCACTCGAGAAGCGCGTCACACCGGCGCCGATCGTGCCGCCGCGCAGACATCGGGGGCCTCTGGTTCGCCCTTCCTCCGGTCCGGCGACGATCTCCCCCCATCCGGCGGTGCCCGCCCTGCCCGATTGGTGTTGACAGAACAGGCATTTACGCGTATATTCTAAGTTCGCTCGGTGCGGAGGTATGTCTATGTATGCGATAATTGAAAGCGGCGGCAAGCAGCACAAGGTAACCGCCGGAGATACGATCAAGCTGGAGCGCCTGAATGTCGAGAACGGCGAAGAAGTGTCCTTCAAGCCGCTCCTGGTTGCAGATGGAGACAAGGTCTGGGCGGCGTCCGAAGTGAAGGACTTCACCGTGCAGGCCAAGGTCCTCGGTGAGGGGAAGCGCAGGAAGATTCTCGTTTTCCATAAGAAGCGCCGGAAGCAGTACAAGAAGCTGTATGGCCACCGGCAGCCCTACACCGAAGTAGAAATCCTGAACATAGCGCAAGGCTGATTCGGAGAGACACATGGCACACAAAAAAGGCCAGGGTAGCTCACGCAACGGCAGAGACAGCAACTCCCAGCGCCTGGGTATGAAGCGTTTCGGCGGACAGCAGGTGAAGGCCGGGACGATTCTGGTCCGGCAAAGGGGCACCCGGCTCAAGCCCGGTATCAAGGTAGGTCGCGGCAGCGACGATACCCTGTTTGCCCTTGCGGACGGCGTGGTTTCCTTCCGACATCGCGGCAGATTGGGAGTGTACGTCGACGTTGTGGCTCCCTGACGCGAATTCTGGATGTTTATCGACTCGGCCAGGATCTTCGTAGAAGGGGGACGGGGCGGGTCTGGTTGCGTCAGCTTTCGGCGAGAGAAATACGTTCCCAGGGGCGGACCGGACGGTGGTGACGGAGGACGGGGCGGCAGCGTCGTCCTGGTCGCCAAGCCGCAGGTTCGCACTCTCTTAGCTTTCCGTTACAAGAGGATTTTCAAGGCGCCCAAGGGCCAACACGGCCAGGGGAGCCTCAAGACGGGCAAGAGCGGCAAGCACCTCGTGGTGAACGTGCCCATGGGAACGGTCGTTTATCTCGAGGACACCGGCGAGCAGCTCGCCGACCTCACCGAAACCAAGGAAAAGTTCATCGTCGCCAGGGGCGGGCGCGGAGGCCGTGGGAACGCGCGGTTCAAGAGTTCCACGCACCAGGCACCCCGGGAGTTCGAGCCGGGCGGCGACAGCGAAGCCCGGTGGGTCCGTCTCGAGCTCAAGCTCCTCGCGGACGTGGGGCTCGTGGGGTTGCCCAACGCAGGCAAATCGACGTTCCTTTCGACGGTGACAAACGCCAGACCGAAAGTGGCCGCCTATCCTTTCACCACGTTGCGGCCCTACCTCGGCGTCGTGGAGTGGGCGCATCACCAGTCCTTCGTGGTGGCCGACATCCCGGGCCTCATCGAGGGCGCCCACATGGGACAGGGTCTTGGCGACCAGTTTCTCAAACACGTGGAGCGGACCAGCGTCCTGGTTCACCTCGTCGACCTCTTCGATACATCTTCGACGCCCCTGCAGCGGTACAAGACCGTGGAGCGGGAGATCGAAGCGTACGGTTCGGGCCTGGCCCAGAAGCCCGTCATCGTCGCGGGCACGAAGACCGACCTGCCCTTCGACGACGCCGCAGAGCAGGAACTCAAGGAGTACGTGAGGGACAAGGGCCTGTCGTACCACCGGATCTCGGCGGCGACCAACAAGGGTCTCAAAGGCCTGCTCGGCGGGTGCTGGGACTACCTCCAGGAGGAAAGCGGGTGAAGACAGGGCTGCTTGGGGGAACCTTTGACCCCCCGCACAACGGTCACCTTTACATGGCCCAGACGGCCCAGGAGCACTTGGATCTCGACCGCATTCTCTTCGTTCCCTGCAACCGGCAACCCTTGAAGACGACAGCCCCGGCCGCTGCGCCCTTCCACCGGGCCGCCATGGTCGCCCTCGCCATACAGGGACACCACGACTGGGTACTCGAGACCATCGAGCTGGAAAGATCGGGCGTGTCCTACACGGCAGAAACGATGGAAGCCTTTTCGCTGAGGTTCCCCGGGGACGAGTTCTTTCTCATCATGGGCCAAGATTCTTTCGACACCCTCGGGCAGTGGTACAGGTACGAAACGATTCTCCAGAGGGCGACGCTGGTGGTTGTCCCACGGGAAAGTGCATCCCACGGTTCTCCACCCCCCTCGCTATCCGGCGGCCGCGTGGCGTTTCTGCAGTGCCCGTCAATCGCCGCGAGTTCCACCAAAATAAGAGAGCGGATCGCCGAGGGAAGCCGCGTCGACGACCTGACCCCGCCCGCCGCCGCGGCCTATATATACAAACAAGACCTTTACAGGGGGTTATCTGCCCCCAAGGCATGAAGGAGTTCCAGTTGGACGCTAGCGAAAAAGAGATCCTCCTGAAGGTCATGGAAGTCCTCGAGGACGGGAAGGCGCTCGATCCCGTTCTGCTGGACCTGCGCACCCTGACCACCATGACGGACTACTTCCTCGTCGCCCACGGTACCAACACTCGGCAGGTGCAGGCCCTGGCACGTTCCATCGACGAATCCCTCAAGGAGAGCTTCGGGACCAAGTGCCACCACATGGAGGGCCTCTCAGGCGGCGTGTGGGTCCTCATGGACTACGGTTTCTTCATTGTTCACCTTTTTCTTGAGGAAAAGAGGGAATACTACAGTCTCGAGAGAATCTGGATGGACGCCCCGCGGGTGAAGATGTGACAACTCCGCGCACCCTGGGCAGGGATCCGGCTTTCAAGACGGCTCTTCGCCTGGCCGAAAAAGCGGCCCAGGGCCGCAGCCCGGTCGTACTCGTAGGACGAACGGGGTCCGGGAAGAGCCACCTTGCCCGGTATCTTCACGCTCGAAGACCCGATCCGCAATCGACTTTCCTGGAATGGAACGCCGGCGGTGTGCCCGCCGAACTTCTGGAGGCCAACCTCTTCGGCATGGAAAAAGGCACGGCGACGGGAGTTTCAGGACGCAGGGGGGTTTTCGAAGCGGTGGGAAACGGAACACTTTGCCTGACCGGCATAGAAATGCTTCACCCGTCCCAGCAGGCAGCCCTGCTGCGCGTTCTGGAGGGCGGGATTCTGCAAAGGATCGGCGGAACAAAGGCCTTGAAGAACCAGGCCCTGATCATCGCGTCCTTCTCGGAGCCGCCGGAGATCCTGTCCGCCAAGGGCCTTCTGCGTCCGGACCTGCTTTATCGTCTCGACGTAATGCGTATCCACATACCGGACCTCTGTGAGCGGTCCGAAGACATCCCCGTCATGGCCGGGCATTTTCTGAGGCTCGCGTGCCGGAGATTGAAGCGCTCCACCCCGAATATGTCGGCCGGACTGCTCGACGCCCTCTGTGCGCACCGATGGCCGGGCAACGTACGGGAACTCGCGCAACGCATGGAGGGCCTGGCGCTCGCAGGGGGAGATCCGCTCACCGCCGAAGATCTCCCCGGCCACTTCTGGGTGGACGACACACCCCTGGATACTGCCCTCAAGCAGCGATTGACGCTGGACGAGCTCAAGGACGCCTACATACGGTCCGTCCTTGCGAGGGTGGGGGGCAACAGGACGCAGGCGGCGCGATGGCTGGGCATAAGCCGGAAATCATTGTGGGCTCATTTGAGGCGCGAGCCGACTTAAGGTATGATTCATGGGTTATTGAGAATGTGGGAGATAGCGGTGCTTCACGTCGGGCGCATTTCAGACAAGAGTCTCCGGGCAGGGATCGAGCGCTACGCTTCGATGATCGGCGGCGGTTGGAAGGTCAGCCTGTCGGCGGTATCCGCCTCCCGTCGCAAAGAGCCATCGGCCGTCAGAAAAGAGGAGGGTCTCAACCTCCTTCGCCGTGCTCCCAGGAACAGCACGCTCATCGCTCTCGATGCGTCGGGCGAGGCCATGGACAGCCCGGCCTTTGCACGCATGCTGGGCACGCTCAAGGATTCGGGGCGTCGCGTGGCCTTTCTCGTGGGCGGTGCATTCGGCCTCGACGACACAGTTCTCTCGCGGGTGGATTGCAGGGTCTCCCTTTCGAGGATGACCTACCCCCACGAGATGGCGGCGCTCATGCTAATGGAACAGATTTATCGCGCCCACGCCGCCTATTTGGGTAAGGCATACGCTAAGTAGCACATCAAGGAGGGGCCATGGATAAGAAGACGCGGAAGAAGTTCGAAAAGTTGCTGACCGAAAAGCGGAGCGAATTCGAGACCGCCTATCGGGACAAGCTCTCAAGAAGCGGCGATGCGGGGTTGGACGGCGCGCTGGATTCCGTCGACGAGGCCTCGGCCAACTACCACAAGGAATTCTGGTTCTCCTTGTCGGACTCCGACAGAAAGCTCCTCCGAGTCATCGACGAGGCGCTCCGCGAAGTGGCGACCGCTGACTACGGCCTGTGCAAGAACTGTGGCAACCCCATAGGGCGAAAGAGGCTGGAAGCTGTGCCCTGGGCGCGGCACTGCCTCGAGTGCCAGGAGCTCCAGGATCGGGGCATTATCGAGTAAAGTCTGCCAATGCGACTAAAGACTGCGACGCTGACCGCCCTTCTCATTGCAGCCATGGCTTTCATTGTGGGAGTCGTGTCCCTCAACACCGGCCTCCTGCGCGAGCCGTTCAACCTCTTCGGCGTACAACTGCCCCTGGCATGGATCCTGGCGCTTTCGCTCATGGCCGGCTTCATCTGTTTCGGCATCTGGATCGCGGTGACGGGGATCGCGCAGGTAACGCGAAGGTGGATAGCCGACTTGAGGCGCCAGAACGAAAGGCTGGCCGAGTCTTTCTATTTGAAGGGGCTGGATGCCGTTCTGGGCAGCCGGCCACTCGAGGCGGTCAACCATTTCCAGAGAGCTCTGGAGGCCCAGCCCGGCTATCTTCCGGCCCTCCTCAAGCTCGGCGATGCACTGAGATCGCTCGGACGGGCCGAGGAAGCCCTCGGCCAGCACCGGAAGGCGCTCAGCGAACACCCCGAGGACATCGCCACGCTCTACGCCCTCACGGAGGACAACCTCCTTCTCGAGAACCACAAGGAGGCCAAGAAGTACCTCAACAAGATTCTCCGCATCCAGCCGAAACGGGCCCTCAAGGCACTCCGCATCCTGCGCGACATTTACATCAAGGAAGCCAACTGGCGCAAGGCGCTCGAGATACAGGAACTCATCGGCGAGGCCCGCGTACTCGACGAGGAGCGGGCCGCCGACGCCCCCTTCACGCCCGGACTCCTGTACCAGATCGGCGTGGATCTCATGGCGCAGGAGAAATACAGGGACGCCATTTCGCACCTGGAAAAGGTCCGGAAAAAATACCCTTCCGTACAGGCGACCTATATAAAACTCGCGGAGGCATACCTCATGGAAGGTCGCGAAGAGGAGGCGGTGGTAGCTTACCTGGACGGATACAGGAAGAACGCCTCTCCCATGTGCCTGTTCGCCATGGAGCAGCTCTACCTGGACAAAGGCGACCCGGAAGGGGCCATCCGCCAGTACCAGAACCTCATTCGCTCCACGGACCGCAAGGTACTCCCCAAGTTCCTCCTGGGCCGGTTCTACTATCGTCTGGAGGTGCTGGAAAAGGCCGAAAAGCTGTTCCGTGAAATCGAGGGCAGTATCAGACAATCCGGACTTCTCCAGTATTACCTGGGCCGCATCATGGAGCGCAGGGACGCCACGGGAGAGGCGTGCGCCCACTACCGCGAAGTGATCCGGGTCCTCGATCCGTTCGAGTTGAACTACCGCTGCACGTCGTGCGGCGACTTCTCACCCGACTGGAAAGACTACTGCGTCAAATGCCAGCGCTGGGACACCTTCTCCCCGACCTTCAAGGACGAGCTGATGCAGGAGATTCAGGAGCCCAACCCGGTCTTCTATCAGGAAATCCAATGGCGACCGACGTACGGCGACCGCTCGTTTTAGCGGTCATGGACGGCTGGGGGCTCGGCCCCGACGGACCGTTCAACGCCGTCACCCGGGCCGGCCTTAAGAACATCCCGCGGTGGATGGACACCTATCCCTGGAGGCCTCTCCAGGCTTCGGGCCATGCCGTAGGCCTCCCCGAAGGCCAGATGGGCAATTCGGAGGTAGGACACCTGACTCTGGGCGCAGGACGCGTGATCCTCCAGGACCTGCCCCGGATTTCCCGGTCCATAGAAGACGGTTCGTTTTTCGAGAACGAGGTACTTATCGGCGCCTGCAAGGCGTCACGAAATAAGACGCTGCACTTCATGGGCCTCTTCTCCGACGGGGGGGTGCACAGCCACATCAAACACCTGAAGGCCCTGTTGCAGATCGCGAAGCAACAAGGCGTGGAGCGGGTGGCCGTGCACGCGATCATGGACGGCCGGGACACCTCGCCGACGGCCGGCGCCGGTTACGTCGAAGACTTTCTGGCCTTCGTTTCCGAGTTGGGCACCGGAGCGCTCGCCACGCTCGTCGGCCGTTACTACGCCATGGACAGGGACAAGAGGTGGGAACGTATCCGTCTGGCCTACAGGGCCTACACCCTGGGCGAAGGCGACCACCAGGGCGATCCCGTGGCGGCCCTGAGGGACCGCTACGAGAAGAACGAAACGGACGAGTTCATTCGGCCTATCATACTTCCGTGCCCGTACGGGACCATACGGGACGGCGACGGAATTGTCTTCTACAACTTCCGCGCCGACCGCGCCAGGCAGATCAGCATGGCCTTCGGCGAGGATTCTTTCGAGGGATTCGATCGCGAGGTCAGACCGAAGCTGAGCGTTTACGCCACCATGACCCGCTACCGCAAGTCCTTTTCTTTCCCGGTAGCCTTCGAACAGAAGATCCCCACCAACACCTTCGGTGAGGTGCTCTCCACCGCGGGCATGAACCAGCTGAGAATCGCCGAAACGGAGAAGTACGCGCACGTCACCTTCTTCTTCAACGGCGGCCGCGAGCAGCTCTTTTCCGGTGAAGACCGGGTCCTCATTCCGTCACCCAAGGTGGCCACGTACGATCTTCAGCCGGCCATGAGCGCCCCGAAGATCACCGAGGCGTTGCTGGAACGCCTGGAGACCGGCCGGTACGATTTTGTCCTGCTGAACTTCGCGAACCCGGACATGGTCGGCCACACGGGCGATTTCGACGCCGTCTGCGAAGCCGCGCGGACCGTGGATGGATGCATGGGACAGGTGGTGGAGAAGGTGATGAGCATGGGCGGCGCGGTCGCCCTGACTGCCGACCACGGTAATCTGGAGTGCATGAGGGAGCCGGACGGCGTGCATATTCACACGGCCCACACCTGCAATCCCGTCCCCTTCATATGGATTTCCGGCGAGGAGGTCGACCTCGATACCGGCGGGGAACGGGGGCTCGCATCTATCGCACCGACCCTCCTTCGATGGCTGGACCTCGCCATTCCCTCTGAAATGGACGCCCCCCCACTGATTCAGGGCGCGTAATGATTCCCCTGGACATGGCCACGGAACTCGTCGGCAAGAACGGCTTCAACGCCTGGGAACTCTTCTATCTCGAGAAGAGGATCCAACTCGTAAAGGCCGCAAACGGAAAGACCTCGTCCCGCCTGTCCGCGTCCGAGAAGGGGATCGGCGCCAGGGCCTCCCAGCACGGCCGGTCGGCTTCGGCCTCGACCACGGACCTGACCGAGCAGGGATTGTCCGCCATGCTATTCCGGCTTTCAGAGTCCGTCCTCGCGGGCTCTCCCGATCCCTGGTTCGCCCTTCCCTCGCCACGATCGGACGGGCCGGACCAAACAGCCGCCGCACAGGCGGGCGACGGTCCCGCCTGGGACGAATCGGCCGCCGCAATCCGCGTGCTGGAAGCGGAATCGGCGGCCCTCCGTACGGACCCGCGGATTCGCAGCGTGTCCAACTGCTACCAGCGCGTCAGTACGGGCCTCGTGGCGGTGCGCAACAGCAAGGGCGTCAACGTGTCCTTTGACTTCTCCAGAACCTCCCTGCTCGTGGAGTGCACGGCCGAAGAAAGGGGCGCCCTGAAGACATCGTCTTTCGGCCTCTTCGGCTCCAACCCATCCAAGCTAGATCCCGGAGCCGTGGGATCGGAGGCCGGCAGGCGCGCGGCGGCTGCGCTCAAGGCAAAGGGGTTGGTCGGGGGGCGGTACAACGTGGTGCTGTCGCCGGAAAGTGCCGCGCACGTTCTGAGCCGGCTCGCCCCCTACCTGAACGGCAGCCAGGTGGCGGACGGTCTCTCCCCATGGAAAGACCTCGTCGGCGACGCCGTGGGTACGGCGGAAGCCACCCTCATCGACGACCCGTCCTTACAGGGAAGTTATGGCTTCGCTCGGTGGGACGCGGAGGGAAACCCGACAGAATTTCTCACGCTCGTCGATAAGGGCATCCTCAAGGGCTTTGCCCATTCCTGCGAGACGGCCGCCCGGGAAGCATCGCGGAGCACGGGGCACGCGGTCCGCATGGACTACGCGTTTCCTCCCGGCGTGGGCTTCCACAATCTTCACCTGGCCTGCTCCGACCGTGAGGCGGGGGACGTAATCGCCGAGGCCGGCGAAGGCCTCTACGTTGAAGACCTGTGGACACAGCCGGGAACGGACCTCCGGAACGGACTTTTCACCTTCAACGTCCGCGGCCGCACGATCCGTTCGGGGGCACTGTCCGACCCCATCGAGGGCGCTGTCATATCGGAATCTCTCCCCAAGCTTCTCCTGAAGTTGCGGATGGCCGGGAAGGACCTCGCCTGGGGACCTCGAGGCACCGCGGGCTCCACGACCCTCCTGGAGAAGATCACCGTCTGCTGACGGCTCACCTGGGACACGTTCGCAAGCCGTACCCAGAAGAAATATCGGCCCTCATGCCGCGCGTTTAACGATATGCCGCGGCGCGATCGGATGCCCCCTGAAACTCATGGAGCGAATCCCCATTCTTGTGCCTGGTCGTTTTGGCCGAGGCTAGCTCCGGCTGGAGTCTTTCTGTGACAGTCTGGGGCGAATTCGGCGAATGAAACTCCTGATGAGTTCCGTATCGCGCCGGCTCAAGTCCCACCGGTGAAGCATGGCCCGCAGTTCCCTGGTCATAGGATCCTTATCCCCCCGCAGGAACTCCACCTCATCCGCCAGACCGCACAGCATGTCGGCCAGCCCCTCCAAATCCGCATGACGCGGAGATTCAGCCCGTCTCGGAGGCGTCGTTTCCACGGATCGGCGGAAGGTGAGATAGGCCATGAGAACGGCGCTCTGCGCAAGATTGAGGTCGCGGTAGGCAGGGTCCGTTGGGATCACGACCACTCCGGAGCATCGGGCCATCTCCTCGAGCGTCAATCCGGAGGATTCCGAACCAAACACCAGCGCGGGCCGGTCCGGCAGCGCCGCGGCGAGCCGGTCCGCGCCCTCCTCCGGGGAGAGGGAAAGAACACCCCGGTAGGCTCTCGGGGCGGTGGCCAGGACCAGGCCGCACGGAGCGAGCGCGTCCTCCAGCTTGTCCACCACCTTTGCACTGTCCAGCACGTCCGATGCGTGCCACGCCAGACGCCGGGCCTCCCTCTCAAAGTACGGCTCCGAACCGGGCACGTCGTGATCCCGATTGAGCCGCGGGTCCACGAGGCAGAGATCGCCGAACCCGAAATTTTTCATGGCCCGCGCCACCGACCCCACATTGCCTGGGGAACGGGATCTCACAAGCACGAAGCGCAGGTCGGGCATCATTGCGCCTTTTTTCCGTTTCGGCCGTGTCCCCCCCTGTGCTGGTACACGGACACCCAATGGTTGTGCTCCGCGAGGGTCTTGGAGAAGGCGTGGGTGCCGTCGTTTCTGCTGACGAAATAGAGGTAGGAGGATCGCGTCGGGTGGATGACGGCATCCAGCGAGGCCTGGCCGGGATTGCATATGGGCCCGGGTGGCAATCCGCCGTGAAGGTACGTGTTGTAAGGACTGGGATACGCCAGGTCCTTGCGCGTGAGGTAGCCCTTGTAATCCCCGTCCATTATCTGGGCGAAAATTATGGTGGGATCCGTCTGCAGCGGCATGCCCAATCGGAGGCGGTTCATGAAGACCCCTGCGATGAGTCCGCGCTCCTTCGGTGAGCCTGTCTCCTTTTCGATAAGCGATGCGAGCGTAACGATTTCGCGCGGAGACAGGGTCGTGCCGGAGGGCTCTCCCGTGCGGGTCCACCATTCCCGAAAACCGTCCACCAGGACGTGAACGATCGACTCTTCGTCGAGCCCCGGATCCACGAGGTACGTTTCGGGAAAGAGGTAACCCTCCAGCTTCTGCGCCCTGGGATCCAACGGCCGGATGAAGGAGGGATCGTTCATGGCCTTGAGAAAAGCCTCCCGGCTCCCCAGGCCGGCGTCGGCCAGGATTTTGGCGATCTCCCTGTCCCGAAGACCTTCCGGAATGGTCACCTTGGTGAGGGTGACTTCCCCTTTGTTCAGCTTGTCGATGATCCCGAGCGGAGACTCGGGTTTGTCGAAGCTGTACGTGCCGGTCATGATCTTTCTCGGCCGGCCGAAGACGGCGAAGGCCAGTTTGAAGGACAGGCGGCTTCTGACGAGCCCTTTTTTGCTCATCATTTCAAGGACCTGACCGGCCTTCATGCCCTTCACGATGGTTACGGTCACTCGGCCCGGAGTCTTCTTGTACGGTGTATTCCAATCCCATCCGAGGAAGGTCGCGAAGGCACCCGCCGCAAACACCCCGAGGACCGTAAGGACGAGCAGGCCGCGCTTCAGCTTCATCATCACTCCGCCGAATCGAGGAAACTCTGAAGGAGGACGGCCGCAGCCACCTGGTCGAGCCGCCCCTTGCGGCGACCCTTGCGCCGCTCGCCCCGTTCGCGCAAGATAGCGGCGGCTTCGTGGCTGGTCAGCCTTTCGTCCCACAGAACGAAACGCATGCCGGGAAGCCTCTTCTCGAGCAGGACCACGAAACGCCTCACCTCCCGGCCCCCCTCGCTCCTTCTTCCGCTCATGTGGATCGGATCGCCGACGACCAGGGTATCGATGTCGTTTTCCCCGGCAAGCCTCACGACCTGGTCCACCGCGTCAAGGGTGGACATGACCTCCAGCGTCTCGAGGGACCTCGCCAAGGTGCGGGTCTCGTCCGACACGGCCACGCCCACGCGTCGCTTGCCCCAATCTACGGCCATCGTCCGATTCATGCCAACCTCTGGGGTGGCGGCGCCGTTGTGGCCGATCGGGCGGAGGGAGGCCCGTGGTCTGCGGCTTCAGCCGGCTTCTCCACGCAGTGCAACGTGGCGATACCGCCCGTAAGCGGCCGCTGCGAGCGGACCAGGAAGCCGCTTCTCTTGAAGCGGCCCTTGAGTTCTTCCGAGTCGGGAAACCGGCTCACCGAAGCCGGAAGGTAGTTATAGGCACCGCTGGAGGGACTGATGAGGCGCCCGAGAACGGGAAGGACCCTGCGGAAATAGAACCGGAAAAGGGAGCCGAACAGCCGCCCCCTCGGTTCGCTGAACTCGAGAATGACGGCTCGGCCTCCCGGTCTGAGGACCCTTGCCATCTCCAGGAATCCCCTGTCCAGGTCCTCGAAGTTGCGCACGCCGAAGGCCACCATGGCCCCATCCACGCACCGGTCCGCCAGCGGCAGATCCAGCGCGTCACCCTGCACCAGATCCAGGGCCGAGCCGGCACCGGCTTTCCGTATCGCCCGGGCCATCATGCCCCGGCTGAAATCCAGGCCCACGACCCGTGCGCTGGCCCTCTTCAACAGGGCCACTGCCAAGTCACCTGTCCCAGTGCAAAGGTCCAGGTAAACGCCGCCCGAAACGGGTTCGAGAGTGCGGATGGCGACCCGCCTCCAATAGCGGTCTACGTTCAGGGAAAGCAGGTGATTGAGAAAATCGTATGTCGGCGCGATGGCGTTGAACATCTGCGCCACGAGCGCGCCTTCCCGTCTCTCGGGGTCGGGAAGGTCGGCAGATTCTCTAGGCCCCATGGCCGCCTTCCGAAAGAACCGCAGCCAGTTCGTCGGAACTGCAAACGGCCGTCCCGACCTTACCGACGACGATTCCGGCCGCCAGGTTGGCCAACGCGCTCGCGGAACCGAGAGGGGCCCCGGCCGCCAGGGCAAGGCTGAGGGCGGCGACGACCGTATCTCCCGCACCCGTCACGTCGAACACTTCGCGAACCCGGGCGGGAATTCTCTCGGCCTCTTTGTCCCGTTCCGCAAGGACCATCCCGTCCGGACCGAGCGTAAAAAGGACGGCGCGCCAGTCCGTGCCGCCCATGAGGTCGTTGGCCAGGCGCCCGAGGTCTCCTATGGCGAAGGGGTGTCCGAAGAAGCCGGTCGCCTCGTCCCTGTTGGGCGTCACGACGGTCGCGCCGGGATAGGGGAAGTGAACCGGCTTGGGATCCACCACGTAGGGAATGGCCGCCTTACGCACGAGCCGCCCGATATCCGCAAGCAGTTCGGGACTCAGAATGCCCTTGGCATAGTCCGAAACGACCAACGCGGCGCTGTGTTCCACGAGACTCTCGACGGAGCCGAGAAGGGCCTTGCGCGTGGCTTCGGAAATCCGGCGCTTTTCCTCTCTGTCCACGCGCACGACCTGTTGGCGGTGGGCAACGATTCTCGTCTTGACGGTGGTCGCGCGCCCCCTCACTGCCTGGATGCCCGATGTTTCCACGCCTTCGGCTTCCACGACGCGCTTGAGGGCTTCACCGTCCGGGTCGTCCCCGGTGACGCCGAGAAGAACGGCCCGTCCTCCGAGGGCGCAGATATTGCGGGCCACGTTGGCCGCGCCGCCGGGCAGGGCGCGCTCGTCGACGACTTCCACCACCGGTATGGGCGCCTCCGGAGAGATCCTGTGCACCTGGCCGTACACGAACCGGTCCAGGATGACGTCGCCCAGCACGATGACGCGGGCTTCGTGCCAGTCTGGGATTCGGACCATGCTGATAAGACTGTTCTCCATCACGTTATCCGGCTCCGCAAAACCCCGGTTTCGCCCGGGTGTTGACGCTTAATTGTACACGCTCATTCCGGATCAGCGCCAGAAACACCGGTGAGCCCGCCCGAATGCCCGTCAGGCGGAGGCTTTTTTCCGGCCGCCCGCCGAGAAACGGTTGCGCCCTTCGTTCCGAAGCCGG
>Ga0307440_1000771_pt1 | contig 15758 bp, 14 predicted proteins | sample SalMarWE160410MG_FD_202150 | JGI IMG/M metagenome (GOLD analysis project Ga0307440, IMG submission 202150) | Salt marsh sediment microbial communities from the Plum Island Ecosystem LTER, Massachusetts, United States - WE1604-10 | ecosystem: Environmental > Aquatic > Marine > Intertidal zone >... | reverse complement strand
TCTACTGTTTCTCAGCCTCGCGGGTCTTGCCTCCGGGCCGCTCCTCTTCTGGCGACTGCGAACCCCTGCGGGAGGGAGCGGAGGTGAGGGTTCAGACGCCCCTCCCCGGCTCTCGGTCATCATTCCCGCCCGGAACGAGGAGCACAACCTTCCGATCCTTCTCGAGTCACTCGGCTGCGCCGGTCTCACTCGGCGCGGCGGCGAGACGGAGATTCTCGTGGTCGACGACGAATCGAGCGACGCCACTCGCGAGATTGCCGCGTCATACGGGTGTCGGGTGGTCGTTGCCGGGGCACGCCCGAACGACTGGGTCGGCAAGTCGTGGGCCTGTTGGCGGGGCGCCCTCGCCGCAACCAAGGAGACTCTCCTCTTTCTCGACGCAGACACAGCCTTCGAGCCCGACGGACTCCTCACCTTGAATGAGCTCTTTTCCAGAAACGGTGGGCTCGTCTCCGTTCAGCCCTATCACCGCACACCGACCGTAGTGGAGCGCCTCTCGGCGCTGTTCAACTGGGCGCAGTTTCCTTCGATCACATCCACCGTTTCGAGATGGCGACGAACCGGGCCGAGTTCTCCCATTGGTTCACCCTTGCCTCGGGACTGACCTTCTTTCTCTGGAATCCTTGGTGGGTGGGAGTCTGCATGATGGGGTACGCCTCGCTCGTGAACCTGCCGTTTATCATCGTTCAGCGCTTCAACCGTCCGCGGCTTTCCGCGCTCGCGCGTCGCCTCGCCGGACGAAGCACAGTCGGAAACGGTCAGTAGAATACGCCGACCTGCTTTCGGTGAAGAGCGGCCCTCCCGTGCACGCTTACGAAGTCCGTCTTTGCAGCGACCGCATTTCGTTCCTGATCAGCGTAGCTTTTCGCGAAGTGGATCTCCCGTTTCACCCAATCCAGCACGAAAAAGTAGTAGGGCGAGGATACGGGATCGACTACGCTTTCGAGTGCCCGGTCAGTGAAGAAGCAGATAGGGGTAGGCGGCAATCCAGGATTGCGATAGGTGTTGTAGGGCGACTCGACGGCGATGTCGCTGTCGAGAAGGAAGGGGCGATGATATCCGAGAGCGTATTCCAGGGTCGGGCACGAAGAGAGGTGCATGCCGGCGCGGAGACGATTCAAGAATACTGAAGCGATGAGCCGAGAGCTGTTCCGCGGTACATCCTCTTTCTGAACGATGCTCGCAAGGATTATGTCCTTGTAGCCGGGCGAACGACCGTCGGAACCAAACAGCGACAGACGGGCTGCAAATCGTTCGAGAAGATGGTTGACGATCGCGAGGTCGTCCCGATACAGTCTGGTGGCTTTGGGGTCGCCGGATGCTGCCGGCAGGGCGACCCGATACTCCCCCGGCACGAAGAGACCCTCAAACCTGCTCGGTTCGTCGCTCGGGGGCGGAACGAAAGGGTAGCGCGGGAAGGGAACCGAGGCGGCTATTCGGCGAAGAGCCGCCTCGGAGGCGAGGCCGTGAGATTCGAGCCGCCCCCACAAGCTCGAGAGACGCTCCCCTGGATAGACGGTGAAGTCCGCAAACCTCTCGGTTCCATGGCTCGCGCGGCGAACAGCGATGCCCGTCAAAGTCATGGCGGAAATGGAGACCAACGCCGCGGCGAAGAAGAGCGTCCGCCGCAGAGGGTAGAGAGGATTCGTCATCGTACCGGGAATTTATACCATTTCGTTCAGGTCGTCTCGCATCACGGTCCGGACGTAGCTTTGTGTTTCTCGGTAGTGGGGAATCCCGCCGGCTCGATCGACCGCGCCGGGTCCGGCATTATACGCAGCGAGTGCGAGAGAGACGTTGCCACCGTAGCGCTGGAGCATCTGCTTCAGGTAACGCACCCCTCCGTCGATGTTCTGCTCGGGATTCATGGGATTCTTCACGCCCAACTCCGCCGCGGTCTTCGGCATCAGCTGCATGAGCCCTTCTGCCCCGGCTCGCGAGACCGCATGAGGATTGAAGCCGGACTCCGCGCTTATGACCGATCGTACGAGGCGCGGGTTGACGCCGTACTTCTTCGCGGTACGGTCGGCAAGCTCGATGAGCCGTTGTTTGGTATCTCCGGAGGTTGCACTCGTCGCCTGCGCACCCGGCCGGGAATCCCCGACATCGGTCGGCCCGGCTGCAGGGAGCATCGCGACAGAGCGGTCGGCCGGCAGGGTCCTCGGCGGCTGTTCGAGCGCGTTGAGGAGCAGCTGGGCAAAGCTCGTCTCCGCATCTGCAAGCGTCGCGCTTCTCAACATCTCGAGGCTCTGGGACTGCCAGCTTTCAAGAACGACGTTTACCATATAGTTCATTTCATTCTCATCGTCGTCAGATCAACGGCGCGACATTACCGCAAAATTCGATTTTCATCCTTCTTTGACGTCCGATACTATTCGTAGGTAGAAAAATGCAGAAACTCCTCTCGCGGCCGGCCGCCATTCTCGCGTGTGGACTCCTGATAGGTCCGCCGGTGTTCGCCGGGCCGCTTCCGGAACCCTTCAATAGACCTCAGCGCGTCGAGCACGGCGCGCCGGCCGCCACACCGAGCAGACCGGATGGCGGGGCCGCCCCGAACGCAGGGCCGCTCGTCGTCGAGCAGGGGCATGAAGAACCCGAGGTATTCAGCCTCAGTGTTCCGATGAACCACAGTATCGAGAAGTACCTCGAAAAGTACACTTCGCCGGTGTGGCTCACCTGGCTGAACAAGGTGCTTTGGCGGGCACGGCCCTTCCTCGGTTTCATCTCTTCGAGAATCCGAGCGTTCGATCTACCGCGGGAGCTGCTCTACCTGCCCATCGCCGAATCGAGCTACGATCCGTTTGCCGTGTCGAAGGTCGGTGCGGCGGGATTGTGGCAGCTCATGACGATAACCGGACACGCGCACAAGCTCGAAATCAACAGTTGGGTCGATCAGCGCTTCGATTTCCGCAAGGCCACCGACGCCTCCCTCGAGACGCTCAAGGAGGACCACTCGGCACTCGGGGATTGGTTGCTGGCGCTGGCCGCGTACGACGCCGGGCTCGGTTTCATGCAGTCGGTCATCGCCAGAACCGGAATCCACGATTACTGGACCCTCGCCGCCGATGGATATCTGCCTCGGGAAACCGTCGACTACGTCCCTCGTTTCCTTGCGCTCGCGGCGATCTGTAGTTACCCCGGCCGCTACGGTCTTCCTGCGACCTGGGACAAACCGGTCGAATGGGCTCGAGTCGATCTGCCGACGCCGGTTGATATTCGCCTACTGGCCGAAGAGGCGAAGATCAGCCGGCATCTTCTCTCCGAAGGGAATGCGGGGCTCAAGCGCGAGGTCACCCCGCCGAGCGGCGACGCCCGGTACCTGAACGTGCCAAAAGACGATGCGGCGGCAGTCAAAGCTCTCATCCACGGACCGAAAGACAACCTCCTGCGCTTCTACATCTACGTCGTGAGAAAGGGAGACACCATCTTCAGCCTCGCTCGCCACTATGGGGTTCCTGTATCCATGATACTGCAATACAACCCGGGTCTGAGCCCCGCCGACGTGCCGGTCGGAAAGGAGCTCCTGATCCCGGCCGTCAACGATGTCGGTCCCTACCATCCCCCCAAGCCTCGCCTGCGCGCCGCGAGCTCAGATGAGGCCGGCACCTACCCTGCCCACGCCGGGAAATCGTCCACAATCCTCTACACAGTCGAAAAGGGCGATACACTCTGGTCGATCGCGCGGCAATGGGGAACCATCCCGTCGAAGATCGCAGAGGCCAACGATATCGACCCAACCGGCGTTATCCACCCCGGCCTCGTACTACGAATCCCGAAGGGGTAGAGATTCTCAAGCGGGCTCGCTCCGGCGCCGATAAAATGGGAGATGAGCGCACGGCGTGCGCCTGACCTCCAATGAGCCGTAAGGTCCATAGATGTTTAGATACTGCATTCGTTCACACTTCGGTTGGGCGCTCTGCCTCGCATTGTCGCTACTCTCATCGGTCGGCGAAACGAATCTCTTCGCCGCCAACGAGATTACCTCACTGTCCGTGAACGAAGGGAGCATCAGCGTCGAGCTCGCGGGCGCCCCCGCCATAGAGACAAATACCTTCACGCAGGGCGAAGAAAGATTCTTCGTTGTATCGTTCCATGACGCCGTTCTCCTCGGAAAACCGGTACAGCTGCAGGTACCGGGATACGGCTCCCCGAAAGTCGAAATCACGCAGTTCACGCTCCGTCCCGACGTCGTTCACGTTGTCGTTCACAGCTTTGAAACAATGAGCGTGCCGGTGGAGACTCTCCGAGAAGGTTCCGACCGTTATCGCGTATCGCTCGCCTTCCGGCCCCCGCTCCACCTCAAGGTGTTTCTCGATGTCGGACACGGCGGGTACGACCCGGGCGGCACCGGACCCGACGGATTGCCCGAGTCGTTTGTCAACCTTGCGGTCGCAAAACATCTCGCGCAGCTGCTCAGAAGCGAGGGCGTCGAAGTCCGCCTCGACCGCTCCGACAACTCCTACGTCAGTCTCCCGAGACGGGTATCACTCGCAAACGAGAGCGGGGCAGATCTTTTTCTCGGCCTCTACTGCAACGCATCCCGCGATCGCTCGATCCAGGGAACGACGACCTACTACTACCATCACAACTCCTACGATTTTGCGCGCTATCTGCAGAACCACGTCGCAACGGGCCTCGGGCTGTCGAACGACGGGGTGAGGGAGGACAACCTTTACGTCTTACGGCACACGACCGCGAGCATCCCCGACGTCCTCATCGAGTACGCCTACATCTCAAACCACCGTGAAGAGCAGCTTCTCTCGCAGCCGGATTTCCGAGACCGCATTGCGACCGCACTGGCGAACGCCGTAACCGACTACTTCGCTCCCAAGGCGGCGAACCCGCTCCAGCCTGAGTCGAGCAACTCAAGCGGGACTCGCGTCGGAGACACTGTGACAACGAGTGCCCCGGATGAGGGAGGGCAGAAAGCGAGCTCCGCCGGGAATCAGTCCACACGGATCGTGGGCGTCGTCTCGACGAACGGAACGCTGAGAATAGAATCCGTCGGCAAACCGGAGATCGGGAGCTTCGCACTCAAAGACGGCGACACGGACTATTTCGTGGTGAACCTGCAAGGCTCGATTCTCTCGGGGTCCGAACGCAGTCTTCGGCTCGGACCGCCGTTTTCCGGAGAGGTGACCGTCGCGCAGTTCTCACTCAACCCCAACGTGGTTCGAATCGCTGTGCGCGAGGACTATCAGAACAGCTACGGAATAGACAGCCACTCGCTATCGGGAGACCGGTTCGTTACAACGATCTACCCGACCGCGAATTGAGCTCTGAACGGGGCGGCGGCGGGTGATCGCCTATCGAACGACCACCGCCATACCATTGAAGGTTCGCATCCCGGCGAGGAACGACTGCCACGGGACAACCCCCCTGCCCACGACCGGGTTGATGTTGGCACCGTTGCGTGCGCCGTCGAGCGGATCGTCGACGATTGGCCCGGCGGGGGCAATCCCGACGACCAGAACGGTGTGTTCGTACACCCCGCTCGACGGCGAGGGATAGGGCACGCTCCTCCCGTCCCAGGCGATCCAATGAGAAAGGGGAGCATAGCGCATGTGCCCCGCTCGGTCGCCCACCCAGACGATGACCGGATGTCCCGCCTCGATCGCCGCGGCGAGACGAGCGCGCGTAAGGCCGGTCCCTGACCAGAGGACGGTTCCGCCGAACTCGCGGGCGACCCGCGTAATGTTGGACGCGTAGGTCCCGTACCCGTCCGCTTCGCTGTAGTGAGTGCTGATCGACGCGGAGTTCGGGTGGCCGACGAAGGAGGTGTAGGGATCTCCCCAGCGGAGAACCTTCCACTGGTCGTTCACGACGGGCCCTTTCAGCGACACACGCTCGGCTTTGACCAAGGCAGCCTGGGAGACATGCACCCCCTCGTGCGCGAGCGCCATCTGAAGCGCTGCGGTCTCGCAGTCCTCGGTAAATATCTGACCGTAATAGGGGACGCCCGAGACCATTGCGACCGGTTCCGGGGAAGCGAACGCACCGGTGGCGAGGATGGCAAGACCCGCGGCGAGGACGAGAATGAAACGTGACCTGCAATTCGTCATGGCTTTGGGGTGCGATCGTAGCAGAACTCTCGCGACGCCGCAAGCCGCGAGTAGTTCGGAGTTGACTTTTTGTCGGCGAAGTCGTATCAATATTGTGAATAAGTTCTTTTCTTCGAGGGAGGGAGAACAGGCCGAATGAGCCTGGTCCCGACCGGCGGTGAAAGTCCGCAATCCGTTGGCGCCAAACCAGCGGGGGAAACGGTGCAATTCCGTTACCGACAGTGCAAGTCTGGATGGGAGAAGAAAAGAAAGGCGTCTTGCCGACCGAGTTCTATCCAGTCCGAGAACCTTTCTTTCCTGATGCCTCCACCCCTCGAACGTCGGGAGTCTTCGATGGATGAGGGAAACCTTATCGACGTTCGAAATCTGGAGTTTTCGTTCACCGAACCGGTGCTGAGAAGCATCAATTTCTCTGTTCAGCACAACCAATTCGTCTCCTTCATCGGCCCCTCGGGCTGCGGGAAGACGACGCTCCTCTACATTCTTCTCGGTCTGCATCGCAGCTACGAGGGCTCGGTCGCCGTCGACACCGAGAACATCTCATTCGTCTTCCAACACGATTCTCTCCTCGAGTGGCGAGACGCGGTCTCGAATGTCCTCCTACCGATCGAGCTGCGCGGAATCAGAATCACCGAGGAAATCCGCAAGCGAGCGGACGAGATTCTGAAGCTCGTCGGACTGAACGGATACGGTCATCTCTTCCCGAACGAGCTCTCCGGCGGGATGAAGAAACGGGTGGAGATCGCACGTGCGCTCATCACGAAGCCCGAGCTTCTTGTTCTCGACGAGCCGTTTTCCTCGCTCGATATCATCAGCCGCGAGAGGCTCAATATCCTCATCAAGAACATCCACGCCTCGAACAACCAAACCGTTGTCATGGTGACCCACTCCGTCGAGGAGGCCTGCTTTCTTTCGGACACAGTCTATGTGCTCTCGAATATCCCGGCCGGGATTATCAAGGTGGAGCACATCCATCGAAACGGGGCCGAAACCAGGGAGCACTTCTCGCTAACCGACGACGAGAACCGGATCAATAAGGCGATACGCTCCGAAGCGAAGACACTTTGGAACGCCACTCCGGAGCCACCCTCGAAACGAAGAGAGACGACGGACGAACGTACGGGCATTGCGACCCGGCTCGCCGAACAGTTTCGCAAGCGGTACAATCTGTGGCTCATCCCTTTCGAGGTAGTTGCGCTTTTCATTCTCGTGAGCCTGGCGAAGTCCCATTTCCACATCCCGGATTACGTCTTTCCTGCCCCGATGGGGGTCCTCAAACGCTTCGTTTCGACTCTTCTCGACGGCTCGATCCTCCCGAACCTCTGGGCGACGATGTACGAGTCGAGCGCCGGTTTCGCCATCGCATTCGGGGTGACCCTGATCCTGGGCTACGCCATAGCGAAATCGAAACTGGTGTCGAACCTCGTCATGCCCTATCTGATAGCCCTCAACACGATCCCCTCGGTGGCACTCGCGCCATTTCTCGTGCTGTGGTTCGGATTCGGGTACCTCCCCAAGGTCGTCACGGCGGTGATCGTCGTTTTCTTCCCGATGCTCATCAACAACATCGCCGCCATTCAGCTCGCTGAAGAGCGCGTCCGTACCTTGGTGCGATTCTATCGACCGAGCGTCGGGCGCGCGTTCGCGAAGTTCGAGCTGCCGGCTGCGCTTCCGGTCATCTTCAGCGGTATCAAGGTATCGATAACACTGTCGGTCATCGGCGCCGTCGTCGGGGAGTTCGTCTCCGGTCACGAGGGCCTCGGCTCCCTGGTGAACATCGCGAAGGCGAACTTCGACATGGATCTCATGTTCGTCGGTCTGATATGGCTCGGAATACTCGGGCTCTCCTACTTCGCTCTCGCGAGCGTAGTATTCGGCCTCATTCAGGCGAGACGGAAAATAGACAAACGGAGATGAATAGAATGAAACCAAAACGGTTTGTGTTCCTGCTCCTTCTTTCCATCGCTGCCCTCCCCGTAGGCGCGCAGCAGCTCGATCAGGTGAAGCTCGCAATCGGCTACATACCCAACATTCAGTTCACCCCGCTCTACGTAGGTATGGAGAAGGGATACTATCGAGACGCGGGGATCAACCTGAAGATCGAGTACGGATTCGGCATCGACATCTTCTCCCTGCTCGCGGCCGGCAGGATCGACTTGGGACTCTCGGATTCGGATCAGCTCATCCTTGCGGGCTCGAAGGGAATGAAGCTGCGCGCGGTGTTTCAATACTACCAGAAGTACCCTGTGGCGATTGTCGCCGAGAAGGGGACCGTCGACAGCCCCACGCAGTTCACAGGCAAGACTATCGGGGTTCCGGAGGAGTTCGGAACGAGCTATATCGGGCTCAAGCTCTTCCTCGCCCATTACGGTCTAACAGGCAAGGTGAAGATCCAGAAGATCGGCTACACGCAAATTCCTTCGCTTCTGAGCGGCAAAATCGACGGTGCGGTCGTCTTCACGACGAATGAAACGGTCAAGCTTCGTGAAATGAAGGTAGGATTCAACGAATGGGACATCAAGGACTTCTCCGACATGGTGGGCTCATCGTTCATCACCTCGGACAAGATAGTCGCCGACCGGGGCAGTGTTCTGGACCGCTTCTTCAAGGCGACGAAGAGGGCAATGAGCTTCGTCGAGGCGAATCCTGATCAGTCTGTGAACATCGCAATGAAATACATCGACGGAGCCGATCAGAGCCAGCGCCCCTTTCTCAAAGCCTCGCTCCTCGCAACGAGCGAGCTCTTTACCTCACCAGAAGGTTTCGGTTATCTCGATCCAGCGACCTACCGCGATTCCATCCGGAAGCTGAAAGAGCTCGGACTGATACCCTCGGTCTACGATCCCTCGGCGATACTTCACCAGCTCGGCAGCTGAGGCCGCTCCACGGCCGGTGACAGGTCGGCCGACTTTGCAACAGTTCGACTCCTACAGTATAATACCGGCTAGGGGAGTTGTAACGATGGCTGGGCGGACGCCCAAACGCTACGAGCCCGGTGAGCTCGACAATACCAGACGGCATCTGGGCGAGGTCTCCGAGCAGGAAGCCCGAAGAATGGCCAAAGTGCTTGGGGGAGAGGTCGGCGTCGAGAAGTCATCTCCGGAGATCGACGAGAAGTACCGCAAGATAGGCGAGCTCAATCGCCGACGGCGCGATCGCTTCGTTCCACCTCCTTCGAGAGCGGCACGAAACGCTCCCTCAGTTCAGGCCACCTCCGCCGCGGGCGACATCTCTCACTCAGATACCGGCGGCCGCGCCCGTGCGAGTTACTTCGACCGCCTGCGAATGGATTTCCTCGCCTCTCGTCCGGAGCACCGGATCAAGACACGGTCGGCCGCGTTCGCGGCGATCTTCTCGATGTTCTTCACCGTACGGGATTTCGTCAACCGGCGGTTCATTTCGGATGCCGACGAGCTCTACTTCAAGACGATCGAGAACCTCGTTCTCTCGGTTCGACTGCTCCTGGCGCGCTACGCAAAGAGCCCGCGAGCAATGCTCCGCATCGCCTACTACGAGGAGGTTCTCACGGTCATCAAGGACTGGGACCTCGAGGCGCTAAGCCGGGAAATTGCGCGGCTCCAGGGCCGGCCCCACCGGCTGCTCATCAGCGAGTGCCGCGAGCTTTGCCGGCTGATCTATCGACCCATCGTTCGACTCCTCGACCTCGATCCCAATTACCACATTGCCCAGGCGCTGAAGCACATCTACGACGTCGACCTCGCCTCGATACCGAAGGATTCGCCGGACGTCGCGAAGATCAAGCTCGCCTATTCAATGGGCAGGGACATGATCCTGCGGGTCTTCATAGACATGAAGCAGCATCTCTATCCCCTTCTCCTGAAACTTGCCAGCGTGCGTTTCTCGGCCTACTCGGATTTCTTCTCGGAGCAGCGGCCGAATATCCTGCCGTTTCTTTCGCTCGGCCCCTCCGATCTGATGGAACCCAAGGAGCGCGAGAAGATCGTCGCGGAGCAAAAATCGAAGGGCGGGAAACCGGACGACGTCGAAGAGAAATCGGAAAGCGGTGAGACGACTGGAGAAGAAGAGGAGCATGGGCCTCTCGCCGAGGAGGGGCGGAGGGGGCCGAAGGTTCCCAAAGAGGTCGCCCGGGGGCTCGAGCTTCTCGATCAGCTTTTCCCCCAGGCCGGGTTCAAGCGGATCAACGATTTTCCGGACATGTATCCCTACTTTCAACCTCTCCTGAAGCTACCCAAAGGAACCGAGCTCATCGCCCCTGAGGATCCGCTTCAGCAGATTGTAATAATCGTCGCCTGCCTCCAGGAAATCTTCTATGGTTTCAGATCGATCAGATTCAAGAACATGGGGGACGACACCGCGGGAGTGGTGCTCACCGCAAACAAGATCGAGGCGCACACGGTGAACTGGCACCTCTTTCTCGACGAGATTATCGGAAAGAACTATGTATCCTCATTGTTCGATTACTGCAGACAGGTTGAGCTCGGCGCGACCGACCTGAGAAGCTCGGACTACACCGGGAAGCTCGAATCCGAGCTGATGTGGATCAAACGTCGCTTCTTTCTGCGATTTCTTTCGGCGAAGATCATCAAGGGACTCCGGCCGAACGTCGCCACCAATCTGCCGCGCCTGCCTGATACGGTTCGCGATTTGCGCGAGCTGCTCGAAGAGGTGGTTGCCGATGCGGCAAGCGGCGAAGTCACGAGCATGGAGAATCCCTGGGAGGACTTCAGCTTTGCCGTTGAAGGATTTCTCTCCAAACGGCTTCGCCACGTCCTGAGCCGACGGGCCAATCCGGAGGAGTTTCTGAACAAGCGCATCAGCAACATCAGCCTCGTGTTTCACACGTTGCTGATCCTCCGAACGCTCGACTACCTCATCAACGATCAAGACTGCTTCTACATCTCTGCATACGACGAATCCGGGCAGCCCCTGTTCCGATCGGATGCATCGAAAGACGGCGTGCCGCTCTACAACGTGCCCGTCGAAGATCCCTTCACCTTGATTGCGCAGGCGGATGCACGCGCGGCTTCGGCACCATCCCGGAGCGAAGAGAAGGAGGAACAGGTCGATCGTCTTACCCATATGGGTACCTCCCAGGCAATGGCAAACAAGATCCGAGGATTGATCGAGACCGCCGGTGAGGAGAACACCTTCGTGCTCCTGCCGGTCACGCTACGGAAATACAGCGAAATCTCGAGCCAGCGCGGCGTCGGGGCCGCTCAGAGTTGGTTGAAGAAGGTTGCGGTCGTCATTACGACCGAAATCCGCGACTTCGAGGATGTGCCGTACCGCGTCGGTGCCGGAGCGTTCATCGTCGTCATGCCGGCGACGAACAGAACCGGTGCGGTTCACCTTGCCGAGCGGGTGATGAAACGGTTCCGTGAGATCGAGCACGGAGAGATCCCCATCTCGATAGGAATCGTCGAATACCGACACGGATGGTCGATCGAACGCCTGTTGAAGGCGACGCAGGCTGCAATCAGGGAGGCGGCCAAGCTCCCGTCTCCTGCGCTCGTAACGCACGAACCAACGACCGACACCTTCGTTCCTCACACCTAGGCTTTGGCCGCCACCACTCCGATCCACATTCCACGAGGGTGAAACGGTGATCCCGCGAGGTCACCGTACCAGCCGAGGGGGGTAAACCCTGAATGCGCGAGCACCCCTTCCATCGATTCCTTCGTGTAGTAGTGCTTCCAGAGGTTGTAGGGAATGACGCCGTTCTTGAGATCGACCACGATGTAGCGGTCGAGGTGCGTGTCGGCGTGCGGATATTCGTACTTTCGCTCGACGACCAGATGCGGCCCGGGACGCCAGAATCCTTCCGTGAGCTTGACGTACCAGCTGCCTGCCGTCCTCTCGATGTAGTGCTCAGAGAAGACGTCGAAGACAAAAAGCCCCCCCGGCGCCAGCGCTCGGTGGATCCGCGCGAGGAGATCGTCGCGCTCTGCGTCGGAGATGCATCCGAGCCCTCCGTAGATCAGGGTAACGATATCGAACGGCGAGGGGAGCTCTGCAGCTCGATAATCGGCGAGAAGATACACTATGGGGTAGTCGAGGCCTTGCGCCTGGCGGCGGGCATAATCGATCGCGACGCTCGAGTAGTCCATCCCGGTTACCTCCAGCCCCCGCCGGTGAAACGCGGTGCAGTAGAGCCCCGGGCCGCAACCGAGATCGAGAAGTCGTGAACCGGGTTTCACGAGTCGAGAAATCCACTCCGACGAGCGGGCGATCGTGGGAGCACGGCGGCTTGCGTCATCGTTGGCAGGATCGAGATGCGCCTCGAGAATCTGCTCGGCTATGTAGTCCTCGCGCCAGAAGCTCTCATCTACCTTCTCGAAGAGGCTCGGCCTGCCCAGCGCGGTCCTGATGGACGCGAGGAAGCCCACGTCAGGAAACTATCTTCCGGCCCTCGAGTTTCGCATTGAACCGTTCGAGTGCCTTTCCCGTGAGAGCAACCTCTCGCCCGGCAAGCCTATCCTGGAGTGCAGCCAGCTCCTTACGGGAGAAATTGATGGCACCGGCGACATAGTCCTCGAACGCGTCGCAGGCGATGGGGCAAACTCGTTTTGTAAGATCGAAGATCGTCTCGGCGTAATCGCGAATCTCCTTCTGTGCGTGGGGATCCATCCGCAGCTTCAGGAAATGGAAAAGATTGTGCAGATCCATCTGCCAGTACATTTCGGTGTAGGTGCTGACGGGAAGGTTGATACGCGCAAGCTCGCGAGCGATGTCGAGATCGAGGAGCTTCGAATACGACTCATACGCCGACCGCTGCCCCTGCTCGAGCAACCGTATTACCTCGTTGCGCGTGGCAGGGTCGACTGCCTCCGTTTCCCGTCCCTGCTTGTTGTCTTTGCTCTGCACGGCGATGTCGGCGGCCGCCGGGAGATAGAACTCATCCTTCAAGACGCTGTAGCGCCCGGAAATCTCATTGAGATGAGCCGTGCGGTGTCGAACCCATTGCCGGGCCACGAAAATCGGAATCTTCACGTGAAAGCTCAAGATGACCTGTTCGAATGGAGAGGTATGCTCGTTGCGCAGGAGGTAGTTGATGAGCCCTTTGTCCTGACGAAAGCTCTTCGTGCCCTCGCCATAGGAGACCCGTGCGGCCTGCACGATCCGTTCGTCGCCTCCGAGATAGTCGACGAGACGGACGAAGCCATTGTCGTGGACGCGAAACTCCCGATCCAGGATCTCCTCCGCGGCGGGAATAACACAGTGGGCCATTCACACTCCCTCTTGCTCTTGATATGGGCAATAGTAGAGTGAAGCGGAGGGAGGTTCAAGAACCGACGCGCGTCGCGCCCGTTCCTATGTTGGTCCGGGACCTATCCGAAAAACTCCGGTTCAATTCGCCCGGCGGTGATATCCCGGATCCTCTGCGCGAAACGCTCGGCACTCTCTGCCGGGAGCCACCCCACGATCCCGACCCTGTCAGTGAAGGTTTCGTCGGTAATCTCCGCCTCGAGCTCGGCCGCCACCCTTCTGCCTGCGTCGAAGGTTTCGTAGGGGAGGGCCAGCCGAAAACCGACTCGTTCGACGAAGTCCTCGACCGGTATTCCCGCCACGACCTCTTTCGCAGCATCCGAGTAGGCCTTGACGAGGCCCCCGGTTCCGAGCTTCGTCCCACCGAAGAAACGGGTAACGGTGACCAGGATGTTCGTAATCTCACTTCCCTTCACCACCTCGAGCACCGGTCTGCCCGCGGTTCCTCTCGGCTCGCGGTCGTCGCTCATCCCGACGAGCTCTCCGGAAGTGCCGCACACGAACGCCCAAACGACGTGGCTGCAGCCCGGGTGTGATTCTCGCGTCGAGGACACTTCGTTCTTTATCGACGCGGGATTCTCGAACGGTCTGCCGCACGCGATGAATCGAGAACGCTTGACGACAATCTCGGCGCAGAAGCTCTTAACCGGAGTCTTCACGTCGTTTCTCGGTTGTTTTGCAGCCTCTCCTCGTGGGTTTCAGTGTATCACCTCGACTGCGCTGACTCCCGCCTCGAGAGGCGCGACGACCGGGTAGCGCGAGCCGTCTGCGAGGACCCGCTCCCCGTATGAAAGCGACTGCGCGACCCGTAGTCGGTAGGTGTAGTAGTCGTGCCAGCTCGGTGACAAGGGCATACGCACAAGCTCATTCAACGGCTCGACCACCATCTGCCCGTCCTCGGTCTTCCGGTTCGAGATGAGCAGCGGATCGACTGAGACGACGTTCGCGCGTCCCTGCTCACGGCGAACGGTGACACGAAAGATAGCGGAGTCGCCGGTGTTGGCGCGCGGAGTTGCGGGGGCGGTGGGATCGATCGACTCGGTCTGTCCGGAGATGAAGTTTCCGGCGGAGTTGATGATCAGACGCTGCGCACCGTCGACCGTCTCGAGCTCCCACGGCTGCAGAACGTGGGGATGTTGGCCCCACACGATCGTCACCCCGGCGCGCACGGCTTGCCGAAAGAATGCCTCCTTCGCAGGGTTCGGCCGCAGAGCATACTCGTCTCCGCCGTGGACCGAGAGGATGAAGAGATCATATCCTGCGGCCATCCCCTTCAGCTTCGCGAGGAAGGAGGTTCGTTCGATCGGATTGTCAAAGTTGACGACGTTCACCTGTTCCGAACGGAGATACCTGTTGAGGAACTCCGTTATCGCAAGGAAACCGATCCTCCATCCCTTGCGCTGGATCGTCTCCGGCACGAGGCCGCTCTGCCCGTTTGGATGGATTCCCGAAAAGACGATACCGTCTCTTTTTCGCAGCGAGTCGAGCGCCAGATAGCTCTCCCTGACGCCTCCGGCCCCGTAGTCGTAGATGTGATTGTTGGCAATCGAGAACGCTCGGAAGCCGGCACCTATTGCCGCTTCGACGTACTCGGGGTGGACGTTGAACCACGGATACCCGGCGTAGGGCAGCTTCGGATCTACGACGAACTCGAGGTTCGCGAAGGAGATGTCCGCACGCCTGATGACCGGCGCAACCGCCCGGTAGATGGCGTCGTAGGGCGGATGAGTGAAGTTGACCCGGTGAGCCATGATGTCGCCAACAAAGGACAAGGTGAGGATGTCTGAACGGGGAACAGTCGGAGCCGCGTCTCTCGGCTGCCCGGTGCGACCCGGCGTCGGCTCGCCGAGAGCGGATTGGATTTCCGAAACCGGCAGGCTGCTCGAGTGTAGGACAAGGGCGGCCACGCTCCCGGTCACGAGAATCGTACCCACAACAACCATCGCGGCGAGAACCCTTCGATCCATCGCTCAATTATTCGTGATTCCCGCTCGGTCTGTCCAGCCGGTCGCGGTTGCCAACGATAATTCGTTGCTTTTTTGTGAGGGTCGCATTAGCATAAAGCATGGGGAGGAGATTCACCATGGCGGATAAAAAGACAAGCTCCGGCAAGAAGAGCGCTTCGCCCAAGAGGTCCTCGGCGGCGGCGAAACCGACCATCTCCCTCTGGGAGCTGAAAAAGGAGATCGACGATCGGGCCCACCAGATCTATCTCGATCGGATTGCCGCTCACAAGTCGGGCGACGAGCTCTCCGACTGGCTGCAGGCGGAGGCAGAGGTCAAGAAGAAACACAAGCTGTAGCCGAGGCGCCCTTAGTCGCGTGCTCCGGACCTGCCGCGTTTCCTCCAGAAGACTCCCACCTTGGTTGCGTACTCGAGGTACTCCCCGCCGAATCGGACGGCCAGGTCGTTGTCTTCGACCACGGTGTAGCCGATGAACAGGGGGAT
>Ga0307440_1000768_pt1 | contig 15771 bp, 7 predicted proteins | sample SalMarWE160410MG_FD_202150 | JGI IMG/M metagenome (GOLD analysis project Ga0307440, IMG submission 202150) | Salt marsh sediment microbial communities from the Plum Island Ecosystem LTER, Massachusetts, United States - WE1604-10 | ecosystem: Environmental > Aquatic > Marine > Intertidal zone >... | reverse complement strand
CTTCGGGTTTTATGTTTCATTCTTTCCGCAACTTGTAGCCGGACCTATAGTCAGGGCTTCGGAATTTATTCCCCAGCTATATAACAGGTTTCACCTCTCAAAAAGAGAATTCAGCCATGCTTTGTTCCTGATATCTAAAGGTCTGATAAAGAAGATCATTATATCGGATTTCATTGCAGTTAATTTTATAGACAGGGTTTTTGATGCACCTTCCGTCTATTCGGGTTTTGAGAACCTGATGGCTATATACGGGTACGGCCTGCAGATCTACTGTGATTTTTCTGGGTATACAGACATTGCCATAGGCCTTGGACTAATCCTTGGTTTCAGGTTGCCCATAAATTTCAATTCTCCATATAAATCGTCGAGTGTGAGCGAGTTCTGGAAGAGGTGGCATATATCTCTTTCAAGGTGGCTGAAGGATTACCTTTATATCCCTCTTGGTGGTAACAGGAAAGGAAAATTCAGAACCGGTTTAAACCTGATGGTAACGATGCTTCTGGGTGGCCTCTGGCATGGTGCCAGCTTAAGGTTCATCATATGGGGCGGCCTTCATGGAACAGTTCTTGTAATAAATAAGGTTTGGCGTAACCTGTTCAGGGGAAGGAAAAACGGTAATATCTTCCTGAGGATAGTCTCGGTCTTTATTACTTTCCAGTTTGTGAGTCTTGCATGGGTCTTTTTCAGGGCACATGATATGACAAGTGTTCAGATCATGTTCAAACAGATTACCGGGAGCTTTTCACCGGGATCGTATATGACAGTGATCCCAGCTTATAGCAGTGTGTTTATGTTGATTTTCGCCGGTTATGCCATTCATTTCCTTCCTGAGAAAGTCAAGGAGTCATACAGGGGGCTGTTTATCAATCTGCCATTATTAATTCAGCTTGCAGTAATTCTGTTAATAGCTGTTCTGCTGTACCAGATGCGGACAATATCCGTTATGCCCTTCATTTATTTCAGGTTTTAAGAGTAAGGCGTAAGACATAAGGCGTAAGACATAAGGCATAAGGTTATACGGTCCCGCAGAGCGGGATCTCCGCTTCGCTTCGATGTGCGGGATGAGGTATGCGGTTTCTCTGGCTCGGATTGCAAATCCTCAACAACATTAGGTCATGCGGTCTTGCAGTCTTTAAGTTAATATACCTTTGTGCCTTTGAGCCATTATGCCTTTACGCCTTATGTCCAGCGTCTTATGTTTTATGTCTTACGACTTACCTACAGGTATGTATCGCCATCGATATTCTTTTTCATGAAAGGAGCGATGGCCCGGTTGTAGATGCCCTGTACATAAGCGATAGCCATGCCGTAATTGGTAACCGGGACACCTGCTCTCACCGCAGGCCTTAACCTGTTATGGAGCTGTTTCCTGGTTATCATGCACCCGCCGCATTGTATCACGAGGGCATAATCGGTAACAGGACGTGGCAGGGCATCAAGGCCGGCTACCACATCATATTCTATCTTTTTTCCTGTGAAGTTGTTTATCCACCGGGGTATCCGGGTTCTGCCTATGTCATCGCAGGATACGTGATGAGTACATGATTCAAGCACGAGTACCCTGTCACCGTCCTTTAGTCCTGATATAGCAGGAGTGCCTTTTATGTAATTTTCAAAGTCTCCCTTGAACCTGGCAAGCATAATACTGAAGCTGGTAAGGGGAATATCATCGGGTACGGATGCGTCAGCCTTGACAAACACCTGTGAATCGGTAACTGCAAGGGCAGGTTTGATACCTGTTCTTTTAAGGAAAGCGTCCACCTCTCTCTCCTTCAGGATAATTGCAACGGCATCATTGTCGAGGATATCCCTTATGGCCTGCACCTGGGGTAGAATTAATCGTCCGGCAGGGGCTTCAACATCAATAGGTGTTATCAATAATACAATATCACCGTATTTGATGAGATCGCCCAGCAGGGCAGGAGTCTTCCAGGAATGTTCAGGGATAGTCTCCTTTATGAGTTTTATAAGATCCTCAAAGTTACGCTTGTCAATGACTGAGAAGCTGAACGGGATGACACCTGTTTTTTGCTCCGTGGCGGTTCGGAAAGCGGTAGTCTGTTCTTCCAGGTCACATTTGTTATGTATGATTATAAAAGGAACATCATAGTCCTTAAATTTCGATACAATCTCATTCTCAAATTCCCCCCATGTATTATTGGCAATAATAAGAATCCCAAGGTCAATTTCGCTAAGTGTTCTTAAGGTCCTTTCAATCCTTTTCCCCCCCAGTTCCCCTGTGTCGTCGATACCTGCAGTGTCTACAAGTATTACAGGTCCGAATCCCGTGATCTCGTATGATCTTTTTACCGGATCGGTTGTAGTACCCGGATGGTCTGACACTATAGCCGTATCCTGTCCTGTCAGACAGTTGATGATACTGCTTTTCCCGTTATTACGGCGACCATAGATACCAATATGTGGTTTTGCTTCCCTGCCTTTTGACATTTTTCCTAAAGCTTGTGGCAAATTTAGCGATTTTCTTTACAGGTCTGATGCCTGGTTTGAGTAATGATTGAGACAATAACTCAGGTTTCAACCAAAAAAAGGAGTAGGTACTAAAATCGTGGAGCTTAATAGCACTTGCTTGAAATAACCGGGTAGAACTTATAATTAACCATATTAACTTGACTTGTACACTGAACTTTGCTAACTTTATCAAAATGAACCTCTAAGATGGCCAGTATCATTCCAGGATACAATTGCGACATATTCGTCAGCTATCGTCAGAAGGATAACAAATACGACGGGTGGGTAACAGAGTTTGTAGATAATCTGAAAAAAGAGCTTGAGGCAACATTTAAAGAGGATTTAAGTGTCTATTTCGATATTAATACACACGACGGGCTCTTGGAGACACACAACGTGGGTGCTTCACTTAAGGGAAAACTAAAATGTCTTGTCTTTATACCAATTATTTCCCAGACTTATTGTGATCCTAACTCTTTTGCGTGGGAGCACGAGTTTTGCGCTTTTAATGAACTGGCAAAAGAAGATCAGCTGGGGAGAGATATAAAGCTTGGCAGTGGAAATGTGGCAAGCAGGATACTGCCGATCAGGATCCATGAACTCGATAGGGAAGATAAAATCCTTCTGGAAAATGAGTTGGGTACAGTGCTAAGGAGTATAGAATTTATCTATAAATCTGCAGGTGTTAACAGGCCGTTGCGGGCCAATGAAGATAATCCACAGGACAACCTGAACAAAACATTCTATCGCGACCAGATAAACAAGGTGGCAAACGCTGTTAAGGAGATTATTACAGCAATAAAGCGATCAGGTCAAAATGATGAGGCAGTTGCGGCAGAGACAGAAATACCAAAAACCGGGAAACTTAAAAAACTGAAACTAAAATCTGTTTTAGTGACTTTGGTTGTTCTGGTACTAATTGTAGCAGGGTATTTTTTTATTCCAAAGCTTTTCAAACACTCCCTCACTGATGAAAAGTCTGTTGCAGTCCTTCCTTTTGAAAATCTCAGCAGCAATGAGCAGGAATGGTTTAGTGATGGAATTTCTGATATAATAATTAATCAATTGTCAAAAATATCCGGACTTAGAGTAATCGGCAGGACATCTACATTAAAATATAAGGATGATAAAAAGACCATTCAAGAGATTGGAAAAGAACTGGGCGTCAGTTATGTAATTGAAGGAACTGTTCAGAAACAGGAAGACAAGATCCGTGTGAGTGTTCAGATGGTCAGAGTCAGGAATGAGGATCATGTCTGGTCTGAATTTTATGATAAAGAATGGAAAGACATCTTTAATATTCAGACTGATATTGCAGAAAATATAGCCAATAATTTAGAGACTATTCTTACACCGGAGGAAAGAGATCAAATTGAACATATCGGTACAGATAATCCTGAAGCATACAGACTCTTTAAGATTGGAGACTTCCTGATGACCAGATTAAAGGAATCTGATTTTTATAAAGCAATTGACAACTATCAGCAGGCTATAGCATTGGATCCAGACTTTGCCCAGGCTTATGCCAGAATGGCTTCAGCCTATTTTGAACTTACAATGTGGGACGTACCGGAACCTGATACAACTTTAATTCCCCGAGCCAGGGACTATGCTTTACAGTCTCTGAAAATCGATAACAATCTGGGCGAACCCTATTTCATACTTGCTGCTATTAAGTATATCCATGAATTTGACTTTAGTGGTGCAGACCAGGACTTTAAAAAGGGTATAGAACTAAGTCCTGATTATGTCTGGGGCCGATTAACTTATGCCAATTATTTGACAATGATGAACCGGATATCCGAATCTGTTTCAATATCCCGTCAAACTATGAAACTTAATCCACAAGATCCGTGGCCATATCTCGAGTTGGGATTTGCCCTGGCCCAGGAGGGCCGGTACAAAGAAGCTCTTGAGAACTACAATAAGCATCGTGAACTAAGTCATGATCCTAATAATGGAAATGTGATGGGATGTCTGCATGTTCTATATACAAGAGAGGGTATTTTCAACAAATTTCTGTCTGATCAGATTGATACATTATTAGGGTCACCCCGTAAGGATATTCGCATTGTATCGACTGACAACTTAATTGACGCAGGGCAAATATTTGCTGATGTTGGCCATCGGGCTGAAGCATTAAACATTCTTAATGAAATAAACAGAAGGATTGCAGGGGGTGAAAATGTATCACCCTATCACCTGGGTTTTCTGTATAATAAACTGGGGGAAAAAGAAAAAGCTCTTGATCTCTTTGAGAGAGGTTATAATGAAGAGGGATTTAATGACGTATATTTTAATGGATCGTTTAAGCAGGATGATCCAATCCGGTCATATAAACGATTTAAAGTACTACTCAGAAAAATGGGATTTAAATACTAAATCTTACATTTAAGAATATCTTCCACTATGAGCGCCCGGACATCCACAGATGAGAAATTTCTCAGGAAGATCACAGAATTAATCCTGGATAACCTGGAAAACGAACACTTTGGAGTAAATGAACTGGTGAGTAAATCGGGTATTCCACGTTACAGGCTCATTAAGAAACTGCATATATTAAAACATAAGACAATCAGCCGGTTTATTTGCGAAACACGTCTTAAAAAAGCATTTGAATTACTTCATGACGGGTCATTGACCGTCTCTGAAGTTGCTTACAAGACAGGATTCAGCAGTCCTGCCTATTTCAATAAATGTTTCCACGACTTATTTGGTTACTCCCCCGGTAAAGTCCGTGAAAAAGCTGGTTATAAATTACCGACTGAATTTTTGATTCTGAATAAAGCAGGCTTAAAGAAACACACTTTCAGATTCTCTTTTAAAGGGTCTTATATGGGGTCTCTCATTCTTGCTGTTTTAATATCGACAATTGCATTCTTTGCTTATCTGAAAATTACTGGAAATAAAAAATCGTCAGGTTTGAGATATTCGTCTGAGAGGATATCAGTTCTAATTGTGCCCTTCCAGAATATGACCAATGATACCACATGGAATATCTGGCAGGATGGAATTCAGAATAACATAATAACTGCTCTTACAAATATTGAGGAATTGAAAGTCAGACAATCAGAATCTATTGCCAGATTATTTGATAATCAAGGGATTACAAATTATTCCTCAATCACACCTTCTGTTGCAGCTTCAGTTGCCAGGAACCTTGATGCTGATTTTATTATCTCAGGTTCAATAAATAAAGTAAATTCCACTATAAGATTAAATTCACTGTTGATTGAATCAAAAACAGAAGAGACCATAAAATCTTTTCAGATAGACGGGAATAATGAAAATATTCTGGAAATGATTGATTCACTTTCATTATTGTTAAGAAATTCTCTGATTATGAATGAATTGAGCAATGGCGTTCCTTTGAAATATGTATCAACCAATTCAGTAGAGGCATTCAAATATTATTTGTACGGGAACATTGCAAGAGAAAAATATGATTTACCGGCAGCCTGTAACTGGTATTTGCAGGCTATCGCTATTGATTCAAACTTTTTTGAAGCTATTGCAGACCTTTCTTCCTATTGCGGGAGTGATGCATGGTCAAAACAGCTGGTCCGTTACCTTTACAAAAAGAGAGATATGATGTCAATGAGAATGAGACTCTGGACAAATTGGGCTTATGCATTTAACTTTGAGACCATTAATGATGATATTAAGTACCTGAAACAACTCCAGGACCTCGATGAATATTCAACTAACGCAACATACTTACTCGCACTCGATTACAACAGGTTGCATCAATATGACAAAGCAATCAAAGAGCTGGAGAAATCGATGGCATTATATAAAAAATGGGGATCTAAACCTGATGGGACTGAGATCAAGTGGCTTGGTAATGCATACCATAAAACCGGCCAGTACAGGAAAGAGAAAAAACTTTACAGGAAAGCAGAAAGGGATTTACCCGATGATCCATGGGTTGAATACAGGCTGGCTATCCTGAAATTATCTGAAGGAAAGAGAGTCGCATCAAACCGATACATTGAAAAGTTCATTTCTTTTTGCCGAAATGTTTCGATTCCTGAGGCTAATATTACAGGCCTGGTTGCTCAGATTTATAGCGAGGCGGGTATTCTGGATAAAGCAGAGGAGAACTATCGGAAAGCTCTCGCTCAGGAACCTGATAGTACTGTCAGGTTAACTGATCTTGCCCGTTTCCTGATATATAATGATATTAATATTGTAGAAGGGCTGGACCTTGCTGACAAAGCCCTTAAATTTGAACCGGATAATTATTCTGCTCTGGCCTGCAAGGGCTGGGGTTTATATAAAATGGGCAGAAATGAGGAAGCGCTTGGAATCCTGGAAAAAAGCTGGGAGTTAAGATCTTTTTATGATTATGATTTGTACCTGAAGATCGAAGAAATCAAAAAAACTGTTTCAAATTAAAAGAAACAGTTCCCTCCATAGTTATGCAATTAAAATAAATCACGCCTGTCTGAAAGCGGAACAGACTTTATCTGAAAAGATATTCATGAGAAATTTTCAAAAATTGAAATAAAATTACAAAAATTTAAACTTCCGGTTCAAAAATTGCAACATGCCAGTCTGAATATAGTCTACCTTTAATTTTAGCATCATTTTATCAGATCACAATGGATCTTCAAATCGATTCAACAGGATCTGATCTGGACTTTAATGAGTTATTCATGGAGCTGATTCATTTTAATTTCAGACAATTAGGGCAATGATATGCTAATACTCACCTTACTTTATGCTCATGAAAAGGATCTCTTTTATGATTGTTTTGAGTATAATTTGTGCCTTTACACTTTTCGCTCAAACCATAGTCATTACGGGCACTGTTAGTTCTGCTGAAGGCAAGGGACCAATTCAGGGAGCAACTGTACAGGTAAAAGGTACAGGTATAGGTACATTGACAAACGCTCAGGGGAATTACACTCTAAATGTACCTCCCGATGCAACTGCTATTATTTTCTCTTTTGTAGGGATGAAGAGACAGGAAGTTGAAATTGCAGGTCGATCCGTAATTGATGTTGAAATGGAATCCGATGTTCTTTCCCTTGGTGAGGTAGTTGTAACAGGTGCTTATGGAATTAAAAGTACACTAAGAAGTACTTCTTCGCTGACACAGGTTATATCAGGTGATAAACTTAACGATGTTCGCCAGATAAATATTAATAATGCACTGGCGGGAAAGGTTTCAGGTATCCAGTTCCGTGGTCAGTCAGCTGTCTCTCTTGATCGCACAGGTTCTTTAAGGCTTCGCGGCGATGGTGGCTTTGGTACAGGAGAAGGAATGTTATACGTAATTGATGGGACTATCCTTCCAAACCCTGGTGATCTTAACCTTGACGATATTGAAGATGTTACTGTTTTATCCGGTCCCGGTGCTTCTGCTTTACTTGGTCCCCAGGGTGCTAACGGGGCTATTATACTGACAACACGGAAAGCAAAAGCAGTCGAAAATGAAACAGTGGGTATTGAGGTTAACTCCGGAATAATGACATCATCAGTATATATTTTACCTGCCTATCAAAATGAGTATGCTGGAGGTGCCGATAATGAAATGAAAGAATATAAGTGGGAAGAGGGTGATCCGCTTGAATGGCTCCCACTCGACGGCAAACTCTATCCTGATTATATGGATGATTCCAGCTGGGGCCCCAGAATGGAGGAACAGGAATATATTCCTTGGTATTCATGGTACCCTGGGACAAAATATACAGGAACAACAGCCCTGTTAGTCCCTCAGCCTGATAATGTAAGGGATTTCTATGAAAGAGGCTGGACTTACAATAATAACATCTCATTCTCGAAAGTTGGGGATGATTATAATATTCGCGCAACGATAGGTAATATTGCAATTAAAGGGAATATTCCCAAATCATCGCAAAACCGAATTACGTCTTCCTTTAGAACTTCCTATGATCTGACAGATAAACTGACTTTTGCTGCAAATATTAATTTCATAACGACACTAACCAAGGGCGAATTTAATGATGGATTAAATAACCAGAGTACTGGTTCATTCAACGAATTTTTCCACAGAGACCTTGACATGGGGATATTGCAGGAACTCAGGGGACTGAGAACTCCTGGTGGCATTTATGCAAGCTGGAATCATAAGGGTCCTGATTATTATAGGTCAGATAATCCTAAAGATTTTTACGCTGCATTTTGGTGGTATAATTATTATACCTTTTTTGACCTTATAAATCTGCCTTCGAGGTCAGACTATCTGTTTGGCGACATTTCTCTTGAGTACAAAATTATTAAAGGACTTAGTGCAAAAGTTACTTATCGTAGATACCAGGACAATGCCTGGAAGGAAGAACAATACCCTACAGACCTTTATGATAGCCAGACTGATGCGGCAGTTCCCTGGGGAAACTGGAAAGCGCAGGGATATTATTATACTTATACGTCGTATTTAAATAGGGAAAATATTGAGAGTCTTTTTTCTTTTAAAAAGGAGTTAGGTGATTTCAAAATAAATGCCAACGCAGGTTCTGATTTTTTCAGAGCGGTTTTTAAGTCGAATTCTGCAAACACAGTAAATGGTTTGATTGTAAGGAATCTTTATTCAATAGCCAACTCTGTGGACCAGCCAAATATCATTAATAACAGGACAAAAGAGAAGTACAGAGCAATATTAATCCGTGGAAATGTAGGTTTCAGAGATTTTGTTTACGGAGAATTTTCTTTACGGAATGACTGGTTCTCAACCTTGGCACCATCAAATAACTCTATTTTTTCAAAATCGTTAGGAGGTGCATTTATATTCAGTAATTTCCTTGGACTACCATTCCTTGACTATGGAAAAATCAGGGCTTCATGGGGAGAGATTCCCACAGCTATTGGGGTATTTGCATATCCAGGTTCACAATTTAGTCTCGGTTTGTATAAATGGAATGACAATATCCTGATGAGCACTTCCAATCAACTAGTTGACAAAACTATTCATGGAGCTGTTAAGGATCAGATGGAAATAGGTTTGGACTTAAGATTACTCAAGAACAAAATTGGTTTTGCTGCTACATTCTGGGAAGGAACAGAAAAAGGAATTCCAATGAACCTGAAAATTGCCAGCTATAGTGGCTTTGATTCCAGGTACCTGAATTCAGGTAAGATAGTCAAGCAGGGTTTGGATTTCATACTAAACCTAAGGCCATTGAGCAACAACAACCTGACTTATGAGCTAAACGCTACTTTCTCCTTCCTCATTAATAATAAGGTAGTCAAAATAGCTGACTCTCTTACCACAAGTGTAGAAGTTGAAAATGTGGGAGAGTGGTGGTCCGGAGCACCTGCAATGTACCATGAGGAAGGCAAACAATGGGGAGTATTAATAGGACAGGGTATGAAAATGTGGGATGGAAAACCTTTGTTGGATCAGAACAACAGATATGTGGTCGATGAAAGTAAGAACTTTGGAAGTGTCCTGCCGAAAATAACAGGAGGTATCCAGAACTCCTTCAGGATAATGAAAAACTTTACAATAATTGTTAATCTGGATTACCAGGTCGGGGGTAAATATTTCTCCCTGTCTGACATGTTGGGTACTCAGTCAGGTGTAACAGCAAGGACAGTAGGCACCAATAACTTAGGAATTCCGATAAGGGATCCTGTTGAATATGGTGGAGGTATTCTGGTAACTGGAGTGGATCCAAATACACATGAAGACCGTATGGCTCGAATAGAGGCACATGAATATTTTTATGAAAACCTGGTTGCTGCAGGTATATATGATCCATTCGTTTATGATCTGACGTATATAAAATTTCGTGAATTAAGCATTAGTTATGAAATACCGGTCGGGAAACTCAAGGTAGTTGGCAATTATTTTCAAAGCATGAATATATCTTTCTCTGTTTTGAATCCCTGGCTGGTATATTCAGATACCAGGGATTTTGATCCTTCTGAAATATCTTATGCGGGAGGTGAATATGCACAATTCCCTGGAACAAGATCATTTGGCATGAACCTAAAAGTTATTTTTTAAACATCAGAGGTTGTAACCTTGAAAATCTAAAAAATGAAAAGGTCAGTATATTCAATTTCAATAATAGCGATAGTATTGTCATTATACCTTGTTACAGGATGCGAAAGGATGGAAGATTTTGGAGATACCAATCAAGACCCGGACAATTCTGAAAAACCGGAAACATCAGCATTATTAACAAATGTTCTTTCCGGCTTAGCCGAATATTCCAACTCAGAGCTTTCTGTGCAGGGTGCTATTTATTGCCAGTATTTTGCGGAAACATTTTATGTATGGACCGGACTTTATGAACCTTATAGAACTTCACTAATGAGCTACTATTCAGATGATCTGTATGACCTTCAAGCCATTATTATAGCTAATACAGACGATGCAACCCAAAAAGACGCAGCAATATACGGGGAGAATGAAAACCAGATTGCAATCTCACGTATTCTCAAAGCATATATTTATTGGATTATTACTGATTGCTGGGGTGATATCCCATATAAAGATGCACTTAAAGGCGACCCTAATGTTAGTTACGACACTCAGGAATCAATATATAAAAATTTGTTAATTGAGCTAACAGACGCTGTGGCACAATTTACTGAAAATGATCCGCCAATTAAGGGAGATATAGTTTATAATGGAGACTTACTGAAGTGGAAAAAATTTGCTAACTCTCTGAGAATGTTAATGTCTTTGAGGCTATCAAAACAATACCCCTTGCCGGCAGGTTATGCTGCATTACAGTTTAATGCTGCACTCAAGGATAATGCAGGGTCAATCGAAACCAATGAGGATAATTTTCAGCTAAATTATCCGGGTGAATATTTCAGGAATTTTTATTATACTAATTATGATGGTTCCAGTGGTTTTTTTGGAGAAAGTGCCACAATGACATCACTTATGGATTCTCTAAATAGCGACCAGCGCCAAAACGTGTTTGGTTCTAATTCAACCGGAGCCCCTTCAACATTAGGTGTCCCTGTCGGCATTAACTATCCGGCTACTTTCCAGTGGTGCAATGCAAATCCTGGGTACTGTTATGTATTAAATCCTGATTATCGCAAACAAACGAGTCCAAATTATGTAATAACTGCAGCTCATGTTCTTCTTGCTCGTGCTGAGGCTGCCGACAGGGGGTGGACTTCTGAAACGCCCAATACTGCAGCATTGTATCAGGAAGGTATAACACAATCTTTTTTACAATGGGGATTACCTGCTCCAGACAATATATACTTTAGCAGTACCCATGTTGCCCTGATCGAAGCTCCCGGGACAGGAGCCAATTTGGAGAAGATTGCAACCCAACAATATGTGGCATTTTATCCCGATGGTATCCAGGGATGGAGTAACTGGAGGAGAACTGACTATCCAATACTTAGCCCTGCACCAGAGGCTATTAATAATCCTCCCACGATAGCACGAAGGTATATGTACGGGACTGAAGATTATAATCTCGCAAAAGATAGTGTGGAAGCAGCTGTAGCCAGACTGCCAGGGGGTGATAAATTGGAATCAAGGGTATGGTGGGATAAAGAATAAAGGGTTTTTATATAATATCATCAAGTGAGAATCCCAGTTTCATGAGATTGCCGGGTTCGAGTATCTCTTTGAGTCTGGTGTCATCAAGAATTTTCAATATGGCATTTGCCTCGAATATGTCAATGCCATTCGTTTTCATGAGGATTGCCATTTCTGTGGCTTTATGGTAGCCGGTATATGGTATTAATGCAGTAGTTACGGAAGGGCTGTGAATGAGCGACCTGTACCCGGCAGACTCATTTATTTCCAGACCATTGAGAAGATTCCCGAGCAATGTCTTATCGGAAGCTGCCAGGAGCTTCAGGCTTTCAATGACTGCAAATCCTATAGCCGGCAGGTATGCATTAAGCTCGAGGGTCCCCTGGCTGCATAATGAGCTGATCAGCTGATCGTTTGAGTATATCCTGTGGGAAGCGGTGATCACAAATTCCGGGATGACAGGATTTATTTTACCCGGCATAATAGAGCTGCCTGTTTGTTTTTCAGGGATGGTCACAGTCTTATTGCCGGCGATATCGGAAGCGAGAAGTCGTATATCGGAAGCCATTTTTTCCAGGTTGACCGCATGCGACTTTATTGTGGCATGTATCTCAACCCACCTGTCAAGGTTAGAAGTGGCATCAGGAAGGTTTTCACTGTGGGCAAGAGGCAGTCCTGTAAGCTGCCGCAGTTCGGGAACCACTTCCATAATAAAATATCTTGGAATAGACAGCCCTGTACCTGTGGCTCCGCCACCAAGGTTGACCTGTTTGATTCTCTCGGAGCATTTGGATACTCTCCACCAGTCGCGTGACAGGGCTTCGTTAAATGTACTGAAAAGGATACCGAATGAAGCAGGCACTGCTTCCTGCATCTGGGTATAGCCAATACGCAGTTTATCCCTGGAATCCTTTTCAATGCTTTCTATTTTCTGTCTCAGGGAATTTATCTTTTCTTCCAGTTCCTGCAACAATTTCATAACAGCTACTGTAAGGGCAGTTGGTATGACATCATTGGTCGACTGGCAGATATTGGCATGCTCGATCGGATCGATAATGGAATATTCACCGCATTTATGTCCCAATTCCAGCAGGGCAGTATTTGCAATGATCTCGTTGACATTCATGTTGATGCTTGTGCCTGCACCCCCTTGTACTGCAGGAACTATAAAATCGGAAAAATACTCACCTTCCGATACCCTAGCAGAGGCAGAACAGAGAGCATCGAGTATATCATCGCTTATAACATTTACCGGAACATCCTTCCCGTATTTACCTGTAGCTGCTTTGGCGAATTTCCTGTATGTATTGTAGCATGCGAGCTTCGTAATTCCTACAGCTTTATACCATTCCAGGGGAAAAGCTGATTCATCGGGAAAGTTTTCCCTGGCTCTCAGAGCATTTATTCCATACAATGCATCAGCCGGTATCTGTTTTTTACCCAGGGTATCCTTTTCGGTACGATACATAAGTTTTAAAATTTCCTTTTAAATATCTTGTTTTCTGACCCTGGAAAGTAATAATTCTCTTTCACCAGGGATAACCGGTCGTGAAACGGTGCGGATTACAGGTCCAGGCACCGCTATACTTCGGTTTCAGATACCGGTTTAGCGTATGCGTGAACGTCCTTGCCCGTTATTTCTGTCTGGCAAAGAATAATAAGTCTTTCAAGTACGTTCCTGAATTCCCTTATATTACCGGTCCACTTAATCTTCTGAAGCTCCTCTATGGCATCTTCGGTAATTATCTTTTTACTCATTCCGTATTCACCGCATATCAGTGAATTAAAATGATCGGCAAGAACCGGAATATCATCTTTTCTTTCGTTAAGGGTTGGTACATGAATAAGAATAACACTGAGGCGGTGGTAAAGGTCCTCCCTGAATGTGTTCTTCTCAATTTCATTCTTTATATTCTTGTTTGTAGCAGCAATGACCCGAACATTAACATGAATATCTTTATCTGAACCAACCCGTGATATCTTGTTTTCCTGCAAAGCTCTCAGGACCTTGGCCTGTGCTGAGAGGCTCATATCACCTATCTCATCGAGGAACAATGTTCCGCCATTAGCCTGTTCAAATTTACCTATGCGCTGTTTTATGGCTGATGTAAATGAACCTTTCTCGTGACCGAAGAGTTCGCTCTCGATAAGCTCTGATGGTATGGCTGCACAGTTTACCTCAATAAAAGGACCTTTTGCCCTTGCACTTTTCTCATGTATCTGGTGAGCAACAAGTTCTTTCCCTGTACCGTTAGCCCCCGTTATAAGGATCCTGGCTTCAGTTGGCGCTACACGATCGATCATCTCCCTCATCTTCTCAATAGATTCTGATTTCCCTACCATCTCGTACATCTTGCTTACCTTGTTCTTCAGCACCTGGGTCTGGGTGATCAGAGTTGATTTATCCATAGCATTACGTATGGTAATGAGCAGCCTGTTAAGGTCAAGAGGTTTTTCCAGGAAATCGAAAGCCCCTTTCTTAATAGCTTCAACGGCAGTATCAATATTGCCATGTCCCGAGATCATTATAACCGGAATATCCATGGATGTTTCCGCTATCTTTTCCAGTACCTCTATACCATCCATCTTCGCCATCTTTATATCACAAAGAACGATATCATATGTATTGGCAGAGAACATTTCGATACCGGTGGGACCATCCTCAGCAAGATCTACCTCGTACTTTTCATATTCCAGGACCTCTTTCAGAGTATTCCTGATAGCCTTCTCATCATCTATTACCAGAATTTTCGACATTATTTTAACTCCTAATTCCTAATTGTTAATTGTTAATTGTCAATTATTCTTCTATCCGCTGTATCTCAGCCATTTCCACATCTCTTTCCACGATGTCTTCTTTCCGTACATCAGGATACCCGTACGATATACCTTGGCAGCCATCCATACAAAGAAACTAAAGGTCGCTATCATAAGTACCATTGATAGTGCCAGCTGCCAGTACGGTACCCCGAAAGGCAGACGGGCCATCATTACTATAGGCGAGGTGAGCGGTATAAGTGAACACCAGAAAGAAAGAGAACTTTCCGGATTTTGCATGGTTCCCATAGCCACCATCAGGGCAAGTATGATTGGAATGGTGACAGGAAGCATGAACTGCTGTGTTTCTGTTTCATTATCCACAGCCGAGCCTATTGCCGCGAACACCGATGCGTAAAGAAGATACCCGGTTGCAAAATAGAAGATGAAGGAGATAATAATCAATCCCCATGGCTGATTCATGGCACTGTCGAACATCTGTGAAAACTCGGCAAACTTTGGTGATACTTCTGATGTCTGCACAGCAGTCGTCACAGAATCAGCAGCTGCAGGGGCCATGAGATTCTGCGGGACTGACTGGGTTATCTCCGTCAGGTTGGTCTTCTGCATAACAGTGGTTTTAAGCACGGTTACTATACCGAATGTAAGGATTACCCATATGAAAAACTGTGTAAGACCAACCATAGCTATCCCAATGATTTTACCCATCATCAGCTGAACTGGCCTTACTGATGATATAATCACTTCAACCACTCTGCTGGTCTTCTCTTCGATAACACCTCGCATTACCTGGGCTCCGAAGATAAATACCAGCATGTACATCAGGAATCCAAGAATATATGCCAGTGCCATTGATATACCCGTACTCGTTTTTTTTACCTGACCCGAAGAATCGATCTTAATGGTCTGTATGGACACGTTGGTCCGGATATTCTTCATGATCTCGTTAAGATCATTAATATTATATGCCTGAAGCTTCTGACGTTCTATCTCGTTCTTCAGAGAATTTTGAATGTACTGGAGCAGCCCTATCGGAGGCT
>Ga0307440_1000767_pt1 | contig 15776 bp, 14 predicted proteins | sample SalMarWE160410MG_FD_202150 | JGI IMG/M metagenome (GOLD analysis project Ga0307440, IMG submission 202150) | Salt marsh sediment microbial communities from the Plum Island Ecosystem LTER, Massachusetts, United States - WE1604-10 | ecosystem: Environmental > Aquatic > Marine > Intertidal zone >... | reverse complement strand
GCGGCCGTCTCGGCCATTTTGGTGGTGGAGATTCGGCCGCGGGACGATGATGTGGTCACGTTGACCGGCGCCGATATTGACTTTCAGGAATCATTCCACATTGGTGACATCATCGAGTTCGATTCTGCCCTCAGGTATGTGAAGGCGGTCTATGCGCGCTTTGCAGACAGATTGCACCAAGGATTCGATCTGACCATTCATTCGGAGATCCCGGTCAGCGCCGGTCTTTCCTCCTCCACGGCGCTGTGCATCGCCAGCATTAGGGCACTGCAGCAGCTGTGTGGGATCGAGCACAGCACCGGCGAAATCGCCGAGCTGTCCTTCCAAATCGAGCGCTACGATCTGGATGTCGAATGCGGCCGGATGGATCAGTACGCCATTGCCTATGGCGGCGTGACATACATCCAAACCGGAGACGAGGCAGGGGTGGAAGGCCTCGCCATTCCCTCCCTGCCGGTACTGGTCGCCGACACGCAGGAGGCGCACGACACGCAGGCGCTGCAAAAATGGTTGCGCCGCCGAATTGCCGAGGATGATCCCAGCCTGATGGGACCGCTCAACGAAGTTGTGGCGTTGGTCGACGAGGGCCGAGAGGTTATTCTCGAGAACGATCTCCAGGAGCTCGGCGCCATCATGGATCGCCAACAGGTCCTCGAATTGGCCATGGGGACATCGACCGATCGTCTGGAAAGGTTCTGCCAAGTGGCAAGGCAAGCCGGAGCCTGGGGGGCCAAGCAAATGGGCGCCGGTGGAGGTGGCTGCATGATCGCGCTCTGCCCGCCGGACCGAATCGAGGCGGTGCAGCGTGCCCTGGAAGATCTGGATGCCCCGGTCTGGGAGTTTGACATCATCCCCCCTACGGATGCCGGGAATTCGAGATACCCAGGCGCATAGGTCGGGTAAAGCGCCTACCTGAGAGACAAGAAGCACGCCGGAACAGATCTGGGAGATAAGGGGCAAGCGTATGATCTCAGAGTTTGCACTCGAGGCACCTTTCTTCGAGCTTGGCCCCAAGGCCTACATCTTCGGGGATGATCTGGTGGTCCTGGCGCGGCACGCCGATGCCCTCAGTGCGAAGTACGACGTCAGGATCATCCTGACGCCTCAGGCGGTCGACATTCCCAGGCTGGTCAAGGAAACCTCTCATCTTCTCATCTTTGCCCAACACATGGACCCGGTCCGCATCGGAAGGGGCAACGGCTCGGTCCTGCCGGAGGCTCTGAGGGCCGCCGGCGCCTTGGGAACGATGCTCAATCACGCCGAAAAGCCCCTCACCCCCGATGTGCTGGCAGAGACCATCTCGCGAGCCGACGAGGTTGGGTTGGCCACCTTGGTTTGCGCCGGGGATTTGGGGGAGGTGGAGCGGATCAGCCGGCTGGCGCCCAACATTATTATCGCCGAGGCGCCGGAACTTATCGGCGCGGGATCCACGGCGGCAGAAGATCGTCCCAGCATATTGGGCATCAACCGCCTGGTGCAGGGAATCAGCCCCGACACGCGAGTCTTGCACGCAGCCGGGATCAGTAACGGCAAAGACGTCTATGACATCATTGCCGCTGGTGCGGAGGCGACAGGCTCATCCAGTGGAGTCTTGAAAGCCGTGGACCCCTTTTCAATGTTGGAAGAGATGATCTCGAGCGTTCGAAAAGCTTGGGACCAAACCCACAGATAGAAGGTGAATCTGCCATGCCCATTTACCATCACACGTTCAAGATCCAGTCCGATGCACGGCCAACGTTCGAGGATGTGACCGAGCAGGTCGAAGCCGCCCTGGCAGAGTCCGGATTCAAGGACGGAATCCTGATGGTCTTCTCGCAGCACACGACCTGCAGCGTGTTGATCCAGGAGGCCTCGGACGACACCGACTACTGGGGGACGGAATTCTTGATGCAGGACCTGGTCGGCGCACTCGGGAAAATCATCCCGACCTGTCTGACTCAGAATCAGTATCTTCATCCCGGGCCAATGCACATCGAGGCGGCGCTCGGTCGGGACGAACTGGCGTCCTGGTCGCTCAACACCGACGCCCATCTGCGCTCGGTGATCCTCGGGCGATCGGTATTGGTGCCTGTTGAAGACGGCGCCATGGTCTTGGGGGAGTTCGGCCGGATCTACTTCGCCGACTTTGACCACACCCGCGCCCGGGAGCGCAAGGTGAGGGTGCAGATCATCGGGGAGTAGTCGATGGTAGGGTGCTCGGGTCGCCGCTTGATAAGAGTCCATCCCGGCCTGCCGCCCCCTGCCCGGTATCACGATATGGTCCCCAAAGATCTTCATGCCACGTTCTGGCATCCAGGCGAGGCGAGAGTCTGATTGGGCATTGCACCGCGCCAGTCCAATCCCGACTTAGTCCCATTGGCCCTCCGAGGCCGGCCGTAGCCGGTGCGCATTCCCCATCAGTTCAACCGCATATATCGTGTTATTCCTCGTGCTGACGTTCTCCAGAGAGTGGGGCAGAAGGGAAGCGGACCAGATTACCTCGGTCGGAAGGTGCCGGTTCACAAACTCTCCTTCCAGCGCCCGACCCAGCCCGAGGACCAGGAGTGTCGCGATCGGGTAGCGGACGGAACGAAGTTGGATTCCGGAAATTGAGACCAGCGAAGTATCTGTCGGATGGCATCGCCTGCAATATTGGATTGGACCAGGAAGGGCGGTTTGCGGGCGGCTGCTTGTGGGGAATTCCCCAATATCATCGGGCGCAAGGCGAGCAGAGATCGGGTTTCGCTTGTCGACTGGAAGTCGGGCCGAGATCCGGAGGCGCCGCCATCCAATCACCGTGTCGGTACAAATTGTCGGCCTGACCTTCCGCATTTGTAACTGCACAGACGAGGTCTCCATTTCAATGGACCGTGTTTTCAGGAGGATTCCTTCTCCCACCTGTTTCAACCAGTGTTCTGAATGCACAGTCTTATGGGCCAGATGTCAACGCGAACAGAACCCTGCCGGGCTGGGATGTGCAGAATTTAGTAGACGGGGTTGATTTGTTGGGGTTAGCAACAAGGACATCCAGGGCGGGACGACGATGATCGGTGGCGGAACACTTTTCTGCGCAGATGGAGGCGAGGCCGATTGTTCTTAATGATCTTTGATCCAGAGATCGAGGGGGCTGGCTAGGCTGCCGACCCTCTTGAGTGGATTCGATGGCCCTTCTCCGGCAGCTCTCGTCGGTATCTAGCCGGCCAAGTCGTTGAGTCCTCACACTGGAAGATTGCCAGCTCGGGACCGGTGTCAGTGAGAAGATCATCGGGCCGACAGCCAAGGATCTTGGACGCCGCCGTCAGTCCTGAATTGCTGGCGTAAGCCACACCGTGCGCCATCGTACTGGCACCGCACATGTACAAGTTCTTGAATTCTGTCTGGGTCCGGAAGCCGAGCGGCCCCGCCTGCCAGATCCCCTTATCGATCCCGTAGATGTTGCCCAAGTGCGCCCGCACATAGTGGCGATTGGTCAACGGAGTGCCTAGCTCCTGGAAGGTGACGGCACTCTTGATACCAGGGAACCGCCGATCGATGAAATCGAGCATCCGCTGGCTGATCGACGCCTTCAGCTGCTGGTACTCGGAATCGCGATCGCCGGAAGGCTGGTTCTCCCAGCGGGCAAACGGATGATAGTCGGCGAAAGAGAAGACCTCAATTTGGTGCTGGCCCGGACAATACTTGCTGGGATCCTTCATGCTGGTGACCGTCATGAATACCAGTTCCGGAGGTTCAGTCAGCGCCCGATTGGTCGCTGCTCGTTCGAAGATCCCGTCGACATCCTCATGACTGTGAATATAGTAGTTTCCTGAATCCAATCCCATCGCTTCGAGATCACAATTGACGACCAGGTACAGGCTCAGGCACGACGTCGAGTAGCCAACCCGATCCAGCTTGCGGAGTAGGCGACGGCTCAGTTGGTGGCGGCCGATCAAACGCATGAAGGTCCCGTGTGGATCTGCGTTGCTGATCACACTGGCTGAGGTCAAGCGCTCACCCGTCGCCAATTCCACCCCAACTGCTTGCCTTTCGTTCAGCAGGATGCGATCCACGGGTACCTGAAGACGGATTTCCCCACCAGCCCGCTTGAGTGCCCGAACGCCGGCGCGAGCGATGGCCATCCCACCGCCAAGCGGATGATAGGCACCTTCCATGTAGTGGTGAATGATGGCGGCATGCAGCGCCGATGACACCATGTTCGGAGCCATCCCGTGGGCCCCTGCCTGTCCTTTGAGGAACGCACGCAGCGTGCGGTCGCCGATGTGGTGGTTGATCAACATCCCGCCAGAGCGTGCGAACCAGGGTAGCGCCCGCGGCCGTCCAAGTAGGGCTAGCCAGTCTTCGTCGACCACCCGCTTCAGCGCCCAGAAAACATCGGTTGTCGTGCCAAACAGCCGATCAACTCCCTTCGCCTCATGAGGGAAGGAATCTTTCAAGCGCGCCAGATAGGCGTTCTTTCCTTTCGGGATGTCAAGGCACTGATCTCCTACCAAGATGTGGTCGTATCCATCAGGGTTCAGCTCCATAAACGCCAGGTCCCTCGAAACTCCAAGCCCCTCATAGATCCGGCGCAGCATTTCACCCGGGCCAAGCTCACCGATGTAGTGCACGCCGGTGTTGAAGCGGTGTCCATCCAAAGTGAAGGAGTGTAGCCACCCTCCCGCAACTTCGTGCTGCTCGCAAACCAGCACCCGCTGGCCCGCACGCGCCAGGGCGATCCCAGCCGTCAAGCCACCTGCCCCGGAGCCGATGACGATCGCGTCGAAATCCGACATGGTTCTACCCTCCTGGTTCTGACCGAACAGTGTTCGGTGATGGTGAAAAAAAGAGGGGGGAGGCCCAGTCGTCCAGGACGACCTTTACCCCGACCCCAAGCCCCTGACCATCGCGCGCAGCGAGGCCTCATCGACCGTCTCGTAGTCAATTGACATTTCCCGCAGATAGCTAACCTGCAGCATCGCCATCCCGTGAACCAGCGCCCACAAGCTGTAAGCAACCTGAGCATCACCTAAGTCTGCGGACAGCCGGATCACGCCATCCTCTATCGCCCGCCGCACCCCTTGGTCAAGGTACGAATAGCTGCCTTGTGACAGTTCCCGTTCGATATCCGTCTCATTTACGGATCCCCGCAGATGACTAAAGAGCAGCAAGAACTCCTGCGGGCTCCTGTTGGCAAAGGCGATGTAGGCCAAGCCCAGTTGCACCAAGTATTCGTCACTGGACAAATCCGACGGTACAGAGTGCATAGCTCCCAAGAATTTCTCTAACGCCCGCCGGCGGACTGCCTGCACGATCTCCGCCTTACCTGCGAAGTATTCGTACAGCCCAGCGGGACTGTATCCGATCCGCCGGGCGATTTCGCGCAGTGAAAACTGTTCCGGGCCGAATTCTTGAATGAGCTGGAGGGCGGTCGAAATGATCGCTTCTCGCGTCTCCTCCGAGCCTCTCAATTGGACCTTTTCAGTCAACAGATTGCCTCTTCTCACCTCTACCGAACAGTGTTCGGATTATACACCACTACAGAGAGTCAGCGACCGGATGGCATTTGAGATCGGGTTGGGGGGGGACGCAGGCCGGCACGAAGCGGACATCCCAGGTCGGTGTCAGAATTTGCTTGTCGCCTCCAAGGAACCCAGATATAATTCAACGCAAGTTGAACCAATAAACGCGCTACGAGGCTGCAGCGATGAATGCTTCACAGCAAGAGGACTTGGTCCGGGCCCTCAAGGTGTTGGCTGAACCGAACCGCCTGGCGCTTCTCGATCACATCATGCGTGGTTATCAGTGCAACTGCCAGCTGGGAGATGAGCTCGGCCTGTCGGCCAACCTCATCTCGCACCATCTGGGCGTCCTGCGAGACGCCGGATTGGTTGAGAGCGAGCGCGACCCTACCGACGCCCGCTGGGCGTATTACTCCGTGAACGTGTCGGCGCTCAAGGCATTGAATGATGCTTTCGGCGCCTTCTTTGATATCGAGCGGGTTCAACCCCGTCGATTGACGTGCGGACCGCAAGTCGCACTCGCAGAATCAAAGAGCTTGGCCATGCGGGACGACGGAGAGCCCAAGTGAAGCGTAAGGTCCTCTTCCTGTGCACGGGCAATTCTTGCCGGTCCCAGATGGCGGAGGCGATCGTCAACGCGCGAAATGGCGACCAGTGGCAGGCTTTCAGCGCCGGAACGCACCCGGCGGGATATGTCCATCCCAAGGCCATCGAGGCGCTCGAGGAGATTGGCGTTCACCACCAGGGACGCTCGAAGTCGGCGGATGAGTTCCACGATGTTGACTTTGATCTGGTCGTGACAGTGTGTGACTCGGCGGCAGAAGAATGCCCCGTTTGGCTGGGGCGAGGTCGACGGGTCCACTTAGGCTTTCCGGACCCAGCCAAAACCAAGGGATCGGAAGCTGAGGTCATGGACGTCTTTCGAAAGGTCCGTGACTCAGTCGTGCGTGATATCCCAGGTGTGCTGGCCCGGGCCGAATAGACCGTTCGCCATCGGAGGCAGATCTTGAACGAGACAGCTGACATCCATCGAGCTACACACGCCGCATCCCCGAGGCTGTCGTTCCTGGACCGCTTCCTCACGCTGTGGATCTTCCTGGCCATGGCGCTGGGCGTGGGCGTCGGTTACGTGCTTCCGCGTACCGTTCAGGCGTTCAACCAGGCTGTCTCGGTCGGGACGACCAACATCCCGATTGCCATTGGATTGATCCTGATGATGTACCCGCCGCTGGCCAAGGTGCACTACGAAGAGCTGGGGGACGTCTTTCGAAATGGCAAGATCTTGGGATTCTCTCTGCTCCAAAACTGGATCATCGGTCCTTTGTTGATGTTCCTGCTGGCCGTGGTCTTTCTGCGGGGCTATCCCGAGTACATGGCTGGGTTGATCATGATCGGGCTGGCGCGGTGTATCGCCATGGTCATTGTGTGGAATGAGCTGGCCAGCGGCGACAATGAGTACGCCGCCGGGCTGGTGGCATTCAACAGCCTGTTCCAGGTCTTGTTCTACAGCCTGTACGCTTATGTTTTCATCACGGTTCTACCGACCTGGCTCGGCCTGCAAGGCTCTGCGGTCCACGTCACCATCGGCGAGATCGCCCGGAGCGTCTTCATCTACCTGGGAATACCCTTCATGGCCGGCTTCCTGACGCGCCTGGTTCTCATCAAGGCCAAGGGGAAGCTCTGGTACGAAACGCGATTCGTGCCCCGCATCAGCCCACTGACATTGGTCGCCTTGCTCTTCACGATTGTGGTCATGTTCAGCCTGAAGGGTAATCTGATCCTCACCATACCGCTCGACGTCGTGCGGATTGCCATCCCACTCGTGATCTACTTCGTGGTGATGTTCTTGGTCTCGTTTTGGATGGGCCGGCGGATCGGCGCCGACTACTCCAAAACGACCACACTGGCATTCACTGCCGCCAGCAACAACTTCGAACTGGCCATCGCCGTGGCCGTGGCGGTCTTCGGCATCGACTCGGGAGCGGCGTTTGCGGCCGTCATAGGGCCCCTGATCGAGGTGCCGGTGATGATTGGGCTGGTCAATGTCGCCTATGGCCTACGTCGCCGCTACTTCCGAGGGCCCGGGCCACTGGGAAATCGGGCCGCAACGCATTAAGATGAGTTGTTTTTGCTCTGCGGCCCGCAAGGGTTTCGCCGGTGCGGGCGCGCAGGAGACGGGAGACCACAATCAACTTCCTGCGGCTGCATTGGTTTGATGTGGGCATTGGACTGGCTGGGCTGACGGTTGGCTACGTCATCAGCGTCAGCCTCAACACCCTCTCAGTTCTGCTCTGGGCCAACCTTATCGCCTTGTTCCTGCACCAGTTCGAGGAGTATCGTTTCCCGGGCACCTTTCCGGGGATGATGAACACGGTGATGTTCAACAGCCTTCATCCCGACCGTTATCCGCTGAACACCAACACCGCGCTGGTCATCAATGTGTCTGTTGGCTGGCTAGCGTTTCTCATGGCTGCCCTCCTGGGCGCCGGGGTCCTCTGGCTCGGAATTGCGACCATGCTGGTGTCCGTCGGCAATGTCATCGCGCACACTTTCCTCTTCAACATTAAGGGCGGCACGCGCTACAACCCGGGCATGCTGACCGCCATCGCCCTGTTCGCGCCGATCGCCATCTCATTTGGCTATGTGGTTGTCGTCGGGAGTTCGGCGACGCCAATCGACTGGGCACTGGGTCTTGTTCTCGGTGTGGTGCTTAACTACATCGGCATCCTCAAGTTGATCGACTGGCTCAAAGACGAGGACTCGCCGTACGTTTTCCCCAACAGGTTCCTGATTCCAGATCAACGCACTTGAGCGAAGGTGCATGAATGGATTGGTGGCAGAGGCGCCAGACGTCCCCGCGTTGAGTCACCTCCTGCCAATGCGTGCGATGATGGTTATCGGGGGTACCATGGACGGCGGAGGTACAACATTCGATCTATGGGCGACAGCGGTCTTCGGAATTCCTTCATTGACAACAAATGGCTGGTGCTGGTGGCGATCGGGATCGGCACCTACATGTCGGCGCTGGATGGCAGCGTCGTAAATACCATTCTCCCGGTGGTGACTTCCTATTTCAAGACGGATGTGGCCACGATCGAGTGGGTGGTGACCACTTACTTGTTGGTGGTGAGCGCGCTTCTGTTGACGGTTGGACGGCTGGGCGATATGCGCGGAAACAAGGTGATCTACGTCACCGGCTTTGGGATCTTCGTCACCGGATCGGCACTATGCGGGCTCTCCCCGTCGCCGTTGTTTCTGATCAGCGCGCGCGGCCTGCAAGCCATCGGCGCGGCGATGCTTTTCGCCATCTCTCCTGCCATTCTCACCAAGAACTTTCCCGCTCGGCAGCGCGGCCAGGCGCTCGGTGTCCAGGGGACGATGACCTATCTGGGCTTGACCACGGGCCCCTTCCTGGGCGGATGGCTTGCCGACAATCTCGGCTGGCACAGCGTGTTCTTTATCAATGTCCCGGTTGGCCTGCTGGCGATGACCCTCAGCTTGGCCGTGATACCCAAAGATGCTCCTTCTGGCGAGCATGAGCCATTTGACTTGGCCGGGGCCGGGACGTTCGCCATCGGACTGACCGGTTTGTTGTTTGCCCTCGATCAGGGGCACATCTTGGGCTGGCTTTCGCCGGCCATCCTCGGCACGTCGGCCGCCGCCGGCCTCCTGCTTGGGTTCTTCGTCTGGCTCGAGATGAGGGTCAAGGCGCCCATGCTGGATCTAGCGCTCTTCAAGCGGAGGGTGTTTGCCGTCTCGACCGTCAGCCCAATCTTGAACTACATATGCCTGTTCAGCGTCACATTCCTGCTTCCATTCTTTCTGATCCAGGGACGAGGGCTTTCGGCCGCCCAAGCTGGGCTGGTGCTGACGGCACAGCCGCTGGTGATGGCCGTGACGGCGCCTTTCAGCGGCAGCCTCTCAGACAAGGTCGGATCGCGCGTTCCAACCACATTGGGGATGGCGTTTCTGGCCGCGGGGCTCTTCGTTCTGTCTATGATGAGCCAGGCTTCGCCGCTTGGTCTGACCGTGCTTGGTCTGGCAATCTGTGGTCTGGGGACGGGGCTGTTCGTGGCCCCGAACAACAGCGCACTGATGGGTGACGCCCCGCGATCCAAGCTGGGTGTCGCCGCCGGTGTGCTCGCCCTGGCCCGCAACGTTGGCATGGCGATGGGTATTGGCCTGACCGGGGCGATCTTCAACACCTTGTTGGCCAGGTCCGGCGCCACCACCCCTACAGCCATCGCGGGGGCCTTTGACGGCAGCATTCGGCTGGCCGGTGCGATCGCCTTGACGGCGGCGGTGGTCACCTTCAGCCGGGGTGACGACCGTCCGGCGGCTGCCCGGTCCGGCGCCGTCGGTGCCAGCTCAGGCTAGTGCGCATGCGTGTGCCAGGCAGAGTGACACAGCCTGGCGCGGATCGACAGGACAACCACGTGATCGTCCATCAAATGGCCGACCTCTGGGCACAATCCGTTCTTCGAAGGTATTCGAGACCGCGGCGTTCGAGACATGGACGGCAGTGGGCTGATAGGTCGCTGGCCGGCGACCGATGACCGAGGCGCGGGAGTCGCGTCGTGGCGAAGCAGGATGTTGGGTCCCTTGCATTTGTGATAGATTTCACATAAGAGCCGGGTCCTTCTGAGGTGAGAAGATCAAAGCCGGAAGGATGAGGCTGCGGCGCGCTGCCCGAGTTGAGCGAGGCACCTTTGATCCCATGCCAGAAGAGAGTGTGCCATGAATCCTATTCTGATCGCCTTTGACACCAAGCACGGATCAACGGCTGAAGTGGCGGACGCCATCGCATCGCGCTTGAGGGAGCGGGGGGCGGAGGTCGAGATTGGCCCCGCCCGAGGCGCCTCAGACCTTACGGACTTTCGAGGGATCATTGTAGGGGCTCCCATCTACTCGGGGCGCTGGATGAAAGGGGCACATAGGCTGCTCAGAAAATTGGCCAAAGTCCCCCCAGATCGGCGCCCACCGGTGGCCATCTTTGCCCTGGGACCTCGCAAAGACGAAGGACCCGAGGACTGGGTCCGGCCGCGCCAACAGTTCGAGCGGGCGCTCGACAAGCACCGCACAATATCCCCCATCTCTACCGCGCTCTTCGGAGGCGTTGATCCACCCAGGAAGAAGGACCACAGAGACGTTCGCGATTGGGGCGCGATTGCGGCTTGGGCGGATCAGGTCGGTGATCTCATCCAAATCTAGGACCCCGCAGGGGGATTCGGGAGCTACGTCAAATGGACAGGCCTTCGCGAGGGATGCAGAACGGGGACGGCTTTCCGAAGTACCGTTGCATTAGCGTCACACAACGCGGGGGTCTGGATGGCATTGCGATTGTCAAAAAGAAGCTGAGGCCGCCGGATCCAGGCGAAGCACGCATCAGAGTTCTGGCGTCGCCCGTTGTTCGGGACGATGTCGCCGTTCGTCTCGGAAATCGGCCTTTCCTCCCCAAGCTGCCCTTCACCCCGGGGTACAGCTTTCTGGGTGTTGTGGATGCCATCGGCGATGGCGTGAGGACGGTCGAGATAGGCGACCGGGTGGCCGCCCTGGTGCAGTTCGGCGGCCATGCCGAGATGGCGTACTGGCCGGCGGACGATCTGGTGCGGGTGCCCAAGAACTTGGACCCTGCCGAGGCCGTCGTTCTCATATTGAACTATCTCGTCGCCTATCAGATCCTGCACCGTGTGGCGCACGTCAGCGCCGGAGACCGGGCCTTGATCATCGGCGCCAGCGGTGGGGTGGGGACGGCTTTTCTGCAACTTGGAAGTCTGGCCGGGCTGAAGATGTATGGCCTGGCATCGTCCGCCAAGAATCACGTTCTGCGCCAGTATGGTGCCACGCCCATCGACTACCGCGAGCAGGATTTCGTGGCCGTCATCCAGCAGGCCGAGCCAGGTGGGATCGACTTCGTATTCAATGGCATGGCCGAGGAGTCTTTTGGCCCAGCCATGTCCGTCCTTCGCCGCGGAGGCGTCTTAGTGCACTATGGGGGTCCCGAAAGCATGCCGGGTTTCCTGCGGTTGATGCTCAAGTACATCTACTACAACCTGCTGCCGAACGGGAAGCGAATCGAAGGCTATGGAACTCATAGGCTGGGAGTAGAGCTCTTCAAACCCGACTGGGCTTCACTGTTCGGGCTGCTGGCCGCCGGCGATATCCAACCCATCATCGCCGCCCGATTTCCAATTCTGGAGGCGCGTGCTGCCAATGAGCTCTTAGAGAGTGGGCGAGTCGCAGGGGCCATTGTTCTGGTGGCATCCGAATCCGGCTGATGTGAGGAGGCTTGCGACATGGATAAGCGGACTGCTGGATCGGGGTGGAAAGGCCTCTAACTTCTCGGGGGGAGTGCCGCAACCCTACTGGAGGTGATCCTGGTTTTGGGCATCGCGGGTTGCTTGGTTTGACCCTCCACACCGGAGCCGCCAGCACAGAGGCCGTCTTTGCCCTTCTGCAAAGCGATCCCTTGGCAGGGGCAGTTTCCCTTGACTTGCTCCTGCTCGTCGGCAACCTCGTCGGCCTACCGCTGTTCGCCGTCCAGTACGTTTGGTTCAAGCCCATCAATCGCTCGTACGCGCTGATGGCGCATCTTATCGGAGTCATCGCCATCGCTCTGGTCGTCCCGGCCCGGCCAATCCTTGAAATGGTTTACCTCGGTCGACTCTACTCCGGGGCGGATCCGGTGGCCCAGGGGCCGGATCTTGTCCGGGGGGGATGCCGTGCTAACGGCCTTCAACGGAATGAGCTGGGCCGTCAACACCTTCCCAGGTGGGCTGTCGCTCTTGACCAGCTCCGTGCTGATGTTTAGAAGCGAGATCTAAGGTCGATTGACCGTGTATGTGGGGCTGATCACGAATGCGGGGGCCTGCGGATTCCTCTTTCCAGGTATCGGCACGGTCTTGTCGTTCCTCATCGTGCCTAGCTACAAGATACGGTAAGCGCTGCTGGCCTTGCGCTTGATCAGGCAACCCGGGCTTGAGGTTGGATTCGATCTCTCCGCGAGCGCTAGCCAAGCGTCTTGCGGTAGACGCGGTAGCGTTTGTACAGCTTGGCCCCCAGCCGATCCGCCAAGCCAGGCGTATAGGGGTTGTCGGCGGAGGTCAATGAAAGGTCGGCCCAAGTGTAGCCCTTGGCGCGCGCCCGGCGGGCCATTTCGTCGAACAGCAGCAGGGCCACACCGGTATCCCAGAACTCGGGTAGAACCAGCACGCTTTTGATGGCCACACAATCGGGTCGGCGGCGCATGGCCCACCACAGCCTGGCATAGTCCCAGGGGCGGCGCAGGCCGTTGGCCTTGATCAACGCTTCGTTGAGGTTGGGAACACCCGGAAACCACCCGACCACCTGGCCGTCAACTTCGGCGAACAGAACCAGTTCGCCGTCAGCGAAGCGGACGAAGGGTGCCAGAGAATCGTGCAGCCGACGCCGGTCCCAGGGCGCATAGTCCGGCAGATGGCTCAGAGCGGCGTTGATCAGGTCGTAGACTCGATCAACCTCAGCCTCCCAGTGCTCGAGATCGGCGCCGCGCACGGTCACCCAGCCTCGACGCCGGATCCGATCGGCCAGTTTGGCCAGGCGAGCGCGCTCAGGATGCTCGTCAGCGATGGGAATTTCATACGCAAGGTTGTCACCTCGCGCGGGGACAAATCCCCGGCTTTCGAACATCGCCTGATAGTAGGGTGGTGAGTGGCCGCACAAGACTGCTGGGGGGCGATCCCGACCTTCGATCAAGACCCCGTATCCATCTTCATAGTCCAGGTTGAAAGGGCCATAAAGCGTGCCCAGGTTGTGGCTCCTGGCCCAATCTGTGGCAGCATCAAACAGGGAGCTGGCCACTTCCTCATCATCGATGCATTCGAAAAACCCGATCATGCAGTCCGGCACATCCCGGTGAATGTTGGCCGTTCGGTCTTCAGCCGCCATGATGGTGCCGACCACATCGTCACCGCGAATCGCCATGAAAAAACTAGCCTCTCCGTGGTCGAAGAAACCGCCTCGCTCAGGGTCGATCATCCTCAGCCGGTCGCCGAGGATAGGGGGCACCCACAAGGGGTCGTCGGTGTAGATCTTCCTCGGGAAGGTGGCAAATGTTTTCCGCTGGCGTTGGGTCTCAACCTGGATGACGCGCAAAGCATCGGTCATCCGCCGGACACCGTTCGCCGCCGCGCTTCAAGCTGACGCCTGATCTCAGCATGGGACTCGCGGCTAAGGGGGTAGAAAAGGGCGAACAAGATGCCCAGGCACAGCAAGGCGGCGGGGATAGGACCCACCACGATTCTGATTCCCATCTGAGCGCTGGCGGGCTGAGTGGCAGCGTTCGGCACGTAGCCCGTGACTTGCAGCACCAGCAGCACCATCGGCAGGGCCACCGAGGAAGCCACCTTCTGCATCAGCGTCACCAAGCTGTAGAACATCCCCTCATGGCGCTCGCCAGTCTGCCATTCGTCCCATTCCACGGCATCCGGCAGGATCGACCAGGGCAGCACGTGGGCCGCCCCGACCCCGATGCCAGCCAGCATTCCCAGGAAAAGAACCAACTGAAAGTCGACGCTGGCGTTCAGCGTCACCAGCACCAACTGGACCACGGCCCAAAAGGCGATTCCCATCACATAGGCCCGCCGTTTGCTCCAACGACGGGAAGCCCATTCCCAAAATGGGAGGGCCACGATAGCGGTGACAAAGATGGTGCCCATGATCACATCGCTTTGGCTTTCGAGCCGAACGATGTACTTGATGAAGTAGAGCAGGGTGGACTGAAGGATGCTGATTGATACCCAGGTGAGCAGGAACAAGCCAGCACTGAAGACGAAAGGTCGATTGTGAACAGCGGCGCGTATGGATTCGCGCAGCCCGGGCTGGTCCAGCCCCTGGTAGGCCTCGGGTTCCCGGGTTCCCACGAAGACGAAGAGCATGGGAACCATGCTCACAATGGCAAACAGGATTCCCATACTCATCACCCGCGAGGCATGGTCCGGCGTGAATCCTCCGACAATGGTCAGCGGCAGGGTGAAGGCGATCAGGCTGGCCAGAATCGAAAAGAACATACGGTAGGTGGTCAGCTTTGTCCGCTCGTCATAATCGGGCGTCAGATCGGGGGTCAGGGCGAAATAGGGCATGTAGACAAAGGTAGCGGCGGCGTCGAAGACGATGTAGGCGAGGGCGTAGTACGCAGCCAGGGCAATCTGCCCTTCCAGCGGCGGCCGCCACCACAAGAGCATGAACGCCAGGGCAAAGGGCAGCGACCCAAATAGGATGAAGGGACGGCGCCGGCCCCAGCGGCTGCGCGTGCGGTCGGAGATATGGCCGATGATCGGATCGTTGATGTAGTCCCAGCTTCGTCCGATGAAAATGGCTGCCGCGGCAATTCCAGGGCTGATGCCCACCACGTCGGTCAAGAAGATGGCGAAATACGCCCCCAGGATGGTGGAGGTCAGGCTTAGGCCTGTGTCTCCGACGCCGTACGCGATCTTGGTTCGGCGAGAAAGCCGGCCGGTGTCAATTTCGCCAGCGGCGACTGCCTGCATTGTCTGCCTCCTGCAGCAGCGTTCTTGGCTGGAGCCAATATGGTCGGGCGAGTCGTGGGGCCCGCACGGAGTTGCCTACTATGGCACCGAAGATCACGAGGGGCAACCAGATGCAGTTCGCCAATCGGTGAGGGCTGATTTGGAGCCTGCTTGCCAAAACCCCTTCCGGAGCGAGAGACAACTGAGGGCGAGACCAACCCTACCTCCACTGCGCTGGCTGGTCGAGTGGAGGCAATCACTTCACCGGAAAGGAAGAACATCATGACCCTGGCGATACGACTGATCAAACACCTGACGGGCTGATGATCTCGCATGCGAAGGGAGAAATCCTGTGCGATACTCTTGATAAATCGTTCGGCTAGCAGTGGGGGTATGATGTTGTTGGGAGGAGCGGCCGAAACACGGTTTGGCGTGAACGAGGGGGCCCGGTCCGTGGCCGTTCAAACGCAAACCCAACGCTGCGGTCCGGCAACCTACATTCCCTGTAACCGGTTGGTGACCTGGGACTAGGGCCGCCCCCACAGCCCAACATCACACTCTGGAGAGATTTCTCCCATGACCCTCACCCTCGATGGTTCTTCCCTGAGCGCAGAAAAGCTGGTTGCCGTTGCCCGGCACCACGAGAAGGTTGAACTCGCCTCTGAGGCACTGGAACGCATCCGCGTCTGCCGCGCCATGTTGGAAGACAAGCTGGCCAAGAAGGAAATCATGTACGGCACCAACACCGGCATTGGCGAGTTTTCCGAGGTGATTCTCGACGACGACCAGGTCA
>Ga0307440_1000766_pt1 | contig 15782 bp, 12 predicted proteins | sample SalMarWE160410MG_FD_202150 | JGI IMG/M metagenome (GOLD analysis project Ga0307440, IMG submission 202150) | Salt marsh sediment microbial communities from the Plum Island Ecosystem LTER, Massachusetts, United States - WE1604-10 | ecosystem: Environmental > Aquatic > Marine > Intertidal zone >... | reverse complement strand
GCGGTTTCATCGAAAGCTCCCGAGCGATCCGGATCGACTGTCGAAGGTGACGGTTCCCGGCCGCCGCGTCGACGGCGCCCCCGTGTAGTGGTCTCACAAACATCTCCGCACGGTAGTAGTGGATCCAGCCGAGGTGCGGTCGGTCGGGGTAGGACTCGGCATCGTGAGTTGCCGCTTCGAAGTGCCTGCCGGCAGATTCGTCGTTGCCGACAAGCCGTGCAAGACGAGCCAGTATGAGCTCGACGCGATAATCGCGCACGAGATTGAACCGGGGTGCCGACCTCAACCGTCCGTAGGTCTCACGGGCAAGCGACCGATCCTGATCGGAGAGACATATCAAACCCAAGGCCATCAATGCTCGAACTCCGACTGCCGGTGGACAATCGCTGCCAAGAAGCATCTCGACGATTTCCCGTGCCACCGGAACCCAACGTCGGTCACTGTATCCGCAGCTCCTTCCCATGATTGCGAGGGCCGTCGAGGCGTAGACGAGGTAGGGACCCGATGGATACCTCGAGACGGTCCTGATGAGCTGATCAAGGATTCTGTCGCCCTCCTCGAGATTCCCTGTTTCGTGTTCGATGGTTATCCTGAGCGGAAGCAAGATGGAACTGTCCGGATCGTAGCCGAGGCCGGCCTCGCATAGCTCTCGTGCTCTCGACCACGCCCCGGTTCTGAGCTCAAATCGAATCACCACTCCGTACCACGCGCTGATGACGAAGTTGTCGGCGACGGCAAACGTCGCATCCTTGAGCCGTTCGCCATGATGTACAGATGACGGCAGGTCGCGCTTGAGCAGATAAGCTTGCATGAGCACGAACTCTGCGTGAACCTGCGAGTAGAGGTCTTCCTCATGCTGGCATCTATCCAAGACCTGCAAACATTTCGCAATCGCTGCATCCGGACGCGAGTAACGTACATCGATGTACGCCAATGCGCTTAGACAGGCACTCTCGATCCTCACGTCGCGATTCTGACGCGCGGCTGCAAGTCGATCCGACAGAGACTGCGAGGCGCGCTCGTAGTCGCCGAGAGCCTCCATCTGACCCACACCGTAGAAGAACGCGATCGAATCATAGGCTTGAGACCCAGGAGGAACGACCTTCATGGCTGTCTCGACAAAACGGAAATAGTCGACGTCCCCTATCTCATACGCAACGACCTGTCGAGAGAGCTCGACAACCCGTTCAACGTCGCCGGACTGCTCGAAGTAGTCGAGAGCCGCACGCAGATGTCGGACCGCCTCCATCTTCTCACCGGAGTGGAGAATCGAACGCCCCAGGCCGTATTGCGCCTCCGCCAGCTCGGCCTCGTCGAGGAAATCGGCGTGCTGGGACAAGAGCCGACTGAAAATGCGCCGGGCCGACGCCCACGAGTGCGCCTCGAGCTTCTCGCTGCCTGCGACCCGTGCCCAATGGATGCCACGCCTGATGCCTTCGAGCTCCCCACTGCGCAGAAAGTGGTCCTGGAGCTCCTCGGCATGTCGTTGCGCATCGTCGCGATAGTACTCCTCGAGCGCCCGGCCGATTGAACCGTGGATCATGGCCCGTTCCGCCGAATCGGCGATCCCGAGTACCGCCTCACGAGCCAACTCCCCCGGAAATCGATATTGGGGCTCGCCGGCGATTTTACCGGTGAGCAGGCCGAGTGCGACACCTGCCTCGAGGGCCTCGTGAATGAGGTCGCCCTCGGTGGGGGCAAGAGCTGCGGCCAGTTTCCCCTCGTCGACCGAAGGACCGAGCGCCGCCCCGTAGATCAGAACGCGGCGTTGATCGACTGAAAGCGGCCGAATCCTTCGTCGATAGATCGGGCGTATTCGCTGAGCTATTCGATGTTCCCAATAATCCGTCCCGTCTATCCGCGCGAGCGTCTCACGACCCTCGATTCGTACGAGCTCAGTCAGCTCCGAGACGAGAAGCGGATTCCCGTGAGTATGCTCATACACCTGCTCGACCAATCTCGCGTCGGGCTCCATACCGGCGCTCCGGCAGAGCTCCCGTACCTCATCGATGCCCAGGTTTCTGAGCTCGATCGGCGTCACGCTCAGAGCTCCGCGAGGATCAATCTCGAGGTATTCTCGTGAGGTGAGGCAGATGAAAAGCGGAACGTTCGGGCCCTCCGAGAGCACCTTGAGCACATCGAGGCTCGGCCGAGGCGCGAGATGAACGTCGTCGAGCACAACGACCGCAGGCCGAGTCGCGACGACCGAGCGGAGAAAATCTGCGAGTGCGGCAACGATCGCGCGCTGCGATGGTCGTTTTCGGCGAGAACCCGCTGTTGTGGTATTCCGTTGTTCCGGTGACAACACATCTGATCTCAAGCCGGCAGTATCGACGATCTCCGGCACGATAGCTTCGAGCGTACGCAGCGTGCTCGGGTCCGCCTGAGCCGTGCCCCCCCTATGACCTTCCTTGCGAGCACGCCAGATCCACTCTCGAATAACCTGGATCCAGAGGCGAAACGGCGTCGCTTCCATGCCCTCGTGCAGTCGACCCCAGACGACTGTGCCCCCTTGTCTCCGGAACCGTTGAGAGTACTCGCGCACGAGTGAGGTCTTGCCGATACCCGGTCCCCCGTAGACGAGCACTGCCCGGAGACCTCCCACGGCCTCATCGCGCAGCTTCTCGAGCAGTTTCAGCTCCGAGTCTCTCCCGGTAAACACCCAGCTCTCTCCTGAGGTCGGTCACACCGGAAGCGCAGATGCGACATCACTTCCGGTAACGGTGAAGCGTTCCCGTCCGTCGACTGCATTCCAGTTGTGATTGTTCCTCGAGCTCATTGCAGTGCTCTGCCGTGAATTAACACGCTGCAGACGCATCACCCGATTCAATTGTAGAGAAGCTCATTAAAACTATCAAGTTTTTTCTCATTCTAGATTAGTACGTCATATGCCGCAGATAGTTGGAATGCATATTTATGCATCCGCCCCCCTTGCTCTTGCATATCTCGCGGCATATAATGGGCGGCATAGCATAAAGGCAGGAGTATCAATTGATCACGACACCGGCAATTTCCAGGATACGTGTCCCTGGAAGTATCGCTTCGATCTTCGAGGGACCCAACATCATCATCCCAAACTCAAGACAGGAGTTGCTCGATCTGGTTTTCTTTGGCACGAATACCGGAAACGCGGAAGTCTCATATGAGGTTCCGGGCAACGGGAATGTCGTCGAAGCACAGCTCGTGCGATGCAAGAACGGGGTTTCGGTCAACTACCCCGACGTCTACATGCGACGCCGCGACCCTGAGTGCATGGTGGTCGCTGACGAAGGCGACACAGACAAGATCCGATACCGAGATCGTTACGGCGAGGACTTCGGACCGCTCAGAGACGAGACCCTTTCCTGGCTCGCCAGTCAGCACGACTTGATCGTGCTTCCGTTCATGGCTGGTGGGCGGCACGATTTGGGGTATCCCTCCTTGCTCGTCTCGCCGGCCAATGCCGGGTTCTTCGTGACGGCTCTGGCCGATCTCCAGGGATTCATTCCTGAGGATGAGATTCCTCAGGATTTCACTCCGAAGGCGATTATCTACGTGGCTCCCCCGTTTCGCCACACTCACTTTGCCGGCAAGCAGGTCGTGGTGCATAACCGTCTCCCGGAGGTGCACGAAATCTACTCCTATAACCTCTACCCGGGTCCGAGTGCGAAGAAGGGAGTCTACAGCTTCCTGCTCAACATCGGCGAGTCAGAGGGGTGGGTCACCCTGCACAGCTCGTCGGTCAAGGTGATAACACCCTATGAAAACGAGTTCGTAATCATGCATGAGGGGGCAAGCGGCGGAGGCAAGAGCGAGATGATTCAGCAGCTGCACCGCCTGCCGGACGGCAAGATTCTCCTCGGGGAGAATCTCGTTACCGGGGAAATCGTCAAGATGGACCTTTCGGATACCTCAGAGCTCCACCCGGTTACCGACGATATGGCTCTTTGTCACTCCAAGCTCCAGCAGGGAAACTCAAAGCTCGTCATTACCGACGCGGAGGCCGGCTGGTTCCTGCGCGTCGACCACATGATTCACTACGGAACCGAGCCATCGCTCGAGAACCTCACCATCCATCCTCCGGAGCCACTGGTCTTTCTCAACCTCGACGCCCGTGAGGGGTCGACCTGTCTGATCTGGGAACATGTTCTCGACGCTCCAGGCAAACCCTGTCCGAATCCTCGTGTGGTCATGCCGCGGCGTTTCGTGCCGGATACGATCAACGACCCCATCGAGGTCGATGTGAGAAGTTTCGGTGTGAGGACACCTCCTTCGACGAAGGAGGATCCCAACTACGGAATCATCGGAATCTTCCACATCCTTCCGCGCGCTCTTGCCTGGCTTTGGAGACTCGTGGCGCCGCGGGGATACGCGAACCCGAGCATCATTGGCAGCGACAAGCTGGTTAGCGAAGGGGTTGGTTCGTACTGGCCATTCGCCACCGGCAAGGCTGTGACGCAGGCGAACCTCCTACTCGAGCAGATCTTGAACACCCCCGACACCCGCTACGAGCTTATTCCGAACCAACACATCGGAGCGTACAAGGTCGGTTTCATGCCGCAGTGGATTGCGCGAGAGTATCTCGCCCGCCGCGGTAGTGCACATTTCAAATCCGATCAGCTCATACCCGCTCGGTGCGCTCTCCTCGGCTACACCCCGCGGGACATCAAGATGGACGGTAAATACATCTCTCGTGGGTTCATTCGAGTCAACGAGCAGCAGGAAGTCGGAGAGGTGGGCTATGACAAGGGCGCCCAAATTCTCATCGAGTTCTTCAAGCAGGAGCTCCAGAAGTTTCTGAGCGATGAACTTCACCCAATCGGTCGAAAGATCATCGATACCTGTATGAATGACGGCGACATCGAGAGCTACCACGAAGTGATTCGAGAGGCAACAGGTCGTCCTGAAACCGTATAGGCGCGTCGCCGACGTGTACGGTCGCTTCGTCACTATTTCCACCACCGTTGGGCCAACTGTATCTCGCTTTTCGACAAATAATTCACTTTAACACGCTTTTATTGTGATTAGGAAAAAACTGTTGATTCCTATTGTGTTCAAGCGTATAATAAAATAAGTTTATGCTCGAATTATTACAAAAATGCACAAGAGGATGGATATGAACAAAGAACTGGTATTGCGTCTTGCAAAGTACCGCAGGCTGCTTTATAAGCTCAAGAACCTGGGGTTGGAAAGGGTCTTCTCAAACAATCTCGGCGACGCCATCGGAGTAACCCCCGCACTCGTCCGCAAGGACTTCTCGATGATCAACCTGACGGGCAACAAGCGAGGCGGCTACAATATCGATTCAGTCATTCAGTCTCTCGATGAGATCCTCGGTCAATCGACGGCGAAGGAGGTAGTCCTCGTCGGATGCGGAAGAATCGGCAGTGCGCTTCTCGAGTATAAAGAGTTCTCTCGTGACGGAATCCACATCGTGGCCGGCTTCGACATCGATCCCTCTCGGGTAAAAACGACCGCCGAGACGCCGATCTACCACATTGACCAGCTCGAGGAAATCGCTCGCAAACACAAGATAACGGTCGGAATCATAGCAGTGCCGGACACCGCTGCGACGCAGGTTCTCGACAAAATGATCGATGCAGGAATAAGCGGAATCCTGAACTTCGCACCGGTCGAGCTGAAGTGTTCGAAGAAGTGCGAACGCGACACCTGCCCGGTCCGGTGCAACATCCAGAACGTCAATATAGCGCTCGAGATCGAGAATCTCTTCTTCCTGGAGAATCTCAGGGCTACCGACGGTCTGCAGGAAGATGTCGATCTCTACATCGAAAGCTCGGCAAACTCGAAACACGATTAGCACCGGAGCAGATCACGACCCTTGGCTCTCAGATCCAAGCGGGATTCTGACTGTCACCTCCGAGCCATTTCCACGCCTGAGCGCCGCCGTGCCGCCCATCTGATCTGCCAGAAGCCGCACCAACCGCAGCCCGAGCGTGTCTTCCGTATCGAGTGTGACCGAGTCCGAGATTCCAATCCCGTCATCACTCACGGTCAATGTGATTTCACTTTCAGTCTTCCTCAGACAAATCCTCACTGCCCCTGCGCGCCCGTCGGGGAAGGCGTGCGTCAAAGAATTGGAGAGCAACTCCGTTGTGATCAGTCCGAGAGGAATCGATGTATCGATGTCGAGCCGGAGATCTTCAACATCGACGTCGACCTCTACATGTTTATTCGCGACGGGGACGAGCTGATAGATGGCCTTCGACAGCGACTCGACGTAGTCGCGGTAGTCGATGAATGTGAGATCCTGATTTGCATAGACTTTCTCATAGATCAGATGTATCGCCCGCACTCTCTGCTTCAGACTGCTGATTAGCCTGGCGGTGCTCTGCGCTTGCCTTGAGGTTCCCTGAAGATTGATCAGTCCAGATATTGTTGCGAGGTTGTTCTTCACTCGATGCTGAATCTCTCGAAGCAGTACCTCCTTTTCCTCCAACGAACGACTCAGCGCCTCTCTCGCCGCCTTGTGCATCGCGTTCTCACGCTCGAGCTCGATCGTTCGCTCGGCCACCCTGCGCCCAAGCTCATCATTGGACTGCTGGAGCCGACGGCGCTCGATGCTGTTTCGAATTCGAAAGAGCAGCTCTTCCGGATCGCTCGGTTTGAGCAGGTAGTCGTCCGCCCCGAGCCGCAGCGCGTCGATCGCTGCGTGAACGTCGCCGTAGCCGGTTAGAATTATGACGGACGTATCGGGGATGCGACGTTTGGCGTGCTCGAGGAGATCGAGGCCGTTTGGCTCGTCCATGACCAGGTCGGTGAGAACGAGGTCGAAATGCTCGACCGCGAGACGCTCGAGCGCACGCTTGCCGGACGCCGCCTGAGTGACCGCGAAGCCATGCGCCTCGAGCTGCCGTGACACACCGTCGAGCACGAGCGGATCATCGTCGACGAGAAGGATTCGATCACCATCCATACATCACACCGTCTGCAGAACAATAGGCCGACCTATTGTCGCTGTCAAGAAATTGACCGAGAATAGGCGAACCATGGGATTGGAGCTCCTGCTGATAGTTGCGTTCGCACTCATTGTCATACTCATCGTCGCGCTGCTTGTTGCCCTCCTCGGCCGCCGGCGGTTGGGTGGGTTCTCTGAGGCATCGGTGTTCGAAAGCATCAGTCGCCGACTCGAGCAGATCGAGCAGCTTAGCAAAGGAGTCGAAGACCTTTCGCGCATCTTCCTCATCCCGCACGCACGGGGAGGAATCGGTGAGTTGTTGCTCGAAGAGCTCTTGAAGAGCTGGCTCCCTCGCAGTGCATACGAAACACAGTACTCGTTCAAGAATGGAGCGCGCGTCGATGCAATCGTTAGGATTCGCCCCTATATCATCCCCATCGACGCCAAGTTCCCGTTAGAGAGTATTCGTCGCTCGATGAACGGTGCTTCCTCAGGATCAGAGCTGCCCGGAGAGGTCCGCCAGAGCTTTCTCAGACACGTGGAGGATATTTCCGGCAAATACATCCAACCCGAAGAGGGAACGATGCAGTTTGCGCTGATGTATATCCCTTCCGAGCGCGTCTACTACCAGGTATTTGCCGATTCGGACGGTACGCTTACTGAAGAGGCGCTCAAGCGCGGGGTGGTACCGGTGAGCCCCTCGACGCTTTTCCTCTATATTCAGACGGTTGCCTACGGGCTGCGCGGCTTCGCGTTTCCCGAAGAGCAGCGCGAGCTCCTACGCTCGATTCAACAGCTTCGCGGCGATCTCGTTCAGTTCGTGAAAAGCTATTCACTCGCCGGTACTCATCTCAAGAACCTGCAGAAAGCCTTCGACGAATCCTACACCCGCCTGGCCAAGGTAGAATCAGTCGTTGACCGGCTTCAGAATAACGACGCTACGAAACAATCGAGAGAGTAAGCAGGATCGGCAAGTGGTCTGAGTAGCCGGTAGCCCGGTCGCTGTTCCATCTAAAGGGGTAACCCTCAGAGGTGAGCAGGAAACCCGGACGAACAACGTCGAAGGAACGGTATTCGAGACCCGCGCCGTCAAACAGCCGGGGTCCGACAAGCGTGTGGTCGATTGTCTCCCATTCCCCGTCGTAGCAGTAGCTGCCGTCTTGCCCGCGCTCCGACCATGGCGAGAACAGAACGACCCTATCTGGGTCAATCCGGGCGGCCGCCGGCTCGGAGGTGATGAAAACGCTGCGCCGGCCCGTGGTCGCCGCCGCTTCTTCGGTGTCAGGCAGCAACGCGGTAACGTAGGCGCATCCGATCCGCATGTATTCGTCCCAGCACTCGTTGAGATCACCGGCTACTACGACGGGAGCTTCCGGATCTTCGACCGCGAGCGACTGCGCACGACGAACGACGAGCGCGGCGGCCGCCCGGCGATCCGGTTCCGTGTCCTGGGCGCTTCCGAGCTTCGATTTCCAGTGGTTCACGAACAAGACGAGCGGACGGCCCCGACAATCGAGATGCACCTCCATAACGTCGCGCAGAGTGTCGCTCTCGGATGAGACGAGACGGTGCATCCGCAGCGCTGTGACGGGAAGACGCGACAGGAGGCCCACCGTAATAGAGGTGCGTCCCGATTCGGCGGCGAGCGGACGATACCCCATCCCCTTCAGATAGGTTTCGTTCAGAGTCTCGAGTACGTTCACATTCTCGATCTCCTCGAGACAGACGACGTCTGCGCCGCCCTGCACGCCGCTTCGGAGAACCTCGGCAAGGTGTTGCATCTTGATGTGAAAGAGCTCGGTGGTCCACTCTCCGGCGGCCGGGTCGTACTCGCGGTATTCGGTACCGTTGTGAACGTCGTCGAAGAGATTTTCGACGTTGTAGGCAAGAAGCGTCACCTCCCTCCCTCGGCCGGAAAGGAAATCGAGCGAGCAGCCCGCACAGGAGGCCAACGTTGCCGAGACGAGGAGGAGGGTTATCGATTTGGTAAGCTTGAGAATCGGCATGTCCCTCTTAGAGGAGAGACATGATTCCTTTGCGTTCCGCTTCAGCGTCCGCCGATGTCGCCTCGAACTCCGCGCCGGTGATGAGCTCAAACGCCTGGATGTATCGCCGTGCGACCTCGACCCTTACCTCGTCCGGGATTTCGGGAGGTTCTCCATCGCCCATGAAGCCCCGGTCCATCAGCCATCCTCGCAGATATTCCTTGTCGATCTTCCTCTGATCCCGGCCGGTGTCGAAGAGCTCCTGGTAGGTGTCCTTGAACCAGAATCGGCTCGAATCGGGGGTGTGCACCTCGTCGACAAGCATCAGCGCGTCGTCAGCGATAGCGAACTCGTACTTCGTGTCGACCAAAATGAGCCCCCGGGTTTCCAGCAACTCGCTTCCACGACGAAAGAGATCGGCCGCGGCACGCTCGATCTGGCTCCAGAGCGCCGGGTCGACGACTTCCGACTCGGCGATCTCCTTCGTCGAAATCGGCCGGTCGTGCGCACCCTGCTCCTCCTTCGTCGAAGGGGTCAGGAGCGGTTTCTCGAAACGTTGGTTCATCTTCATGCCGGCCGGCAACTCGATCCCCGAGACCGCCTTGCCGGCACTGTAATCCCGCCATGCAGAACCGGTCAGATAGCCGCGAACGACGACCTCGATCGGAACGACATTACCCTTCTTGACGAGCATGGAACGCGGGGTAGACTGCTCGATGAGGTGATTCTTGAGGATGTCCCTCGTTTCGTTGAACCAATAGACCGACAGACGATTCAGCACCTCGCCCTTGCAGGGAATCGTGGTGAGCACCCGGTCGAATGCGGAAATCCTGTCACTTGTGACAATAAGTAGCCTGTCGCCCAGGTCAAGGATATCCCGAACCTTCCCTTTCTTCAGCCCAACCTTCGCCGGAAGATCGCCCTCCGAGAGCCCGGCAAAGGTCGAGGCTAAATGGGATTGAATTTCTTCCTTTTCCATCCGTTTCGCCCTATGAATCCAGCTCAGAGCGTCCCGTCACGATCTTGGCAATCAGACCGTATTTTATCGCCTCATCGGCATTCATCCAGAAGTCCCGGTCGGTATCCTTCTCTACCTGTTCGAGCGGGGTTCCCGTTTCGTCCGAGATCAGCTTGTTGATCTTATTGCGCAGCTTGTCGAGCTCCCGAGCGTGGATTTCGATCTCGGTCGCGACTCCGCGCATGCCGCTGAGGGGCTGGTGAATAAGATAGTGCGAGTTGGGAAGCCCGATTCGTCGCTCTTTCGGTGCGGCAAGCAGAATCAGGGCCGCAGCGCTTGCCACCAGGCCCATACCGATCGTATAGACCTCCGGTTTGACAAAGCGCATCATATCGAAGATCGCATATCCGGCGTCCGCATCGCCTCCTGGCGAGTCGATGAAGAGCTTGATCGGCTCATTGCCGGCCTCTTCGAGCATCAACAGGTTTCGAATGATCCGTTCGGCAAGCGCCTTATTGACCTCGCCGGAGAGCAGGATAGTCCGGGTCTTGAGAAAACGTTCCATCAGAAAATCGCGCTCTCGCTCTTCTCGATTGTTGCTCGGCTGGTCTTCTTCTTCTTCCTCGCCCTCAAAGCGACGCTGTAGGCTACCGTCTGGGATTCTCATACTGTGTAACTCCGTATCGTGCCGTTTTTTCTGGTTAAATATACCAAGATCACCGTCGAGAGTCGATGCAAAAGCGGGCGAAATGGGGTAGGATGCCGTATGAAAGCGGCTGTCATCGCGATAATCGGTCGGCCTTCTGCAGGCAAATCAACACTCATGAACCAACTGTGTGGTCAGAAGATATCCATCGTCTCCTCCGCGCCTCAGACCACCAGGAACACAATCCGCGGAATCTTCACCGACCCTCGCGGACAACTTATTTTCATCGATACCCCCGGATTTCATCTCTCGGACAAGAAAATCAACCTCCGCATGAAGTCGCTCGTCGCTGAGTCCCTCGCCGAGGTCGACGCAGCGCTCTACCTCGTAGACTCCTCGCGTGCCCCCGGCGAAGAAGAGGCGGCCGTCGCGAAGGTCCTCGCAGACCATCCGGTGCCCACGGTCATCGCCCTGAACAAGATCGATCTTGCCGGGGACCCGACAGCCGGTCCGGAGGACGATCGATCACCCAAGCCGCCATATTCGGAGTTCACGGCATTCTTCGACCGTAACCTGCCTGATTCCCCTGTGTTCGAGATTTCCGCGCTGGGCGGATCCGGAGTTCAAGAGCTTCTGAACCTGCTGTTCGAGCAGGCGCCGGAGGGTGAGCTCATGTATCCGGAGGAGTTCTACACCGACCAGCTTCCGGAGTTTCGCGTCAGCGAGATCATCCGCGAGAAGGCGATCGAGCGGGTTCGCCAAGAGGTGCCCCATGCCCTGTACGTCGAGATCGCCGACATGGAGCAGGAACAGGAGGAAGAGCCGTCGAACCGATCGGAGCCTCGTCTCTGGATACGAGCTTTTCTCGTAATCGAGCGCGAGTCGCAGAAAGCAATACTCATCGGGCGCGGCGGTTCGATGATAAAGGAAATCCGCGTTGCCGCGCAGAAGGAAATCGAAGCGGTATTCCCATATCGTGTTTATCTCGATCTCCGGGTCAAGGTCAATCCGAAATGGCGCAAGAGCGACCCGACTCTGAAGCGGCTTATCTACTGATCAGTAGCCGGCGAGCAAACCGAGCACACGATCCTTACCAAGCGTAAAGATAAACGACGCGAGTCGCGGTCCTTTCTCGCTGGCGATGAGGGCAAGGTAGACAACTCGGAAGAGCTCCTTCGGCTCGAGCGTGGCCTCCTCGGCAATTCGATAGAGCTCGTCGGCGAGGCTCTTCTCGTCGAAATCCTCGAGCCGCTCGACGCGCCCGCGAAGGAGCGCGAGTGCCTTGGCCTGCTCGGGTGTGACCTCGATGGGAGGATCTTCCGGAGTGCGGAGATGGAAACGAAAATCCTCCGGCGAATGCTTCGTTATCCAGTTCCAAGCGCATACGGCGCGTGCCCTGAGACGACGCTCCTGCTCCTCATCCAATCCATCGTAGAGACCCAGCACCGCATCCACGTTGCCGATGTGGATCTGGAGGAGATTGCAGAGATGGCGGAACGCGACCTGTGGCGGCGGAGACGGAGGGACCGTCTCCACCTGAGAGAGCTCGTAAGTCCTCGCCTCCTTCGCCCGGCGCTTGTCGCCGACCTCCTCGAGACCGAAGTAGATTCGTTCGGTCTTGTCGTAATCTTCGTAGATCTTCAGCACGTCGAGGTCGAAGGAGATGGCGAATTCGGCGTTCGGTCGGGTGCCGGCAAAGAGGTACCGCACCACCTCGGGCTGATAGACCTCGAGGACATCGGCAAGGCTGATCACGTTGCCTTTCGACGATGAGATCTTGCCTCCCATCCCCTTGATGCTGATGAAGTCGTACTTGAAGGTAACCGGGGGCTCCGAGCCGTAAACTTCTTTCACAATCCGCCGCGCAGTATCGAAGGAGCCTCCGGCGGAATGGTGTTCTTTCCCAGCAGGCTCGAAATCGACATCTTCATAATTCCAGCGCATCGGCCAGTCGACTCGCCACGGCAGCTTTGCCGCTCCGGTCTTCCGCAGGTCGAGGGTTTCGTCGTGCCCGCAGGAATTGCAATGATAGGAGACAGACCATTCGCCGTCCCAAGAGAGCACTTTCGTTGTATCCTTCATGCAGCTCGTGCAGAAGACCGATACCGGCAGCCAATCGTCCGCGAGCGGGGTCGAGCGGTGCTCGTCGAGAATCGCACGAATCGCGTCGCGCTTCTCGAGTGCGGTACGGATCCCTTCGGCGTAGGTCGAGGTTCGGTAGCGCTCCGCCTGATAGATGTATTCAGGCACCACCCCGACGACCGGCAGTATCGTCTCGAGGGCGCGTTCGTTGGCCCGCGCGTAACTCTCCTCTTCCTCTTGCGGATCAGGTACGGTTGTTATTGGTTTGCGGAGAAAACTATGCAGCATCTCCTTGTTGGGCATGTTGGCGGGCACCTTGCGAAAGACATCGTAGTCGTCCCAGGAGTAGATGAACCGCACGTTCTTGCCCAGATGGGCAAGTGCTCGTGCGACGAGCTCGACGGAGATGATCTCTCGGAAGTTGCCGATATGGACCGTGCCTGAGGGAGTAATGCCGGAGGCACAGGTGTAACGCTCCTTCTCGCCCTTCTGACGAACGATGTTCTGTGCGGCGATATCGGCCCAGTGCGTAGGTTGTTCCTGCATGGGCGCGATTATAGCGCCCCGCCTGTCGTTCGGCAATAGCAGCGAAATTGTCGGCTATTATTGAAATCTAGCTATCATTAAAAGCAACTCTGTCACAAGTCAGTTTCCAAAATGAACTTTATTGTGAGCCCTCCAATTTGTCGTCGTCCGATATCATAATCGCCGGTCGTGCGCATGAATGGAAGGCCGAGAATGACGATGACAGACGAGATCTCCCCCTCGCTCCACGTCTTGAGCAGGATTTTGGGTCCGGTCCCGATTGGATCGCCCATCGCTATCGCGATCATGTCCAGGGGGTGAGCTCGCCGTCGTCGTCGAAGAGCGGCCGCCACTCCCGCAGCATCTCGATCCGAGATGACTCCTGCAGCTCGTTCGCGACTGCGGGAGAAACGAAGAGCTCGCCAAGACTGAGGGTGTTGCGTATTCGCACCACCCGCGCGCGCGCCGCCGCCTCATCTTGAGGACCGAGCCCGCAGGTGCGCAGCCCCATTCCGGCTGCGTCGCTCGGATTGGAGGCGAGCATCGGTATCTTACCGCGTTCGTAGAATGAGCTCGTGATTACATTCTCGTAGGTCACCCGAAAATCGATCTTCTCGAATAGCCGTCGAGTAGCGACGTCTGCCAGCCCGATCCCGATTGCATTGCCGTGAGACGCGGGGGTCAGATCACAGACGACGATGCTCGTTATCCTCGGGAGCTCCGGTTCGCTCTCGCCCCGCACCCGCAGTCGTCCGATGACGTTGGTATCCATTCCCACTCCGCTGATGTCCTTTCCCATTTCGTCGACGACGAGGAGATCGATAGCTTCCACCGGGAGGGACGGGGCCACCTCACGCGCCATCCGGAGCAGCTCTTTTTCGACCGAGACGAAGCTCGACGGCCGCACAATGCGCAGAATCATCGTCTCATCGTAGGCGTTTTCCACCACGGCAATTCCGAGAGCAATCTTACCGCTTTCAAGGATCTTCAAAGCGGTTGGGACGATGCGGTTTTTGAGACCCATCACCCCGAAGTTATGGATCTCCTCCGCCTGACACTTCTTTCCCAACCCGATCGCCGTCATCTTCAAGAGACCACTTTCGTGCTCGCCGTGAAAGTCGGTATGGGGTTTGACCCGATTGATCAGGATCGTCGCATCGGCGTCATAGGCGGCTTTCCCCATGAACGCGCGGTTGCCGAGACCCTCGCTCGGCAGCTCCACCGCCTCCATCGAGGCCTCGATCGGCGCACCCACCTTCTCCTCGGTTATCCCGTACCCGGCAAGGACCGCTTTCTGTCCCTCTTCGGTCGCGCCGCCGTGGCTACCCATTGCAGGTACGATGAACGGGGAGAATCCGTGTGAACGGAGAAAACCAACGACCGTAGCGACGATAAGCTGCAAATTCGCGATGCCGCGGCTCCCGACTCCAACGGCAACCCTCGAGCCGGCCGGGAGACTGAAAGGAAAATGCTGGAGTTGAGTGAGCAGCTCTCGCTCCAGGTTCTCGATACGTTCCCGTGGGAAGCGTTGACGGATCTTGACCAGGTCGGGGAAGATGTTCATCGTCCACCATTATACCATGTTGCGCTTCTCCGTTGTGACGGCCGGCGGGTGCATTTTCCCGGGATCTTGGCCGATAAATAGAACATGATTTTCCATCGAGATTCGACGCGAACCGCCCTCTTTGCGCTACCGTCGCTGGTTTTCTGCGCCGTCTTCGGGGTCACCGCCGTCACGGCCCAGCCGGCGGTCCAAAACACTGGTACACCCCCGGATCAGATCGGCTACGCGTCCTGGTATGGAACCCGATTTCACGGGCGCCTGACGGCCAACGGCGAGGTCTACGATATGAACAAGATGACTGCCGCAAATCGGACCCTGCCCTTCGGCACGCGGGTGCTCGTGACCAATCTCGAGAACGGGAAGTCATGCGAGGTCGTCATCAACGACCGGGGCCCCTTTGTCGCAGGTCGCATTATCGATCTCTCGCGCGCCGCCGCCGAAGCCATCGGCCTTGCCGGACAGGGAGTCGCCAAGGTGAAGCTACATATCCTGAAGCTTGGTGACGGGGCCCGTGTCGCTGCTTCCGCGAGCGCGACCGCCGCCGCATCCTCTCTCCCGGTGGCGACCACAGCGCAGGCAACGAGCGGTTCGCCAGTCATTGTGCAGATCGGAGCATTCCGTGATCTCGGCAATGCGGTGAGACTCAAAGACTTGCTCGACAAGAACGGGTTCAACCCGCTTTATGAAAGGTCCGGCGAGATTACTCGAGTGGTCCTCGTTTCGGTTCCCGCTATCGAGGTCGGGTCGATCCGGCAGCGCCTCGAGAAGATCGGCATCACCTCCATCCTCGTTCGCCACGAATAGCCGGCCGCTATTTCGTCTCCGAGATCAGACGAAGCCTCAGTGCGAGAGCTTCCTCCTCTTTCGGTTCGATGCGAAGGGCGTTGTCGCAATCCTCGAGCGCCTTCGGAAGGTTGCCCAGCTCGAGGTGAATACGGCTGCGGCTGAGGAGGGTGTCGAACTCATAGGGGCTGAGCTCGAGACTGCGATCGAAGTCTCTAAGCGCCTTTCGATAGTCGCGGTTCATCCTGTAGACGATGCCGCGGTAGTAGAATGCCTTCCCGTTCTGAGGATCGGTCTTGATCGCTGCTTTGAAGTCCTCAAGCGCTTCTCCATAGTCCTCGTTC
>Ga0307440_1000765_pt1 | contig 15792 bp, 15 predicted proteins | sample SalMarWE160410MG_FD_202150 | JGI IMG/M metagenome (GOLD analysis project Ga0307440, IMG submission 202150) | Salt marsh sediment microbial communities from the Plum Island Ecosystem LTER, Massachusetts, United States - WE1604-10 | ecosystem: Environmental > Aquatic > Marine > Intertidal zone >... | reverse complement strand
CGCCGAGAGGGTGCGTCTCCTGATCAGCGATCGAGGGCCCGGCATCCCCTATGGGGAGCGCAAGCGTGTCCTGGAGCGCTTCGTGCGCCTGGACGCAGCGCGCTCGACGCCTGGGAGCGGACTGGGGTTGAGCCTGGTGGCGGCGGTGGCACGCCTTCACGGGGCAACCCTGACCTTGGGGGATGCCGGCCCGGGCCTGCTCGTCGCCCTTGACTTCCCGGCGGGTTCCGGTCACCCGAAGGGCGCAACGAGGGCATGACGGGCGGTCCCCCTCAAGCTGGCAATACGATTGTCTGCCTCCATCCGCCGCGAGCAGGGCGCCCTTACGCCCGCGTTGGTGGCGACCCTTGCAGGCCGTGGGCGTCCTGTCGAGCTGGAGCACCCGACGCCTTGCCTCATCCAATTTCCCATCGCGAGACGGTGTCGGGCGACCGGTTGCCTTAAAATATGGCGGCGCGGCCGAGAGAGGGATGAGGTCTGATCCGGCCTTGCCCGCCGCCGAGCCCCTTGCGGAAACCTTGGTCCGGGCCTCTCGGCCATAAGCAACAACCGAGCATTGGCCGCGTCTGCGCGCGGCCAATGCTTTATGTTTTCTAAAGACTCCGCCTACTCCAAGAACCACCAGGTAAGCTGATCCTCAGGGATCGGACAGGACCCTATCTGTGCCTTCTTCGCAATCCAACTCCGGCCTCTTGGCCCTGCTGGGCCGTGCCTATCTGCGCCTGATTTGCGTCCTCGTGGACCTTTCGCGGCGCCACGCCTGGCTGGTCGTTGCTGCTGCCGTCTTGCTGACCGCCGCTTCGGGTTACGTCGCTGTCACGCGGATCGCGATCAATACGGATACGTCCGACGTCCTCTTTCGCAACCTACCGTTCACCAAGGTGGATCATGAGCTGCAGCGGGCGTTCCCGCAGCTGGGCGAGCGGATACTGGTGGTCATCGACGGCGACACGGCGGGACTTGCCGATGAGGCCGCGGGGCGGCTCGCCCGACGCTTGCGCGAAGAGTCCGGGCATTTTCAGGATGTCTACGAGCCGGGAGGCGGGGAGTTCTTCCACAAGAACGGGCTGCTGTATCTGGACACCAAAGACCTGGATACCCTCACCAGCAAGCTGGTGGACGCGGAGCCCCTCGTGGCGAGACTGGCCAGGGATCCGAGCCTGAGGGGGCTCTTCGACCTCCTGGAGGAGGCACTGAAGCCCCGTCCGGAGCAGATGGCCCGCCTTGGGGCGCTGAAGGGTCTGATCGAGAAGCTGACCGCCACTGTGCAGGCGTACACCGACGGGCATTTCTATCAGCTTCCGTGGTCGGAGCTTATGGGCGGGGCCGGTGCGCTCGAGACGAAGCGCCGTCTGGTGATGGCGAGCGTGCGCGCCAGCGGGGACCCGCGGGCCGCCGGTGCCGCCGCCGTGGACGCGGTGAATGCGGCGGTGGCTGCGTTGGAGCTGAATCCTGCGCACGGCGTGAAGGTGCAGCTCACGGGATCCGTCGTCCTGAATCAGCAGCAGCTCAAGGGAGTGAGCTCGGGCGCCAGCCAATCCCTGGAGCTGTCGCTCGCCCTTGTGGTGGTCTTTCTCGTCCTCGGGCTGCGGAGCATACGGATGATCTTCGCCACCCTTATCGTGTTGCTGATGGGACTGCTATGGACGGTCGCCTTTGCCGTGCTCGCGGTTGGCGCCTTCAATCTGATTTCCGTCTCCTTCGGGGTCTTGTTCATCGGGTTGGGGGTGGATTTCGGCATCCAGTTCTGCATGCGCTATTACGAGGAGCTGGCCCCGGCCAATCGGCCGAGGGAGGCATTGGGACGGACCGTTGCCCGGATGGGTCCGGCGCTGTCTCTGGCGGCCGTCGCTGCGGCGCTGAGCTTCTACTCCGTGGTTCCCACCGACTATGCGGGCATCATCGATCTCGGGATTATCGCCGGTACCAGCATGTTCATCGCGCTCTTTGCGAACCTTACCGTGCTGCCGGCCCTGTTGGTGATCCTGCGGGTGCGCCGGCTGCCCGGCGTGCTCCATGAGCCTTTCCGCTTCGGGTTCCTGCCGGTCCGCCGTTATGCCCAGCCTATCGTGGTCGCGGCCACGATGATCGGCGTAGTGGCTCTGCCGCTGATCTTTAAGGTCCGCTTCGATTTCAACCTGACCAAGCTGCAGAATCCGAAGGCGCCCGCCGTTATTGCGTATCGGGAGCTGGAGGAAGGGCCCTTTTCGATTCTCCCCATCGAGGCGTTGGAGCCTGACCTCGCGGCGGCGGAACGGGTGGCGGCCCGAGTGCGCAAGCTGGACTCGGTGTCCCGCGCCTTGACGCTGCAGAGCTTTGTGCCGGACGATCAGGAGAGCAAGCTTGCCATCCTCCAGCAGGCCAGTCTGCTGGTTCCCCCGAGCGCCCTGCAGCCCCAGACCACCGAGCCGCCGCCCGACGGGCGGGCACTTGCCAAGGCGATGGCCCGGTTCCGGACAACCGTGGTGCAGGCCGCGCAGGCGCCGCCTGAGCCCGACCTCGGCCCCCCGCTGCACGCCCTCGCCCAGTCCCTCGACGGGTTTCACCGCAAATACGACGATTCCGCGAAGGATCTCCTCACCCTTCAAGGGCGGGTTATCGGCACCTTGCCGACCGAGCTTGCGGACCTGGCGGCAGGACTCCAGGCACGTCCGGTGACCCTGCAGTCCCTGCCCCAGTCCCTCCGCGACCAGTACGTGACCCCCGATGGACGTGCCCGCATCGAGGTGTACTCCGAGTACCCCTTGAGCAGCAACGCCAGGCTCGTGGAGTTCGTCCACAGCGTGCGCGCGGTGGTCCCCAATGCGGCCGGGACCCCGGTGATGTTTGTCGAGGGCGGCCACGCGGTCGTCAGCGCGTTCGGCAGGGCGTCAGGTATTTCCCTTGTCCTGATTGCCGCGCTGCTCTTGCTGACCCTGCATCGGCTTGGCGACATGCTGCGTATCCTCGCCCCGCTGGTGCTCAGCGGCGTGCTCACGGTGGCTGCCATGGTGCTGTTGGGGATCGACTTCAATATCGCGAATGTCATCGTGCTTCCCCTCCTGGTCGGGCTGGGAGTGGCCTTTGGGATCTATTTCGTGATTCGCTGGCGCAACGGGCTCGATGTGGATGCCATCATGCGCAGCTCCACCCCGGGCGGTGTGCTGTTCAGCGGGCTGACGACCTTAAGCTCCTTCGGGAGCCTGGCGATTGCCCCCGACCCCGGCATGGCGGTCCTTGGCCGGACCCTATCGCTGTCCCTGGCCATCGTCCTCCTCAGCATTCTGATCCTACTTCCGGCCTTGCTCACCCTGGCCGGACAGTCCCCCCCGAAGGAGTAGGGACGGGCGATGGTAAAAACGGCCCTCTACGCTACAGCCGTTGCCGGGCTCGGCCTGACGCTGTTTCTCATCGCACGCAGCGGCTTTTCCGAGATCGTCCACATCCTCACGGTGGCCGGATGGAGTCTGCTCTTGCTCGCCCCTTACCACCTGGTCCCGATCGCGCTGGACAGCGCCGGCTGGCAGCTGCTGCTGCGCGCGCGCGGCGCTCGTGTGCCTTTACCCTTCCTCGCCTGGGTGGCGGCGGTGCGTGACGCCAGCAATACCCTGCTCCCCGTGGTGGGACCAGCGGGGGCGGCCATTGGTATCCGCTTACTGGTGACGAGGAAGGTGGACGGGGCCGCGGCCGCGGCCAGCGTGATGGTCGAGGGCACGGTCACCCTGATCAGCCAGTTCCTGTTCGTGGCGACTGGGATCGGCCTCTTTCTGGCACAACCATCGGGGTCGGACGCCGCGGTCCTGGACACCCTGCTGCCCTTCTTCTTGGCCGCACTGCCTTTTCTCGTCCTGGTCGTTGTTTTGCAGGGCAAGTCCTGGCTCTTCCGATGGATGGAGCCGATGACGGATCGACTTGCGGACCGTTTGAACCTGCCCGGCCTGGTGGGTGGGCCCGCCCGGCTGCATCGGGAGCTTTCGCTTCTCTATAGCAGGCCGGCCGTGGTGCTGCAGGCCGGGCTATGGCAGCTGGCGGGCCTCTTCGCCGGGGTGGGGGAGGTGTGGCTGGCGCTCTACCTGTTTCACCAGCCGGTGAGCATCGGCGCGGCGGTGCTTATCCAGAGTCTGGGGGAGGCATTGCGGACGGCGGCCTTCGTGGTGCCTGCCGGTCTGGGGGTGCAGGAGGCGGGCTATCTGGTCTTTGCCCATTTGGTGGGTCTTGGTCCGAGCGTGGGCCTGGCGTTGGCCCTGGCCAAGCGGTTCCGCGAGCTGGTGTTCGGGCTACCTGTGTTGGGGTCCTGGCAGTGGTTCGAGGGGCGACGGCTGGTCCGGAAACGGGCCGCGGCGGAAGAGGCGACGGCGGAAGAAGATGAGTGATATGGCATTGAAACAAGGGGGACAAGGGGTACTGCCTTCCGGCGAGACGCCCTCGGAGGGGCCGCTGGCGGTCAAAGGGGTTAGGGCAATTAATCGAATCGGGGGGGCGTTGCGCCGGTGGGGGGTGCCGCTGGTCAAGCTGGAGCCCGGACGGCTGATCGAAATCGCCTGCGCCTCGGATGGCCTCACGGATTTCGGAGGTTACCCGCTGGAAGAGCCGCTTGATGCACTGGTGCAGGCACTGGAGTCCGAGGCCTCCCTCAGCCTGGTGGGCAGATTGACTGCGCGCTGGGAGATTCTGCATCTGCTGCGCAATCGATTGCGTCTCCAGCGGGACTGGACGGCCCAGCCCGGGATTACCCGCGAGCCTGTGAAGCGGCCGATCTTCATCCTTGGACTACCCCGAAGTGGGACGACCCTGCTGCACGCCTTGCTCGCACAGGACCCGGCGTCCCGCTACCCGGCCCACTGGGAGGTCATGCACCCGTCGCCGCCGCCGGACGCGGCCGGCATCGCTTCCGACCCGCGCATCCGCCTGGCGCAGCGCGAGCTGGGCTGGTTCTATCGCATGGCCCCCGGGTTTCGCGCGATGCACCTGATGGGGGCACGTTATCCCCAGGAGTGCACCGAGATTACCAGCCCCACCTTTTTGAGTCTGCGGTTCGATTCCCTCTACAGCGTTCCGTCCTACCGGGATTGGGTCGATGAGGTGGGATTGGAGCCCGCGTACGCGTTTCATCGCCGCATGCTCCAGCACCTGCAATGGCGCTGTCCTCCGCGGCGGTGGGTGCTGAAGGCCCCGGACCACGTCTTCGGGATGGACGGGCTGCTGGCGATCTATCCGGATGCCCGCATCATCATGACCCACCGGGACCCCCTGCGGGTAACCCCTTCGGTGGCCAGCCTGACCGTGGCCCTGCAGGGCCTCTTCAGCGACGCTGTGGATGTCCCGAGGGTCGCCCGCACTGTCGCGGGGCGCTGGGCGGACGGAGCGCGGCGCATGGTGAGCCTACGCTCGGCGGACCGCGCCCCGGGGCGGTACCTGGACGTTCACTACCAGGACCTGGTGCGGGAGCCCATGGCGGTGATCTGGGATCTCTACGCGAAACTCGGGTTGGCATTGACGTCAGATGCCGCCCGGCGGATGGAGGAGTTCCTTGCCCAGCACCCCCAGGGACGGCACGGGCGCCACAGCTACAGTCTGGCGCAGTTCGGCCTCGATGCGGCCGAACAACGCCGCGAATATCAAGACTATGTGGATTTCTTCCGGGTCGCCGAGGAGGCGCCCGCGGGCTGAGCCCGTCTCCCGTTTGGATCGCGTCGCAAGGGCCCGTCCACGGGCTTATGCGTCGCCGGCAAGGGCGCGCGGGCTCGACTGAGGCGGTCAGGTGTTCCTGCTGGAAAATTTCTGGATCGACTCTTCCAGCTTCTTGATGAGGGCGTCGAACCCGTCTGTTTTCATGACGTAAGCGTACTGACTGCGCTTCAACGACAGATCGCTCACACCATCCACGATGACGTTGATGATGCGCCATCCCTTGGGGGTTTGCCGCAGCAGATAGTTGAACTGGTGCTGCTTGCCACTACCGGACGTGAAGGTGCTGCTCACCGAGTCGACGCCGGGCTGGGCGCTCTGCTCGGACTGTGTCTGGAAGCTGCCGCCGTTGTAGCTGTCGAACTCCGCCGCATAGTTGGCGATGGAGTACTGCTGCAGCACCTGGATGAACTGGTCACGCTGCGCCTCGCTCAAGGTACTCCAGTAGCTGCCCAGGGTCAGCTGGGCGATATAGGGCATGTCGTAGGACTTTAGGATCACCGGCGCCAGCAGCTTGTACCTTCCCTCGTATCCCATAGCGTGGCCGCCCTTCATGGCCCGGATCAGGGCGGCGTGAAGCTGGTCGACCACCTGCTTGGGGCCGGTTGTGGCTTCCTTGGCTCCGGCCTGCTTGGAGCCGGCTTCCGTGGCTCCGGCCTCCTTGGTTCCGACCTGGTTGGAGGCGGTTGCGGCTGCCTTGGCTCCGGCGTCCTTGGTTGCCGCGTCCTGGGCGTTTGCGGCCGGGCCTGGAAGGGCGCCCGCGAAGAGGAGAAAGACATAGGCGAGCTTGCGGTTCATCGTTGTGTGTGCTCCGTTTGGATGTGGGTAAGTCAACCTGAAAAGAGCAGCCAGCTTCCAGCCTCCAGCGATTTGGAATCAGTCAGTTGCCGTCCAGGCAACCTGGGCATGACTCGCCTGTCAGGTGAAGCCTGCAGAAAAGGCAAGGCTGGACGAAACGGGGCTGGAGGCTGTTCGCTGGTCGTTAGCTGCTCCTTCTGGGATCAAGGATCTCTGTACGTTCCGTTCTTGTCGCCTGCGGGCGCAGATCGCCGAAACCGATAGGCACGATGTCCCGCTCGGCCAGGGCCTGCCTGACCTTGGCGCTGGTCAGCGCGCGCACCTCGTCGGGCGAGCCCGGCCCGACCGGGGCGTCCAAGCACGGATGGAAGTAGATCTCGGTGATGCCGCGGGGCAGATCGTCAAGCACGGCGAGGAGGGTGGCCTCGTTCATGGCGCCGGTGCGGGACAGCCCGAAAATATTATCGTTGGTGCGTACCCCGGCGCTGTGGAGCCTCCAACGCAGGAGCTGCATCCACGGGGCGATGAAGAGCCGCCATATGAGCCAGTGCATCCAATCCCAAAAGCATGCGAGGCGAAACGCCGGCAGGGGCTCATTGGGCAGACGGACGGCCTCCATCCCAAACTCCCGCCCGATCTCCAGCATCAGCCCGAGGACCGTCGGATGGAGATGCAGATGCTTGTGTGCGTTCACGTGGTCCAGGGGAAGGCCCGTGGCCTGAAACGCCTCGAACTGGGCGCGGATCTCCGCCCGCGCCTGAGCGCGCAGGGCGGGCCGAAAGAATAACCGGACCGATGGCAGGAACATGTCCACCGGGAACCGCCCCCTCCCATCAACTAGCCCGGCAACCTGCCGGGGCGGCAGCACCGGAAGGCCATCGGCGAGCACCAGGTGCAATCCGACCCTGAGCCCGGGCAGCCGCCGGGCTCGGGCGACCGCGTCAGCCGCTGCGGGTGCACCGACCATGAGGCTGGCGGTCCGCAGGATGCCATCGCGATGAACCGCTTCGACTGCCTCGTTCACGGCGAGGCTCAGGCCGAAGTCATCCGCGGTCACGATGAGGCCGATGGGGGCGTTGGCCGGCGCGGCTATGGGCACGTCCGCAGCCGGCTCCTCAGTGCCGTTCCCGGAGGAAACGCACGAACTCCACGCCCTCCCGCAGGCGGCGCTTCATCATCTGGGGATCGCGCACCATCTCTCCGGTGATCTCCGCGATCTTGCTGGCCCGGAAGTAGAAGCGCTTGTAGAAGGTCTCCACCGAATCGAAGATCTCGGTGTGGTTCAGGTGAGGATAGCCCAGGGGGCTGATCTGGACGCCCCGGTCGTTGACCAGATGGCCCTCTTCGGCGTCCGTCAGCCAGCCGTTCTCCAATGCCTCCCGGTGCAGCCGGGTACCGGGATAGGGTGCGGCGATGGAGACCTGGATGGTATGCGGGTTGATCTCCTTGGCGAACCGGATGGTCTCCTGGATGGTCTCTCGCGTCTCCCCGGGTAGGCCGACGATGAAGGTTCCGTGGATGGTGATCCCGAGCTTGCGGCAGTCCGACGTGAATTGACGCGCCCGGTCCACGCGCAGCCCCTTCCTGATGTTGTGCAGGATCTGCTGATTGCCCGACTCGTAGCCCACCAGCAGCAGGCGAAGGCCGTTGTCCCGCATCACCTTGAGGGTCTCGTAGGGCACGTTGGCCTTGGCGTTGCAGGACCAGGTCACGCCCAGCTTGCCCAGCCGGCGGGCGATCTCATCTGTGCGGGCGCGGTCGTCCGTGAAGGTATCGTCGTCGAAGAAGACCTCCCGCACCTTCGGGAAATACCGCTGGATGAGCTTCACCTCCTCGATCACCCGCTCGGCGCTGCGCACCCGGTAATGGTGGCCACCGACGGTCTGCGGCCAGAGGCAGAAGGTGCAGCGGGAGCGGCAGCCGCGACCGGTGTAAAAAGAGACATAGGGGTGGAGCAGATACCCGATGAAGTAGTCCTCCACCCGCAGGTCGCGCTTGTAGACCTCGGTGACGAAGGGCAGCTCGTCCATGCTCTCGATCATCGCTCGGGGCGCATTGTGAGCGACCGCTCCGTCCGCCGTGCGGTAGCTCAAGCCGTCCGTGTCGGCGAGGGGCCGTCCCTCCGCCACCTCCTTGATCGTGTAGTCGAACTCCTCCCGGGCCACGAAGTCGACAGCCGTGGAGGCCAGGAGCGATACCTCGGGCTCGACTGCCACCTTGGCGCCCACCAGGCCAATCATCAAATCGGGATTGGCCGCTTTCAGCGCTTCGGCGACCCGGATGTCGGACGGGAAGGAGGGGGAGCTGGTGTGGATGACCACCAGCTCGTAGCGGGGCGCTTCCTTCAGCACCTGGGGCAGGCTCACGCCCGCGGCCGGTGCATCAATCAGCTTGCTGTCGGGCAAGAGTGCCGCGGGCTGGGCGAGCCAGGTCGGATACCAGAACGAGCGAATCTCGCGCTTGGCCTGGTAGCGCGAGCCCGCACCGCCGTCGAAGCCGTCGAATGACGGTGCCTGCAGGAAGAGGGTCTTCATCATGAGTAGATCTCCGTGTCACCAGGCCCTGTCCAGGGGATGCAGGTCCTCGCATTGGGACATTTGACCGTTCGCCTCCACGCACAGCTCCCGCTGGCGCCAGCGCACCCGCCGGCTACGGAAGCTTGCCGCCCAGACAAACAGGGACAGACAGCCGCGAAGGGGCAGTAGGGGGATTCCGAGCAAGGTCTGGCCGAGGCGGTCCCGGTTGACCGTGAGATGCAGCGCGGCCCGCAGGAGTACTGCCACGGCGGGCATCACCAGTGCCGCCGGGCTGCCTGCAAGCGTGAGTCCGGCCAGGCAGGAGAGGGGAACGGCGTAGGTGATAACTGAGAGGGCGTGCCCAAGCGGCTGCACGGTTCGAATGGTCCTGGCCCAGCGCAGCTCGTGGTCCAGCAGACTCCGCAGGTCCGGCTCATGGACCGTGGTCTCCACCATACAGGACGACAGCTTGACGCGGAGGCCTTGGGCCTGCACCCGCGCCCCCAGCTCGTAGTCGTCTGCGAGCTGGCGGGCCAACGAGTCGAACCCCCCGACCCGCTCGAGCAGGCCCCGCTCCAGGGCCATGCTCGCCCCGAAACAGTAAGAGGTGAAGCCCAACGCACGACCGACCAGCACCGAGGGCAGAAACCAGGCGTCGACGGCGAGCGCGCCCATGTAGGACCAGAAGTTGCGAAGCGGACGTGCCCGATACAGGCAGGTGACCAGTCCCACCTCAGGCTCGCACAGCTCGCCCATGACCCGCGCCAGGTAATCAGGCGCCACTCGAATGTCGCTATCGGAGATCGCGAGGTATGGGTAGCGGGCGTGTGCGAGCATGTTGCTCAGATTGCTGGCCTTGTAGTTCATGCCGACCAGGCGTTCGTCCACCACCAGCAGGATGTCCCGCTCGGGAAGCTCGCGCTGCAGCCGTTCGACGATGGAAATCGCAGGGTCATCCGGGGTTCTGACCCCGCAGATCACCTGGAACCGAGCGTAATCCTGGTCGCAGAAGCTGCGCAGGTTCTCATAAAGCTCCGGCTCCGCGCCGCACAGTGGCTTGAGCACACTGACCGGGGGGGCATGACGCGGAGCGCCGGCCGGCCGCCGGTTCCAGAGCAGCACGGCCAGAAGGGCGGCGGCCACGTATGCGATCGCCGCCGTGGCAGTGGCGATGAGGACGCTGGTCCCCACAGAGGTCAGGTTGTCCAAGAATGCGCCCCGCCACGGCGACCCTTGCAGAAGCCCTGATCAGTTCCGACTCGGCGCTCTGCGCCCAAGGAGCGTGAGATGTTGCCAGGCCGCAGCCGGGGGAGAGCAGAACCAGTCAGTGCTTCCGTGACGGGCACCTTTAGCTCCCAACCTCGGGGTCGATTGCTTGGTAGAGGGTTCATGTGCTCATTCGCGGCGCAGGGCCGCCTGCTCTTGATTTCGCTGCCCGGCTGCTTGGGTACGACAAGAAATCGGGCCGTGAGTTTATAGCTGGGGGAGAACCTCGCATCCCCGGCCAGCTCTAAATGATGACAGAATCCCAGGTTGCCGTCCCCTTGGGGACAGAGGCCATCGCAAGGTCGCGGCTGCCTCCGGCCAAGAGGGGAATCTTCCAAATCCTGAGTGGGTACCGCGATGACGGTGAGTACGCTCTTCGTCCTCACCCTGAGCGCAGCTGCGCTCTGGCTATATCTCCTGTTGGGACGCGGCGGATTCTGGCGGGCCGACCAGCGTCTTGCAACCCTGCGAAACGAGCTGCGGCTGTGGCCCGCAGTGGTGGCTGTCGTGCCGGCCCGGAACGAGGCCGCGCTGCTCGGCTGCACGCTGCGAAGTCTTCGTCGGCAGATGTACAGGGGGGGGCTGACCATCGTTCTGGTGGACGACCAGAGCGACGATGCGACCCCTTCCGTGGTGCAGGAGCTAGCGGCAGGCCCCGGTCATCCCATTGACCTCGTGTCCGGGCAGGCGCCGCCGCCGGGGTGGGCCGGCAAGGTCTGGGCCATGGCCCAGGGGGTCGACAGGGCACGCGAGATCGCTCCCGCGGCGCGCTATCTCTGGTTCACGGATGCAGACATTGAGCACGATCCGGACGTGCTCGCCCGGCTGGTGCAGCAGGCCGAGCGTGACCGGATCGACCTGGTGTCCACGATGGTGATGCTCCATTGTCGGGGCTTCTGGGAGCGGCTCCTGGTTCCGGCCTTCGTATTCTTCTTCCAAAAGCTCTACCCCTTCCCATACGTCAACTCCCCCGCCACGTCCGTGGCCGCCGCCGCAGGTGGCAGCATGCTGGTGAGGCGGGGGGGCCTGGACGCGGCCGGTGGCTTGGCCGCGATCGGGGGCACCCTCATCGACGACTGCGCCCTCGGTGCACTCCTCAAGCGCCATGGCCGTATCTGGCTGGGTCTCACGAAGAGCTCCCGGAGCCTTCGGGCCTACGGGCTGGGCGGGGTATGGGCGACGGTGACCCGCACCGCCTTCACCGAGCTCGATCACTCCCTCCTGCGATTGCTCGGCGCCGTTGCGGCGATGGCGCTGCTCTACCTGGTGCCGGTTGCCGGCCTCTTGCTTGGGTTTCTTCATGCCCAGCCCGCAGCGACCGCCTGCGCCGCCCTGGGGTGGATCGGGATGACGGTGGCGTACGGGCCGACCCTGCGCCTGTACCACCAGCCCCTGCTGCTCGGCCTTTTGCTGCCAGTGGTGGCCGTGCTCTATCTCCTCATGACGCTCGACTCGGCTCGCAAGTGGAGACCAAGAGTGGGCAGACCGCCCCGCTGGAGCTCGTCCACGGATTGGCGGACGTGACTTCACTGCTTAGGGCATCGCGCGCCTACTTGTCCAATTAAACGGACAGGTAGGCCCGATGCGAACCGTCTCTTTCTCCGATGCCCGAAACCGGCTTAAGGAAGTCGTCGATCGCGTTGCCGAGGATGCCGACGCCACTGTCATCACGCGGGGCAACGCCGCAGCGGCGGTTGTCATGTCGCTGGACAGCTTCAACAGCCTGATGGAGACCGTGCACCTGCTCAGATCCACCGAGAATGCCGCCCATCTGGCCCGCTCCATCGCGCAGTACCGCGCCCGCAACGTCCAGGAGCGGGAAGTGCCCAATGACGAGACGCCTCGCCTGGACCGGAGAGGCGTGGTCTGACTATCTCTTGATCACCTTCCATCGATTCCTAAGGGTCCGCACCCACGACCGGCACGAGATCAGCGAAACAGAACCCGTCACGCTCCACGACTTCTCCGGGGACGACGGGCACCGGGTGGCGAAACATCGGACCGGCGACGACGCACGTGTGAAACTCGCCGTTCTCGCCGCAGGGATCGACGCCTTGGGGGAGGTCGTTAAGGAACGCGTGATCGAACTTTCGGCCGACAAATGAGCGTGGCAGCTTCGTCGGGTCCACACACGTCAGGAACGCCCCGAGGCCGGCGTCGATCATGCGCCGCGCCAGCGGCTCAGTCGGCTCGTGCCAGATCGGAAAGAGCGGCTCGACGCCGGACTCTTCGAGCCGCTTGCAGCGGTACGCGCGTACGTCCTCCAGGAAAAGATCGCCAAAGGCGATGTGGGTGACACCGTCTTGGATCGCCGCTTCGAGCGCCTCATGCATTGTCTGCTCATAGACCTCGTTCGAGCAGGGCCACGGCAGCGGGATGATGTGGAGCGGGAGCCCGGCGGCTTGCGCCTGCGCCTCGAGGATCGCGCGGCGCGTTGAGTGCATGGCGACTCGCTCGTAGGTGGTGTTGACAGTAGTGAGGAGGCCGACGGTGTCGACGCCCGCCTTCCCCCGGAGCACTTGCAGAGCCCAAGCGCTGTCTTTGCCGGAGCTCCAGGAAAGCAGAACGCGACACGACATCAGGCAATCTCCCCGGAAGCCCGTTCAAAAAAACCGAGGACCGGCCGGCGCTCGGTGCCGCCTTCATCTTGCGCGAATTGCTGCCGGAAAGCAGGTCTACCTGGCAAATCCCCCGATGACATCCATGTACAGCGGATCGGCGCCTACCAGCTCGTTCTTGAGCGCTGCGCTCGGGCTGCCATAGACGGTCATGCCCGTGGGCTCAACCAGGGCCATCAAACGATCGGCGAAATTCTCGTTGAACGAGGCCAGATGCCGCAGCGCCGCGTCGGAATCCACATAGCGTTCATGCACCTCGGCCGATTTTTCGTCAGCGCTGATCGCCCACTCGTAGATCAGCGTTCCGGGCTCATTGGCCTTTGATGCGTCGGACATCTCCCGGATCAGATCCCTAAGTCTGTCGTCGGCCTGTCCGTCCTTGACCGTCACCTTGAAGGTCCAAAACACGTTCGACATGGCACTTTCTCCATCATTGGCAGCGAGGCGTAGGCCCTCGCGGTGGGCCCCTTGGCCGTCTGTCGCGTGGCCCCACGGCACAGGAGCCTGGTGCGGCATGATCGCGTCTTCGGTGTGCGGCATCGTTGGCGCCGATGAAGACTGCGCTGCTGCGCCTTCAATGCCCGCCATCAGGACGATCAGGAGAATTGCTCTCACGGCATGCAGTCCCGAACCCTGTTGCGGATCGCGCTGTCAAAGCCTAACACGCACCGCACCAGGTCGCGCCGAAAGGTCGTTCGAGCTTGCGGGGTAACCCGGTTCTCGAGCACCGGAAACTCACTAGTCGTCCCAGTCCAGCAGGTTTCTCAGAATGCTCCAGCGCGGCACGGTCATCGGCTCGGGCTTGCCGTCGGTCCACTTGTGGACCAGACGGTCGTGGAGACCCTTGGCGCGCTGCAGCAGCATCCAGTAGTCCAGAAACTCCCGCAAATCGCGGGATTCGAGTGGCATCGGGTAGCCGAACGGGAGCCGGCCACTCAGGCCCTTCGGAACGACGGCGGTATAGCCGGGGCGCGGGGCGACTCACGCCTTCGCCTGCTCGAATGTCCAGATGGCCGCGACGATTTCTTTATGCTCGGCGAGGTGCTCGTAGCCCGGGGTGACCTCGATGCGCGAGTTGGGGAACAATCGCTTCAGCAAGGGCTCCAGGACCGGATCATCGAACACGCCCATGGTCAGATCGGGCTGTTGGCGAATGGAGTCCCGGCTCAAGAACCGGTCGACGGCGTCCGTTTGAACAATGAGCGCGATCGGGCTTTGGTAATACGGCTCCGACACGAGCAGGTTTTGCAGGCGGCGATCGGTCACATAGATGCCCGAGACGGCCATGTCGAAACGATGATTCTTCAGATCCTGCATCAGCTGTTGCCACTCGAAGGGGATCAGCTCGATCTTGACATCAAGATCCCGCGCAAGCCTATGTACATAGGCGATGTCGAAGCCGACGAGGTCGCCGTTGCTGTTGGAATAGCTGAAGGGAATGACGTCGGGGTTGTAGCCGACCCGCAACACACCGGAGCGTTGAATCCTGCCGAGCCCGGGGTCGCCCGCCGCGGCGGCTGACGGCGGTGTTTCCGTGCTGTCGCCCTGATCGCCAGGGTGGTGAACGGAGCCATCCAGCCCCTCCGTGAGGTCGCTGGCGAGCGCGAAGGAAAGGTGAGGCGGCTCCCTCAGTGCCGACATAGAGCTTTCGACCTGATGGCCGCCCACCGGAAGTCTTGCGATGATGGTCGCTCGCAAGGCCAAATAGGGCAATAATGCGTTTTTGTGCGTTCTCCTGATCACTTTTTTGGCGGAGCTCGGATGGTGTCGCAAGTCGTCTCAAATGAATGTGCAATGCCTCAAAGGGTCCTACGTGCCACTCGTTGTCCCGTTTAGGGGCGGGACAGTCGACTACGACAGCTATGCTCGGATCTGCGAATGGCAGATCGCAAAAGGCACCCACGGCCTTCTCGTAAACGCGACGAGCGGCGAGCCGAGCACGCTGACTCTCGACGAACGCGCCAGGCTTGTGGAAGTGGCCAAGGGCGTCGCGGGCGGACGCGTGCCGGTCTGCGCTGGCACCGCATCGCAGTCTCATCAGGAGACAGTAACGCTGATCGAGCGTTATCAGCGGCTCGGGGTTGAGGTCGTTATAGTTGTCACGCCTTACTACTGCAGGCCGCCACAGCGCGCGTTGATAGACTTCTTCGTCGACGTGGCCGGACGCACCGACAGGCCGCTCCTGATCTATCACATTCCGGGGCGTGCGGCGGTCCGACTTACGGCCGACACGATCGTCGCAATCAAGTAAGGTGCGGAGAATGTTGTGGGGCTGAAGAATACGGACAACGATCTCGGTCTTGTCACCGAGGTGCTCCGCCGTCTTGGTGAAGCCTTCCGTATTTTCTGCGGGTGGGAGCCGGTGACCCTTCCCATGCTCTCGATTGGTGCTTGTGGCACCATGCTTTCAGCGAGCAATGTCGTTCCTGACAAGGTTGCGCGACTTTACGAGCTCCATGCCGGTGGAGATAGCGACGGCGCGCGGCGTTTGAACGAAAAGCTCTGCGAGTTGTTCGCCGCGATCGACTACGACTCGTCACCCATCGCGACCAAGTACATGCTCCGGCGCATCGGGGTCATCGTCAGCAATGAGCATCGGCTACCGATGACCTGCGCCACACCGGACCTCGAGCGCCGTCTCGATTCCGTGCTGAGCCGGGCAGACTTGATCTGATCAACGGGCATTCTTTGCTGCGTTGAAAATGAAACGGCTGTAACGTTCGATATCGGCCAGTCATCGGCTCCACGAGATGGCAGTCGGCCGCTGCGCGCCATGGAGAGCGAAGCGAGGGCGCGTAGTCCGGTAGGCGTAGGCGCGTGCGTATGGCCGGAGGGGCGGAGGGGTCGTCGTGGACCGCAAGGTCCACGAGGTCCCGGAGCCGCGGAGGCCATATGCAAGCGCATCCGACACGCCGTCAAGCCATTTG
>Ga0307440_1000763_pt1 | contig 15817 bp, 7 predicted proteins | sample SalMarWE160410MG_FD_202150 | JGI IMG/M metagenome (GOLD analysis project Ga0307440, IMG submission 202150) | Salt marsh sediment microbial communities from the Plum Island Ecosystem LTER, Massachusetts, United States - WE1604-10 | ecosystem: Environmental > Aquatic > Marine > Intertidal zone >... | reverse complement strand
CAAGACGGAAGGTCGAAAAAAAAGCACCGGATGGTGCCCCTCTCCAAGGTCCGGTCACCGCACCCGGCCGGGTACGGTGACCTCACCGTCCCTAGCCGCCGTCAGGGAGCGACATTGTTGACGGCAGTGATGGCGTTCTGCAGCGCACCCACGATGAACGCGTGGTTGTGAACGCCGAGGCTCGAGTCGTTGTTGACGATGCCCTGGTTCCACGCCGCCTTCAGAAGCGCACCGTCGTTACCCGGACCGGGGTATGGCGTTGGTTCGCCGTCGGGACCCGTCGTGCTGCCCGTGAGGCTCAGCAGGAACAGGTTAGTGGCGCCGCCATCGGTCCCCGAGGCAGGGGTCACCTGGATGTCGCTGGGATTTGCGTTGCTGCAGGTCCCGTTGGCGCTGCTCGTGTTGTAGGCGATCGTGATCCGGGTCGACCTGCTCCAGGTCACGCTGGTGATCTGGTCGGCCGCGTCGATCTCAACGGACCCGCAGCTAGACGGAAGGGTGACCGGCAGCGCGGCGCCCATCAGCCGCTGGTAGCCGTTCCCCATCGCCGTGACCAGCCCGGTCAGCAGACCGGAGACCTGACTCTGCACGCCGGCCGCCGTGTAGTTGCTGCCGTGGCAGTTGGTGCAGACCCCCGGGTCGGCGAGGAAGGTGTGGTTGGTGCCGGTGCTGTTCACCGCCTCAGGCGCGATCGGCAGGGGCGCCTTCGAGAGCTCCATGTGGCACCTGTTGCAGGTGTTCTGGATGGATGCATGGGCGCCGGCCCCGATGGTCGCGAAGTAGGCGTTCTGCCCCTCGATCATGTCAGCCTGCGGCCCGTCGTGAGGCCCCTGGGTGATGGTACTGGAGCCGGCCTGCTTGACCTTCACCCAGTCCGCATCGTCACGCAGCGGCAGTCCGCGGCGGGAGTTGTGGCAGGTCATGCACACGGCACCGGTCCCGACACCGAACGCCTGGAAGCCGGCCGCCAGCATGGGCGTGTTCCCCGAAATCCGAACCGTCGCGTCGTTCGCGGCGCCGCTGGTCGTCCCCGGGAAGTGCCCCTCGTGGCAGGTCGTGCAGGTCTGCGGATGCACGGTGTCCTCGTCCCAAGAGATGTCGCAGCTACCGGGCGTGTAGTTGGGGGAGTTGGGAACGGTCGTGCAGGGCACCGTCAGGTTGTTGTCGGGATCGTTACCGTACTTGATGGTCCACATGATGAACCCTTGGCCGGAATGGCAGCGGGTGCAGGTGGTGCGGGTACCGCGGCTTCTGGCGAGGTCATAGTCGGCGTGGCCGCTGATCTGCCACTCCTGGAACCGGCCGTGACGCGGCGCCTCGCCGTGGCAGGCACCACACACGTCCGAGGAGATGCTGACGCGATCCGAGGTATCGAACCCTTCCGAGTTGTCGGGTCCGTGCGCGTCCGTGTACAGCTGCGGACCGTGACAGTTCTCACACTGGATGTTGGCAAGACGTGTGAGTCCCACGAGTGACGGCACGCTGTTACCCTGCGCGTCCTCACCCTCCAGCATGTACAACCACCCATTCAGGCCGCTGTTGATCAAACCCGCGCTGAGGTAGGGCAGGTAGCCGGGCTGATCGTCGAAGCCGTTGTTTGTCGCCGCCGGATCCGTGTCGAAGCCGACCGTATGGCAGGTGAAGCAGGCCGGGCCGTAGTGGCCGGTCGTGCTGTTGCCGGGCGGGGTCATGTTCTGGGTGAAGATGTCCGCGTGTCCGCTCTTACGCCAGGGGGTGAACATGTCCATGTCGTGCCCGTCTGGTCCGACCTGGCCGGCCCTATGGCAGCCGGTGCAGGAGCTGTCCGCCACCGGCAGGCCGTCTCCGTAGAGGACGGAGTTGAGTGTCTGGAGGGGGTCGATCACCCCTTGCCACCAGCCGGCATGGACCGTCAGGGTCGTATTGCTCACCGCTTCCGTGATCTCGTACACGCCCGGCTGATCAGGGGCGAAGTAGGGCGCCTGTGTCTTCCAATCCATCAGCGGGTTGGAGGTCGAGCCGACGGTCGAGCCCGGCGGGGCCGAGACGACTGTCCATGCATACGAGGGCTGGGTCTTCCCATACAGAAGTACTCCGACTCCGGTCGGTACCGTCCGGAGACCTGTGCTGGCTTCCCAGGGCAGGGCTGCCGTCACGGCTGCAGACGCGGAGTAGGTGCCGGACGACGTCTTCACCGTGTACACAAAGGTCCCGTCCTCGGCTGCCGCGAGGTTCCAGTCGTTGATGCCGACCACCTGCCAGCGGTCCTGCAGGCCGTTACTTTGGAAGTCGCTCACATCCAGGTTCAGGGCTTGCTGCCATTCCGGCAGTGCGGCGACCTGGTCCGGGGTGAGGGGTGGCGAGCTGAGCGCGGTGAGGAGTGCGCTCTTGTACGCCGCGGTGTTGCCCAGGGTCGCGGTGGTCCCGCTGATGGTCGCGGGCACACCGGCGGACTGGGTCCATTTCGGATAGCCCGGCAAGAGCGTGGAGCCGTCGAGGATCTGGTAGCTCCCGACGAGGGTTACGGCGGCTCCGGGTGTTGGGGTCCCGCTGACGCTCGCCGTGACGACCACGGGGGCGACCGGGGTCAGCGTCGCGTTGTGCGTCATCGGGAAGGTCCCGACGAACAGGCTGCTCTGGGTCAGGCCGTCGTAATTGGCCGCCTTGAAGGTCGCCGTGTAGTTTGAATTCCCGCCGACGCTGACGCTGTATTGGCCGCTCGCGTTGGTCGTACCGGTGTAGGAGTTGTTCCCGGCGAAGGTGACCTGAACACCGGGGATCCCTTGGTGGGTGATGCTGTTGGTCACGATGCCGGACACCGTCACCTTGAAGCTCAGATTGATCACCCCGGGGGTAGGTGTGGTGGGTATGGTGGGTACGCCCGGTATGCTGGGCACGGTGGGTGTGGTCGGGATCGTCGGTGGTGTTGGGATCGTCGGCGTGGCGGCCGCCGCAAGGCCAATCCAGGCGGTGAAGGCCATGGTGGTGCCGACAAGGAACGACGCCGGCCATTTAGGCCGCCCCGCTCCGAGGCGGTGAAGCTTGCTTTTAGGTCGTGACATCTTCGTCTCCTCCAACTGCGAACCTAAGGGTTGCGCACGGGGGGTGTGCCCCATTACGTGACTGTCCTGCTTCTTTGTGGATCCGGTTCCCCTCCGCGAACGGAGTTGCCACGCGAAAACGCACCCAATCCCATGGGTACGTTCCAGCGCGACTTCCTGGAAACCTTTCGGGGTGCCCCGAGGGAACGCTCAGGCGGTGCCCGCACGAACCCACGATCGGAGTGTAGTGATCGAAGCTTAAGAAAGCCTTAAGGTTGGAGCGGAATGAGACCTTATCGCTCTTCTGGGATGCCACGTCGTATCCCAGCGAGTCCGATCTCTGGGCCCCGACCGATGCTCAGCGACTGCTCGGAGGGGACGGATTCAAGAAAAAAGGGCGCCGAACGGCGCCCTGACATGTCCATGAACGCGCCCGTGTGGGCGCGTGGTACCTTATCTACCTGCTAAGGCAGCGCATTGACAGCGTTGATGGCGTTCTGGAGCGCCGCAACCGAGTAGGCATGGTTGTGCACTCCCATGCCTCCCCCTTGCTCCACCAGCCAGTAGTTCCAGGTCGCCTTCAGCACCGTATCGCTGATGAGCTGGTCCACGCTCGTCCCGGCGACCTTCACGCTCGTCAGGGGCTCGGTGGTGGTGGGGCTGGGTGTCCCCGCGATCGTGAAGGCCAAGGCCGACTCGCCGTGGTACGTGGAGAGCGCGACTTGCGTGATATTGCTCACCAGAACCTGCGTCCCTCCCAGCTCGATGTAGGTCTGGCCCGCCCACAGCTTCTCGTATTGACCGACGATCGCGGTGTTGAGCCCACCCAGCAGGCCCGAGACCTGACTCTGCACGCCGGATGCCGTGAATTTAGAGCCATGGCAGTTGGTGCAGACGGCCGGGTCCGCATTGAAGGTGTGGTTGGTGGCGCCGGGAAGGTTCAGCGCGCCGGGGGCCTCCGTCAGGTCCATGTGGCACTGGACACACGTGTTTTCGATGGAGGCGTGCGAGCCGGGGGTCCCTCCGGCGACAAAGTAGGCGTTCTGCCCCTCGAGCAGGTCCGCGGCGGTGGAGTGGTGCGGCAGGCTCTCCGCGTCCCCGGTGGTGGCCCAGTTGGCATCGGTGCGCGGCACCAGGGTGCCGCCCACCTCCACGCCGCCTCGGGAGTTGTGGCACATCATGCAGACAGCTCCCTTGCCGACACCGTAAGCGGTAAAGCCCGCGAGGAGCAACGGCGTGTTACCCGAGACGCGTACGTCCCCGTCGCCCGGTGCCCCACTGCTGACTCCCGGGCTGTGCGGGTCGTGGCAGGTCTGGCAGCTCTGCGGCTGGACGGTATCCGCGTTCCAGGTGATCTCTCCCGCGAGAGTCTCGCTGGGATCGTTCTGATACTCGGTGGTCCACAGCACGAAGCCGTCGCCCGAGTGGCACCGCGTGCAGTTGGCGCTTGACCCGCGCGACTCTGCCAGCGAGTAGTCCCCGTGACTGCTGATCTGCCACTCCTGGAACCGGGCATGGTGTGTCGGCTCGCCGTGGCAGGACCCACAGACGTTCGCCGAGAGGCTGACCCGGGCGGTGTTTATGCCCGGATAGTCCGGGCTTCCGAAGCCGTGGATCGACCCGCTCGGATTCGAGGGGGTCTGGGCGGTTTTGTTCTGGGGACCATGGCAGCTCTCGCACTGGACGCTGGCGAAGCGCGCCAGCGACTGCATGCCATGACCGGCTGGAGGGTTCAGATCCGCCAGGATATCCATCCAAGCGCCGGCGTAGCCCGGGCGGATGTTCTGATCGAACCAATCGTAGCCCTGCTGATCGTCGAACCCATTGTTGTCCGCCGTGAGGTTGAAGCCGAGGGTGTGGCAGGAATCACAGCTCGCCAGCTCGTGTTGAACAACGTCGAGGTTATATTGAAAGATGATCGGGTGTCCGGACGCCAGCCAGGGGGTGAACATGTCCGGCGCGACCGCGGTGGATGCGGAGCTGTGGCAGCCGGTGCAGGTGCTGTCGGCGACCGGCGTGTACGTGTTGTTCACCATGTCGTAGTACTCGGTGGCCGACGGGTCGATCGCGCCGTTCCAGGTACCCGCGTAGACCCTGATCGGGCCGTTTGTGTTGTCCGGCTCCGAGAGGACATACTCGCCCGGCTTGTTGGGAATGAAATAGGGACTCTGGCTGTTCGCGTCGGCCAGCGGAGGCGCCGCCGTGCCGTCCGTCCTCGCTATGGTCCAGTTCCAGGTGGTCTTCGTGCAAGCGCCGTCCGTTAAACCGCATTGACCGTAAAGGAGCACCCCGGCCCCGACCGGCACCGTCTGGAGACCCGTGCTCGTCGCCCACGGAAGGGTCGGGTCGACCTCCGCGGAGGCGGAGTAGGTGCCGGAGGATGTCTTTACCGTATAGACAAGGGTGGAGTCCTGGGCGGTCTCGAGCTGGAGGCTATTGACGGCAGCGATCTGCCAGCGGTCTTGGATGCCGCCGTTGAAGTTGGTGATGTTGCCGCTCAGCGATTCCAGGGATGACGGCAGCTGGTCCGCCGTCATCGGCGGCGCATGGAGGGCGGCGACGAGTGCGTTCTTGTACGCCCCCGTGTCGCCCAGGGTCACCGTGGTCCCGTTGATCGGTGTGTTCAAGTCCACGGCTCCCGTGCTATCCGCCACCGGCACCCCGGCGGACTGGGTCCATTGCGGGTAGCCAGCCACAAGGGTCGAGCCGTCCAGGATCTGGTAGCTTCCGACGAGGGTTACGGCGGCCCCGGGTGCGGCGGTTCCGTCGACCTTTGCTGTAACGACCACGGGCGCGACCGGTGTCAGCTGCTCATTCTCCGTCATCGGGAAGGTCCCGACAAACACGCTGCCCAGCGTCACGCTGCTGTAATTGGCCGCCTTGAAGGTCGCCGCGTAGTTTGAATTCCCGCCGACGCTGAAGCTGTATTGGCCGTTCGCGTTGGTGGTGGTCGTGTACGTGTCGTTGCCGGTGAAGGTGACTTGCACACCGGGGACGCCTTTGTTTGTGATGCTGTTGGTCACAGTGCCGGACACCGTGACTTTAAAGCTCAGATTGATCGTCCCCGGGTTGGGTACGCTGGGTATGGTGGGTACGCCCGGTATGCTGGGCACGGTGGGTGTGGTCGGGATCGTCGGTGGCGTTGGGATCGTCGGCGTGGCGGCCGCCGCAATGCCAATCCAGGCGGTGAAGGCCATGGTGGTGCCGACAAGGAACGACGCCGGCCATTTAGGCCGCCCCGCTCCGAGGCGGTGAAGCTTGCTTTTAGGTCGTGACATTTTCGTCTCCTCCAGTTGCGAACGCATTGGCTAGGGAGGGGATGCACGCGGCCACCCGGTTCCGTCCGCAAGCAGAGCACTCGTGCCACGACGCGTCGATACCTCGAGCGCCGTACTTGTGCTAAGGAGACTGTGCAAGGATTCGCGGGCGGTAGGAGGGACGAAGGGCGTCGAATGGTGACATGAGATCGTCAGGTCTGCGAATCTGCCCTTGGTACCATCGCCGCCCCTGCTGACGAAGATATGAGGTCGCCGGCATCATGAATGCTTGCTCACTCTCAGCGTACGGGGATCCCTTCGTGAGCCTCGGAGGGGCAGCATCTGCGGTACCCCCTCCCACGGCCTTAGTCTAGGGACCCAACCTTAAGAAAGCCTTAAGATGCCGACGGTATCGTCGATTCCGCGTTTCTGGGACGCGCCACGTGCGCATGGCCGGAGCCTGTGGGACGGGTGACCTTCATCGAGCCGACCGATCCAGCCTTGGCTTATGACCGATGGGCGCTGCCGGGCGGCGAGAGGTCGGGGGACGCCGTGGCGATTAGGGGGAGGCGGACCTCGCACCGGAGCCCCCCCTCCGGGCGGTTCTCCAGGTGCACGCTGCCGCCGTGAAGCTCGCAGATCCGGCGCACGATCGAGAGGCCCAGGCCGCTCCCCGGCGCCTTGACTGCCGACCCGCGGCGAAATCGCTCGAACATCTCCGCATGCTGACCGTCGGGGAGGCCAGGGCCTTGGTCAGTGACCACGATGCGGTTGAACAAGCCGCTGTCGCGCACGGTCAGCGTCACGTCGCCGGAGAGGGGGCCGTAGCGGATTGCGTTGTCCAGCAGGTTGCGGAAGAGAATGCTGATACAAGTCTCGTCTCCGCAAGTTGCCGCGTTGTCGGCTCCTTCGATTTGGACGCTGACCGAGCGATCCCGCGCCAGCGGCTCAAGATCTGCCGCGGTGCGCCTGGCCACTTCCAGCAGCCGGACCCCCCTCTCGGTCTGACCGACAACTCGGTTATCCAGCCGTGACAAGGTGAGGAGCTGATCGACCAGATGACCCGCGTGTCCTACGCCGGCGATGATCTGGTCCAATGCCCGATGCCGTTGCTCTTCTGTCGCGGCACGCTGCGCCACCTGGGCCTGCACGCGCAGCGCCGCCAGGGGCGTGCGGAGCTCGTGGGCGGCGTTCCCGGTGAACTGCCGCTCCCTGTCCAGGGCGCGGCCAAGCCGTCTCAGCAGATCGTTCAAGGCGCTTACCAACGGCTGCACCTCCGGGGGCACGGGCACCCCCGAGAGGGGCCGGAGGTCCTGAGGGGCCCGTTGCTTGACTTCCCGGACCAGGACGACCAGGGGCCGCAGCCCGCTGCTTGCAGCTGTCCAGGTCAACGCCAGCAGGACGGGCACCGCGAGAAAGGTGGGGACCAGGAGGCTTTCGACCAAGTCCCAGGCGACGGTTGCGCGCAGGGCCTGGGGCTCGCCGGCATAGAGAACCAGCCCTTGCTTTGGATCGGCCACCCCAAACACGCGCCAGCGGACGCCGGAGACACGACTGTCCGAAAAGCCCGGAATGCCCGCAGCCAGTGGTCGGCTCGGGGCGGACGCTGAAGCAAGAAGGACGGACCCGTCGCGGCCGAGCAGCTGGAAGGCCATCAGGCGCTCGTTCCCCTTCGGTCCTGGCTCGGCGACCTCACCGATGCCCTGGAGCTGGGGCAAGTACGTGGGGATGAGAGTCGGGATCAGATGCTTCAGCTCATCGAGCTCGCCGCGCTCCGCGCTGGCGGCGGCCAGGCTCAGTAGCACTCGAGCTGATCTTGCCAGATGCGCGTCGTAGATCTGGTTGACGTCCCGTAGCGCGTTCGTATAGATCCAGAGATTGACAGGGGCCCACACGAGGAGGGTGGCCGCGAGAAACAGCAGCGTGAGGCGCCACCTAAGCGACATTTCCCTGGCACCTCCTCAGTCCAGTCTGTAGCCCACGCCACGAACCGTGGTCAGCGCTCCGGCGGCAACCTTCTTTCGAATATTGTGGATGTGCACCTCCAGCACATTGCTCCCCACGTCGTCGTCCCACCCATAGATCGAGCCCATTAGCCGTTGTCGCGGCACCACCTTGCCCGCATTTTCCATCAGGGTCTGTAGAATGGCGAACTCCTTCGGGGAGAGCGACACGGGCAGCCCGTGACGGCTAACCGTGCGGGCCCCTGGGTCGACCTCGATGCCGTGGCGGCGGAGCATAGGGGAGGCTGATCCCAACGAACGGCGATGCAACGCCCTGAGCCGCGCGCAGAGCTCGTCCAGGTCGAAGGGCTTGGAGACATAGTCGTCCGCGCCGGCATCCAGGGCAGTAACCCGATCCGCTACGCCGTCGGTTGCCGTTAGAATAAGGACTGGAGTGTCGTCTCCCCGTCCCCGGAGCCAGCGCAGGACCTCAATTCCCGGCTTCTTCGGCAGGCCGAGGTCAAGAACTACCGCGTCGAACTGGTCCACCTCGAGGGCGGACTGTGCCGAGGCCCCGTCACGAACCCAATCCGCAGCCCATCCGATCTGCTCCAGTCCAACCTTTAGGCCGTCGCCCAGGATCCCGTCATCCTCGATCAGTAGCACTCGCATGGATCGCGCCTATACGTTGCCGTGGCCCCAATCGTCGTGAGGGTCCAGGGCTCACCAACCTTAACCGCCCTTCCTTGTCCCATGGCGCGGAACGGCCGAGTTGTTGCCTGGCGACGACAATCCGGATTCGATCTTTGACATCGCCATCCGGTGCTCGCGGGTTGCCAAGTGCCCGGGCTGTGGCCAGCGCCGGCGGTCACGTGCCCCGCCCCCGCTACGCGCGGGTTCGTTCCTGTACGTCGCGCGATGGCCAGGCCGCATGCCAACGGCAGCAAGTCTCGCGCCAAACGCCAATCCGCGGTGTCGCTAGTGTGACCGATCCGATTCGCCCAAACACAGGGACAGTCCTTAAGGATTTCTTAAGCTTCTTCCCCTAGACTGAACGCGTGGTCCTCTGTGCGGGTTCGTGACAGGGGGTCGGAAGGCGGATCAGGACGCCACAAGCTCAAGACGCACCGCACGGCCTACGGGAATACGGCTCGGCGGGCAACACTGCTTTCTGGAGGAGATAACATGAAAACCGACGGCTCGACGCCGTGTGCGCAATTTTGTCGCGCGCGAGAGCTCTGGGGTAAGGTCTTGGCGGGGCTGGCAGCTTTCTCGCTGCCTGTCGGCTCCTCGTTGGCGCTACAGGTTCCGACGCCGCCTCCGCTGCCGACCCCGCCGCCCGTTACATCACCAACGCCACCTTCGACGCCATCGGTCCCAACGATCCCGTCACTCCCGGTGCTACCAGGGCAGTTTACCTGTGCCATCTCCGGTCCTGCATCGGTCTCCGTTGGAGGGGATGTCACCTACACCGCCACGCTGAGCGGCGGTCAGCCGCCCTATAATGTCACCTGGACGTTCTCGAACGGGAATCCCGGGACGGCGACCACCGCCAATGTTCAGCCGGGGACGACGACCGCCACCACGACCTTCACTACCGCTGGTCAGCAGACTGTCTCCCTGGCAGGCCAAGATTCCTATCTAACCAAGCATAGTTGCAGCTCGACCCTGGCGGTGGCGGCCAACCCCAACCCGCCGGTCGCCCGCGGCGACACCTATGGCACCCCGATCGGCAAGACGCTGACGATCAGCCCCTCCACGGTTTCCGGCGTCCTTTACAATGACTTCTACGCGGACCCGGCGACGGGGGACAAGGTTTTCAACAGCGGCCTTACGGCGGTGAACCTGGACACCACCGACACGAAAGGCGAGGTGAGCCTCGACCCGAGCGGCGGATTCACTTACACACCGGCTTCGGATGCTGCCGACAACGACAACGACAGCTTCACTTACCAGGCGCAGGATGCGTATGGTGAGCTGTCGCAAGTCGCCACTGTAAACATCCACCTCCAGTCGGATCAGCCGGACTTCAAGATCCTGATGAACTATGAGCTGGGCATGCACTGCACCGGCTTCGAGTTCTCCTACTGCTGCATCCTGCCTCCCTACAACTCCATCGTGGCGCAGGTGGTGAAGCCCCAGCAGCCGGGCGGCCTGGTCTCCAATGCGGATTATCCCCGCCTGCTTCAGGCCGATCCGGACAACGGGCTGGACCCGCTGGGCCGTGCGACCGTGCTGCGTGATTATGACGACGCCGGCAGCTTCCAGAAGTACGTCTTGGAGTACTACCACGACGCCATGCCGCGGCTCGAAGGCAACATGCCCGGAACCTTCAACAGCACAAAAGGAAAGGACACGCTCATCAGCGCGGCGGAGGGAAACTCGCTGCTCTACTACACGACCCCGTTCGACTCGGCGTGCACGAAGCCTGTTCCCGGCGAAACGAGGGCGAGCGATTGTCCGTCGACCGTTCCTGGCCAGGCGAATTCCGCCCCGGGCGGCCTGGTCTATGCGACCAGGGACAACATACCGAATGTGATGCAGGGTAACGGCGACTTTGGGGACCTGACGGACAACTTCGCCAACGGCTGGCTGAACCACCTGTACATCTACGCGAATGCCGAAGGCAACCCGAATCTCGAGGGTGAGAACGCAAGCGGCGGCAGCCTGGAGAAAGATAAGATCCGCCTCGGCGTGATCGGCATGGTCGCCTATCCGCACGACTGCGGGGCGGCGCTGCAGCCCCTGGGGCCGGTCGCCAAGGTCGACCCCCTTGACCTCAGTAACACGGACCTTGAGACGAACACCTGTGCGGTCAACGGTCAGCCATACTCCAACGGCAACGTCCTGACCTTCTCCGGGAGCACCGGCACCATCGTATACAGCCGGTCGAATGTGCTGGAGAACGTCCCGATCACACTCACCTCGCCGTACATCTGGGAGGCGCTGGGTCTGCCGCTGACCCCGTTCGAGGACAGCATCAATTTCTTTGCCAAGCCGTCGTCCGTGGACGAGGATACCATCCGGCCGTTCGTCGCGATGAAGGCGAGGCTGCATCACTACGACAGCACGCAGCCCGGCGGCAAGGGGGCTGTGGTGATGGGCACCAACGGCCAGCCGGTGATCGGGTTCGGCAACGCCCCGATCGATATCCCGAACTGCGAGCGCTGCCATTCGGTACCCGCTGTCGACCCCAACACCGGAAAGGCGAATGTGAATGCGCCCAACTATGTGCGCAGGCAGGGCGGCCCGGATCCCTTCTACGGGCCAAGCGGTGAGTCCCTGGAGGCCCTTACCGATCTGGAGACCCAGTATTGGAAGTCCTTCTATCCGGACATGGCGGAGACGGGTCAGGACTGGTATGCGCGTCTGAAGGGCGCCGCCGTCAACATGATCGCCATGCACGACTACGACGTGGGTACCGACTTCGCTGCCAACTTCCCCTCCGACGGCAATCTGCTTCCAGGACAGCCACCCGACCAGACGGCAATCCCGCAGGATACCCGATTCGGCCACCAGTCGGTGATCTGCCAGAAGTGTCACGGGGATAACGTGATTGCGGCCCTCACGTCTTCGGTGAGCGGGATCCGGCCGATCTCCGAGACCATCCACGACGCACACAAGGTCGTGAGCGCCGGCGGGCCCATCACGTTCGACGACAGCCTCGGGCGCTTCGGCGGTTGTCAGGGCTGCCATCCGGCACACCGTTCCGACGGTGTCATGGACAAATATCCCATAACCGGAGGCGACGACTTCCACGGCGGCGACAACGCCAACGCCAACGGCGACAACCGGCACGGGAAGGGAGGCTGCTTCGTCGGCCGCGATGTGCACTCCAATCCCTTGAAGGACCTGGAGCTGCACGGGGGTAACGCGCCGGTAAACGGCCAGGACATCCACCTGAACGTGGTGGGTCAATGGCTGTCCCAGAACGTGTTCCGGAATCAGGCCGGCCGGGGCAATGTCGCCGATGAGAACGTCCGCGGCATCTGGTGCACGAACTGCCACACCCAGCTGAGCCAGGAGATCTGGCGGACGGAGGACTGCAACGACCTGATTCACGGTGACTGCAAAGTCAACCCGCGGGCCGCGACCAGCCTCCCCCAGCTCGCTCAGCAGGTCGGGCTGACCTACCAGCAGTTGCTCAACTATATCGATCCGAAGAACCCGCAGCTTCAGGACCCTGCGATCGTTGCTGCCGGGTACGCGGTGACCTCGGATCAGACGCACGCGCCCTGGGATCCCTCGATTCCGGATGCCAATATCGCCACCATCGAGGTGGACGCCGGTGGAAACCCCGTCCTGACGCCGGATGGGGACTCGCCACCCAACTACAGCGTGAACGTACTTTCCTTCTGTACCACGACCGACTGTGTGAACCTGATCAACGGAAACAAGACCGATCAGAGCAAGTGGCGGTATCCGGTCAATGCGTTCAAGAATGCGGCCGCCGATAAGGCAGTGGCCGTGCCTTTCAGTGCCGCAGCCGCGGGCCGCGACCACTGGCTGGCGGCGGGCGAGCCTCACTGCGCAGACTGCCATACGGCCCCTTACACCGAGCCGAGCGGCAACAAGGACTTCTTCCTGCCCTTCAACTATCCGGCAAAGGCAAGTCTGATGCGCTACTCGTTCGGCCACCAAGGGATCAGCTGCCAGGGCTGTCACGAGTCGATCCACGGACTCTACCCGGTGGGAGCGGCGATCGACAACACGACTTACGCCCAGGCGGCGGCGTTGAACGCGGACGGCTCGCACGGGCCGCTGAAGTGCGGCACCTGCCATCAGGTCACCGCGGACAGCAATGGCAACGGCATACCGACCTGGATAAACTCATCCGGAGCGTGGGGAGGCCAATACGTTTCCAACTTCCATGAGGCTGTAGGCTTCGCTCACGAGTACACGGGGACGGACGGACCGCTTGTGCTCTCGACGACCTGTCAAAACTGCCATGGCGACTTTGCCGGGAAGATAGGCGCAAAGGACTATTCGTACCTGAGCCATGCCTACTCGACGAGCGACAACCCGACCGCGCGGACCTCGCGTCTGATGATGGACAATGCGGAGCTCGCGCAGCTCGGGCATGTGCTAGGGGCGTCCACTGGCACGGAGCGCGACGACCTGTGCTCCACCTGCCATGCCAGCAACACCAATCTTCTGGGAACCGTTACCTGCACTGCCAAGTGGAGGCAGCACCTGACGAACGGAATGGTCTCAGAGTCGGTCTGGGAGGACGTCTCCAAGAGCGAGTCCGGCACAAGCAATACACTTTGCGGCTGGTAGGCTGAGGAGAGTAGACCCGCCCCTTCTGGGGCGGGGTAACCGGCGATTGGAAATCTTTCAGGGGGAAGCATGCTTCCCCTTTCTTTTTTCACAGGTCCCGGTCGGTCCGCCGAATTGGCCGGTTGCCGGGTCCCGATTAGGAGTTCCGGAATCTGCTATGAACCGAGCGCATTTCCTTTACCTTGCGTCCTCTGTGGCGCTCCTGGCGACGCCCGTCGCCTACCCGCAGCCCGCGGTAGGGCACGAGGCGGCAGCGAAACCTGCAGCGGCCGCACCGACCTCGCCTCCAGGGACCGAGGTCATTGCGCGGGTGGGGGATCAGCCCATCACCTGGGGCGAAGTCAATACGATGATGAACAGCTCGGCGGTGGTCGGTGTCTCGATCCCCGCGGTCGGGACGCCGCAGCGGGACAAGGCGCTCATCGTGATCCTGGACAGGTTTATCGGCGCCAATCTGCTCTATTTGGACGCCCTCAAGCAGGGTCTGGACAAGGATCCCGTCTACCAGCGGTACATTGACCGCTTCGAGACCGCCATGCTCGCGGGTCTCTACCGCCGTCACGAGATGATCGGTGACGTCAAGGTGAGCAAGCAGGAGGTGCAGGACTCATTCAACAAGAGCAAGAAGAAAGGTGCGGAGCTGACCCCCGATGTGCGCTACGCCATCGAGGCCGCGATTCGACGGGAGAAGGTCAAGCAGCGCCTCACCGATGCCGCCAAGCACCTGCGGGACGGCGTGAAGGTCGTGGTCTACGAGAAGAATTTCGAGATGGCAGGGGACGCCAAGCGCCCCGACAGCGCTGTTGTCGCCGAAATCAACGGAAAGCCGGTCACCTGGGGTGAGGCAAAGCAAAGGATCATCGCTGCGGGGAACGCGGCGGTAAAGCTGGACCCCGTCGCCATGGAGGACGATGCCCGCGCGAAGGAGGTGCAGGGGATCATCGATCTGCGCATCATGGCCGCCAAGGCGAAGGCGGCGGGTCTCGACCGGGACAGGATGTACCAGGTCCGCCTCCGCGAGTACCGTAAGAGCCGGCTCATCACCCTGTACCGGGAGCGGCTGATCGCCCGCATGGAGCCGAGCAAGGAGGCGCTCAAGAAGTACTACGAGGCCAACAAGGCGCGCTTTGTCCAGCCGGCGGCGCGCAAGGTCCAGATGGTCGTCGTGAAGACGCAGAAGGAAGCAGAGGATCTCAAGGCGAAGATCCAGGCGGGAAAACTGACAATGTACCAGGCGGCTCAGCAGTATTCGATCGCGCCGCGGGCGAAGCAGGATCTGGGGGAGGTCGGCTGGGTGCATCAGGGCGCGACCTTTCCCGCGCTGGACAAGGTCATTTTTGGTCTGGGCCCCGGAGAGGTGGGGGGACCGATGCACATCGCCGCAGGTTGGGAGCTGGTGACGGTCCAGGATGCGGCGGAGGCCAAGTTCGACGACTTTGATGACCCGACGACCCAGTCCCTCGTGCGACGCGAGTACCTCACGGACAAGCTCGACGCCTATGCGGTGAACCTGAGGAAGAACGACTTCCCCGTGGTGGTCTACCAGGAGGTGCTGGTGCGCCTCTCCCAGCGGGAGGCCGATGCGGTGGCCAAGCTTGCCGAGAAAGCGAAGCAGCCGGGGTCGATTACGCGGAGACGGGTCAAAGAGCTTGAGAAGGAGATGCGGCCGTAAGCGTGGCCGCAGCCCATTTGTAGGAGCGGCCTTGGCCGCGACAGGCTCACTTGCTGTGTCGCGACCAAGGTCGCTCCTACCGGTTGTCTTAAGATGTGGCCAAAATGATGTACGTGCAGCGCAATAAACCGGATCAGGGAGTCTCGCCCGCGCTGAGAACGCTTCGTCCAACCGTCGTCTCCTTGGCGCTGGGCCTGGGTCTTGCCCTCGGTATCGCGCATGTCCATGCAATGGAGAAGGGAACCTTCAAGCCTCCCGACCTCAGCACGTTCGTTCTGGTCAACTCGGACGATGAGGATGGGGACGGCGACGGGGTGAAGGAGACCCATGTCGTTCACTATAACAACCGCGCCGGGGACAAGCTCTTCAGCATGACGACGAATGGCCGGCTGTGGGCCTGGAGCCTGAAGACCCCCGGCGACGCCGCTCCGAACAGTGCTTGGAACTACGTCATCCGGGACAGCAACTGCGACGGCGTCTTCGACGAGAAGTACGGTCTGGACGAAGAGTTTCACGTCCCAGACTGTCTGAAGTAGTCCCGGAGTCTGCCCGACGGGTCGCCGGAGAAGCAAACATGCACCGATCCGCATCCCACCCTCTCATGGGTGCAGTGCTCCTGATACTGGTCCCCGCGCTCGCCGCCTG
>Ga0307440_1000762_pt1 | contig 15818 bp, 10 predicted proteins | sample SalMarWE160410MG_FD_202150 | JGI IMG/M metagenome (GOLD analysis project Ga0307440, IMG submission 202150) | Salt marsh sediment microbial communities from the Plum Island Ecosystem LTER, Massachusetts, United States - WE1604-10 | ecosystem: Environmental > Aquatic > Marine > Intertidal zone >... | reverse complement strand
AGACCTCCACCACCGTGAACCTCACGCTGGAAGGCCCCGACGGCACGGTTCGCGGCGCGCTACGAGGGAGCCGTTCGTCGGCCCCCAACGACGACGGCCGCAGCTTCCGCGGACGCCTCACCCTCGGCGGCTCGAGCGAGCCCGTCACACTGCAACGCGTTGCACAGTTCGTGGACCTCGACGTGCGCGAGGGCCCGATCCACGTCAGCCTGCGCTACCCCAGCTTCGCAGTCGGCCCGTTGGCGGCGCTCAACCCCGCCATCGAGCCGGCGGCGCGCGCGGGCCTGATCGCCTTCATCGACCAGGGCCGTAGCGCGCAGGCGGCCGGCGACCTGTTCCACGGCTGGGAGCGCATCACCACCACCCGGATCGAGGGCCTGGCCGGCCCCTTCGTGAGCCTGCGCACGCAGAGCTACGTCTACACCGGCGGGGCTCACGGCAACACCAGCTACGCCACCCACACCTGGCGCCTGGGCGGCCCGGCCCCGCGCGAGCTGCGGCTGTCCGACCTGTTCAGACCGAACGCGGCGTACCTGCCGCGGCTCGTCCCGTTGGTGCTGGCCGACCTCGTGGCGCAGAACGCGACCTGGGTCGTCGACGGGCAGATCTCCACGCTCGGCCAGGCGGACCTGGCGCTGTTCTCGCTCACGCCCGCCGGATTGGCGTTCACCTTCCCGCCTTACGCGATGGGGCCGTACGTCGAGGGCACGTTCACGGTGACCGTGCCCTACCAACGGCTGCTCGACCTGGCGCTTCCCGGCGGCGCCATCGACGCTTTCGCCGGCGCGACGCCCTGATCCCAGGACCGCCGCGGCCAGGGCGCCGCGGTCCGCGCTCGCTTGCCAGGGCGCGCCCGCCGAAGTAGCCTGAAGGGCGTGCCGGACGCCGTCTCGGCGCCCCGCCAGGGCGCCGCCGCCCGGCACCGCAACGACACCGGGAGGCCACATGCCGAACGAGACCATCGCCTTCAAGACGGAGATCACCCAGCTCCTGGACATCCTGGTCCACTCGCTCTACACCGAGCGCGAGATCTTCCTTCGCGAGCTCCTGTCCAACGCGTCCGACGCGCTCCACCGCTTCAAGCTGGAGAGCCTCGGCCAGGCCGAGATCGCCGACCCGGCGCTCGAGGCGGGCATCTGGCTCGAGGCCGACGCCGACGCCGGCACGCTGACGGTACGCGACAGCGGCCGCGGCATGAGCCGTGACGAGCTGGTGCAGAACCTCGGAACCATCGCCCACAGCGGGGCCCGCCGTTTCGCCGACGCCATGAAGGAGCTCAATCAGGGCGACAGCGCCTCCGCCCGCGATCTGATCGGTCGCTTCGGCGTCGGCTTCTACAGCGTCTTCATGGTCGCCGACGAGGTGGAGGTCCGGTCGCGCAGCCTGGCACCGCAGGAGGAGTCCGCTCATTGGCGGTCGCGCGGCGACGGAAGCTTCGAGGTGGGGCCGACCGAGGACCGCGAGCGCGGCACCGAGGTGCGCCTGCACCTCAAAGAGGACGCCCGCGAGTTCCTGGAACCGCAGCGTCTGCGTCACATCGTGCGCACGCACTCCAACTACGTGCCCTTCCCCATCTATCTGCGCGGGGACGGGACCTGGACCCAGGTCAACGACCGCACGGCACTGTGGCGCGAGCGCCCCGGCAGCATCGGCGACGAACAGCACCGCAGCTTCCTGGGGCAACTCCGCTTCGGGGCCGAGGCGCCACTGCTCACCGTCCACCTCCAGGCCGACGTTCCGTTGCAGTTCTACGCGCTGCTCTACGTGCCCGAGCGCCGCGACCCGATGGCGCTGCGGGACCCCGACGGCGACGGACTGCGGCTCTACGCCCGCAAGGTGTTGATCGAGGAGCACAACCGGTCGCTGCTCCCGCGCTGGCTCCGCTTCATGGTGGGCGTGGTGGACGCCGAGGACCTGCCGCTCAACGTCTCACGCGAGACGGTGCAGGCCACGCCGGCACTGGGTCGGATCCGGACCGTGCTCGGCAAGCGCGTGGTGGGCGAGATCACGCGCCTCGCCGAGGAAGACGCCGAGCGCTTCGAGCGCTTCCTGCACGAGTACGGGCCGTTCCTCAAGGAGGCCGTCGCCACCGACCCCGGGCGCGACGAGCGTATCCCCGACCTGTTGCGCTTCACGACCACGCGCGGCCGGGCGGTCTCGCTGAAGGACTACGTCGAGCGGATGAAGGACGGCCAGAACGAGATCTACTACGTGCAGGCCGACGACGTCGGGTCCGCGCTGGCGAGCCCCCACCTGGAACCCTTCGAACGCCGTGATCTCGAAGTGCTGGTGCTGGAAGGGCCGCTCGACGCGTTCCTGCCGATGGGGCTGCCCATCTACCACGACCACGCACTGCGCGACGTCGGCGACGCGGACCTGGAGCTGCCCGACGTTCCCGAGCGGGAAGGCACCGAACCCTCTGCCGGTGACGGGGCGGCCGAGCTCGACGACGCACTCTTCGATCGCCTGCTGGAGCGCTTCCGAAGCTCGCTCGGTGGGCGTGTCGCGGAGGTGCGCGAGAGCCGCTTGCTGGAGCGCAGCCCGGCCCGGCTGGTGGCGCCGGCGGGCGCACCGGCCGGGGTGGAGCGCCTGCGGCGCCTCACGGAGGAGGGCTACCAGGCCGCACCGAGGCTGCTCGAGCTCAATCGCCACAGCGAGCTGCTCCGGCACCTCGGCGAGCGGCTGCGGGCCGATCCGGACGACGCGTTGCTCGACGAGCTCATCGTTCAGCTCTTCGAGACCCAGCTCCTGCTGGAAGGCCTGCACCCGAACCCCGCGGCCATGGCGGCCCGCATCGAGCGGCTGCTCACCGCGGCCAGCCGGGCGCCGGCGTCGAACGACTCAGAGTAGGCTGCGGCGCCGCGGACGGAAGCGCTGCAGCAGCGCCAGGATGATGGCGAGCAGGATCAGCGCGCCGCCGGAACCGAGCACGATCAGATGGTCGCGCAGCGGGATCGCCCACACGTCGGCGGGCAGCGTGGTGGCCAGGTAGCGCGCGCCTGCCGCCAGGCCGCCGAGCGCCCCGAACTGCGCCAGCGAAGCCTGCGGCGACGCGGTCGCCGGGTGCAGCGAGGCAAGGCGCTGGAACACGTAGCTGCCGCCCGCGGCGCTCGTCGCGATCGCGATGCCGGCGTACGCCAGCCGTTGCAGCCCGGCCGAGGTGGCGAGCAGGATGATGAAGAACAGGAGCGACAGGACACCCGCCAACCACGTCCAGGTCAGGTAGCGGCCGTTGGCTGCCGCCGAGAAGGCGTTCAACGCCGGCGCCACGCGTTCGACCTTGGTCTTCTGATCGCTGCGCGTCATCAGCGCCACGATCGACGCTGCGCCTTGCTCGTAGCTGCGCTTGGCCAACGCGTCCAGCACCGCCGAGTCCGCCTGCTCGCGGGTGAGGCCAGCGAGTTCCGAAGCCGGTAGCAGTCCGGCCAGGCTCTCGCTCTTCTGCTGGTCACCCTGAACGGCCGCCTTGGCTTCGGCCAGACGCGATGCGATGGCGTCCTGGTGGCCACGGAAGAGAGTGGCGTAGAAGCTGTGGAGGCTGGCGGGCACCGAGCCCTGCAACGCCTGGTCGAAGCGTGCGCGTAGGTTGGAGTTGACCACGTTCTGTTGCGTCGCCGCCGTGCCGTCGGCAAGGACCGAGTCGGCCAGCTTGGAGACGACCATCTCGCCGATCTGACGGTTGCTCATGGTGCGGAGCTGCGCGGGCTGGGCGTAGACGAACACGCCGACGATGGGCTGGACCGGCTGACCGGGGTGGTCGAGCGCCTGCTTGGGCCAGTCGGCAAGGCGCGAGCCGTCCTCGAGACCCGACGGTAGCATCTGGGCCCCCAGACCCGCCCGCACCAGCTCGGGCACGGTCCCCTGCAGCGCCTGTTGGAGCTGAGCCCGGATGCCCGCGTCGGTCACCAGCTTGAGCGCCGCCGGGCCGCCGCCGCGGAGGGTCTCGTCGGTCAGTACACCGGCGATCCGGTTGATGGCCTGATCCACGGTGAAGGAGGGCACCTCGGTCGGATCGGCGTAGACCTCCACGCCCGGCAGGAGTGTGAGCTTCTGGCCCGGCTGGTAGGCCGCGCCGGTCCGGACCGCCAGTCCGGCGTTGCCCGATCCCTCGGGCAGCAGGGTGAGCGCGAGCATCTCGTGCAGCAGTGGCAACGCGCGCGAGCGCACAGACAACTCGGCCAGGCTGAACGCCAGCGTGCCGACCGCCAGACCGAGCACCAGCAGGATGGCACTCAGCCACTTGACGTCACGATGCCAGGCGGGGCTCCGTTCGGTTCGTAGCATCGACTCCTCATCCTCGGGGTGGCCACGGGCGGCACCCCTGGCCCGCGAGCGGGCGATGGCCCAGCTTACCGTGCCGGCCCCCGACCCCGTCAGCCCGGCGGCCGACACCCGCCGGAGCGACGCGTATCCTGGAGCCATGTCCGACGTCGATACCAAGGCCGTCACCATCGTCCCTCTGCTCGGCCCGCTCCACCTCCGGCTCCCGCAGTACAACGCCGTCAGCGTGCTGCGCTCGGTCGAGGCGTTCGAACCGACGATGCTTGCGCTCGCGCCGCTGGCGCCGGGTGCGCTGGCCGAGCCCGGCTGGCAGGACTGCCTGGAGTTGCCGCTGCCACACACTGTGGTGCCGTGGGCGCGGCGCAGCGGGACACGGCTGGTCGAGGTGGGCGTCCGCACCGACGACGAGGACGCCGAGGACGACTTCCGCCGCTACCTCCAGTCGTTCGAGGGCGGCCGCGCCCTGCTGGCCTCGGTGGACGCCGAGGAGCGCCCCATCCGCGAGCTGCTGGATCGCCCGCTGACGCTCGACAGCGTGCTAGACGAGTTGCTTCCCGCCGTCGAGCACTTCCAGCTACGCCGGCGTGAGACCTTCGGCGAGGGCCCCGGCACGGGCTGGCAGGAGCGGCGCGCCCGCGCCGCGGCCGCTGCGGTGCTGGCCCTGGAGGGCGAGCGTATCGCCGTGCTGGCCGGCGTCGACGACGTCCCTTCGCTGTCGGCCGAGCTCGCCGGGCGTGTCACGCTGCGGCGCCCGCCCGCGCCGGTGGTCGACGACGCGGTCCGGCGCCGCAGCCTGCTCGACTACGCCATGCGCGGCGAAGCACCCGACCCCGTGGCCCTGCTGGGTCAGCTCCAGGAGATCGATGAGCCGGAGGCACGCTACCTGGAGGCCAACCTGTTGCTCCAGGTCGGCGAGGCCCAGGAAGCGCTGGAGGTGCTCGAGCACGCCAGCACGATGGACTTCGTCGAACCGTACTACCTGCCGGGCTTCCTCCTCTCCCGCCTCGGGCAGCTCTACGACCTGGCCGGCCGGCGCGACGCCGCCCTGCGCGCCTACCGCGGCGTGCGGGCGCTCGGCTACGCCCCCGTCGAGGCGTTGGCCGCTGCCGAGGACGGACTTCAGCGGCCTTTCGCCCTGAGCGAGCCGGACCCGGTCTCCGCCGAGCACTGATCCGCCCGCGGCAGGCGCTTCCGGCCCTCGGCCCTGTCGAGTACAATCGTCTCGTCCCACTCGTGGTCGCAGGCGGCAACCGGGCAGCGGGGAACGACGGTGAGGGGGGCCTCGTGCCCGGGCCCGGCACGGGGAGTAAGGGGCCGAGGGTGAAGCTTCGCACCGTCATCGTGGCTGCAACGGTCACCTTCCTGATCGTGGCGGCCGCCCTCTCGTACACCGCCTCGCTGCTGGCGCTGCCGGCGGCGGCGCTGGTGCTGACGCTCACGATCGCCACCAGCGGCGCCCGCTCGCTGGGCTGGCGTCTGGCCATGCTCGGCAGCGCGTTGTGGACGGTCGAGGAGGTCATCTGGGCATACGTGCGACTGAGCGGCGGCCCCGAACACATCCTGTTCACCGACCTGGCCTCCTACAGCGGCGCGGCCTTGTGGGTGGCAGCACTCATCGTCATGAGCGGGCGGCATCGGCCGACGTTGCTGTCGCTGCCGTTCCTGCCCGCCCTCGGCCTGCTGGTGTGGATCGACACGCGCGACCTGCCGGTGACCCTGACCCTGCAGTTCCCGGTGGTCGACGTGCTGCTGGTCCTGGCCACCCTGCCGGCGCTGGAATCGGCGCTGCGCGGGCGGGCGTCCGAGGGGCGTCTGCTGTGGACGTTCGGCTTCTTCGTGCGGGCCCTCACGGCAGGCACCATGAGCTGGCTGTTCACGGTGCCCGGGCTCACGCACGGCTTCTTCGTGCTGTGGCTGCTCCCCTACGCGTTCGTGGCCATCGGCGTGGCCATGGAGCTCGCCGACGAGGAGTCCGGCATGTGGGCGGCCGCCATCACCATCCTCGGCCTGGAGGCGGTGTCGGGCACCATGCTGATGCTGCTGTTCCGCGGGGGCATCATCGGCCGGCCCGCCGCCGTGGCCATCGTGCTGCTCCTGGCCTACGTGCAGTTCGTGGGCATCATGCTGGTGCTGCTCTCCGACCGTCAGCGACGCATCCGTGCCGAGCTCGAGTTGAAGGCCTGGGGGGAGATCATCGACCGCGTGGTGACGGTCGAGCCCGGCGAGCTCGGCACGCTCGGCACGCTGCATGCCCTGCTGGAGGCGCTGACCGTTCGTCTGCCGGGCGTGCGCGGCGTCGAGGTGAACGCCGAGGGGCGCGTCCACGCCGGCAACCCGCACGGCTATGCCTTCCCGCTGGTGAGCAGTGGAACCGAGATCGGCAGGCTCTACTTCGACCGACAGCCGCGCGCCACGGCCGTCCTCGACGCCGTGGCCCCGTTCCTGGCCGGACGGATCCAGCAGGCGCTCGACCAGGCGGCCTGGCGTACGCGCGCCATCACCGACCCGCTCACCGGCATGCTCAACCGCCGCGGTTTCGAGCTCCAGGCCGCCGACGTGGTGCTGCGATCCCGCGAGCGAGCCAAGCCGCTGTGCGTGGCGATGCTCGACCTCGATCACTTCAAGCGCGTCAACGACTACTACGACCACGACGCCGGGGATCGCGCCCTGCGCGAGGTCGCGTCGATCCTCGGCCGCCACCTGCGCGAGGACGACGTGGCCGCTCGCTGGGGCGGCGAGGAGTTCCTCATCCTGCTCTACGACGCCGATCGCGACACTGCCGTCGAGGTGGTGCGGCGTATCCGGTCCGAGCTGCGCGCCAGGCCGCTGAGGCCGATCGCGTGGCCGCTGACGCTGTCGGTCGGGATCGCCGGGGGCAAGGCACCGTCCGGCCCGGAGGCCCTCGAGGCGTGGGTGCGGCAGGCCGACCGCGCCCTGATCCGGGCCAAGGAGCTCGGCCGCGACCGCGTCGAGGCGGCCGCCTGAGGCCCTGCGCACCCTCGCCGTCGCGCTCCGTACCGTGGCCGGGCGCTATGATGGGCCACCGATGCGCGAGCTGCTCTATAACGCCGCCAAGCACTTCAAACGGGGTCGTGCCCTGGCCGAGCGCGGCGACGTGCGGGGCGCCATGCTCGCCTACCGTGATGCGCTGCGCGACCTGCACGCGGTGCGCCCTCAGCGCATGCGCGACGTGCTGCTGGCGCAGGTGTACCTGTCGCGCTACCAGATCGGACGCGACGTCGATGCCGAGGCCGCCGAGAGCGACCTGCGAATGGGGTACAGCTACGCCCGGACCACGCACGAGCCCACGGTCCGGCAACTCGCCGAGGAGCTGTGGCAGGAGCGCCTGGGAGTCCTGCCCGATGCCGCCTCGACCGCCGCCTAGCCCGCGCCCGACCGCAAGCACCGCCGTGGGCAAGCCCCGGCCCGGACGGGTAGCATGGGCCGCATGACCGCCCGCTCCCTGCCCCAACTCGCCCACGCCGAGCGCGCCGCCTACCTGGCCACGCTCGAAGGCCTCGTCACGCTGGAGTCCCCGACCCGCGACAAGCTCCTCGCCGACCGGCTCGCCGGCCACCTGGCGACGCTGCTCGACGGCGACGGCTGGACGGTGGAGCGCCTGCCGCGCGAAGGGGTCGGCGACGTCATCGTGGCGCGGCTGGCGGCGGACGCCGGCCCCGCCACCTTGCTGTTGTGCCACTACGACACGGTGTGGCCCGTCGGCACCCTCGCGGACATGCCCTTCCGGCTGGAGGGGGAACGGGCGTACGGCCCCGGCACGCTCGACATGAAGGCGGGCATCACCACCGCCATCCACGCCCGGCGCCTGCTCCGTGAGGCCGGCGCCACATTGCGCGGCCCGGTCACGCTGCTCGTGACCTCCGACGAGGAGACCGGCAGCCACCACTCGCGCGCGCTGATCGAGCACCTGGCCGACGAGCACCAGCGGGTGCTGGTGCTCGAGCCGGGGCGCGACGACGGTGCCCTGAAGATCGGGCGCAAGGGCGTGGGCCAGCTCCACCTCCACCTCACCGGTCGTAGCGCCCACGCCGGCAACAACCCCGAAGACGGCGCCAGCGCGCTGCGGGAGCTGGCGCATCTGTTGCTCTACGTCGAGGACCAGGGCGACAGCGAGGCCGGCACCACCGTCAACGTCACCGTCGCCCGGGGCGGGACCACCGGCAACGTCATCGCCGAGGAGGCCGAGGCGGAGGTCGACCTGCGGGTGCTCGAGGCATCGGAGGCCGAACGCGTGCAGCGCGCGCTCGCCACCTTCGAGCCGCGCGACGCGCGGGTCGCCGTTCGGATCACGGGCGGCCTCAACCGGCCGCCGCTGGAACGCACCGACGCCAACGCGGCGCTCTGGAGCGAGGCGCGCCAACTCGGTGTCGAGCTCGGCCTGCAGCTCGAGGGCGCCGTGGTGGGGGGCGGGTCGGACGGCTCGTTCACGTCCGCCCGCGGCATCGCGACGCTCGACGGGCTCGGTTCCGTGGGCGCCGGCCCGCACGCGCGCCACGAGCACATCCACGTGCCCGCCACGCTCGAGCGCCTGGCCCTGCTGGCGGCGCTGCTCGCCGATCACGACTCATCGGCCTCGAAGGACCCGGTGCTAGGCTGACCCGCATGCTGGCCGTGCTCGTCGCCGCTGCGTCCGGCGCACTGTTGAGCCAGGCGTTGCCGCCGACCGGCGTGTGGCCCCTGTTCCTGGCGCTGGTGCCGCTGTTCGTGCTGGTCGCCCGGGCGCCGACGGCGCGGCGCGCGTTCTGGCTGGGCGCTTCGTTCGCACTCCCCTTCTTCGCCATCTACATCCTGTGGCTGCCCCGTAGCTTCTCACAACCGACCATGCTCGGGCCGTTCTTCTGGGGCGTGTTCCCGCTGCTGCTGGCAGCGCTCTGCCTCATCTGGGGCGCGGTGACGTTCCTGGCGCGGCTCCTCGGAGGCCGGGGCGCAGGCACCTTGTGGCTGTTGCCGGGCTTCTGGGTGCTCACCGAGTGGCTCCGCACCCAGGGGTATCTGGGGTTCCCGTGGGGCACGCTGGGCTACCTGTGGCTGGGGTCACCGGCGGCCCAGATCGCCAGCACCGTGGGCGTGTACGGCCTGAGCCTGTTGGCCACCGCTGCCGCGGCGCTGGTGGCGGCGCCCTTCGTGAGGCCGCTGCGAGCGCCGGCTCGGCGGGCCGCGGCAGGCGGCGCACGCTGGGCGGCGCCGGTGCTGGCCGCGGCGCTGGTGGGAGGCGCCATGCTGTGGGGCGCGGTCGACCTGCGGCAGCCGCTGCCCCAGCCCGACCGCACCGCCGTGCTGGTGCAGGGCAACGTCGACCCCTTCGGCCGCGCCATCAGCCCGGCCGGCGACCTCGGCGTGCACACCGGCCTGACGACGCGGGCCGTCGCGACGCTGGGCCATCCGCCGACCTTCGTCATCTGGCCGGAGGGCGCGGTGCTCGGCTACTCCGTGGAGGGCGCCGCCGGCGAGCCCACGCGCTCGGCGATCCAGGCGAGCGCTCCGGGCAGCACCTTCATCGTCGGCGGGCGGGCGTACGAGGCGGGGAGGGACTACAACAGCGCCTACAGCCTGGCCGGTGGCGCCGTGGTCGACCGTTACGACAAGGCCTACCTGGTCCCCTTCGGCGAGCGCTGGCCGCTTCTGGAAACGGCGAAGCCGCTGTACCGTGCGATCTTCGGCCTGCTCCACCTGCCGATGCTGATCAACACCGCGGCCGGCCCCGGACCCATCCCGTTGCGCACGCCCCATGGACCGGTCGCGGCTTACATCTGCTACGAGTCGGTGTTCCCACAGGTGCAGCGGGTCATGGTACGCGAGGGGGCGCGGGTACTGGTCAACATCACCAACGACGCCTGGTTCTCGAAGGGCAACGGCGCCGAGCAACACTTCATGATGGGCAACCTGCGCGCCATCGCGACGGGGCGCTACCTGTTGCGGGCGGGCAACGACGGCATCACCGCCGTGGTCGACCCTCACGGCCGGGTGCTGCAGCGGCTCCCGCGCCACGTGGCGGCCGCTCTGACGGCACGCTTCGCGTTCCGCGACACGCTCACGCCGTTCGTGCGCTTCGGCCGCTGGTACATCCCTGCCCTGGCCGCACTCACCGCCCTGACGGTCCTGTCGGTGCTGATCCGCCGACGCGGCTGATCGAGCTGCGGCGGGACAACCACCCTTCGACGGGCACGGTCCCCGTGATCTATCGTGCGAAGGTATGAACGTCGTCATCGTGGGTGGTGGGGAGATCGGCGCGCTGATCGCCGGATCGCTGCACCGCACCCACAACGTGACCGTCATGGACATGGAGGGCGAGCGGGAAGCGGCGTTCGAGAGCATGGACGTGCAGTTCGTGCGCGGCAACGGCGCCGACCCCAGCGACCTTCGTGTGGCGGGCGTGGACCACGCCGACGCCTTCATCGCCTGCACCACCAACGACGACGTGAACGTCCTGGCCTGCCTGGCGGCCAAGGGGCTGGCAGACGTGGAGACGATGGCCTTCGTGACCCGCCAGCGCTACGTCGATGCCTTCGCCGCGGCCGGCGCCTTCGAGACCATCGGCCTGGCGATCGACCGGGTGCTGTGGCCGCAGCGCACCCTCGCGCATCAGATCGCCGACATCGTGCGGGTGCCGCGGGCGCTGGCCACGGCCGGCTTCGCCGGCGGGCGCCTCACCATGCTGGAGTACCGGCTCGAGCCGCACGATCCCTTCCTCGACCGCCCCCTGGGCCAGGCCGAACTCCCCTCCGGCGTGCTCGTCGCCGGAGCGATCCGGGCCGACACCTTCACCATCCCGTCGGGGACCACCACCCTGCAAGCCGGCGACAAGGTCGTGTTCATGGGCAGGGCCGATCACATGCACGCCCTCGAGCGCCGCTTCGCGCCGCGCCGGCGCTCGCACAACGTGGCGGTGGTGGGTGGGGGCAACGTCGGCTTCATGGTGGCCGAGCAGCTCGCCGGCGACCGCGCCAACATCACCATCATCGAGCAGAACGAAGCGCGTTGCGAGAAGCTGGCGCAGTGGCTGCCGCACGCATTGGTGCTCAAGGGCGACGGCACCGACCTGGAGCTGCTACAACAGGAGCGCATCGAGGACGCCGACGTGATGGTCGCGGTGACCGACGACGACGGCAAGAACCTGCTGGTGTCGCTGTTGAGCAAGCAGCTCGGCATCCCCAAGGTCATCACCCGCGTCGGGCGCAGTCGCAACCGGCGTCTGTTCGAGCGCGTCGGCATCGACGCCCCCCTCACCCCGCGCGCCGCCGCCGTCCAGGAGGTGCTGAACTGGCTCCACGTCGATGAGGTCGACCACCTGGCCTCCATCGAGGACCGCGCCGAGGTGATGGAGTTGAGCTACCCGGCGGGATGCCGGGAGGGCAAGGTCCGCGACATCGGAGCCCCGCGCGACAGCCTGATCGGCGCCATCCAACGGGACAAGACGGTATTCGTGCCCCACGGCGACACCATCGTGCGCCCGGGCGATCACCTCTTCATCGTCACCACGCCGGACAACACCGGGGCCGTGGAGCGCTGGCTCGAGGCGCGCCGCGCCGCGTCGGACTGAGCGCATGCGCGGCCGCTTCGCCCCCTACGTCATCGGCACGGGCCTGCTGGCGCTGTCTGGCGTGATGCTGCTGTTCACCTTCTACGCGGCCGTCGTGCGCCAACCCATGACAGGGTTCCTGCTCAGCGCCGCGCTGAGCGCCCTGTTCGGTGCCGTGCTGCGGATGCTGGGATCGTCCAACGCCGAGCCCACCCGGCGCGAAGCCCTCATCGCCGTTCTGGTGTCCTGGCTGGCCGTGCCGGCCGTCGGCGCCGTCCCCTACGCCGTCACCGCGGGCTTCGGCCCGGTGAATGCCTTCTTCGAGTCGATGAGCGGCTTCACCACCACCGGCGCGACCGTGCTCACCGACTTCGCCGCCTTCCCCTCGAGCCTCTTCCTGTGGCGGGCGCTGTCGCAGTGGGTGGGCGGCATCGGCATCCTGGTCATCTTCATCGCCGTGTTCCCGCAACTCGCGATCGCGGGTCGCCAGCTCTTCTTCGCCGAAGCGCCCGGACCCACCGAGGAGCGCCTCACCCCGCGCCTGCGCCACACCGCAACGGCGGTGGTCACCGTCTATACCGGCCTGACGGTGCTGTGCGCCGCCGCCTACGCCATCGCCGGCATGCCGGTGTTCGATTCCGTGGCGCACGCGTTCACCACCCTGGCGGCGGGCGGCTTCAGCCCCAACGCGCAGAGCTTCCAGGGCTACGCCAACCCCGCGGTCGACTGGGTGGCAACGGTGTTCATGCTCTTCGCCGGGGCCAACTTCGCGCTGTTGTACCGGGGCGTGGCGGGGCGACCGCGTGAGATCCTGCGCGACCCCGAGTTCCGCGCCTACGTGAGCATCGCGGTGGTCGCGTCGCTGGCGCTCACCGTCCTGCTGCTGGGCGTGTATGGCCTGGGCGACGCGCTCAGGCACGGCTTCTTCCAGGTCTTCAGCATCATGACGACGACGGGTTACGCCTCGGCCGACTTCGCCCAGTGGCCGCAACGCGCGCAGGCTGTGCTGGTGGTGGTCATGTTCATCGGCGGCAGCGCCGGCTCGGCCGGGGGCGGCATCAAGGTGGTGCGCTGGCTGATCATCGCCCGCAACACCGCACGCGAGGTGCGCCGGGCGCTTCACCCGCGTGCGGTGCTGCCGGTGCGGCTCGGGAACCGCGTGGTGCCCGAGGACGTACTCCGCTCGGTGGCCGCCTTCATCACGCTGTACGTCGGTCTGTTCGCGACCAGCACCGTCATCCTGGTCATGCTTGGGGCGGACTTCGTCACGGCATTCACGGCCTCGATCGCCTGCCTGGGCAACATCGGTCCCGGTCTGGCGCGCGTCGGTCCGATGGTCGATTTCGGCCACCTGCACGTGGCCAGCCGCCTGCTGCTCACCTTCGACATGTACGCCGGCCGACTCGAGGTGGTCACCGTCTTCGTACTGTTCACCCGTGGCTGGTGGCGCCTGCCGCGCAGGCGGCCACACGCCCGTCCGTAGCGGCGCCGGCCCGTGCCCGCGCTCGGTTCTCGCACCTCCTCACCGACGCAGGCGCCGCGATTGAAGACCCGTCGGTGTCGGGGTATGCTCGGCCTCGACTGTCGACGATCCGTCCGTCGCCCCATCCGCACGGACGCCCCAAGGAGGAAGCATGTCCGAGCGCATCGAATCGGTGCTGCAGGAGTCGCGTCGTTTCTCCCCACCCGAGGGCTTCCGGAGCAAGGCAAGGCTGTCCAGCATGGAAGCCTACGAGCGGCTCTACCGTCAGTCGCTCGACGACCCGGACACCTTCTGGGGAGACGTGGCCGCCGAGCTGCACTGGTTCAAGCGCTGGGACCGTGTGCAGGAGTGGGACGAGCCGCACGTCCGGTGGTTCGTGGGCGGCCAGACCAACCTCGCCTACAACTGCCTCGACCTTCAGATCGAACGCGGACGCGGCAACAAGGTAGCCCTCCACTGGGAGGGCGAACCGGGCGACCGGCGCACCCTCACCTACCAGGAGCTGCTGCTCGAGGTCGAGCGCTTCGCCAACGTGCTCAAGAGCCGTGGCGTGGCCAAGGGCGACCGGGTCGCGATCTACCTTCCGATGATCCCGGAAGCTGCCGTCGCCATGCTGGCCTGCGCCCGGATCGGCGCCCCCCACTCGGTCGTGTTCGGCGGCTTCAGCGCCCAGGCGCTGGCCGACCGCATCAACGACGCCCAGGCCAAGCTGGTCGTCACCGCCGACGGCGGCTACCGGCGCGGCAACGTGCTGCCGCTCAAGCCGGCCGTGGACGAGGCGCTCCGCAACTGTGCCTCGGTGACCTCGGTGGTGACCGTGAAGCGCGCCGGGAACGACGTCGACATGGAGCCGGGCCGGGACGTCTGGTACCACGAGGCCATGCGCCTGGCCGACGACGCCTGCCCCGCCGAGCCGCTGGACGCCGAGCACCCCCTCTACATCCTCTACACCTCCGGCTCGACCGGCAAGCCCAAGGGCGTGCTGCACACCACCGGCGGCTACCAGACCTACACCTACCTGACCACCAGGACGGTCTTCGACCTGCAGGACGACGACGTCTACTGGTGCAGCGCCGACGTGGGCTGGGTGACCGGTCACAGCTACATCGTCTACGGCCCGATGAGCAACGGCGCTACCCAGTTGATGGTCGAGGGCGCGCCCACGTACCCCGGCCCCGATCGCTTCTGGGAGCTGATCGAGCGCTATGGGGTGACCGTCCTCTATACCGCTCCCACCGCCATCCGCGCCTTCATGAAACTGGGCGAGGCGTACCCGGATCGGCACGACCTGACCAGCCTGCGGTTGCTCGGCACGGTGGGCGAGCCCATCAACCCCGAGGCGTGGATGTGGTACCGGCGCGTCATCGGCGGCGACCGCTGCCCGGTGGTGGACACCTGGTGGCAGACGGAGACGGGCGGGATCATGATCGCCACCCTGCCGGGCGTTCACGACACCAAGCCGGGCTCGGCCGGCGTCCCGATGTTCGGGGTGGAGCCGGCGGTGGTGGATGTCGACGGCAACGAGGTCCCGCCGGGCGAGGGCGGCTACCTGGTACTGCGCCGCCCCTGGCCGTCGATGCTGCGCACCGTGTACGGCGATGACGACCGCTACCGGAACCAGTACTGGAACGAGATCCCGCATGCCTACTTCGCCGGCGACGGCGCGCGCCGCGATGCCGACGGTTACTTCTGGATCATGGGGCGCGTCGACGACGTGGTGAACGTATCCGGCCACCGGCTCGGCACCATGGAGGTGGAGTCGGCGCTGGTGTCGCACCCGGCGGTGGCCGAGGCCGCCGTGGTGGGCCGTCCCGACGAGGTGAAGGGGCAGGCCATCGTGGCGTTCGTCACGCTGGAAGCTGGCACCGCCGCCAGTGCCGAGCTGAATGAGGAGCTGCGCCGCCACGTGACCCGCGAGATCGGCGCCATCGCCCGCCCCGACGAGCTGCGCTTCGCCGACGCGTTGCCCAAGACGCGCTCGGGCAAGATCATGCGCCGCTTGCTGCGCAACGTTGCCTCCGGGCAGGTGCTCGCGGGCGACGTGTCGACGTTGGAGGACCGCAGCGTCATCGATAAGCTGACCGGCGGCGGCGCGGGCTGAAGCCGCGCGCGGCCGGCCGGACCCCGCGTTCGCCCGACGGGCGGCCGCCCGTCGGGCGCGGCCGGTCCTCGATCGGACCGACCCTGCAACGTCGCGCCGAGCTCAGCCGTCCGCCCGACCGGACCCGGCATCGCCTCGCCCGGCATCGGGGCCGCCGGGTGTAGAGGCGCTCCGCGCGCTCGCCAGCGGGTGACCCGACGGCACCGGGCGCCGCCGGGGCCGTAGCTCGCTGAGGAACATCGCCGCAACCACCAGGGCGCCGCCGATCCAACCGACCAGGCCCAGCCGCTCGCCCAGCAGGAAGAACGCGAAGATCGAGGCGACCACCGGCTCCAGCACGAAGATGAGCGCCGCCACCTGCGCGGGCACCACGCGCTGGGCGTAGGTCTGCACCACCGCCACCAGGGCGGTCG
>Ga0307440_1000761_pt1 | contig 15818 bp, 14 predicted proteins | sample SalMarWE160410MG_FD_202150 | JGI IMG/M metagenome (GOLD analysis project Ga0307440, IMG submission 202150) | Salt marsh sediment microbial communities from the Plum Island Ecosystem LTER, Massachusetts, United States - WE1604-10 | ecosystem: Environmental > Aquatic > Marine > Intertidal zone >... | reverse complement strand
ACCGGATCCACCTGGTGATTGATGAAGCCGTCCACCTTGAGAATGCCATCGCCAAGGTTCTTGCCGTCGGTGAGGATGCGCATCTTCAGGTCCTGCATGGGGGGCCTCCTTGCGAGGGAATCTATTCTACATCCGGCAGGCGAGGAAGGGAAACGGTACCGCCCGGGAATGTTTCCCTTGGGCAGACTGAGGCTTGACATAGAACGCATGTTCCGCTAAAATCCGAACAAGCGTGCGCCATTCCGGCGAGGCCCTCAACGTTTGGCGGGAGCTCGGCCGACAGGAGGTGGCAAGTGGTCAAGGGTAAACTTTCAGATCGCCAACGACGGATGTTGGACTTCATCGTGGACTTCAGCGATGAAAATGGATATCCGCCCTCCATACGAGAGATCGGCCAGGCCGTCGACATCTCATCGACTTCGGTTGTCAACTACAACCTCAACCGCTTGGTGGAAGAAGGCTTTCTGGACCGGGATCAAAATGTATCCCGCGGTATCCGTCTGACGGACAAGCTGGTGCGGGCTACGCAACAGATAGGTGACGTGATTCGCATCCCACTTGTCGGCAGGATCTTTGCCAGTCAGCCGGTCCCCGTCCCCAGCTCGAGCGCCCCCATGTTCGGCGCCGACGAAGCCATTGAAATCACGCGCGATTTGTTAAAGGGTGACGATGGTCTGTTTGCCCTGCAGGTCAAGGGCGATTCGATGGTGGATGCGATGGTGGGCGATGGCGACATCGTCGTGATGAAAAACGAACCCGAGTGGCACAATGGGGACATGGTCGCCGTTTGGCTGAGCGACTCGGAAGAGACCACTTTGAAGCACATCTACCAGGAAGGCAGCCGCATCCGCCTTCAGCCAGCCAACCCCACCATGGGCCCGATCTATATCGACAACCCGGCGGGGCTCCAAGTTCAGGGCAAAGTCATGCTGGTGGTACGCCAGATGGCGTGAAGCCGGCTGCCAGGCTCCGTTCGATTCTCATGGCGCCACAGAAGAAGCCCCACGGGGCTTCTTCTGTTTGTCGGGGGTCTTTGAGTTTCTGCCGTGCCTTAGGGTTTGGCGCCGTTCGGTGAAGGACGGCGAGCTTTGCGTGCAACGAAGCGAGCCGAGGCTTCGAGATGAGGCTTCGACGCCCACAGCTCCGGGAAGAGCTCCCCCTCGACCTGTGTCGCCGCGTCGACAGCCATTGTTAACCCGGCGCGCAGCGCGACTTTGACGGCAGCCACGGCCTGCGGGGAGGCTTGTGCGATGCGTGAGGCGAGATCCAGCGCATGCGGCAGGGCGCCTCCCTGGGCCGTGACATGATTGGCCAGCCCATGGGAAGCGGCTTGCCCGGCGTTGTGCACGATGCCGGTCGAGAGCCATTCCATGGCTTTGGGGTAGCCGACCAGCCTCAGCAGGCGTTGCCCGCCGCCCCAAGCAGGGGAAATGCCAAGCTTGATGTGCATCATGCCCAGGCTGGCGCCTTCGGCCATGATGCGCATGTCGCAGGCAAGGGCCAGCTCGGCCCCACCGCCCAGCGCCGGCCCCTCGATGGCGGCGATGGTGGGAAAAGGGAGGTTCTCCAGTTGGGCGAGGGCGTCGCCCATCGCATGCGCCAGGCGTTGGCCGTCAGCTCGGGTTGGGAAGCCGTGCAGTTCAAACAGGTCCCCGCCCGAGCAGAAGGCCTTGCCGGCTCCGTGGATGACCAGGGCGCGCACGCTGGAGTCAGCCGCGACCTGCTCGATGGTGGCGGAGAATTCATCCATCGCTTCCCAGTTGAGAGCGTTCAACGCTTGAGGACGATTGAGGCAAAGGGTGGCCGTGTGGTCCGGCCGCGTCTCATAAAGAATGGTATTCACAGCTGGCATTCTCCTTGACCGGCCCATAGGCGGGACTTATACTGAGACTTCATCGGGGTGTGGCGCAGATGGAAGCGCACCGCGTTTGGGACGCGGGGGTCGGCGGTTCAAGTCCGCCCACCCCGACACGCTAGTATCTATAAACCCCAAGATTGGGAGAAGTGACGGTGAGAGGTGTTCGGGCAAGCCTGCCAGCCCGAAAGGCCAAGGCGGATGTCGTTCTCGTGGCGGCCCGCTACGAAGACGATGGCCGGCTTGAAGTAGCCAAGGGCTATGTTCGGCACGACCAGATATGGAGCGATGTGCAACTCTTCGACCGCGAGACGCTGGTCGACATGCTGGGTCTTGATCGACGAGTTGCCACGGCGAAGTTCAAGGATTTGGCCGCCGACTTCTCGCTGAAGTCGAAAGTGAACTTGAAAGAGATGGACGGGAACATGTGGCTGGTTGTCAATGGGACCACGGGTTCTCGAGACGACTTGGGGTTGCCGCTGTTCTAGCCAAATCGATGGCTCCAGCTTGACCCGTTCCCAACCCCCCATTAGAATTCAGCCGCGCGCGGGCGTCGCCAAGTGGTAAGGCATCAGCCTTCCAAGCTGACATTCGCCGGTTCGAGTCCGGTCGCCCGCTCCTGAGACCGCCTGAGAGGGTGGTCTTTTTTTTGTCGCTTCAGGCACCACGGACTGATTCCGCGCAAGGTCAGCGAAAACCCCGACCAGGTCAAGCGATCTCCTCCAACAAGCCGCCCCGTAGTCACCGAGCAAAGCGCCGTTTGTGATATCTTGTACATATACCACGATCGGGTAAAGGGTCATCCTTCCAAATGCGTCCTTGCCCGGCCTTCTCCTGGGTTGGGCCCATTCTTCACTCATCGAGGAGGGCATCATGCATCTGTCGAAGAAAGCCCTGGGAGTACTTGGAATTGCGATCGTAGTCCTCAGCAGCGTTGGTATAGGTTTCGCTCAAACGGAAGAAATTACAGCTTGTGTGAAGAAGAACGGCCAGGTGGTCTTCATTACCGAGGACAACCCTGAATGCGGAGTTAACGAAACGCCTGTATCTTGGAACATACAAGGTATGCCGGGACAGCAGGGCCCTCAAGGGGAACAGGGTCCTCAAGGCGAACAGGGTCCTCAAGGTGAACAAGGTCCTCAGGGTGAACAGGGTCCTCAAGGTGAACAAGGTCCTCAGGGTCAACAGGGTCCTCAAGGCGAACAGGGTCCTCAAGGTGAACAAGGTCCTCAGGGTAAACAGGGTCCTCAAGGTGAACAAGGTCCTCAGGGTCAACAGGGTCCTCAGGGTGAACAGGGTCCTCAGGGTGGTCAGGGCCCTCAGGGCGAACGGGGCCTGCAAGGTGAACGAGGTCCTCAGGGTGAACAGGGTCCCCAGGGTGAGCAGGGTCCTCAGGGTGAGCAGGGGCCCCAAGGAGAACGGGGCCTGCAGGGCCAAGCCGGAGCGGTGGGGTTGGATGGATTGTCGTGCTGGGACCTGAACGGCAACCGGGTGGCAGATGCGTCCGAGGACCAGAACGGGGACGGGAACGTCGACGCCCTCGACTGCCAGGGATCCCAGGGTGAAGCCGGAGCGGTGGGGTTGGATGGATTGTCCTGCTGGGACCTGAACGGCAACCGGGTGGCAGACGCGTACGAGGACCAGAACGAGGATGGGAACTTCGACGCCCTCGACTGCAAGGGTCCCCAGGGAGAGACCGGCGAGCAGGGACTGCAGGGTCCTCCCGGTCCCCAGGGGCCTTCCGGCGACGGCTCAACGCCCACCATGGCTGCCATTCCGGATGTGTGGGATGGGATTCCGCTCCTCTTTCCACATACATCCTCAGGTAGCGGTCACGGCGGATCGGCGGGTGCAAGGACTTACTTCCTCGAACTCGATGGAATCCTTATCCCCTTGGCGGCGGTCGGAGGCGGGAATACTATCGGCCAGGTGGTCACCTCTCCTTCCTATGGGGGCAATGCACCGACCAAGTCGGTCCCCTCGTATGGCTACGAGGACATCGTGCTTGTGGTCGACCAATCGACCCCATTCGACGGGGGGCCGCTGCCCGTTTGGTTGGATGCGACGTTCAATCCCGCGAACCTGGCAGCCCAGTACCACAGCGGTGCCGTTGTGACGGGCGATTCGTCCGGCAATGAAGCGGAGCGCTTGGAGTTCACCCAGGCGCTCATCATCAACGTAACCCTGCCGCCGCTCGACACATCCAATGGCGAGCAAATGTGGATGCTGCTGCAGCTCGCTCCCCAGTCAACCCAATTCGTCAACGGGGACGGCAGCCCGCTGCCGTCACCCCCAGGTCGCGATAGCGACCCATGGCTGGTCAGCGATTTCGAGCTACAGTTGCAGGACATTCCCGACATGGACGTGATGCGGATGTCGCCATTGTCCTTCAATCGCCCCCCATCCGGCGTGACCCCCTCGCCCTACTTGACCGTCGAGGACGTGACTTTGACGGTCAGCGCGGTTGACGGCCAAGGGTTGAGGAATTGGTTCGATTCATTTGTGATCGGAGGCAACCTCAATCAGGAGAAGAGTGGCTCGCTCCGCCTCCTGGACCAAACCCATTCGGACGAGCTGTTCCGCTGGGATCTGTCCAACATCGGCATCTTCGCCATCGGCGAAGTCACGCCACTTTGGGAGGGTGATCTCGACGGAGGGATGGACGCATCGCTGTACATCGAGCAGGCCGTCCCGTCTTCCTAGCGTGAGGCCAATCAACATCCCACGGAACGATGCAACCGCCGGCTTCACACCGGCGGTTGCCTTTCTCCGATCTGAGTCAGAGAGGATTGTGATGCAAGCTTGCACCATTCTTCGGTCGACTGTTGTGAGATAAAACATCCTTTCATCTGCCACTACTCAGTAGGGATGCACAAGTGTATCCGTACATGGTGAGAGTCCCATCTGAGAGTTGACTGGATACACGTTGATTGTAGGTATCGTCGTCATGGTCTAGGAATGTGATAGGCTTGTCGTGCGCGGGCAGGTGCTGAGCTGCGGACATGAGATTCCCTTTCTTGTCCCCAGCATCATTGAGCAACGAATCAGCCTTCCTAGCTGACATTCGCCGGTTCGAGTCCTGTCGCCCGATTCTCAGGCCGCCTGAGAGGGTGGTCTTTTTTGTTGCTACAGGCACAATGGATTGATTCCGGCCATGCTCAGCGGAAAATTCAGTAAGGTCAAACGAGTCTCGGTTATGCCAATGATGCTTCGAGGCTGAAGCTCCTAACTGGGATTCCAGAGGACAGTTCCGGCGCCTATCAGCCCGAGTCCAAAAAGAGCGCTCGACAAGGGAAACAGGATATTCTGCAGACTCGCCAGGAACCCTCCAGATACGCCGACTACCACAGCCCCGATCCACAACCACGGGATCCAGGCTGAAAAGGAGTCCGCCCGGAGGGCTGAGATCGCCAGCACGATCATCCCCAAACCATAAGCCATTTCCGATACGCCTGGTATTCCTACGATCGAGAGCACGAGACCGATGGCGGCAAGAACAAAACCAATTAGCCCCAAAGTCCCTGCGGGATTCCTTTGGAACAGATAGATCCCTACAACCGCAATCAGCGTGGCAATCAGACCAGCATAGTAAATCCCGGTCACACCACCCAATATGATGTTTGCTATACGGAGAATTCCGGCCAAGATGGCGGCAGCCCCACTCCATTTCACAATCTGGTTGGAGTTCATCTCTCTTCACGCCTCCCTTGCGCAATGGATAGTCATGCCCGAGATGCCCTTGTTCCTTCTCTTGGGAAGTAACCCAGGGGCAACCGTTAAGTTGCGTCGCAACTACCCAGGCATGCCGTTCACCGAGACAAGGAAGATCAACGAGACGGCCACATGCTGAGTGTCTCGTAGGAAAGTTGACCGGATACACGTTGGTTGCAGAAATCTTCGTATAGTTCCAGGAATGTGATAGGCTTGTCGTGCGCGGGCAGTTGCTGAGCCACGGACATGGGATTTGCTTTCTCGTCCGTAGCGTTTTGGGGCAACAAATCAGCCTTCCTAGCTGACATTCGCCGGTTCGAGTCCGGTCGCCCGCTCCTGAGAGCATCAAGTGATGAGCGCTGAGCCAACCAAGCCGGAGGGTTCAGCGCTCAGATCCCGCCTCGGTGCTCAAGGGCCCGTAGCTCAGCGGTCAGAGCGGCCGGCTCATAACCGGTTGGTCGCAGGTTCGATCCCTGCCGGGCCCACTTCTCCCGCCTGATGGTCGTCCCAAAATTCGGGGCGCCAAGTCCCCCTCGCACAATATGTGAAATTCTTCACAAATAGACTCGACTCAGCCGGGGGTTAAGCTCCAGGGACTGGCGAGCGCGTGGCTGGCGGCATCTCCCTTCGAAAGCTAGAATGGCCATCTTACGACAGCCCTGGGACAAAGGGGGGAGATGCATGGGACGACGGCGAGCGGTCTTTGATCTGTTCCTTGCCAGTGCGTTGGGCCTGTTCTTGGAATTGGTCTTCATCCGTTGGCTGGCGGCGGAGATCCGTGTCTTTGCCTTCTACAAGAACTTCGCCCTGATCGGTGCCTTCCTCGGACTGGGTCTGGGGTTCGCCTCGGCCCGCGGCGAATCATCGTTTGGCCGGCTGCGGTCCTTGTTCTTGCCTATCCTGGTCACCAATTGTGTCCTGATTCTGGTGCTGGGACGTTCCGGCATCGGTAAGATCGTCTTGACCAACCCAGCCAACACGCAGGAATTCATTTGGGCTGGTTCGATGGTCAACGCGGGTAGCCTGCAGACCCTGGTACTGCAGGCCGCATTCTATGCGGTCCTCTGGTCGATGTTCATCCTTGTCACGACGATGTTTGTCCCCTTGGGCGCCGTGACGGCTCGCTGTTTTCGGCCGTTTCCGCCCTTGCGGGGCTATGTCATTAATATCCTGGGCAGCCTGGCGGGGATCTTGATCTATACGGTGATCTCGTTTCTTGGCTGGCCTCCGCAGGCCTGGTTTGCTCTGGCTGGAATGGCCGCCGTGTATTTCTTCCTGCCTTCTGGAGGTCGGACATGGCGTACTTTGGTGTTTGGTCTGGCGTTTCTGCCAGCTCTGCTAACTTGGCTTGTCCCCACCGGCGCCACCCAAACGCTGTGGTCCCCCTACTACCGCATTGACATCGATCCGCAATCCGCAGACGGCGCGCCTGGCCTTCAGATCGGATACAGGCTTTCGGTCAATCAGGCTTGGCACCAGATTCTCTTCGACCTCGATCCTGCATTCGTCGCCAAGCACTATGATCAGGCGCCGGATCAGTTTGACCAAATGCGGACGCTGTACGATTCCCCCTACCAGGTTGCATGGAGCATCGACCAGGTCCTTGTGGTAGGGGCCGGCACAGGCAACGATGTGGCGGCGGCTCTGCGGGCAGGCGCCGGCCATGTGACGGCGGTCGAAATTGACCCGGTGATCCTTGATCTCGGCAAAAAGCTGCACCCCGAGCAGCCATATGCCGACCCATCTCGTGTGACTTTGGTCAATCAGGACGCGCGAGCATTCTTCCGCCAAGACCACGAGCACTACGACCTGATCGTGTTCGGACTGCTTGACTCTCACACCCTCTTCAGCACCGCCAGCAGTGTCCGACTGGACAACTTTGTCTACACAGAGCAAAGCCTGGTGGATGTCCGTTCTCACCTCAAACCCGATGGTCTGCTCGCCCTGTCTTTCGGCGTCCCGGCACAGAATGAGTGGATCGGGTACCGGTTGTCGCAGACTTTGGCGCGCGTGTTCGGCCACGCGCCTCAGACCTACACCATGCCCGCAGACGATATCCTCTTTCTGATCGGGTTGGAGCCATTCGACCGGCCACTTCTCCAGAAACAGGAGGCGATCTACCAGCCTGACTATGGGGCATCGGTCAAGATGGACCTCACCACCGACGACTGGCCATACCTCTATCTGCGGCAGAAGACCGTGCCGGTCCCCTATGTTGTCGGGCTGGCCGGCGTGATCGTCCTGGGCCTGCTGCTCACAAAGCAAGGGATTCCCAACTTCCGCCAGTTCGATGCCCATTTCTTCTTTCTAGGGGCGGCCTTCTTCCTGCTCGAAACCAAGAGCATCACTGAGTTGGCGCTGCTGTTCGGCTCGACCTGGATCGTCAACGCGGCGGTCATTGCTGCCATCCTGTTTGTTATTGTGTTGGCCAATCTCCTGGTCGAGAGATTCGGGTTTACCAATGTCTGGCCGGCGTACACATTGCTTGGGTTGGCTCTCTGCTCCAACTATCTGTTTCCCGTCAGCAGCTTCCTGGGAATGGCATGGGCGCTCCGGGTCGTGCTGGCGAGCCTTTCCCTGGCTCTGCCCTTGTTCTTCGCCGGATTGATCTTCGCCATCACCTTCAACCAAACCACATCGGTCGAAATCGCGCTTGGGTCCAATCTGATCGGGGCTGTCTTGGGCGGAATCTTCGAGTACACATCGCTCGTCTATGGGATCCGAATTCTGTACCTCTTTGCTCTGATGTTCTACATGCTTTCCGCCCTGGGCCTGCGCTGGCGCCCATCGGGACGGGGGTCCCGACGGGTTGGCGTCGAATAGGTCAGCAACTGCCCAGCACCTGGCCACGGCCCGGACGGGCCTGTGACATAACCTGGCGCTGGCCATGCGTTTGCGCCCGACCTTCTGGCGTGGCTTCACACGACCGAAACGGCAACCGGATCTCTGCCGCCGCATTTCACACACGCCGGTCAAACGGGTTACATAGACAGTTGCTCAAACTCCCGTGTCCAAGAGGAAGAAACGCGTGATCAACCTGTGCAAAGTTGATGTGCAAACAAGGCTGTGGACGTGACCTACACCTTGGGAGAGGTGGCGGCACTCATGACCGCCGTCTGTTGGTCCGCAACGGCCGTCTTCTTCACCTTTGCCGGACGGCGCGTGGGCTCGGTGGTTGTCAATCGCACCCGACTGGTGATGGCCCTCGTCTTGATCAGTCTCACCCACTGGATCCTGATGGGCTCCCCGTTTCCGGGCTCGGCCGAGCCGCAGCGCTGGTTTTGGCTGGGATTGTCGGGCGTGATCGGGCTGGCGCTTGGAGACGCCTTTCTCTTCCAATCCTACCTTTGGGTTGGACCCAGGCTTGGGATGTTGATGATGAGCTTGGCGCCTGTGATTGCGGCCCTGCTGGCGTTTGCCTTTCTCGGTGAGCAGCTCTTATTCGTGCAGTGGTTGGGCATAAGTGTGACCCTGGCGGGTATCGCGTTGGTGGTGCTGGAGGGCAATCGAGGTGCGCGGCCGGTCCCCCAGAAACGTGACTACCGTCGGGGGATTCTGTTCGGCATCGGAGCCGCCAGCGGACAGGCGATCGGGCTCGTGTTGGCGAAGCAGGGCCTTCAAGGGGATTTCTCGGCGCTCTCGGGAAATTGGATTCGGATGGCCTCGGCGGTTGTGGCTCTGTGGGGGGTGACGCTGCTGAGCGGGCGCGCCGGACCAACCGTGCGCAAGCTGGCAGACGACAGTCGGGCGCTGCTCCCCATTTTGGGCGGGGCCATCACCGGACCTTTCATCGGGGTCTGGCTGTCCCTGATTGCTGTCCAACTCACACAGGTGGGCGTGGCCAGCACCTTGATCGCGCTGCCTCCCGTCTTCATGCTTCCGATCGGGGCGATCGTGTTCAAAGAAAAGGTCGGACCGGGCGCCATCGCGGGAACGGTGGTGGCGATGGTCGGGGTCGCCCTCCTGTTCTTGGCCTAGTGGGAGCCCAATGGCAACACGAAAAGCGAGCGGCCAAACCGGCCGCTCGCTGGCTATTGAGAGAAGCCACTCCGGTGCATTGGGCTAGGCCGTTTCCACCATGGCACGTCGCTTGGACTCGATGCTCTGGATCAGGTTGTCGTAGGCAGCATTGAACTTGTCAACGCCCTCAACCAGAAGCTCGTCCATGACCTGGTCCAGGTCGATCCCCAGCCCGTCGAGGCGGGCGATTTGCTCCCGGGCGGTATCGACATCCGCCGCCAGTGTGGCTTGGACGGTCCCGTGATCGAGGAAGGCTTCGATCGTCTTGGGCGGAAGCGTGTTTACGGTGTCAGCGCCGATCAATCCGTCGACATACATCGTGTCCGAGTAGGTGGGGTTCTTGGTGCTTGTGCTGCCATACAGCACACGCTGAACGCGTGCGCCTTGGTCGGCCAAAGCCTGCCAGCGGTTGCTCGAGAACAGTTCCTTGAACCGTTGATAGATGAGTTTGGCGTTAGCGATGCCGATCTGGCCCTTCAGGTCGGTGTTGCCTGCCTCGTCGAGCCGCTGATCCATCTTCGTATCCAGACGGCTGACAAACACCGAAGCCACGGATGCGATCTTGCTCAAGTCGCCGCCGGCGTGTGCTAGATCCTCCAAGCCGGACATGAACGCTTCAACCACGGCTTCATACTGCTGGAGCGAGAAGATCAGTGTGATGTTGACATTGATGCCCTTGGCCAACGAGCGGCGAATGGCGGGCAGACCTTCTTTGGTGGCGGGTATCTTGATCATCAGGTTGGGCCGGTCGACCGCATCATGCAGAAGCTGCACGCGTTGAAGGGTGGCATCGGTCTGATGGGCCAGCTGCGCTTTGGGTTCAAGGCTCACGAATCCGTCAGCGCCATGTGACTCGTCAAAAACCGGCCGCATCAAATCGCAGGCCTTCCGAATATCCTCTACCGCCATCTGACGGTAGATTTCCTCGGCCGAGCGGCCAGCTTGTGCAAGGTCCCTGATCTCGGAGTCGTACTCTTCGCCCTTTGAGATGGCCTTATCAAATATGGAAGGATTGGATGTTGCACCGCGCAAGCCTCGGTCGATCCAATCCTGGAATGACCCGGCCAGAAGCTGGCGGCTCATGAAATCGATCCAGATCGATTGTCCCAGATCGTGGACTTCGTGGAGTTTGGTTGGCATGACTACCTCCTCATACGCGCTCCGCTGGGCGTCGGCCTGACGGACTGAGCACTTGTGTCTGTTAGTAACCGTATCACCTGGCCATCTCAACTGGGTTAACGGATTGATGAGTGTCCTCCGCTTAGAAGAAACTAATGCTCCCCGGCTAAGCTGGTCCTGAAGACTGGCAACCATTCGCTCGACCGTGGGCGGGTAAAGCGGCCGACGGGGAGGGGAGCGTGATGAAACGGGTTGTGATCGTGGGAATGGGTTTTGGTGGGCTCAGCGCGGCAAGGGCCCTGGCCGGGCGAGGCGTCGAGCTGGTCCTCGTCGATCGGCAGAACTTCCATCTCTTCACACCGCTGTTGTATCAGGTGGCGACCGGCAGTCAGGAGCAGGAGTCAATTGTCTATCCCCTGCGTGACATCATTCGCGATTGGCCGCATACGCGTTTCCGACTGGCGGAAGTGCGGGAAATCGACTTCGACGAGCGCAAACTGCGTACCGGTCAGGGGACCATAAGCTATGACGAGCTCATCCTGTCGCCGGGAAGTGTGCCCAACTTCCTGGGGCTCGACTCGGTGAGGGAGCACGCTTTCGCCTTGAAGTATCTGACCGACGGGGTGGCCCTGCGCAATCATATTCTGAAAGCCTTCGAGCAGGCCCTGGAGACGCGTGATCCTGAGCAGCGGCGTGCCCTGTTGACGTTTGTCATCGTGGGAGGCGGCCCCACCGGCGTAGAGTTCGCCGGTGCACTGGCGGAGCTGGTCAAGCTTGAATTGAGGCGAGACTACAACGAGTTGAGCCGAGATGACGTACGCGTCATTCAAATCGAAGCGCTGGACACTCTCCTGGTGCCGTTTCCCAGGCCCCTGGGCGCCTTCGCCGCCGCCCGCTTGGAAAGCATGGGCGTGGATGTTCGCCTGAACACACGCGTGGTCGGCGCCAGCCAGCATTCGGTGGAACTTGAAGGGGGGGAGACCATCCCCTGCTCGACGTTGTTCTGGTCAACTGGCGTAAAGGGGGAGCCCCTGGTGCATCAACTGCCGGTCGAAGTGATGCGCGCCGACCGCGTCCCCGTTGAACCTGATCTGAGCGTTGCGGGCCATCCGGAAGTGTTTCTGATCGGCGACGCGGCCTACGTTGAACAAGACGGTCAGCCCTTGCCGCAAATGGCGCCGGTGGCCATCCAAGAGGGGGAACATGCGGCCAGAGTGATCTTGGCTCGAGAAAGGGGGGAGTCGATCCAACCATTTCGATTCCGGGATAAGGGCATGATGGCTGTGGTTGGACGGGGCAAAGCGGTGGCCACCCTGTTTGGCCTCAACTTCAAGGGATTTCTCGCCTGGTTGGTATGGTTGGGTTTTCACTTGATTTCACTCATCGGTTTCCGCAACCGGGTGGTGGTGCTGGTCAATTGGATCAACGACTACGTGTTCTTCGGGCGCAAGCTGCGCTTGATTACTGGTGAAACCCATCCCACGCCGACCGTGGGCGGTGATCCCGATCGGCAAATCGCCAGCGGCCCATAGCTTGGGATTGGCGTCGAGCATCGGGCGTTGACCACCAGGTGTTTTTCGCCTAGAGTCGATTGATCTGGAGGGGAATGCTCCCATGCCATGTGCTCACTGCCAGGCAGTTGAAACCACGTTCGGTGATCTCTCAGCCGAGAGGCGGCGCGAGCAGATGCACAAGCGCGGCTTGGACCGGACCACCCGGTGGCTGATCGAACATCTCGAAGCCCAAGGCGTCCGAGGGGCGAGTGTGCTGGACATTGGGGGAGGTTTGGGCGGCATCATGCTTCATCTCTTAGAAGCCGGTGCCATTTCAGCCACTTTGGTGGAGGCCTCCTCAGCCTTCTTGAAGGCTGCGCGCCGTGAAGCGGACGAACGTGGGCTTTCGGACCGGGTGGCTTGGCTGCATGGCGACTTCGTTGAGCTGGCATCGGATGTGAAGGGCGCGGATGTTGTTTGCCTGGATCGGGTGATTTGTTGCTATCCCGACATGCCGGAGCTGGTGAGTCTTTCGTCGGCCCGCGCACATCGGCTCTACGGGTTGGTCCTTCCGCGCCGCGCCTGGTGGACGAGATTGGGCGCGTGGGGCATCAACGCCATCATGTGGCTGAGTCGGAATGCATTTCGTGTCTTCGTCCACCGTCCCGAGGCGGTCGAGCGGATCGCCAGGCGCAGTGGCCTGGAACCCGTGTTTCGGCGCCGGGATTCGGTATGGCAAGTGCTGGTTTTTCATCGCGTGGAGTCCGTAGGAGTTGCCCCGCCGCTTGGGGCTGGGTAGAATAATGCTTCACCGGCCGCCAATGCCCCAGCATGCGACGACTGGCCGGCGTGCGACTTAAGCCTTGGCCTGGCCGCAAAGCGCAATCCCCTTCCATGGTCGCCAGGTGCTCGCGCCAAGACCCAACTTGTGAGAGGTTTCACAAACTTCCGGCTCGGACCGTCCGACAAGCAAAGGGGTTGTCATGGAAACTGTAAGGCATCTGCTGCAAGACAAAGGGAACCAGGTTTGGTCTATCCAGCCGGGTGCAAGTGTGTATGAGGCCCTTGAGCGGATGGCCGAACGGGACATAGGTGCCCTGCTCGTGATGGATGGCGACAGCCTGGAAGGGATCTTCTCGGAGCGAGACTATGCCCGAAAGATCGTCCTGCATGGCAAGAGTTCGGCCGATACACCAGTGAGCGATGTGATGACATCGAAGGTGGTCTGTATTGGCCCGGACCACCGAATAGAAAACTGTATGGCGCTGATGACGGAAAAGCACATCCGTCACCTCCCGGTGCTGGAGGATGGCAAGGTTGTGGGGGTTGTCTCGATCGGCGATGTGGTCAAAGAAGTGATCGCCGAGCAAGAGTTTGTCATCGAGCAGCTGGAAAACTACATCACGGGGACGCGCTGATAGGCGCTGGGTAACGTCGTCCCGGCCTCGAGGAGCTATGCAAAAAACCTGGATCGTCCCAATTGGGTTCCTGGTCGTTGGCTCGCTTTCCTGCAGTCTGTTCAACAACGTCATCCAATCGTCCAGCCTGGGGGGCAGTTCTTCCTCCAGTGGCCAGATCATCTATCAGGACAACTTCGAAGATCAGGGGTCGGGATGGGAAATCGGGAGCTATGATCACGGGCAGGTTGGCTATCAGAGTGGCAGGTACATTGTCACATCGGATGGCAACGGGGCCACGATGTGGGGTGTCGCCAACCAATTCTTGTCGGACGTGGACATCGAAGTGGACGCCGCCCAGGTCACGGCGCCCAGCAACGACAACAACGACTACGGTGTGATGTGTCGTGCCCAAGACAACGGGGACGGCTACTATCTTCTGATCTCCGGCGACGGCAACTACAGCATTCTGTTGGGGAATGGGGATTCCTATGACCCGCTGGTGGACTGGCAGGAGTCGAGCGCCATCCACACCGGCAATGCTGCTAACCATCTGCGTGCTGTGTGCAATGGGAGCAGTTTCGACCTTTACGTGAACGGACAGCACCTGGCATCGGCCCAGGACGACACTTTCTCTTCAGGCGACCTTGCCCTGACCGCCACCTCGTATGAGTCGGACGGTACCGAGATCCATTTCGACAACCTGACCGTACGCCAACCCTGACCCTCGGAGTTATTCCTGGGGAGGTCCATGTTCCGAAGACGCAGCTCCGGAAGTCTAAGCGAAGCCCTCCGCCGATCGAGAGATCCGGAGTTGGCGGAGCTCGACTCGCAGGTCAGTCACCGGCAGGAACAGGTGGCTGAGCTTGAGCTCGAGCTGTTTGAAATGCGCGCCGAGCTGGCCACCTTCCAGGCTGAGATGGGGCGCCGCCTTGGTCCGCTCCAAACTCGTTTGAGCGATCTTAGAACACAGGTGACTCAGGCGCGGCATCGTGCGGCACGCCGAGCTCAGTGGGGGGAGCGTGCCGAGTCCGAGGATGACGCACCCCCGGATGTGTTCGCGCAGTATGAACGCACTTGGCGGAAGACGCCTGGGGGGGTGCCTAGGGAGTCCAAGCCGGCGCCGGATGCAGCCACCAAGCGTGAAATCAAGGCCGAGTACAGAGCCCTGGCCAAGCGCTTCCACCCCGATCTCACCGGGGATCCGGACGAAAAGAAGTGGCGCGAGAAGGTCATGGCCGAGGTCAACCAGGCCTATGCCGACGGGAACCTGGCCGAGCTGCGAAAATTGGCCAACCGGGCGGATCGCCCCGAGCAGGGCCCGCAGAAAAGCCGTGAGCAGATCCTGGTCGAGCTGCGCAAAGAAATCAAGCGGCTGGACGCGGTGGTCGCCCAGCTGCAGGCAGAGGTGGGACGATTGACTCGCTCGGCCGAGGTTAAGCTGATGTTGGACGCCAGCATCGCCCGCCGAGAGGGCAGGGATTTGTTGGCGGAAATGGCGGCTGACCTTCGTCGTGAAATAGTGGAAATTGAACTGGAACTGGCCGAATTGGAGTAGGGTGGATCCGTCCAAACCCCAAGCTGTCTTACAAATCGATGTTTGGGTTTAAAAAGGAACCGCCGGACTGAGGGGTCGCATCCGGCGGTCCTGGCTGTTAGGGGCCTGCCAATTCACAGGGGAGTATGATATCGGCAGGACTGATCCCTAAGTAAGATGGTCCCGGATTACCAGCACTGGGGGGAGAGCCGGGCCATCCAAAGACATAATAGCACTCGACGTCCTGAATGTTGATTAAGGCTTTCTAAGTTTTCGATGAGTGCTCGTCCCCCTTGCGGCGGCTGAAGAGCGCCTCCCATTCGGCGATCTCGCCTTCCGACAGGTTGGGAGTCGCCCGGCCCGGCGGGCTCTCGCCGTCTTCATCGCCGAGCATCCCGGCAAAAGCCTCACTGGATATGACCTTGGCGCCGGCGGCGCGCGCTTCCGCCTTGACCTCGCGGTCGGACGTGACCACCGTCCAATTGCTGGCATCGCCTCCAAGGTTGCGGAGATGGGCAGCGATAGCCTGGTCGGCGGTGCGGCCCGATACGAACTTCAGGGTGACAAGCCCGGCCCGAACGTCTCGCCCGCCGGGTGTGCCTCGGTCGAAGTAGACTGTCAGCCTGCGGCGGGTCCGGTGGGCGAACGCCTGCAGCTCTTGCGCCAGTTGGCGTTCGTCTTCGGGG
>Ga0307440_1000757_pt1 | contig 15867 bp, 14 predicted proteins | sample SalMarWE160410MG_FD_202150 | JGI IMG/M metagenome (GOLD analysis project Ga0307440, IMG submission 202150) | Salt marsh sediment microbial communities from the Plum Island Ecosystem LTER, Massachusetts, United States - WE1604-10 | ecosystem: Environmental > Aquatic > Marine > Intertidal zone >... | reverse complement strand
CCCTTCCGGATCATGCCGAACAGCAGGAGGGCCATGACCTTGTCTACGGGACGTTCCATGAGGACGGCGACCTCAGGCACGGTGAGGCCGCGCCGGATCTCCACGCCCTCCATGCCGACCGTGGCCGGCAGATACTTGAGGCGGCGCCTGTAAGCTTTGAAAACGACGAGGATCATGATCCCTATGAAGAACGCGACAAAGAGCAGCGGCAGGGCCGCGCCGATGAGTGCCAGGAGGGCGCCTAGAAGCCTGGCCGCGGGACCGGGGCCCCTGGGTTCCTCGGCGACCCTCTGCATGACGCGCGCGGGAAAGGAGGCCCCGAAGGTATAGGATTTGGAAGGGGAGGCGTTCGGAATGTCCCAGGTGTAGACGACCCTGCCATCCTTGACGGCCGCTGAAGTAAAGGCCCGGCCGTGATACCTGGGTTCTTCCGGGCCGACGCCGGACGGGAGGACGAATTGGCAGACGAGGTGCGTGGTCCCGGAGGTGTACTTGGCGCCGTACCACGTTGGGGTAAATACGGCGCTGGCGTATGTCTTGTCCTTTCGGTCCGGAAATACGCGGTCGAAGGCCGTCGCGGTGAGATGGAGCGTTCCAGTCGCCCCGGCCGGAATGGCGTGGCCGCCGAGGTGGACCTCCACGCCCGAAGAGAGAACCTCCGACTTCCTGATGTTGCGCATCGGAATGCCGTCCAGGTCGGCGCTTACATCGCCGTAATGCCTGTCGGGCAGACCCACGTCGATGATGTCGATGGGCTGTCCCTCGTTCCGGAACGTGATCGCGTAGCGGATGGTGATGGAGGCGTCCGGATTGATCGCCACGACGGACCGGTTTTCGGGAACCTGGAATCGATAGGCCGCCACGGAGGCCAGGGACACGACGCTCACGAAAACGGCAACGAGTATTCTTTTAATCACCATGAGAAGTTCCTCCTGCCCCGGGGCGGCCGCGCCGTGCCCGGTCCGCCACTGCATCCCCGTCTCCTTACGGACGCACTCACCACTTCGGATCTTCCTGGATGAGAAAAGTGCCCTGGCAGTAGCCGCACGTGATCGAAAGCGTGCCTTCCGCGTTCAGCACCGCGCTCGAAGGGTCGACCTGTCCCCCGCAGTGGGGGCAGGTGAGCGCTTTGAGGGACAGGCTCCCGGGCGGTTCCTGCCGTCCTTCGCCGCTGCCCACGACGCTTCTCCGGGGCGTGCGCCAGGCGAGATAGGCCAGGAACGCCCCTCCGAGGACGAGCACGGCGCCCACGATGATCCGCGGAACGCTCTTGCCCTGCGCCACGGCTTCGGGATGGGCGGCGGCCAGGAAAAACACGACGCCGATCAGCCAGAGAAACACTGCAAACAGAGTTGCGACGATCTTCATGGTCTCTCTCTTCCCCCTTGGGCCTTGAATAAGGGCATCCCGCCAAACGACCGTTGACCGTGCTCCGCTGCCCTATCCATGACTTGGCAATATATTAACAGCACGAACGGGTGCCCGCCAGCAAGTCGGCTACGGAACTGGGAGCGGGGCGATCGTGATCGTGCAGGTTGGTAACGCCGGCGTCAGGTCCAGCGGTCGACGGAGCCCAGGGAGGCCACACCGCCGACGGCGCCCAGAACGACGCCCAGTCCAACGAGCGCGGCCTGTTCCGCCGGAGGCAGGAAGGCGTGTGAGAGCCAGGTGAGTAGAAGCGTGTCACCGGCCGAGAGGCGCTGCATGGCCACGTGGGTGGCGAAAAGCCCGATCAGGGCCAGCAGGCCGGAGAGAAACCCCATGATGGCGCCGCCCGCGAGAAACGGTCCCCTTATCCCGGCAGGTGTAGAACCCACAAAATGGAGAATGGCGATCTCTTCCCGTCTCGACAGCGCCAGAATCCGGGTGATGGCTGCCACGGTGAAGACAGCGGCGGCGCCGAGCGCCGCGAAGAGCAGCCAGCCCACGAGCGAAACAAAGCGGGTGTATATCCTGAGCTTGTCCACCCAGTCCCAGTCGAAGAGTACCTGGTCCACGCCCTTTTCCCCGGAGACGCGGGCGACGAGGCGGTGGACCGCCTTCAGGTCGATCGGCGGCTTGAGCCGGACGGAGAGGGACGTGGGCAGGGGATTCGACTGCATGTCACGAGCCGCCGAGCCGAAGGCCGGGGCAAGCTTCGCCAGCGTCTGGAGGGCTTCTTCGGGGGTCACGACGCGGACGGAGTCCACCATCGGGTTCTTCTCGAACAGTTCCTGAAGCTGGCCGACCCTGTCCGGAGGGAGGCCGTCGTCAAGGAAGACACGGACTTCCAGCTTGTTCTGCCACGACGAAAGAAGGGCGTTCACGTTGCCTGTGAGGTAGGCCGAAAAGCCCAGGATGTACAACGACAGGGCGACGACGAATATGGCGAAGCCGTGGAGCGCCTTGTGCCGCCACAGGGCCATGAGACCTTCGTAGATGAAGTAGCCGAGCGTGCGGAATATTCTCATTCGCCGTCCTCCACGACACGGCCCTGGTGAAGAAGGATCACCCGTCCTCCAAAGTCCTGGATGAGACTCTTGTCGTGGGTCGCCACGACCACGGTGGTACCAGCCGCGTTCACTTCCTGAAAGAGGGCGATGATTTCGTGCGCGAGTTGCGGATCCAGATTGCCCGTGGGCTCGTCCGCGAGCAGTATCACCGGTCTGTTGATGAGCGCGCGGGCGATGGCCACCCGCTGTTGCTCGCCGCCCGAGAGCTGTTCGGGATAGGCGTTCATGCGGTTCTGCAGGCCGATCCATCGGAGCGCTTCGAAGGCCCGGCGCTTCCTTTCCCTGTGCGGGATGCCCATGATGGTCATCAGCAGGGTCGTGTTTTCGTACACGGTCCGGGTCGGAATGAGCCTGAAATCCTGAAAAACGACACCCAGACGCCTTCGGAAGTAGGGCATCTGCCTGTGCGACAGAACGGAGAGATTGCGCCCGTTCACGAGTATCTGGCCCGTCGTCGGCATTTCCTCCCGGATAATAAGCTTGAGGAGCGTGGTTTTGCCGGCCCCGGAGGAACCCGTGATGAAGCAGAACTCGCGGGGATGGACGATGAGGTTGACGTCTGACAGGGCCTGGACGCCGCCGCGGTAGTCCTTGTCCACGTGGTAAAATCGAATCATATCAGCGCCCGCCGTCCCGCAGTGCTTCTGAATGTGTGCAGACCCTCGCCCAGATATGAGTGAGACCGTCGTTGCGCATAAAGCATCTTAGCCGAGCGCGAACGCAAAGAGCAAGGCCGGAGAGTGTCTATTACCGATAAAACGGCCCTCACGCAGGGGATACGGGCAGTCGAACGCGCAGGCCAGGGAGGAACCGCACGCGGGATGCCGATCGAACAGGGGATTTGACTCTCGGGCACGTTTTCTGTAAGCTCGCTCGCGCGGTCCCCCGCCGCTCAGCCCCCTGCGGCGTAACGGCACGGAATACCGGCGGGCGAGTGCGAAGCGGTGGATCCGACCTGGGGTCTTTCCTGCTCGTTTCAAAAGTTCTAGAATGAAACGGGGGGCAAGCAGAGGAGAAACAGAAATGAACGACAAGCATTGGGGGAAATCCTTGTACCGCAATACGGTGAGTTACTTCGGCGGTCTGATCGTAGTGGCCGCATTCATACTCATCGTTTTCTCCCTCATCCTGGAATTCAGCATCAGGCAGCCGAGTCCTTACCTGGGCATCTTTACCTATATGGTCTTTCCCGCCATCCTCACCTTCGGCGTGCTGGTTTTTCTGCTGGGCATGTGGCGCGAGAGCCTCCGCCGGAGAAGGATGGACGAGCCCGAGGCGCTGCCCTACCCGCGGTTGGACCTCAACGATCCCGCACAGAGGAAGCGGTTCGCCTACCTAAGCATCGGGGGCCTCGTCGGCGCGATCCTGCTGGGGGTCGTCAGCTACAACGCGTTTCTCTTCACGGAGTCCGTGACCTTCTGCGGAAAGGTATGCCACACGATCATGCAGCCCGAATACACTGCTTACCAGTACTCGCCCCACGCGCGCGTCGCGTGCGTGGACTGCCACGTGGGTTCGGGCGCATCATGGTACGTGAAGTCCAAGATGTCCGGTGTGCGCCAGGTTTTTGCCGCCGCCTTTCACACCTATCCCACGCCCATTCCCGTCCCCATCAGGAACCTCCGTCCGGCGAGGGAGACCTGTGAGCGCTGCCACTGGCCCAACAAGTTCTACGGGGCCCAACTCGTGCAGATTCCTCACTTCCGGTACGACAAGGACAACACGGCGGAAGAGATCAGCCTCCTCGTAAAAACGGGCGGAGGCGACCCGGCGCTGGGCGCGAAGGCCGGAATCCACTGGCACATGATCATCGACAACACGGTGACCTTCCGGGCCATCGATCGGCACCAGGAGAAGATTCCGTGGGTACAGGTCAAGCACGACGACGGCTCCATCGAGACCTTTGTGGACAAGGATTATAAGCTGACATCCAAAGCGATCGATGCCCTTCCCAAGCACGACATGGATTGCATCGACTGCCACAACAGGCCCACGCACATCTTCCCGGCCCCCGGGCCGGGCGTGGACAGGGCCATGGCCGTCGGACTGATCGACCCCTCTCTCCCATGGATCAAGAAGGTCGCGGTGGACGCCCTCGTCAAGAGTTACCCGACCAGGGCCACGGCACGGAAGGACCTCGAACAGGAGGTCACCGGCTATTACAAGAAGAACTACCCCGATCTTTACAAGACCAAGACCAAGGCCATCGAGGACGCTGGCCGGGCCATGGGGAACATATACGACCGTAGCGTGTTCCCCGCCATGAAGGTCAACTGGAAGACCTACGCCTCAAACATCGGGCACAGAAACTGGCCCGGGTGCTTCCGCTGCCACGACGGCCGGCACGTCTCGACCAAGACGGGCAAACCGCTCACGCACAGCTGCACCGCCTGCCACACCATGCCGCAGCGCGGACCCCTGGTGCCCCTCGGTACGGTCATGCCCGCCAGCACCGAAGGCTGGCACCCCTGGGAACTGAAGGGCAAACACGCGCAGATACTCTGCAGCCGCTGCCACGCGGCCGGCTACCGCCCTCCCGAAACCTGCGCCGGTTGCCACAAGATCGATCCCAAGGCGCCCATGATCTCCATGGGGTGCGACACCTGCCATCTCAAGGCCCAGGAGGTCAAGCCCATCGTCGATTGCAAGACCTGCCACACCAGCCTCGGCGGTCTCCACCTCAAGGGCGGGCACCCGGACGCGGACTGCTGGGACTGCCACAAGCCCCACGTGTGGGTCGTGAAGGGCCGCGCGACGTGCGAAACCTGCCACACGGACAAGGCGGACCACTACAAGGACCAGGGCGCCTGCACGAACTGTCACGATTTCACGAGTTCGGACGCCATGCTCAAAGCCCCGGCGCACGCCGGGCGGGTGCCTCTTCTCGAAGCACACGGTGCTTAGGATATCCAAAGCGCCTTGACAGGAAGGGACCGCAGATCCGTCTGCGGTCCCTTCTTTTTTTGCGGGACCAAGCCCCGGCAAGGTTCGCCTCGTTCACCTACGCCCGGCTTTTTCCTCTCGAGACTGGACGAACGGGCATCGACGCACTAGAATTACAATCATTAGACCGGCTGGGCGGAGAACATTCCTTACTCCGGCACTTCTTCAAACGCCCACTAAGCAAAGACGAGATCGAGAAGAGCAAAGCGCCGCGCCTGGACGCAGGGGGGTGATTGCGCAGACGGGGACGTGCGGCCCTTGAATGGAGGGGTCCTGCGCCATGAGGTATGAGGGAAGAGCGGTTCCGCGGTCGCCCGCCTCGCGCGAGAGGTGGACCGCTCGCTCCATCGCGCTGACTTCCATTCCGACAACTGTGAGAAACGGGAACCCGCGTTCTCTGCGCGGGCCTGCCATCCGTCGCCGCTCCCTTCCGCTTACCCGAGAGGGAAAAGTCCCCAGGAGGATCGAATGCCAAATTCTCGTCGGATACGCTACTTCCGCCGGTTCTTCTCCCCGCTCGGGATTCTCTCCATCCTGTCTGCGGGCGCGGTGACAGGGGTCCTCATCGTGGCCGGACTCGGGCTGCCGGTGCGCGCGGCCAATCCGGCCTCGGAGGAGCCAGCGGGACACACCGTCCAAAGCCATGCGCCTCCCGGCATGGAGGGCATTCAGGTGCCGCCTCCCGCCTTTGAGCCGGGCTTGTTTCCCTGCAGCGCCTGCCATGCCGACATGCCGGTCGATACCACGCCGAGAAAGCTGAAGGACATGCATACCGAGATCGTCCTGAAACACGGCCCCGGCATGTGGTGCCTGGACTGCCACAGCGCCAAGAACCGCGACAAGCTCCACCTCGTGGATGGAACGCTCATCGACTTTTCGAAACTTTACCTGCTCTGCGGACAGTGCCACGGAGACAAGCTTCGCGACTGGAAGGCCGGGGTGCACGGAAAGAGGACGGGCTACTGGAACGGGCAGAAGCAGTACCTGCTGTGCGTCAACTGCCACAATCCGCACTCGCCGCACTTCAAGCCCATAAAACCCAAGCCCGCGCCAGTCCCTCCCAGGGACATTCAGCTTTCGCAAGGGAGAACCCCATGAGTAAGAAATTCTTGTCCCGGAACGGGGCGCCCGGGGAAGACAGCACCCGGCCGGAGGGCGGCTCAGCCGTCCCCGAACAGGATGATGCCGAATCCGCCTCACGCAGGAAGTTCATCGGAACGACCGTGCTCGCGGCAGGCGCGGCCATGCTGGCCGGCCCGGGAAGCCTTGCGATCGAAGAGTTCCTCCAGCGGAACTTCCATGAGTTGTCCAAGCAGGACCTGAAGGAGATCATCGCGCGCCTGGAAAAACAGTACTCGACCGAATACGGGAAGAAAGTCCGCGTGGGCGACGAGCCCGCCATGCCCGGAGTCCTCTTCGGGTACGGGCTCGATCTGTCGAGGTGCGTGGGGTGCCGGCGCTGCGTCTACGCCTGCGTAGCGGAGAACAACCAGTCAAGGGACCCGCAGATCCAGTGGATTCGCGTGCTGCAGATGGACAAGGACAAGGGCGTGGACCTCGCCCACGCCACGTGCTACTACGACCCGAAGGAAGTCCCGGAGGAAGGGCACTTCTACATGCCCGTCCAGTGCCACCAATGTAGAAATCCCCCGTGCGTAAGGGTCTGCCCGGTCAAGGCCACGTGGCAGGAGCCGGACGGCATCACGGTCATCGATTACAACTGGTGCATCGGGTGCCGGTACTGCATGGCTGCCTGCCCGTACGGCGCCCGGCATTTCAACTGGGGCTTGCCGCACCTTCCTTCCGATGAAATGAACCCCGAAACCCACTACCTCGGCAACCGGCCGCGGCCAAAGGGCGTGGTCGAGAAGTGCACCTTCTGCATCCAGCGGACGCGGAAGGGGCGATATCCCGCCTGCGTGGAAATCTGCCCCACCGGCTCGCGAAAGTTCGGGAACCTGCTGGATCCCAACAGCGAGATCCGCTACATCATGGAACACAAGCGGGTGTTCATATTCAAGGAACAGCTGAACACGCAACCCAAGTTCTACTACTTCTACGGAGTCTGAGGCCATGGAGAAAGCACGCAGTTTCTGGCGGTTTATTCAGAAGAGCGTCCGCCTGGTCGTGACCGGCAACCGGTACTACTACGCGTGGGTCGTGTTCCTTCTCCTGGTCATGGGTTTCGGCGTGGCGGCCTATGTGAGGCAGATCAAGTACGGCCTCATCCTCACGCACATGAGGGACCAGGTATCGTGGGGCTTCTACATAGGAAACTTCACCTTTCTGGTGGGGATCGCCGCGGCGGCGGTCATGCTCGTGATCCCCGCTTACATTTACAACTGGAAACCCATCAAGGAGATCACCCTCCTGGGGGAGATACTGGCCCTCGCCGCACTGGTGATGTGCCTGGGTTTCGTGCTCGTGGACATCGGACGCCCGGACCGATTCTGGCACATCATTCCCTTTGTGGGTCTCTTGAACTTCCCGTCCTCGATGCTCTCGTGGGATGTGCTTGTTCTCAACGGTTACCTGTTCATCAACTGGGCCGTGGTCACGTACATGCTCTTCTGCGCCTATCAGGGGAAGCCCTACAGAAAGGGGCTCGTCTACCCGCTGGTGATCCTCTCCATTCCCTGGGCGGTGAGCATCCACACGATTACGGCTTTCCTTTACAACGCGCTCCCGGCGAGGCCCTTCTGGAACGCTTCTATTCTCGCGCCGCGATTTCTCGCGTCGGCTTTCTGCTCGGGACCGGCCATCTTGCTCATCCTTTTGCAGGTGTTGCGAAAGATGACCCGTCTCGAGATCACCGACCAGGCCATTTTCAAGATTGCGGAACTCATGGCTTATGCGATGGGCATCAACCTCTTCCTTCAGGGCGCGGAGATATTCAAGGAGTTCTATTCGCACACCGAACACTTCGTGTTCACCCAGTACCTCTATTTCGGATTCCATGGGCACAACACGCTGGTGCCCTATGCGTGGGCATCCGTACTGTGCGGCGTGGCGGCATTTCTGCTTTTCCTTTTGCCCAGGACGAGGAGAAACTGGGTGACGTTGAACATCGGATGCGTTCTGATCTACTCCAGCGTTTACATAGAGAAAGGCATGGGGTTGATCATTCCCGGCTTCACCCCGTCGACCCTCGGAGAAATCTACGAGTACGTGCCGTCCTGGACCGAGATCAAGATAGCCATGGGCATTTTCGCCCTGGGCTTTCTGGTCTTCACCTTCATGCTGAAGGTTGCCGTTCCCATCATGCTCGGAGAGTTCACAAAGGCCGGAAACCAGCCGACGGGCACCTAGCAGGTTGCTTCTCTGAGGCACCGCTTCGAAACGGAGGCGGTCCTCGCCCCTGTCGGGCTGTTTCAGTGCGCTTGGAGGCGCCCTTTCGGGGCGCCTCCAGCCGCGCCGGCGGCGTGGGTGTCATGCCTGTCCCCAGCCCACATTCTTAATCGAGTTGCGCTATCATTAACATGGAGGTAAGCCATGTTCATCGACCAGATTCAAGCCAGAGAAATACTCGATTCGCGCGGGAATCCGACGGTTGAAGTGGAAGTCATTCTCGAAGACGGGACGGTCGGACGGGCTTCCGTGCCTTCCGGGGCTTCCACCGGAGAGGCCGAGGCCGTGGAACTGCGCGACGGGGACAAGGCGCGGTACCTGGGAAAAGGGGTGCTCAAGGCCGTCGAGAACGTCAACGACGTGATCGCCGAAGCCCTGGAGGGCGCCGACCCTCTCGACCAGCGGGCGCTCGATCTGGAATTGCTGCGCCTGGACGGAACGGGCAACAAGGGGAACCTGGGCGCCAACGCTCTCCTGGGGGTTTCCGAGGCCGCGTCGAGAGCCGGCGCAGGCCTGTTGCAGCTCCCGCTTTACAGGTACCTGGGCGGTGTCTTCGCGCATCGGTTGCCGGTACCCATGATGAACGTCCTGAACGGCGGCGCCCACGCCGACAACAACGTCGATGTCCAGGAGTTCATGATCGTGCCCGTCGGCGCTCGCACCTTCCGCGAGGCCCTGAGGATGGGGTCTGAAATCTATCACCACCTGAAGGCCCTGTTGAAGGAGAACAAGCTCTCCACGGGTATCGGCGACGAGGGAGGCTTCGCGCCGGACCTGCCCAGCGATGAAGACGCGCTCAAGCTTCTGGTACAGGCCATCGAGAAAGCGGGCCACCAGCCGGGAAAGGACGTCTACCTGGCTCTGGACGTGGCCGCCAGCAATACGTGGGATCCCGAAAAGAAGACCTACATGGTGGGCAGAATGAGAACCGCGTCCGAACTCATCGACCTCTACGGGGAGTGGATCGGCCGCTATCCTCTGCTGTCCATCGAAGACGGCATAGGCGAGCACGACCGCGAAGGGTGGCAGGCCTTGACCGAGGCCCTGGGTGGAAAGGTCCAGCTCGTGGGCGACGACAACGTCGTCACGAATCCCGAGCTGATACGGAAGGCCATCGAGGACCGGATCGCCAACGCGATCCTTATCAAGCCCAACCAGATAGGAACGGTGACAGAAACGCTCGAGGCCGTGGAAATGACGAAACGCGCCGGCTACGGCGTCGTCATCAGTCACAGGTCCGGAGAGACGGAGGATACGTTCATCGCCGACCTGGCCGTGGCCGTCAACGCCGATTTCATCAAAACGGGAGCGCCCTGTCGCATGGACCGGCTAGCCAAGTACAACCAGCTTCTTCGCATCGAGGAGGACCTGGCCGAGGCGGCCCGCTACGCGGGGATGGAGGTGGTGGAACGCCTGAAAGGGTAATGTCCAGGAAGGCTCAGATTGGATGGAGCCTCATAGTGATCGTGTGGCTTCCCATGCTTGCCCTGCTCGTATGGGGCAAGGGGGGGGTGCTCGATCTAGTGGCCATGCGCCGCCAGGTCCGGGACCTGCAGCGGGAAGTGCAGGCCCTCGAAAAGGAGAACGCCAGACTCAAGGACGTCATCGATCAATTGAGAAAAGACCCTGCTCTTTACGAACCGTTGGCCAGGGAGCGCTATTTTATGAAAAAGCCGGGCGAAGTCATCCTCTATTTGCCGCCGAAGCCGCCGGACGAGAACGGAACGGCTCATGGAGCGAGGAATCCGGGTGACGGCGGGCAGCAGGGAAAGACCGGTGGAGGCGGACTACCGTGAAGGCACGTGCTTTCAACCGCGCGATCATCAACGGGATCTTTCCTTTCGGCCCTTGCTGTCTATGCGGGGCGGACAGCGCGGGCGGCCCCTTCCCCGGAGTCTGCCGCCGGTGCTGGGGGGCGAGGCGCCGCCCCGGCCGACTTACGTGTCCTACCTGCGGGATCCCCCTTCCGCCCGTAGAGGACCAGGAGCCCCACGTATGTGGTGCGTGCCTGGCCGATCCCCCGGCTTTTACGGCCCACGCAAGCGCATATATCTACGCGGGCCCCGTGAGGAGAGCCATGCTCCTTTACAAGGAAAACAAACGGTATCCGCTCGCCGCGCCGTTCGGGGCGTCCGTTGCGCGCACAGCCCGCAGGACATGGCCCGAGGCTGAGTGGGACGTCGTCCTCTTCGTGCCGAGTCCTTTCAGACGCAGGCTGACCCGTGGATTCGAACCCGCCGGCCTGATAGCCGGAGGCGTGGCTGCAAAACTGGGCATACCGTGCGACCGGGCGCTCCGGATGAGGAAGAACGTGAAGGAGCAGAAAGGGCTTTCTCGGCCAGCGCGACGAACCAACGTGCGGGGTGCCTTCGAGGCGGACAAGCGGCGGGTCAAGGGCCAGCGAGTGCTTCTGGTGGACGACGTCATGACGACGGGGGCCACCTTGCGCCAGGCCGCCCGCGTCCTGAGGCGGGCGGGGGCCGAGGTCCACGCGGCGACCGTTGCAATGGTGGTTAAAAGAGAACTGGACATGGAAGGGGCGGACGTCGTCCCGGCGATGGGAGGTGAACGTAATCATGGGTGATCTGAGAGGTAAGACGCTGTTCATCACCGGTGCGAGCCGGGGTATCGGAAAGGCCATTGGCATGCGCGCCGCACGGGATGGAGCCAGGATCGTCATCGCGGCAAAGACGACCGAGCCCCACCCCAATCTGCCAGGCACGATCTACTCGGCCGCCGACGAGATGCGCCAGGCCGGCGGCCACGCCCTCGCCCTGCCCGTGGATATCCGGGACGAGGCACAGATCGAGGACGCGGTGCGAAAGACCGTCGAGGCCTACGGGGGCATCGATATCGTCGTAAACAACGCCAGCGCCATTGATTTGAGAGGTACCGCGGACCTTCCCGTGAAGAAATGGGACCTGATGCACGACATCAACGCCAGGGGGACGTGGGTCACCTCCAAACTCTGCCTTCCCTACCTTCTGGAAGCCGAGAACCCCCATATCCTCAACCTGTCGCCGCCCCTCAACATGGAGGCACGGTGGTTCGCGCCGCACGTCGCCTACACCATGGCAAAGTACGGCATGAGCCTCTGCGTCCTGGGCATGGCGGACGAGTTCAAGGACCAGGGTGTCGCCGTCAATGCCCTGTGGCCGAAGACGACCGTCGCCACGGCCGCCGTCGTCAACCTTCTGGGGGGCGAGGAAGTGGCCGCGCGCTCCCGAAAACCGGATGTCGTGGCCGACGCCGCGCATGCCATACTAACCAGGCCCAGCCGGGAATGTACGGGCAACTTCTTCATCGACGAGGAGGTTCTCCGCGCTGAAGGCGTGACCGACTTCGATCAGTATGCCGTCAACCCCGGCATGGAGCTGATCCCGGATTTCTTCCTCTGACGGCCTGTCGAAAAAGACCCACCCATCGATTCGGCCGGAGGAACCGATGGCAAAAAGAAGATACCGGATTCACCGAGGCGGCGCTTTGGCGACCCGGCCCAATCCCGTAAGCGACGAACTCGTGGCCGACCTGGCAGACCTCCTGGGATTGGTCCGCCAGTCGGACGTCCGCCGCCTCGAAACCGCAGTGGTCAAGGCCGTCTCGATCGCGGATCCCGCGCCCCGGGGCCGAGTCGCCCCGCAGCCCGAGTCCGTAAAGGTGGAAGCGGAAGGACTGGGAAAGGCCTGCGAGGGGCTCGAAGACGCGCTGGCCCGCCTCTCTTCGACGACGCAGGGGGTCCTGGACCGGCAAGGTTTCGCCCGGGAACGCATTCGCCGCCTGCGAAGAACCCTTCGCGAAGCGCGCATGGCCGCCCGGAAGGCCGAACAGGACGATCCCGCCCGGCAGCCTCCGCCGCCGCCGGGCAGGAGGGTGCTTGCGGCCGTCGTCTGGGATTTGTGCCGGGTCTTCAACGCCTTTCTACCTGAGTCACACCCGGTCCACGATCGGTACGAAGGACCGGCGTACCTCGAGGCCCGTGAGATTGAACCGCCCCTCGAGACGCGCGAGGAAACCTTGAGGACGGCCTTTGTCCGCATGGTCCTGGACGGAGCGGGCATCCCCTATCCGCGAGGCAGGGACGCGGATGATCCGGCCGCCGGACTCGGTCGTTTCATCCGAAAGATCCGCCCGCCGGTAAAATGAGCCGGCGGCTGGCGGTACCTCGCCGGGGCGGTTCGTGCACTCCACCGGTCAGGCAAGGAGGGCGGGCAGGTCCTCCTGTTTGCGTCCGGTGACGACCGCATCCTCCGAGCCGACCAGCACGTTGACTTCCGATCGGAAGCCGAAGCGTCCCGGCAGATAGATGCCTGGCTCGATGGAGAACAGCGTGTCGGCCAGGAGCCTTCGCGTGTCCCTCGTTTCGTAGTCGTCCATGTTGGCGCCGTTGGCGTGGTCTTCCTCGTAGATCGAATGGCCGGTCCGGTGAATGAAGTAGTCGCCGTACCCGGCCCTGTCGATGACGTCCCGGGTCGCGCGGTCCACTTCCCATCCGCAGACCTTGTCGCGGGCGGCCGTGAGGGCCTTGGCGATGCCCGCGTCGCGGGCGTCGCGGACAATCCTGAAGACCTTTCCCTGTTCCTCCGGGACGGTCGCCCCCGTCCAAGCGCACCACGTGATGTCTGCGTAGACGGATTCCGGCGTCTGCTCCTTGCCCCACAGGTCCAGCAGGAGCACCTGGCCTCCCCGGATGGTGCTGCTGCCTTCTGGGCCGGGTTCGTAGTGCGGGTCGGCGGCGTGGGCGTCCACCCCCACGATGGGCGGCGCGTCGGTCACCAGTCCGCCGGCTTTCATGTGGTCCAGCATGGCCTGCTGGAGCGCGTACTCCGTGAGGGGATCACCCGCGTCGAGCGCCGCACGGACCCTCGCGAATGCCATGTCCACCGTGTCCAGGAGCACCTCCATCGCGTGGTAGTGCCCCTTCGTCTGCGCTTCGGACAGGGTGACCTCGAAGCGGGCCACCAGGTCGCCAGAGGACACGAGCTGGAGACCGAGGCCGCACAGGTATTCCCCCATTCCGGCATCGAGACGCCCAAGGGCGGGTATGACGCCTTCCGGCGAGTACTGGCACGCGAGGGCCTTGACGCCCGTGAGCGCCTTGGCAAGCTTAGCCTGCCAGTCCTGCCACTGGCCGTAGAGCACGAGGGAACCCGGGAGGTGGTCGAGGCTGTGGGGCTCGATCTGGTTGCATAGCCTCGTGGGTTCGCCCTCTGCGGGAATCACGTAGAACCAGCGCCGGGTCACCATGGTCTTGCCGGACAGCCCGAGCAGGCGCTGGGCAATCGGGTCCGATCCCCTGAAGTCGGCGAAGATCCAGGCGTCGACTTTTTCCTCGCGAAGTGCTTGCTGTATGCTTCTTAGACGTTCTTCGTTCATGATAGGATAAACCTCCGGAAAGGAATTGCGGTGCGCCCCCTGGCGCAGAGAGTGAAAACGGAGCCGCGAGTCGCCCCAGGGCGAGAGAAGAGAGCTGACAGACGGCTTCCGCCGATTCGCACGTCTTTAACATTGTGGAGCACTCAGCCTATCGATTCAACCGGAGCCTGGACAATGGAGAAATTCCCTTTCGAGGTGTCCCTGGAAGTCCGTTTCAGGGACCTGGACCCCATGGGACACGTGAACAACGCCGTCTACGCCAGTTATTTCGAGAACGGGAGGGTCGCATTCTTCCGGGAAAGATTCGGAGTGAAGGGGGCCACCGATTTTCCGTTCATCCTGGCCCGGCTGGAAATAGACTACCGCCGTCCCGTCATGATCGGCGATGAGCTTGTCCTGGGCATGAGGGTAACGGCCATGGGCGCCACGTCCTTCAGCTTCGAGTACCGGCTCACGGCGAACGGCGCGGTCGCGGCCGAAGGGCGCTCCGTCCAGGTGGCCTTCGACTACGACAGGGGGACGAAGAGGCCCCTCGACCCGGACTTCCGATCTCACCTGGAACCTTATCTGGCCGGAGACGACGTAACATGCTGAGACTGAGCGAAATAGAGATCTTCGGCTTCAAATCCTTCGCGGACAGGACACGGATTCCCCTGCCCGAAGACCTCCTGGTGATCGTCGGGCCCAACGGCTCGGGCAAGAGCAACGTGGCAGACGCCGTTCTGTGGGCCCTGGGCGAGCAGAGCGCCAAGTCCCTGCGCGGCCAGAAGATGCAGGACGTGATCTTCGGCGGCAGTCACAAGCGCCCGGCCGCGGGCATGGCCGAGGTGATCCTGACCTTCAGGGAGTCCGACGGCTTCAAGGTGCAGGTCGCCCGACGGCTGATGCGCACGGGCGAGAGCACCTACCTCATGGACGGCCACGCGGTGCGCCGCAAGGACGTTCAGGACTTCCTTATGCGGTACGCCATCTCCACGCAGGGCAGCTTCCTGGTGGAGCAGGGGCGCGTGGAGGCCCTGCTCGTTTCCAGCCCCGAGGAGCGGCGCATGATCTTCGAGGAGGTGGCCGGTATCGCCCACTACAAGGAGAACCGGCGTTCGGCCCTCCACAAGCTGGAGGCCACCCAGGGCAACCTGCTGAGGCTGAACGACGTGATCGCGGAGGTCGAAGTCCGCATGGGTTCGCTCAAGCGGCAGGCGGCCAAGGCCGACCGGTTCGTGAAGCTGTCCGACGAACTCAGGGGGCGGCGCCGGAGGTTCTGGGGGCGCGCCTTCAGCCAATATACCGGAAGGAAGAGCGCCCTGGAGCGCGACCTGGCCATGCTCAGGACCGAGAAGGAGCGCCGTGAGACCATTCTGGCACAGCAGCAGGCGGAGCTCGAGAAGGCCAGGGTGAGGCACAGCGAGCACGAAACCTCCCTGCAGGCCCTGATCGGGGCGATTCACGAGAAGGAGCTTGCCTCGGAGCGCGCGGAGCAGGAAAACAAGAGGCGCACGGAGCAGATCCTTGGGAGCCGCCAGCGCATGCGCCAGATCGGAACGGATCGCGAGGAGCTCAAGGCTCGCCTCGGCAGGGCCGAAAACGAGACGGGCGAGCTGGAAGAGGCCCTCGCGGCCCTCGAGGTCGAACAGGCGAGCGCCGCCGGTGAAGCGGAACGGGCCCAGGCGTTTCTCGAAGAGAGCCGTCTGAAGCTGGAGGCCCTGCAGGCCGC